>Ga0182012_10002943_pt1 | contig 18294 bp, 11 predicted proteins | sample 612S2SmetaG_FD_120486 | JGI IMG/M metagenome (GOLD analysis project Ga0182012, IMG submission 120486) | Permafrost microbial communities from Stordalen Mire, Sweden - 612S2S metaG | ecosystem: Environmental > Terrestrial > Soil > Wetlands > Permafrost | place: Sweden: Stordalen | collected...
ACTTCCAGCCGCAGCACTCCATCCTTTTGGCGAATCTCCACGCCATCCGCCCGCTTGTCAAACCCCGTCACCGGATTCGGCGAAGTCCACTGCCCCTTCGCACCATTGGTCAACAGCCCCGCCGCAATCAGCCCCACAAGAATCCCAAAACGCTTCATCGCATTAACCCTTCCCCAGTCGCATTTCCAGCACGCACCAGTCTACGCCAGCAAACACCCAGTGAGTCTCCCCTCCTATCTCCTTCTGTCGCCAGCCATGCCAGGTCAAACCAGAGTATCGAAAGTCGTACTCCAGTCACGGCGTTTTCGGAGTACACTTCAGTTGCCAACCCTCAAAGGAAAACTAATGCGTATTCAAGCATTCGTGCGCTCAACTCTCCTGCTTCTTTTCCTCGCATCCTCGCCACTCGTGTACGCCCAGTTCCAGCAGCCCACCGACGAAGAACTAAAGATGACCGCCGACCCCAAAGCCCCCGGAGCCGCCGCCGTCTACCTCAACGTGACTGAGATTGCCGACAACCCCCACCACTTTGAAACCACCTACGTCCGCATCAAGATCCTCACCGAAAAGGGCGCCGATCTCGCCACCGTCGATCTCCCCTACCAGCGTGACGATGTCAATCAGTTTCAAATCACCGAAATTAAGGGTCGTACCATTCATCCCGACGGAACGGTCTTTCCGTTCATTGGCAAACCCGCCGACTTACTCGCCGCCAAGACTCACGGCACAGAATTCGACCGCAAAGTCTTCACGTTACCCAGCGTCCAGGTTGGCAGCATCATTGAGTACTCCTATCAGCTCGTCTACAACGATGACTATTACTACCCACCGACTTGGTTAATCCAACGCCCTTACCTGGTTCACAAGGCTCACTACCTCTTCACACCCAACAACAATAAATTCACCTCTCTTAGTGTCTGGAAGGTCCTTCCCCCAGGCGTTACCGTCAACAAGGATGCCGAGGGCCGCCTCAGCCTTGACCTAACTGACATCCCGGCCGCGCCGAATGAAGAGTGGATGCCTCCCATCGAAACCACTCTCTACCGCGTCCGGTTCTACTTCCGTATCCCCGGCGACCTCGACAGCTTCTGGCAGGTCCAGGGCAACAACTGGTCCAAGAACGTTCAGCAGTTCACAGACCCTTCAAAATCCCTGCGAGACGCCGTCGGCGGATTCGTCGCGGCGGGCGACAGCGAAATGGACAAGGCGAAAAAGCTCTATGGCGTTGTGCAGACGCTTGAGAACACAGACTTTACCCGCGACAAGAGCATCGCGGAACGCAAACAGCTCAAGCTCAAAGCCGTAAAGCACGCCGACGACGTGTGGACGCAGAAGAGCGGCACCCGCACCGAGATTGCCTTGCTATATCTAGCGATGCTGCGCGCCGCCGGCCTCACTGGCTACGCCATGCGCATCGTCGACCGCGGCCGTAGCGTCTTCGACCCCGGGTACCTTTACTTCGATCAGCTCGACGACACCATCGTTCTGCTCGCCATTGACGGCAAAGAAATCGTCCTCGATCCAGGCCAGAAAATGTGTCCCTTCCGCACTGTAAGCTGGAGACATTCGGCCGCCACAGGCCTGCGCCAGACCCCCTCCGGCAGCGCAATCGCGACCACTCCTCGTCAGATCTTCGCCAACAACATCTTGCAGCGCACCGGCGAAATCGCCATCGACCGCCCCGGCTCCATCGAAGGCAATTTTCGCTTCACCATAACCGGCCAGGAGGCCCTTTACTGGCGTCAGAGAGCTCTTGAAATCGACGAAACCGAATTGAAAAAGCAGTTCGATCAGTGGATTGCCGCTATGGTGCCCAGCGGCGTTGAAGGCCACGTCGACCGCTTCGTCGCTATCGACAATCCCGAGGTAAATCTCTCCGTTGAGATCTCCGCGAAAGGCAATGTCGGTACAGCCACTTCAAAGCGCCTCATGGTTCCCGCGTTCTTCTTCGCGTCCCACAGCGGCCACCCTTTCGTAGACCAGCAAAAGCGCCTTACCTCTGTCGACATGCGCTACGGTGAAACCACCAACGACGAGGTCAAATACCACCTCCCCGCCGGTGTTGAAGTGGAGAGCGCTCCCCAGCCTGGGAATATCTCCTGGGAAGACCACGAGGTGCTTATCACCAAGTCGAAAACCGACCCCGGCACCATCACATTCACGCGCACCCTCGCTCGCTCCTTCACTCTCGCCCCCAGCACCGAATACCCCGCACTCCGCGACTTCTACCAGAAAGTCGCCGCCTCCGATCAACAGCAACTCGTCCTCGCAGCCATCTCAACCGGCAAAGAAATCCGGCAGTCTTGCAATTCCACTTCCACCCCATCATGCTTGGAGCAAAGGCCAACTTTATGAGAATTCCAAGATCGGTGTCCTACCCTTTCCTCCTGTTTCTCTTAATCGCTTCCCCCCGGTTTCTCCACGCCCAGTTCCAGCAGCCCACCGACGAAGAGCTGAAGATGACCGCCGACCCCAAAGCCCCCGGAGCCGCCGCCGTCTACCTCAACGTCGAAGAAACTACCGACGATCAGATGCACTATCACTCTTTTTATGCGCGCATTAAAGTACTTACGGAAAAAGGGAAGGAACTCGCCACCGTCGAGCTTCCCTACCTGCATGGCGATACCAAGATCACTGACATCAAAGCCCGCACCATTCATGCCGATGGAACTGTCATCCCCCTCACCGGAAAGCCTGAAGACCTCCTGACTTCAAAGAAGACAGACAAGCAAGTCGGCCGCATGGTGTTTACTTTGCCCAGCGTCGAAATCGGCAGCATTCTTGAATACCGCTATCAACTCCATTACGACGACAACCACTACTCCTCCCCCTTCTGGGAGATTCAGCGGCCCTATTTCGTCCACAAGGCCCACTACGCCTTCACGCCCTTCAAAGCATTTCTGCCCGGCCTGCAAAACGCGACCAGCCGGATTTTGATTGACGAACATGGCAACAAGGTCAATTCCCTTATCTGGTGGCCGATTCTCCCGCCTGACGTCCATGTGAAGCCCGACGCCCAAGGCCACTACACCGTTGACATCACCGACGTCCCGCCGATCCCGGACGAAGAGTGGATGCCCCCCATCTACAGCGTTCTCTACAAGGTTCTCTTCTACTACAAGAGTTCTTTCAGTGCCTCAGATTTCTGGATCTCGGAGGCTAAACGCTGGTCCAAAGATGTTGACCATTTCGCTGAAACCTCCAAACCTATTCAGGAAGCGGTATCCGGCCTTATTGCTCCCAGCGATAGCGATCTGGATAAAGCCAAAAAGCTGTACAAAGCCGTGCAGGCACTCGATAACACCGACTTTTCGCGCAAGAAAGGTCAGTCGGAACTCAAGCAGCTCAATCTAAAGACGGCCAAGCGCGCAGAAGACACCTGGTCTCAGAAGAGCGGTTCCAGCGAGGACATCGCCCTGCTCTACCTGGCCATGTTGCGAGCCGCCGGACTCACAGCCTATGGAATGAAGGTGGTTGATCGCGAGCAGGGGGTGTTCGATCCTTCCTACATGAACATTGGACAGCTCGACGACACCATCGTCGTCCTCAGCATCAGTAGTAAAGACATCGTCCTCGATCCCGGCGAAAAAATGTGCCCCTTCCAGACCTTGCATTGGAGGCACGCCGGTGCTGGAGGCATTCGCCAGAGTACGAGTGGCGCCGAAGCTGCGAACTCACCGCTCGCACCGTATTCCGCCAATACTTTGCTGCGCACGGGAGACGTGACCCTCGACGACCACGGCGCGATTACCGGCAACTTCCGCTTCGTCATGTCAGGCCAGGAAGCCCTCAGTTGGCGTCAAGCCGCACTCAGATACGACCCTGACGAGGTTCAAAAACGATTCGACCGCTGGCTTCAGTCCATCGTCCCTGAAGGTGTCGAGGCGCACATCGACCACTTTGTGGGACTCGACGATCCCTATTCCAATCTTCTAGCGGTAATCAAGGCGGAGGGCAGACTTGGCACTGCCACATCCAAACGCCTCCTTCTGCCCGGCTTCTTCTTCGAGACCCGCGGAAGTCATCCCTTTGTCGATCAGGAAAAGCGTCTGGAACCCGTGGACATGCACTACGCCGACCAGGTAACGGACCAGATTGTCTATCATTTGCCGGCCAACCTTGCCGTTGAGGGAGCACCTCAGGATGCCAAGATTCCCTGGAATAAAAGCGCCGTTCTCGTCACGAAAACCGTGCCCGCAACCGGCCAGGTCACCATCGCGCGACAGTTTGCCCGCGGCTTCACCACTGTCAAAGCCGAGGACTACCAGGATCTCCGCAGCTTCTACCAGAAGGTCGCCTCCGCCGATCAGCAGCAACTCGTCCTCACCTCATCCACCGCATCGAAAGGCAACTGATGACCACGCGTCCCAACCGCCCCGCGACCTCGGTGGAAAAACCTGATCACGTGCCACAAAGCATCTCCTGCCCTCTGCCGCCCGCTAACTTGCTAACTCGCTATCTCCGCGCAGCGGAGGCTAACTCGCTGCCTTGTTCCCAGGGGACCCTCTCTTTGTTCCGCGTTCCAGGTCTCTTCGCCGCCGTCCTCTGTCTCCTCGCTCTGACCATCCCAGCCTACGCCAAAGACAAGCCCGAGCCCGCACCCCAATGGGCCGTCGACGCCGCCAAGACCCCAACCCCCGCCTCCGCCAAAGACGCCCCCGCCGTCATCCTCTTCGACGAATACCTCATCACCGTTGACGACCAGAACCACGCCGTTGAACGCGAGCGCATCGCTGTGCGCATTCTCAAGCCGCAGGGCCGCAGCTACACCCACTGCTCCGTCGGCTACGATGTCGATGAAAAGCTCAACTATTTTCGCGCCTGGACCTTTACTCCCGACAGCCGTCAATTCCAGGCCATGGAGTCCGACTTTGTTGATCACGGCGCGTATTCAGCTCCCATTCTCCAATTCACCGAGCGCATCCGCACCGTCAATCCCCCCGCCAGCGACCCCGGCTCCGTCGTCGTCTGCGAAACCGAGCAACACCTCCGCCCCTATATGTTCGAAGAGAGTTGGCAGATCCAGTCTTCAATTCCCATCGTCTCTGAGGCCCTCGAAATCGCACTTCCTCCCGGCGGACATTTCGCCCAGTCCTGGGATAAATTCCCGCCCGTAAAACCAGCCGAAGTCAGCTCAAACCATCTCCGCTGGGAGATCAAGGACATGCCCGCGCTCGATCTGGAAAACATCCACGCCGCTCCCGCATGGGGAGCGCTGGCTGCGCGCATGTCCGTCAAATGGGGCGATTCCGCCGTCAACGGGACTCAAAACCAATGGCGCGCCATCGGCATCTGGGAGGCACAGTTGGAAGAACACCGCCCCGATCCCACACCTGAAATTACCGCGAAAACGCTCGAACTCACCGCCGGCGCTCCCGACCTTTATACGAAGCTAAGCCGCATCACGGATTACATCCAGAAGAACATCCGCTACTTCATCGTTGAAAAAGGCATCGGCGGCTGGCAGGCGCATTATGCCGGAGACATCTACCGCAATCGCTTTGGCGACTGCAAAGACAAGACCACTCTTCTCATCTCCATGCTCCAGGTTGTCGGCGTCAAGGCGTACTACCTCCACGTTGACAGCCGCCGCGGCATCATCGATCCCGAAGCCCCATCCCTCTGGGGTAATCACATGATCACCGCCATCGAGCTCCCCGACGACAATACCGACCCCCGCCTCGTGGCCCGCGTAAAAGCAGCTACCGGCAAGACCCTCCTCATCTTCGACCCAACCGACGAGGAGACCCCCGTTGGCCTCATTCGTTCCGCCTTGCAGGGCGCCTATGGAAATCTCTCCAATGGCCCGGACAGCCAGGTCCTCAAGATGCCGGTCCTTCCCCCGGAGTCCGCCGGAATGAACCGCAAAGGCGCCTTCACCCTCACAGCCGACGGCGTGCTGTCCGGCGATATTACCGAGGTCTTTTCAGGAGACGACGCCACCAGCGAGCGCTGGTTTATCAAGGAAAATGACTCCAAGGAACTCCACGACAAGCTCGAGCAGGGGCTTGGCTCCGATCTTCCCGGCGTCGCCTTCAAGGGCTTCGAATTCCGCCAGGCCGCCGACCTCGACAAGCCGCTCGACCTCGATCTCCATCTGAGTTCCAAGGACTACGCTCATCCCGCCGGCCCGCTTCTGTTGGTGCGTCCACGGGTCTTTGGCAGCCACGCCCGTGTTGTCCCTGACGTTATGGAAGGCAAGCCCCGAAAGTACTCCATCGAGATCGGTCACCCCGGCCGCTGGCACGACTCCTTCGACATCGCCCTACCCGCCGGATACGTCGTAGACGAAACCCCTGATCCCGTCGACGTCGATGTAGACTTTGCCGCCTATCACTCAGCCGTAACCGCGAAAGACAACCACCTCCACTACGAGCGCGAATACGTAGTCCGCCAGGTAGAAATCCCCGCCGAAAAAGCCGCCGCCTTCCGCCACCTCGAGTCCGCCATCCTAACCGACGAAAAAGGCACCGCCGTCCTCAAAAAGCGGTGACAACGCTCATTTCTCGTTCCGAGCGCAAGTATCGTGACAACTGATAACTGACCACTGACAACTGCGTCTTGCATCCCCAGCCGCTCCCGCTCATCCAAAGTCCATGAGTCATCCTCTTTTCTCTCCTTTCCAGCTCCGCTCCCTCACCTTCGCCAATCGCATCGGCGTCTCCCCCATGTGCGAATACTCCTCCCAGGACGGTTTTGCCACCGATTGGCATCTAGTTCATCTCGGCGCCCGCGCCCAGGGAGGAGCAGGTCTCGTCATCCTCGAAGCCTCCGCCGTCACCCCGGAAGGCCGCATCACCCCCGGCGACCTGGGCATCTGGAAAGACGAGCACATCCCCAATCTCCAGCGCATCGCTCAGTTCCTCCACTCCCAGGGCATCCGCGCCGGCATCCAGCTAGCCCACGCCGGCCGCAAAGCCAGCATGTCCGTTCCCTTCACAGGCGAGCGCCTATTGAGCCCCGAAGAAGGCGGCTGGCAGCCCGTCGCCCCCAGCGCCATCGCCTTCTCGCCCACTTACGCCGTTCCCCAGGCTCTCGACCAGGCCGGCATCGACGCCACCGTTGAAGCCTTCCGCCTCGCCGCCCAACGCGCCCTCACGGCCGGTTTCGACTTTGTCGAGATCCACGCCGCCCACGGCTACCTCCTCCACGAGTTCCTTTCGCCTCTCGCCAACCAGCGCACCGATGCCTACGGCGGCAGCTTCGAAAACCGCACCCGCCTGCTCCTTCAGGTCGTCGACGCCGTCCGCGCCGAGTGGCCCGCCCACCTGCCCCTCCTCGTCCGCATCTCTGCCACCGACTGGGCCGATGGAGGCTGGAACGCCGATGAATCCGTCCAGCTAGCCCATCTCCTCCGCAACCACGGCGTCGATCTCATCGACTGCTCCTCGGGCGGCCAGGTCCCCAACGCCAAGATTCCGGCCGGCCCCGGCTTCCAGGTCCAGTTCGCCGCCAGAATCCGCCGCGAAGCCAACATCCCCACCGCAGCCGTCGGCATGATCACCGATCCCATTCAAGCCAATGACATTGTGGCCAATGGCGAAGCCGATCTCGTCCTCCTCGCCCGCGAAATGCTCCGCGATCCCTACTTCCCGCTGCACGCCGCCGCTGCCCTGGGCGAGACCGCTAGTTGGCCGCCCCAGTACCTCCGCGCCGCGCCCCAACTCTCCCCCGCGCGCACCTCGGTTACCCGCCCCTCAGCCTAGTAAGCGCAATACGGCTGGGTGCCCCATCCTTTTCACAGCTTCATCGTGAAAAGGGTGGGAGACCACCGACCTCCTCAGGCCACCGGCTAGTGCATGCTTAACCCGCCTCCCATGCTGGGTGCCCCACATCCATTCCGCGCTCTTTGCGGAATGGGTGGAAGACCACAAATCCCCCTCTTCCGCCTGCTTTCCCACAGCCGGAACCACAATGATCACCCCAAATACCCTATATTGCTCCACCGAGAGTGCAATTCATGGCCTATACTGCGGGAAGAGAGAGGCTCCCACTCATCACCCAGTGGCCCTTCTCATCATCCCCATGGCCTCACAGGTATCCCACAAACGCGCACCGGAATCACCGACGATCCCCGACCGCCTCTACTTCAAAATTGGAGACGTTGCACGCATCTGCGGCCTCGAGACATACGTCCTGCGCTTTTGGGAGTCGCAGTTTCCCCAGCTCAAACCCAACAAGAGTGGAACCGGCCAGCGCCTTTACCGCCGCCGCGAAGTCGAGCTGGTCCTGGAAATCCAGCGCCTGGTCCATAAAGAGGGATACACCCTCCCCGGTGCCCGCCAGGCGCTCGAACAGATCAATCGCCGGCCAGCTCCGCAGGAGTCCAAGCCTCAACTCGAATCCCGGCCGGAACTCCAGCAAACTCCTTCGTCGCGCCTGTCCGCGGTAGCTTCAGACGCCGACCGCCGCCGTGACGCCGTTGCCGCTTCAATTGGCCATGCCCGCGCCGAGCTCCGTGCAATCGCCGACATGCTCGCCTCGCCGGCGCCACGCCCTTCGCGCCGCCGCCCGCGCCTGACCACCGTACCACACCCATCCGAATCGCTCTTCCCCTCTTAGCCTCTTTGAATCTGTCACATAACTTTGTGCGTTGAAGGGTACGGGATTCGTCCCGTATAACTAACTTACATACAGGTCGCCGTTTGGAATACATCATTGGGTGAAGGCTGAAGAGGTTCCGGCGCGCACCGCCTGCTGAAAGTCGTTCCATGTGCATGAGCCGTCGGAACGGCTGCAACCCGGTACGAATACGGGAACCCGCTCAGGGGGGCTGTTCAGACTCAACGGCGTGGCGTTGCGCATCTGGTCGAGCGTCTGTGCCGTGTAGAAGGTCCGCACAGAGAGCTCTCCAGTAGCGCGGCCCTTCCATAACTCAAAGACAAGAGCCCCACCCGGCGGCGTGTCGTCGCGCCGCCCATCGATTAGCCACGACAGGCCCAGTGCTCCGGCGATGTTGGCAAGATTCGTATCGTGCCCAACCAGGATCAGAACCCGGTCGCCCGGTTTCGTAAGTGCCCCTGCAACCGAATGTCCTACAACTTCCTGTTCAATGGACTGAAGCATGTGAATCAGCAAGTTGGAAGCCTGGGCGCGGGCAATGTAGCCGGTGCGTCCCGAGATGTCTTCGCTCGCGGTATGAAGCTGAAGAAGCTCGCGCAGTTTGTCCGCATCCACATGGCCCCAGCCAACATTCGCCGCATCCATGCCTTCGGTGTATTCCAACAGAAGGTTTTCCGACATGGTGGATGCCACGCTCAGGGGTGTATGCAATTCAACCAGGTGGTCGCCTTTGCCCTGCGCGATGGTGGCGGGAATGTCGAAGATGGATTGAGGCATCGCTTTACCGCCTGCGGGACACGCAGCCCCCGGATGGCAACTGCGCAGAACATCCTGAAGCGCCTGCAATTGTGGACGATACGCTTCTTTGATTCCCTCTGGATTGGCCCCGATACGACCGGAGACCGCCGCAGTGGCCAAAAGCCTGTCAGGGTGGCCGACTCCTGCTTCAAGGGAATGAAACAACGGATCGGGTGTTCCTTCGGCGAGAGCTGTTACGGCGAGTACGCAGCCTGGAGCAAGCCCCGCGGCTAGCGCCTTTCCGGTTTCGCGCGTCCGCTGATCGGAGTCTGCAACGATCCTGATATGGGCTGCATCGTCGCAACCGCTCGCGGCGATCAATCCCTGCGCAGCGAGTTGTTCGCGGTCGTAAGCGCCGAACAGCGTCATCAGATGCGCACCATGCTCGGTGAGGTAACCGGGTGGCACACTCCACGCTGGCCATGGCTCGCTGGAGTATTGATTCAGCTGGCCGGGCTTGCCGGTGGGCGAGCGCACTCCGTGACGGCTCACCATCACGACAAACTTCAACTCCTGGTCTTTTCCCACGCCACTCGTCGCCGGGTCGGGGTTCTGCGCCTGGAGGGCAAACGATGCCGCCATAAAGACGCAAAGAACAGCGTGCCAAATTCCACGCGACGGGCAATGCATATCTGATTTCCTCATTTGGCTCCAGTCGAATAGACGCGAATCTCCGCAGCATGATCGCCAGTGCCCGGCACGCCGACATAGAGCAACTTCTGCGATGGAACATATAACGCAGTCTTTGCTCCGGGAGCGGTATGCAGCACTCCCAATGGAAGCAGAGCTTTCGCTGCATCCACCTGGTACGCGTCCACTTCACCGGCGCCGCTGATCAAATAGACGCGGCGCAATTCCGGATCGTAAAACAGATCGTCGGCTCCAGACGCGGAGGCCGCGCTTGCCACTTCTCTTCCACTCGCTGCATCCAGAGCAATCAAGGTTCCCGGCGTGCGGCATGCAACGTACAACAACTTGTGCTCGCCATCGAACGCGAGCGGCACGTTGTCGCCGGCCTTGGTCAGCTTCCAGTGTGCAGTGATTTCCTTGCTGCCAGTGGCGATGACCGCGACCTCATTCGAGTCCGCAATATTTGCGAAGACGCGCCGGCTTTGCGGGTCGATCTCCAGGGCTTCCGGATGCGTTGCCACGGGAAGGTTTGCAACCAGGCTGAAGTGCTCCGTATCAATCACCGCGACCTTGGCTGGGTTAGCCGCATCGCCGCCGTGACCTACATAGAGCATCTTGTTGGCGTCGTCGTAGACCATGTCGTCCGCATCGTCGGAGAGTTTGATCTTTCCGCTTAGAGCCAGTGGCGTCCCGGTATAGACCCTCAACTCCGCAAGCGTCCCATCGGCGACATAGAGGTTGCCCGTGGCTTCAACCCAAGCCAGGCCATGCGGCTTGCCGAGCCCTGCTATGCTTTGCTGCACCTTGCTCGTTTCCAGGTCAATCGCTTCAACGGAATGATTCCCAGTTGCTGCGATGAAAAGACGATTGCCTTTAATGTCGATTGCAAGATGGTCGAACTTGCCTTGTACTCCCGCGAGTGAAATGGTGCGGCTCAGGGTCAGTGGCGCGGGTTGCTGCGCCTTAACCGTAAGCGAGAAGATGCCAGCCATCAGGGCGATTGCTGTCGATGCAAGGGCGGGAGCGGAGTTATAGCGCTTCCCTTGATTGCCAGAGTCTGTGAGGGTGCTTGTGAAAATCACTTGCTTTCTCCTGTTTTGTTGCAAGGGGGCACTCTCACGATTCGGCCTTGCTCCCTTGGATGGAGCAAGGCCGATCGCTTATGTGCGAGCTAAATAGCGTTTTTGTGGATTACCGTTCCCGGTGCAGATTCCAACGAATTCCACCGGCATAGGTGGGGTGATAGTATTCGCGCTGGACGACGTACTGTGGGCTGCCATTGTAGAAGCCGAATACTTCATTGTTCAGATTCAGCCCGTAGGCATAAACCTGAAATCCACCCGGCAGGTTATAGCTTGCCTGTGTATCGAACTGGAAGTGCGCGTAAAGGTAGTTATCGCCGGCCGGACCAGCGGTACCGCCGACTTGCGGGCTCGGTGTAGTCTCCTGGTTGCCGTTTGAATCCAATACCGGATTGCCGTTCGCATCAGTGACATAGGAGAGGTCCCGATACTGGTATTGATAAATCATCTTGTCGTCGAACGTCATGCCGACACGCATCGAAAAGTGCTTTGTGTCGAACGTGGGGCTGATGTTCCAACTGTTGGGAGCCTGGCGAAGCAGGGCTGGTGAATCGGAGCGCAGCGGATCGACGCCATGAGCCTGAGAGTTTGTGTAGCTGTAGTTGGCCGAAAGACCTGCCCCGCTCAATACTCCGGGCAGATAGGACATGCGCTGTTGGTAGCTGAACTCAACGCCCTGCACGTGCGCGCTGCCGGCATTGATCGGCTGAGTTACAAGAACATTTGTGCCAGGCGGTACATGTGGGAACGTCGCGGTTGAATGATACTGCTCGGTAACGATCGGGTCAGACAGTTGTTTATAGAAGTAACCTGCCTGAATGAGACCGAGCGGGTTCAGATTCCGCTCGTACAAAACATCGTAGTTGTTGCCGTGTTCCGCCTTCAGAGCGGGATTTCCAAGGCCGATGGTAACCGGCGTCTGGTTCAGCGTGGGCTGACCTACCGCTGCGGAAATATCCTGTGGATCGGGACGAGAAAGTCCGCGTCCGAACACGAGGCGCAGGTCGGAGTCCTTGTCCAACGCAAACCGAAGTGATCCGCTGGGCAGAATGTCGAGATAGTCTCCACCGGCCTTGTAGGTCAAGGTGGTGGGTGCAGGGTTCGCGCCCCCGTCGAAGCTCAACGTGTCCACATGAGTGGCTTCAAAACGAAGTCCTAACACCATGCGGACGCGGCTCGCGAGCTCGAGCGTGTTCATTACATAGCCGGCTGGGATGCGCTCAATGAGATCGTAGTTGTTGGAATTGACTCCGGGCCCGCCGGTCAGGCTAATCAGCCCCTGTGACGCCGGGGACATAACCCACTCCTTCACCTTCGCCCAGTCGGTAACCGCAGGGTACTTGCCATAGGTTCCGTCGTAGTAGTTCGGGTCGGTGAATGACTCATTCCATTCCGGGTGCTGCGAAACGGGTATGGGCGGAAGGGCATTGCCATTCGCATCCTGGGTAAGGTACGCCTCGTTGTAGGTGTCGTCGAACTTGTGCTCATTCCGGATCTTCGCGCCTAACTCAAATGTGCCGTAGTGCGTCCCCATGTGATAGGTCCTGGCGTAATCGCCCGACGCTTGCAGATTGAGTTGGACGCTTTGCCCAAATGTTGGCGGGTCGAATTCGATCAGCCCGTAGTTGTTCTTGTCGAATGCGTTCTGATTACCGGGACCAGAACAGCCCGCACTCCATCCTGGACGGTTGACGCTGACGCCCGGAACGTTGGCGCAGTTAAAATTAATCCCGTCGTTGTTCGGCCCAAACCACTGGTAATTTGCGCCGCCGCTTCCGCTCAACGATCTGGAGCGCGAAACGGACAAGCTCCAAAGAATGGTGGAAGCGTTCATCAAGTGCTTGCCTTGTAAAGCCAGGCTGCCGACGGCCATGTTCGGACGACGCCAGTCTTGACTATATGCAGGGGCGTTCCCTGTGGGATTGGTCGGATCGTAGAGGCCCACATCGTTCATCGTGTAGACGAACTTATGTCCCCAGTTACGGAAGTTGGAATAGAGACCGCGAAGCGAGATGTCCGAACCTTCTGCCAGCTTATAGTCGGCACTTCCAGTGCCGCCCCAGCGTGAGCGGTCGTATTGGTAGTCCCTGAAATCCATGCTGTCATAGTGCGGCGTGAGGCTGCTGGCTGTCGGTACCGGCTCAATGTCGTTGATGCCTCGGCCGTTGTAATCGTAGGTGCCCCCGATCAGCACGCCCAGCTTCTTGTCGGCGCCAAACCGCTTGCCCACTGTTCCGCCCATCTGATCCACTTCACGGCCGCCGATGATTGGCGTATAACCGCCAACGCCGTAAAGAGTGACCGATGGCGTGTCTGTTGCTGTCTTGGTCACAAGGTTTACTGAGCCGCCAATGCCGTCCGCATCGATGTTGGCTTGAAGCGTCTTGTTGATTTCAACTGAGTCCACCAGGTCTGAGGCGATGGTGTCGAGCTTGATCTGGCGAACGCCGGTTTCAGGCGATGGAATCGTGACGCCGTCGATCATCGTGTTGCTCAGGCGCGGTTCAGTACCGCGGATTTGCACATATTTGCCTTCGCCCTCATCGCGTTCGATTGTCACTGATGCCATGCGGCCGAGCGCATCCGCAATATTGGCATTGGGCAGAGAGACGATCACATCGGAGGTCAGCACCTGCAGGATATTCTCCGCGGCGAGTGTCCGATTGATAGCTTCAGCCTCGCCGAAAGGGCGGTCGGCAGTAACGATGACCTGGTCGCTGACTTTTCCAATCTTGAGAACCGCGTCGATATGCGCTGTCTGGCCCGCGACCACCGTGACGCTACCGCTATAGGTATCGAAGCCAACATAGGATACGGTCACAGCATAGGTTCCAGGATTTACTTCGGTAACTGTGAACTCACCTTGCCCATCCGTCGTTATGGGACTGACCTGCGGTTGCAAAGTGACTTTGGCGCCCTGAAGAACTGCGCCCGCCGTGTCTTCTACCACCCCGCTGATGACACCCTTGCCGGACTGGCTAAGTCCTGCGATTGAGGCGAAAAGAAAGAGAAAAAGCACTGAGAGAGAAAATGACCGTTTGCTCATGGCACTCCTCATCCCGGCATTGCGCCGGAAACTGAAAAAGGATGGGTCTGTGTGGATTGACCTGTGCAAAGCGTAGGCAGTCGTCTTAAAGCTGTGTTAACAACTCCGTGAATTTTTCCTAAGGTTGAGGTTCCGAAATTCAAGCAAATGTGAATCTGTGATGAATTTGAAACTGCTCGCGCGCATTCTCTCTGCAGTTCGCGGCTACGCTGAAGAGTACAGGGCGTATGCGAATACTCATCGTCGAGGACGAGCCACGAATGCTAGAGCTTTTGCGTAAGGGGCTCTATGAGCATGACTTCGCCGTGATGACCGCAGCCGATGGAGAAACAGGCCTTGAGATTGCCACGGCGCATGAATTCGATACCATCGTGCTGGACATCGGTCTTCCACAACTCGATGGCTATGGATTGATGAAGGCGCTGCGAGCGCGTGGGTGTTCTACGCCGGTGCTGATGTTGACCGCTCGCGACAAAGAGGACGACATTATCCGCGGGCTCGACCTGGGCGCGGACGACTATTTGACCAAGCCATTTTCCTTTCCGGAATTGGTGGCGCGTTTGCAGTCGATCACGCGGCATCATCGAGAAAGAACAGATAGCCCCATCGTCGTAGGCGACACGATTGTGGACGTGGTCCGGCGCGCCGTCACGCGCGATGGAAAAAACGTTGACCTCACGCGTCAGGAATTCCTGTTGCTGGTCTGCCTGGCGCGGCAGCCAGGGCGATGCGTATGCAGGCAGGCAGTGATGGACGCGGTGTGGGGAATTGAACATCCAGTTGGCGCGAGCGCCTTGGATGTGCTTGTCAACTCACTGCGCTCAAAGTTCGACGTTCCCTTCGGGAAGAGACTGATCGGGACTGTGCGCGGTTCAGGCTACATTTTCAACGAGGATCCAGGCACGCAAGAGAGGGCTTCATGATGAAGTCATTACCTATTCGATTTCGACTCACTCTCTGGTACTTCGCGATGTTCGCTTCGGCCGCTTTGCTTGTGTGCTTAGCGAGCCTGTGGATGCTCAAGCGAACAGTGGACCAAGCTGAATACCATGAGCTGCAGGAGAGAGCCGATGATGTGCAATTGGTTTTAAGTCATGCTGAAGCAGATCGGAGCTCACAGCAACTCGGCGATGAGCTTGCGGCGATCTATAGCTTGAAGGATGACGGCAAATACTTACAGGTGCGCGATGAACAAGGTAACTGGGTGTTCCGCTCCAAACGCATGGCGGCGCAGAATCCCGATTTGCCCGCTCCCGGCGGCCTGCCGGTCGCGGGTCAGATTGCACAGTTTCACCAGGGAATCCATGACGTAAAGACACTGGCATATCCCATCGGCGCGCGTGGCAAGCGCTATTCGGTGCAGACGGGCATAGCCCTCGAGAAGTCCATGGTGCTGGTAGCGACCTTTCGCAACAATCTTCTGCTGCTGACTCCGATCGTGATCCTTCTTGCTGCAGCGGGCGGCCACTTCATGAGCCGCAAGGCGCTGAAGCCCATTTCCGAACTAGCCAGAGAAGCACGACACATCAACGATCGCCACCTCGACATTCGCTTGCCTGTCCCGGATGCCAGGGACGAAGTCTCCGATCTTTCCCGCACCCTGAACCAGATGCTGGAGCGGATTGACAAAGCCTTCGCGAGTGTACGCACTTTCACGGGCAACGCATCGCATGAATTGCGGACTCCCATCGCGCTCTTGCGAACCGAGATTGAAGTGGCACTTTTTCGTCCTCGCAATAACGAGGAGTATCGAGTTATTCTCGGCCGCCTTCACCAGGAGGCTGTGCGGATGACGAGTCTCGTCGAGAATCTCCTGTCGCTTGCGCGTGCCGATGGTGGTGCTCAGACTATTGCCCTTACTCCCATCCGCGTGAGCGATCTATTTCGTCGCGTCGAGGAAACGTGGAAAACCGCGATGGATCAGGCATTGCTCGACTTCCGTTTTGAGTTGCCGGACATTGACCTTGTTCTCCTGGGCGACTCGCAGGGAATTCCACGCCTGCTGTCGATCCTGCTTGAGAATGCAAGCAAATACACGCCTCCGGGAGGAGCGGTTAAACTGTCTGCCGCAATGGAAGGGGAGCGCATCGCCCTCTCCGTTGTTGACACCGGCATTGGAATCGCGCCCGAGCATCTGCCGCGAATCTTCGATCGCTTTTATCGTGCAACACCAGCCGCTGAAAATGCCCCTGCGGGTTCCGGCCTGGGGCTTTCTCTTGCCAAGTGGATCGCGGAACGCCACGGGACCGAACTGTGTGTTACGAGCAATCCTGGACGCGGAAGCTGTTTCTCATTTTCTTTGTCGAAGATGACCAATACGCATTCGGCCTCCGATGCAATCAAGCGTGCCCGCGCAGAATCCGGTTCGGCCTCCAAGCTGCCTTCTTCCCTGATCAATTGAACGTCTCTCAAAATCTGCCTGGAACTTGTTTCATAAACCTCATTGTGTCAGGGCACGACTTTAGTCGTGCCAAAAATGGCCTGGAAAAGAATGGGTTTTAATCCCTGCGGGATGAGTGCCCAATGCTTGTGGCCATTTACGAACACGTTCTAAAAACCTTGTGGACTGAAGGGTACGGGATTCATCCCGTACGTTCGTAGCGAGTTCTGGTCTCGGCTTTACAGGCTGCGGAAAAACTCATTCGGGCGGTAGGCCGGGGATTTATCCCCGGCACAAAGCCAATAGAATCGATGTCGGCTTCAGCCGCTGAGGTAGGCTTTCTGCATGTTTCGCCCTAAGTCCCGAGTTTTTCCGCAGCCTGTTTATCCGCCGAGGGAATGCAAACTCCTGGAGCCATTCCCTCAGGGGCTAAACCTTATGGCAAGTTATTACACAGGCTCTTAGAGTCGATTTTCGCTCAGCACGCAAGCCCTGCGACAGATAATATGCAGGGAGAGAATATGGCCAGCGAAGGTTTGAAGCTTAACAAGTATTCAGTTGGAGTCGGGGACAGGTTCGCGCACCAGGCGAAGGCACAGTTGCAGGCATGCGTGCAGGCACTCAATCACGGAATTGAAATTGTCCCGGTGTGGAACAAGTCGAACCGCGAGCACACGATCATTGGGTCGGAGCCTTCCTCTGTTCGCGAGGTCGCGGATGCCGCGGTGAGGGCACTCGACTGGAAGCTGCCCTACTTCTGCGATGCCGACCACATAACTCTGGAGACCGTTGGCCGCTTTTTCGAGCCCTGCGATTTCTACACGATCGATGTAGCGGATTTCATCGGTCAGGCCGTAGCGGAAGCCGAAATCGACGGCTTCGTCCAGCGGCATCCGGAGTTGATGGGGCGCATTCAATTGCAAGGTGCTGACGGAACGTTCGAAATCACGGCCGAGAATCTGAGGCAGACCGCGCGCAAGTTTCTAGCCGCCGTAAAGAAAGCGGGCGAAGTCTATCGAACGATCGAAAATGCCAAGGGGGTCGGCAACTTCATCCCCGAAGTTTCGATGGACGAGACCGACCGCGCGCAAAGCCCGGTGGAACTACTCATCATCCTGGGCGTGATCGCCGACGAGGGCATTCCGGTGCAGACAATTGCTCCGAAATTCAGCGGCCGCTTCAATAAAGGCGTCGATTATGTTGGCGACGTTGTGCAATTCGAGCGCGAATTGGCGTTTGACGTCGCGGCCATCGCCCACGCTATCCGGCAATATGGTATGCCTGAGAACCTGAAGCTCAGCGTGCATTCGGGCAGCGATAAATTCTCGATCTATCCGGCCATCCACGCCACGATGCAGAAGTTCGACGTCGGCATTCACCTGAAGACAGCGGGTACGACGTGGCTGGAGGAGTTGATCGGCCTGGCGGAGGCCGGAGGCGACGGCCTGGCGCTGGCAAGAGAGATTTACAGCGAGGCCTACGGGCATCGTGAGGAGCTATGCGCGCCTTACGCGACTGTGATTGATATCGATGCCGCCCGGCTTCCATCTCCAGATGAAGTTCGCGACTGGTCCTCGAACGAGTACACCGCTGCATTGCGTCACGTAGAAGGGGAGGCTGCCTATAACGACAGCCTGAGGCAATTGCTGCATGTGGGCTTTAAGGTCGCAGCTAAAATGGGAAGCCGCTATACAGACCTACTGGAAGCCAATGAAATAGTGATTGCGAAGAATGTAACAGAGAACCTTTACGATAGGCACTTAGCCCCGGTTTTTCTGGGCCGTGGCGCATGATGC
>Ga0182012_10002946_pt1 | contig 18288 bp, 16 predicted proteins | sample 612S2SmetaG_FD_120486 | JGI IMG/M metagenome (GOLD analysis project Ga0182012, IMG submission 120486) | Permafrost microbial communities from Stordalen Mire, Sweden - 612S2S metaG | ecosystem: Environmental > Terrestrial > Soil > Wetlands > Permafrost | place: Sweden: Stordalen | collected...
AGTGCCGACCTTGATCTCCGGTCCCCAGTATGCGACGCTGTTTCCCGGCGTGGGCCCCGGCTCCATGTAGAAGACGTAGCCCACCTCGTCGGCGAGCTGGCGCACATAGGCCAGGTCCTTGCCCTGGTGGCGCGGAATCTGTTGCACCGGGATGGGCACATCGATGAGCACGCTGGGAATGACCAGCGGAACGACGCCAAGAAACATGTACTTGGCCAGAATCAAAGCCACGCGCGCCTCGGCCGGCATGGCCGGATAGGGGATGCCGCTGAAATCGATGTAGTCCATCACCCGGGTCAGGTCTTCGCCGGAAATGGTGAGGCTGGGGCTCTGCGCGCTTCCGCCCGGCGAAAGCTGGTGATGCGTCATCACTCCGTCTACCAGCACCTGCGTGATGCCATTCACCGTGACCGCGACGACGACGCGGATCAACGGAATGGACGCACCGGCCGCCACCAGAAAAAGCGTTTCAAGAACTGACTGCTTGTTCAAAGTGAAGTGCAACTGAAATGCGCTTGGTCCTTCGCTGGCGTTGGTCACCTCGATCGAGGTCAGGGCGTTGAGCACGTCCTGCGTCACCGGCATCGGCACCGCCGGTCCGATCATCAGCGTCAGATGGATTCCATTAAGCATTCTGCGGTCCTGGTATTCCCAGCGGCAACGTCACATTCAAGACCAGTCCCTGGATCTCGAGTTCTTCCGGGCGCAGCGCGCCGTTGGCGTCGCACAATCTCCAATAAAGTTGCGCGTCGCCCAGCAGCTTGGACGCCATGTTGTCCAGCCTGTCGCCCTGGGCAACTGTGTACTGTTGCAGCACGGCGAATGATTTGGCCTGCGGCACAAAGCGCCGCTGCAGGTAGACAACCGTCTGTCCGCTCGCCGTCGTCAGCGTGTTGGTGCCGATGCCCTGGTAGCGGCTGTTGGCCGCAAACAGGCTGGCCTTGAGTCCGGCAAACTGGAAAATCGCCAGTGTGGATGCGCTCACTAGATGCCTCCGATGCCCAGCGCGCTGAAGGTGCCGGTGGGCGCCAGCGCGCTCATTCTTTCCTTCTGTTGCTGATAAGCCATGTAGAGATTGCCTCCCTTGTCATCGAAGCCCAGGTCGTCAACGCTCAGCACCCGCATGCCCAGGCTCACCTTGGCGCGGATGGGATTCAACGATGGATCGAAGGCTTCTTCGGTGACGCTGAAATCGGTGATGCGCACCGGCACAATCCGGTTCGCGCTCCAGATGAACAGCGAGAGCGGCGCCTCCATCGGCGAAATCTCCAAGGTGCCCGACTGCGCCAGCGCATTGTTGCCCAGCAGTTGCGTCGTCGTGGGGTAGATCATGGTTTCCAGAGCCGCCAACTGCGGCAGAATTCCGTACTGCACTGCGTTCGGGTAAAGCGAGGGCTGCTCCAACTGGTCGGTCGCGTCAATCTCCGCGTCCAGCTTGAAGGTTTCAATCGGCGGCCCGGTCAGGCGCAGCGCTTCCGATCGATTCTGATGCTCCGCATGAACGCTTTGCACCTGCAGCGTGCGGGTCAGAGTATCCGGGTTGTATTGCAGCACGACGATATTCTGCACCGCCGCCGTATCGGGATCGATCTGTACGATCCCGCCGCGCATGAGTCTCGGTGAACCCGGAAATGATCCCATAACCCTTACCCTTGTCCCTTGCTCTGCCTGGGAAGATCGTTTTTGGTTGTGCCAGCACTCGATCGGCGAGAATCGGGCCCGGCAACCTGCAGTGTCTTGAGCAGAATCTTTCCTAACCGCGCGCCGATCTTCTCCGCATCGGCGCTGCTCTGAAGATCGTGTGTTCCTCCGGCTCTTTCGAGATGAACATCGTTCTCGAATCGATCTCCACTGCTGCCGAGCGATGCGGTTAGCGTTTCTCTCAAGGCGTTTTGCATCCGGCCGGCGTCGACCCGCGCGAATCCATCGAGAACAAGCTCATCGATGTGCAACGCAATCCGCCCCGCGGGCCGCTGCACGGCAGACTGCCGGCGCGTTCGGGGCGAGTCAACACTCAGCAAAGATGGCTTCATCAAACCCACCCCCGAATCTCCGGTTCCGTCAACGGCTTCTCGATCTTCAGATACTCACCCCGCGCCGCTTCCAGCAGGTGACTCATGCGGATCGGCTCGCCGGCCTCGACGGCCAGAAACGCGGCGCTCAAAGCGATGTTGCGAATGTTGCCGCCTGTCACGCTGAGGCGCGACAACAAATGCATATCGACGCCCTCCGTGGGCGCCTGCCAGGGAATGGCCTGGCGCCAGATCCGCTCGCGCAGCGCCGCATCGGGAAAGGGAAACTGAACCACGAATCGTATGCGCCGCAGAAACGCTGGATCCAGCGCCTGCTTCATGTTGGTCGCCAGCACCGCCAATCCCCGGTACTGCTCCATACGCTGCAACAAATAGGAGACTTCAATATTGGCATAGCGATCGTGGCTATCTTTCACTTCGGTCCGCCGGCCAAACAGGGCATCGGCCTCATCGAAGAAGAGCAGCGCGCCCCCTTCTTCGGCGGCATCGAAGATCCTGCGCAGACTCTTTTCCGTTTCGCCGATGTACTTGCTGACCACCTGGCTGAGATCCACGCGATAGAGATCGAGCCTCAACTCATGGGCCAGCACCTCGGCCGCGGTGGTCTTCCCCGTGCCGCTGGCGCCTGCAAACAGCGATGTGATTCCCAGTCCTCTTCCGTTCGGCCCGCCAAATCCCCAGCCGTTGTAGACACGCGCGCGATGCCGCATCTGGGTCGCAATCTCGCGCAGCATCTCCAGTTGCGGTTTGGGAAGCACCAGCGCATCCCAACCGGCGCCGGTCTCCACCCTCTGCGCAAAACCGTCGAGGCCGGGGCGGGCATGGACGCGGCAGCACTCCCACAAGGCCTCCACTGTCCGCTCGGCCGATCCGCCGCCATGACGCGCAGCCTGCAGGCTGCTGGCGCGAATCTGCGCTTCGCTCAGATTGAACTGCGCCAGCAAATCGTCCATGTGGCCGTTCATGCTGAGCGCCGCATCGCCCAGGCTCGCATGCCATGCGCTGCGCTGCTCCTCGATTAAAGGCTTGGCAATCTCCAGGTAAACGGCCTGTCGCGTGTAGCCGCCCAGGCGCTGCGGCCCGGCAACCATCAGCGGCACGTGCAGGCCTTCGGCAAACAGATGAATCGCATTCCGGCGAGCCGTCTCCTGCGTTTCGCTGCTCGTCGAATCCAGCACAATTGCGCAGCCGGTGAGCATCGCCTCGCGCTCTACCAGCCGTACCAGCGCATGAATCTCCGTATGCTGAAGCGGAAGCGCGCTGGCAAAGATGCGATACGCCGGCAATCCCACTCGCTCACATGCATTCGCGGCGACAGCCTGCCGTGTCTGCTGGTCAGTTCCGCATAATTCCACCAAAACCGTGCGTCCCTCATGCATCCCGGCCAGCCAGACATCGGCAACAGTTTGCGCAACCGCCCGCTGGGAAGTCGGCAATCCATCGCTTCCGCCGACCGGCTCAAGCAGGCCGTTGAGAGCCTGGTCAAGGTACGACGTGCCCGTCAGGTAGTGCAGTATCCGCTCGTCGATGCGCAGCTGACTCGTCATCCATGTTGCCCCGCTGCCCATCTCGATCAGTCGCCACCGGCGCAACGAGCCGTCTGGTGAAGTCGCGTCCCAATGCGCATCGGTGCAGGCTGCGAGCAGAAGCTCGAAGGTAGGGCAGGGACGCTCGTCCGGTTGTGCTTTAGCGCAGACCCGCGCAAACTGCGAATCCAGTTCCATTCCCGCGCAAGCCAGCAGAATTGCTCGCTCAAAGGAGGAAAGCTGAAAAATGCCGCACAGCACCTCGAGCGCCGGCGGCGCGGTCTCCTGGTCAAACACCAAAGCCGGCACAGGGGCAAACGCCGCCTGCTCCGCAACGGAATGGGAAGGCGCGGCATACGCAGAGATCCGTGCGTGCGTCTCCGCGATGGCGGCCATCAAATACATTTGATTGGCCCGGCTCCACTCCGCATTTGCTTGCTTGCTCATGCAATCGTCACCAGCGGACCGTAGGTTGCGCTCGCAGGATTAAGATCCAGCGCACTCTCCGCTCCATCGATCTGGATGCGGACAAAATAGGTAATGCCGGTTGTCACACCTGAAATTGGAAAAGTGATGGTGCCGGTGTCGGCGGCCAGCGTGCCGAGCGAAAACGAATAGGCCGCGGGCGAGACCGGTGGCGGAGTAGTGGCCTCGTTCAGCAGCAGCACGGCCGTTTGGCCTGCATTTGCCACCGGGCTCACGGGTACCACAACCTGGGTCGCCGAGCCGGTCACGGGCGGGGTGATCGCCGGGTGCAGGACAAATCCCTCCGCATTGGAAATCGCCCCCGTATGCGCCACGGCAGGACTGCCCAGCATCACCGACTGAACAATCTGCAACGTTCGGACACCTGCGGGAACATCCGCGGGCAATGCAACGCTCATGCTCGAATCTGAAATGAGTGTTGGCGTTAGCGGCGTCGGATAGCCGCCGATCGCAACGCTCAGTCCGGAGCCGCGCAAACTGCTGCCGAGAATCAGCAGTGTGGCGCCGGCCGTGATGGGCAGCGATGGATTGCTCTGAACCGACACCGCGGTAACCGCTGGAGTGTTGAAGCTCATCGCGGTCACTGTCCTGGTGAGCACTGGAAGCGCCGGCTGCGGCACCATGTCCTCGCGTTCAATCAGCACCACGCTTGCCTGCCACGCCATGGTCAGCGCAAAGGGAATCTGGTAGAAGACGCTCCATAGCTTTGATAGCTCCTCAAGTGAGAGCGGCAGCATGGTCAGATTCACCCGCTCCACCTGCGTTGCCAGATCCGGCTGATATGGCGGCGCGTTAAAGGGCGCGCCGGTAAACGGAGGCGCATTGAACGGCTGCGAATTCAGCAGCGCCTGGCCGATCTCACTGGCAGAGAGCACCGGGGCGCCATTTAACGTAGAGGCCGCGAAGCCAAGCAGCCTCTGCGGCTCCAGTTCGGCATCGCTGCCATAGAAGGTCAAGAGATAGTTGAGATTGAGCGCAATGCGCGGACGTTGCACCAACGTCCCGTCGTTCCGCCGCGTCGGCAGATCCGTGTTGCGCAGAGCCGCGTTCGGCACCACCTGGTAGAGAAAAATGTTGATCCCCGTGGCATCGGCGACGCTCAGTGCCGCGTCCGGGCGCTGCGTGGTAACAGAGGCGCCGGAGAGATCCGGCGGCAACGACTTCAGCAGCATATATCGAAGAGTCGCGGTGACCGTCGCGATGGCGAGATAGTTGCTCACAACCGCCCTCCCCGCCGGCGCTCAAGATACTCGCTCAGACTCAAGTGCGCACGTCGAGGGGCCGGAGCGCGCGGCGGCATCGAGGCAACCGCTGGCTGCGCTGCCCTCAACTCGATTCGTCCAATGCTGATATGCACATCCTGTATGGCATCTTCTCTTTCAACGCGCGCCATGGCCGGCTTCGCAAAGGAGTTCGCGAACAAGTTGCCTTCCTGCATGACTGAGGACTGCGGAAGTACACGCGCAACGCGAGGCTCAATGGTTGCCGCCGCGCGGTGCTGCTCTTTCTCGTCTCTTTTATCGTGCGGCGTCTCATCCTGAATCCGGCTCAGCGGCAAGAGCGATGCTGCACGCGCTGCGGGCTGCAGGGATTCCGACTCCGCGAGGGGCGTGTGCTGGCCGGCGTTCTGCGAGCCGTAAATATGTGCAAGCACGTCCTTGAGCGTTGGGCCTGGAATGGCAGCCTTGTTCCGGTCATGCTCGAGCGCGCGGTGCTGTTCCATCTGCTGCAACTGCGCCAACCGCTGCGCCCTGCTTTGCCAGTCCGACTCGCCGTCGTCTTCCCTGCTTCGGGCAGAGGGTTGCGGCGCGCCGCGGTCCTCCGCTGATGCAGCGGATCTCAGAGTCTCCGGCTGTGCAGCATCTTCAAGCGCCTGCTCCCTTAGCTGCCGCGGCGCCGCAAATACAGGCCGGGTCAGCGGCAGTGCAACGGGTCTCACACCGATTGCGCGCTCAGCCATGCGGGTCAATAGGTTTGCCATCAGCCCACCATTTCGAGGTACAACTGGCGACGAGCCGGAGTCATGTTGAGAATCTCCGCCTCGCTCCATCCGTAGCTGCGCGCCAGGGCATCCACCTCAAGCACAATGCGCCGCGCGGCAGACTGAATCTCGCGCCAGAAAAAGCTCACAATGTCCAGGGCCAACTCCCAACTCCGGCAGCATGCGGGGCATTCCAGTTTCAGCGGGATTTCATTGGTAAATTCCCGATCGGAGAGAAACGATTCAATGCCATCGGCAACGGACGCGGGAATTTCACCGGCAGTCAGCGCGCGCCCCTCGTCTTCCACGGAGAGCACGCAGCGCGAGAGTATGGTCTGGCGCGCCTCTTCCACGCTGCCGCAAGAGCTGGCCGCAAAGAGATCCGTGCTGTCGGGAAGCCGGCAATTCACTGAGAACGTTCCTTGCTGAAACGTGTGCGCAACCGCTTGCTCCTCGCGGCCTGAGCCCATGCCCAGCTCATCCGCATTCAATTCGAATTCCAGTTGTCCGGCACATCCGGGACAAGTTGCAAATGCATGCAAGGCGGGCCCCAGTGTGGCGCGGCGCAACGCGAGAACCATGGCATCGCGCTGCCCCACGCTCACTGCGGCAAGCTGCGGCCAGGGCCTTTCCGGCAGGCAATAGGAGAGCATCAGCAGACCGCGTTCGATCTCGCTGCTCTCCATGCCACGCTCCCACAGTTCAAGCAGTTCTCTTGCCGAGAGTCCACGCATCTTTGCTCACCAGCCGGTTACGCCGGAATCGTAAAGCTGGGTTCTACCGGCTCAACCACCGACGTGTCGCGCTCCCAGCCTTCGTTTTCCAGCTTGATGTGTTGAATGGCAACCGCATTGGCATTGGCATCCAGATCGGGCATGGCCTGGTACTCGGAGACCCAGCAGCGATAGATGTTGTAGGCGAGCACCAGTTGCCCGGCCTCGTTATACAGTTCCAGCAGAATGTCCTTGCGGAAATCCTTCAGCGATACCTCCGCGCCCAGGCCCGCGCCGTAGTCCCACACCTTGTTTGCCCACTTCTCAAACTCTGTGTCCTGGGTAACCCCGCGCTCCAGTGTCAGCGCTTCGTACTCATTTCTGCCCGGAGACTTGCGGCTGCTCGAAGGGTCCCCGCCTTCGCGGTGCTTCACCACTTCCGTGGTCCGCTTGAGCCCGCCCACCTTGCTGATGCCGGCCACGTAGCGGCCATCCCACTTGATGCGAAATTTGAAGTTCTTGTATGGATCGAAACGCTGCGGATTCACGCTGAACTGCGCCATCTCTTCCTCCTTGGCTACGAGGCCGCCTGCCCGGCCATCTGTTGGATCTGGAGCACGACGAACTCAGCCGGCTTCAGAGGTGCAAAGCCAACCAGAATATTCACGACACCCGAGTTGATATCGGTCTGCGTGGTGGTTTCGCTATCGCACTTCACAAAGTACGCACTGGCCGCCGAGGAACCCTGAAACGCTCCCTGGCGGAACAGACCCTGCATGAACGAGGTCACGTTAAGCCGGATTTGTCCCCAAAGCGGGGTATCGTTCGGCTCGAAGACCACCCACTTCAAGCCCTCGAAAAGGCTCTCCTCAATGTAAAGCGCTGTGCGGCGCACAGCGACATAGGCCCACTGGCTTGCCAGTTGGTCGGCGCCCTGCAGCGTTCGCGCTCCCCACACCACGTTTCCGTAGGTCTTGAAGTTGCGCAGCCCGTTGATGCCCAGTGGATTGATCGAACCGCTGTCGGCGTCGTTCATGATGTAGGCCAAGCTCGCGCCCGCAACCGTTGCGTCAGTGCCCGCTGGCGACTTCCAGACTCCGCGGTTGGCATCCGTCGTGGCATAGATACCGGCAATCGTGCCGCTGGCGGCAACATTTCTTTGGCGTCCCTGGTTCAAGGGATCCGCGATAAGAAGTCTCGGGAAGTAGATTGCGGAGTTCGCGTCGGGGGTAAGGCCGGCTGTCTCAAGCGCGTTCAGCCAATCGACCACTCCCGTGGAAACAGTGCTGCTGGTCGAGTTGATGCCCGAGGGAATGTCGAGAAGCAGAAACGCGCGCTTCGTATCGCAGAATGCGGCCGCCTTCGCGTACACGGAGGCAATGTTCGTCGTGTCCGGCGCACCGCCCGAGACCAGGTTGACCGCGGCTGGAATGCAGAGGATGTTGAAGATGTAAGGTTCGAGCCGGTCAAGCGCCGGAAAACCGTTCTCCAGTGCGTTGGCGTCGGGAACCAGTCCGTTGTTTGCCGGAGACGCTGCCGTGTTCACGGCAGTGTACGCGGTGCTTGTGGGATTCGAGATCGGCGAAATCACATCCGTGCCGGTTGTGGCGGGAATAATTTCAACGCCGAGATCGGCGAGTGTCACCAGCGCCGACGCCGCATTCACAACGCCAATCGCGTAATTCGGGCTCGTGCTCGTCATGCTCAGATTGCGGTAGACCTCCGAATTCAGCACCTGTGTCGGCTTGCTAATCGAGTCCACCTGACGGATGACAAGGTTGAACAGGCCCGCGGGCTTGGTGTTGGTGTCTACTCCCACCTGAAGGTTATTTCCCCATAAGCCGGGGCTGCTGGCAGTAACCGTCAAGGTGGCCTTGACGGGCGCCGCGGTGTCCAGGGTTAACTGCGAGGCAGCTGGGGTGCCGGCGGCTACGCGCACAATCCATGCCGTCTGTCCGCCGTTCAGAAAATACTGCATCACTCCATAACTGGCTTCGCTTAACTGGTTAAGACCGCCGAAAACCGTTTGAAATTCAGTGAAGTTGTTGATCTGCGTCGCGACACCCATTGGGCCTTGCGAGAAGTAGTCGATGAAGGCGGTGCTCGCCGTGCTGACACCGGCGATGTTATGCACACCGCTTGGGATCTCTTCGACGTAAACGCCCGGATAAGAGGTCAAAACCGGCATAAGGTTCTCTCCTTGAACTTTGCGATCGTGCGGTTTCGGGGGTCGAGATGCACATCGACGTTTCCGGCGCCGGATTGTTTCCTACAAAGAAGGATGCGCAGTTTATCCAACCACGGCTGGCTGCAAACAACCTCCGGTCGAACATAGTTATCGTGCAAGCATTTGCATATCTCATGGATGCACAGTTTCCGTCGCGGCTTATTACCGCGCACACCTCACCATGGGGCCTCAGCGCACCGCCGCCGCCGCCATAACACGTACCTCTTCAAGCGCACTTATCCCGGAAGAGAATCTCCTTCAGGCTCGGGGCATCTTGCTGTCCTTTTTGCCGACAAGGGTGACGATCAAATCGAATTGAAATGAGAGGAAGAGCTGGCCAATTGTGCCGTCTAGCTCTGAAATCGCTGTACGGAATACAGAATCGTGGGGGGTTGGCCAATTCCGCATTCCTGGATTGGTGCAACTCTACCCTAAGCTCTAAACTCCGTCAACAGCAATCTAGAGGAAAAAATGTAACTCTACTCAAGCGCCTGCAAGGTCTAACAACTGTCTATTAACTAAAGATAAAACTCAACATGTTACTACCGCCCTCTGCAGCAGTACAACGAACCGCTGCACGCGGCAAAGTTAGTGTCAATACCGCAATATCGTCCTCTTGCCCGAACAGCCTCGCCGCCTCGACTTGCTGCTGCGCCGAGAGCGTGCTCATCTGCCTTGTGCTTTCGAACCCAAACAGCTCTCGCCTGCCGCTGCGCGCTTCAACAACACCATCGGACAGAAACGTAAGCATGTAGGTGAACCGCCATTCGCTCGCGGTTTGCGCCAGAGCACTCAACGAGCATTCCAGAGGCAGAAACGCCGAGAGGTCCAGATCCCGGGCGGCTGACCGCAACCCGGAAGTTACTGTCTGATCAACACTGAGTCCAAGGCAAGAGATCGCTCAATCTCTCGCAATTGTTACAAACGTGTTAAAATCGTTGCTCCAGGAGACAAACGAGGGAAGGAGCGAGCCAGCATCCATCCCTACTAGAATAACCATCTATGAACCTCTATCTCATGCGCCACGCCAATGCTGGAGTCAACCGGGGCAATCCGGCGGTCGACGCCAAGCGCGCCCTCATCAAAGAGGGAAAAGACCAATGCATGCTGATGGCGAGGGTGCTGTCGTCGCTGAAGGTGCAGGTGGACGTGATCGTCTCCAGCCCCCTGAAACGCGCATTGCAGACGGCGCAGTTTGTGGGCACTGAATTGGGCTACGAAGCCAAAGTGGAGATCAGCCCCGCCCTCGGCCTGAGCGGCGATTACGCTGCCTTCCAGGACATGCTGGGCAAATATTCCGAGTGCGAAGGGGTTCTGGTCGTCGGTCACAACCCAAACATGTTTCAGTTCTTAGGCCGGCTCATCACCGGCAATGGAGGCGCCGCCATCCGCATGCGCAAGGGCTCCATTGCCCGCGTCGATATGGACCGGCATCCTCCCCTGTTGCGCTGGCTGATCGACCCCCGTATGGCCCGGTCGCTCTATGCCAGTGTGGGAAAGAGCTCCCGCCCAAAGACTTCGCGGAAGTAGCCCGCCTCCTTGCGGAGCGACCACAATTCAAGCTCAGCCCCGGTTCGTCCCGGCTCTACTTCCAGGTAAACCCGCTTGGGGAAGATCTTTGCCCTCACCCGCAGCACATCGCTGGCGCGGTCTTGATTGAGCGCCACCGCAAGCCGCAGCAGCACCGCGGCGCGGTGTACGTGCTTGTGCTCGTCTGCCGGGATATTTCTGAGCGAACGGTCGCCCGGCTGCGGACGGCTCTTGCCAAGGTAGCGCGCAATAGCGGAAACCGTGGTGCGCTGCAATTGGGTATAGCCGTAGATTTCAGAACTGGAAACAATGTACTGCGTGTGCCGGTGGTGCCCCTGGTGGTTGATGAACTTGCCGGTGTCGAGCAGAATCGCCGCCGCCTGGAGCCAGCTTTCGTATTCCACCGGAAGGCCGTGGAGCGCCTTTAAATCCCGAAAGAGCTGCACGGCATGGGCGCGGACGGGCTCGGCCTGCTTGGGGTCGACACCGTAGCGCCGGGCAGTGGCCAGCACGCTCTCCCACCGCTCGTGCTCGAATTCCCGATGCGCAATGGCGCGCGCGTCCTGCTCGGCCAGCATCTGGGCCAGAATTCCATCGCGCAGGCCCAGCGGCGAGTAGTGAAAGCCCGGCAGCCCAAAGCTCTCCAACAACTCCGCGAAGACCTCCGCTCCAGCGACAATGATTTCCGCACGCCGCGGCCCAATGCCTGGAACCGCCTCTCGCTCTGCAAGCGTCATCTTTGCCAGCCTGTTGGTCAGTTTGCGCACGTCCTTTGTCGCCGCCATCCCCGCGATTGGCGCCCCTGCCGCCGGCGCGGCCGCCTGCCTCTTAGCTGACTTGCTTACCCGCTGACTTGCTGCCTTGCTCCCGTTCCTGGCTATTTCAACAGTGCAAGCTTCACTGAGTGCCGCCGCCGTTCCCGATGTACCAATCACCAACCCCGAACCTGTCGGCCGAATTCTCCTATGCGCTCGCCGCAGCTCCCTGCCAATCCAACGCCGCATCCGCGCCAACCCATCCTCCGGGGCGGGGTCCAGCAGCAGGAAATCCTGCGTCAGACGCACAGCACCCAGCGGCACGCTGATCGTGTCCTGGATGCGCTTGCGCTCGGAGAGTGTAATTTCGCAGCTGCCGCCGCCCAGGTCCACCAGCAGCACCCGCCCGCCGAGTCCCCTGCTTGTCTTTGCGGAGTCGCCTGTTGCTCCTGCCCCGGCCATGACGCCGAGGTGGATGAGACGGCCCTCTTCGAGGCCGGAGATGATCTCCATCTGCCAGCCTGTCTCCGCCTTCACCCATGCCTGAAATGCGGCGCCGTTGCGCGCATCGCGCATGGCCGAGGTCGCCACAACGCGGATCTGGTCTACGCCGTACTCCTGCACCGCGCGTTGAAATCGCTTCAGCGCCTGGATGGTGTTGGCCATTGCCTCAGGGGAAACCAGGCCCGACTCGAAAACACTGCCGCCCAGCCGCGTAACCTCGCGATCCTCGTGTACCGTCCTCAACTGGTGCGCGACCACCTTGGCAATCTTCAACCTGCACGAGTTGGAACCGATATCGACAGCTGCGAAAGTGGGCATGATCTTCTAGGAAAACTCCGGATGCGGGGAATCTCTCTCTGGAGCCAAGATACAGGACGAGACCCGGTCGACATTGTTCACATCCCTGTCGAATTCGGAAAGGCGTCCAATAATCATTGCAAGCTGCCGGGAACTTTTCTTCCGCTCACCGCATTACCAGGGGTGAAGGGCCCAGGATGGAATCGCATGGAAGATGCACTGCCCGTGTTCGTTCTACACTCAGAGGCGGCACACTCCGCAACGATGAACGATGCAAACATTCATCCCGGCGAAATGTTTTCGTCGCTGGGGTCGGAACAGACTGACGAGCAGTTGATGCTTGCGTTTTCGCGCGGCTTGAACGGGGCATTCAGTACGCTGTTTGAGCGATACCGACAGCCGCTGTTTGGTTTTTTCCGCCGACGGGTAGCCGATCCGGCACATGCGGAAGAACTGGCGCAGGAGACTTTTCTTGCCGTCCTCCGCGGCGCATCGCGCTATCAGGCCACTGCGCTGTTTCGGACATGGCTTTACGCGATAGCCTTCAAAATTCTGCGCGCACACCGGCGTAAGGCTGCCTTCCGCGCCACGTTTCTTGGAGCACCAGCGGAGATTCCGGAGCCGGTTGCCGCAGGGAGCCTCGATGTTGAGGTAATGATGAGGCAGGCCGTGGGGACACTCGATGCCGTCGACCGGGAAGTGCTGCTGATGCGCGAATTCGAACAGTTGAGTTATGCGGAGATTGCTTCACTCCTGGGCCTGCCGCTGAACACTGTGCGTACACGGCTATTTCGCGCACGGCTGGCATTGCATGCGCTACTCGCCCCTGCCACCGCGATTGTCAAGGAGGCGCTATGATTACCACCGCTCATCCTGTTGCTCCTGAAGACCTGATGGCTTTGCTTGATGGTGAATTGCCGGTTGATGAGGCTCGTGTCGTTTCGGCGCATCTGGACCAATGCGCTGAGTGCGCGGAACTCACGGCGCAATTCCGGACCGTGTCACGGTCGCTTTCCGGTTGGACTGTTCCTGAGGCTCCGTCGAGCCTCGAAGAGTCTGTGATGGCACAGGCAGCGCAAGGCTCCAGCGCCACCAAGCCAGGACGCACGGTTCGTCTCAGCTTCAGGAACTGGAGACTCTGGGCTATCGGTTGCGGAGGAGCTGTGGCTGCGGTCCTTGTCCTGGTGCTTGTTGGGGTTTCGCTGTCGTACTACGAAGATCATCCAGGACGGGTAGCGTACCAAGTGCAGTCTCAGACGCCAAGTCATTCGGAGGTTGCCGAATTTGCGAGTTCAGGTGCCAGCCAGCGGCGAGTCGCAACGGAGCAGAAATCTGAAGCTCTGCAAGGCGACGCCCCGCTCATGAACTCTGTAGCAGCAACTGATCCAGGAGCCGTCGCCAAAAGTCGCGCGATGAGAAGCCAGCCAATGCAGGGCATGTCAGCAGGGATCGCGACGAGGAGACCGAACGATGTTGGAGGTGGTGGCACAAGTTCAGCAACGGCTGCCGCAGCATCGCCAATGATCGCGCGCACTGCGACGCTGACCGTTATGGTGAAGGACATCTCCGCAGCCCGCACTTCTTTCGATGCAATCCTTGCGCGTCACCACGCTTATTCCGCGGAACTTGTGGTTGCTCTCCTTGAAGACGCTCCGCCGCACGGCATCCAAGCATCTCTCAGAATCCCGGCGCCTGAATTGGGAGCAGCACTAATTGAATTCAAGTCCCTTGGCCGGGTGCAAAAGGAATCCCAGTCCGGCGAAGAGGTTACACAGCAGCACACCGACTTAGCGGCACGCCTGCAGAACTCACGCGAGACGGAACAACGGCTGCGAGATATCCTGGCCCAGCGCACCGGGAAGATTGAAGACGTTTTGCAGGTTGAGGAGGAAATCGCTCGCGTCCGCGGAGAAATTGAAGGGATGGAAGCCGACCAGCGCGCACTGGAACATCGCGTCGATTTTGCTACGGTCGATCTCCAGCTTGTCGAGGAGTACAAAGAGCAGTTCAGCACGCCCTCCACTTCGGTCTCCACGCGGATTGGCAATGCATTCGTGGATGGCATGCGCAACGCGGCTTCGATGATGCTGGGACTGGTTCTGTTCATCGAGGAAGCGGGGCCGGTGGTGCTGATCTGGCTGGTGATTTTGGGGGTTCCTACGTTGCTGGTGTGGAAGCGGTATCGAAGGATGAAGGCCAAGGTCTAGGGCCGTTTATGCTGCGTAAACCAGCCTATGACGCGGCGCTCATACTCTTCCGGGTCTGCGCCTTGTGCGCCGCAATGACCTGCTTCTGGCGGTTCCCATAAAACTACCTGCGGCCCTCGTGCAGAGCTCCGTGACAGAATCATTTCGGAATGGCGAGGGGGAAGATTGGTGTCCTTCTTGCCGTGGATCAGCAGGACCGGCACGCTGCTCGCAGCTACAGAATCTTCCGGCGACGATTGTCCGAGATTCACGCCGTGCTTCAAGCGAGCATAGAGGAATCCGGCCTCCACTGCAGGCCGCAGCAGCGTCCGACCCACGCTTGAGCTGGCATTGAATTTTTCGCCCAAGCGGTCGTATGAGGCTTCACGGAAGCTTGCAAAGGATGACTCCGCCACGACCGCGCAAAAACCGGGCTCTGCACTCAGTGACTGGAGCAATTGACCCGCCCCCATTGATTCACCAAGGCCATCGATGCAATGCGGAGACTCCGACCGTTGAAGCCAGTTGAACCAGCGCCCGATGTCATCAGCCTCTTTCGCCCCATACGTGGCAAGATCGCCGCCGCTCATGCCATGGGCGCGCGCATCGGGTAGAAGAACCGCATAGCCATGACGAAGCAACAAGTCGGCATTGCCCAGCATTCCAGCGCGATTGTCGGACTGCCCGTGCAGCAGGATTACTGCATCGCCATTAGGCTGCGAAGTGCGGTTGCTCCATGCGCGGAGAGTTGCGCCGTCGGCCGCGTTGATGGAAACCTCCGTGAGCGCTGCGTGGTTACGCGTTGCAATCTCCTGAGCAATATCTCGAGCCTGCTGGCTCAACACTCGGCGTCCCGGATGCAATGCCATCTCTCCAGCGACGACTCCGATTGCGGCGCAGATCACGAGCCAGAGAGCGACCAGCACAAGGCCGCTGATGAAAAGACGACGCGCAAATTTCATATTCAGGCTCTACGCAAAGAGCAGGACACTCGTTCCGCGATCCAACCTTGCGGAAACTCTTCAATGAGCTGAATGGAACAGCTTCTCCACGACTTGAAACGCCCCAATCCCCCTGCTGTTATCCTTGATTGAATGGCTTTTTTATCCTCATACCGCCCCGAAGTTCCTTACCAGCGCCCTGCGGCTACTCCCTCCGCGCTGGCTACATGGCTGTTGTTCGCCGCCATCTTTGCCGCCGTCCAATTTGGCTCGCTGTTTTCACCGCCGCTGCTCGACGACGTGGACGCTTCGCACGCCCAGGCTGCCCAGCACATTGTCGACAGCGGCAACTGGATTACATGCCAAATCAACGGCATTCGCTACATTGAGAAACCGCCGCTGCCCTACTGGCTGGTAGCCGTGAGCTACAAGGTGTTTGGCGAAAACACGTTTGCCACGCACTTGCCCAATGCCCTGGCCATGCTCGGCCTTTGCTGGCTCTCGTGGCTCTGGGCGCGCCGGGCATGGGGCGCGCGCGCGGGGCTCTATGCCGGCTTGGGCGCGCTCACTGCCGTTGGGCCGTTTTTGTTTACGCGCTTCATTATTCCCGAGTCGATCCTCGCTCTTTTTCTGCTGATTGCCCTGTACGCTCTGATCACTGGCCTGGAACTCGGCGAACCCAACCGCTTTTACTGGACGTACGCCTGCGTGGCCCTGGCCACGTTGACCAAGGGACTCATCGCCCCCGTCTTCTTTGTTGGCGCGGCTGTGCCTTACCTGATTCTTACCGGACAATGGCGCCGCTGGCGCAACTTGAGACTGGTCACCGGCTTTCTGGTCTTCTTTGCGATTGCTGCGCCGTGGCACATTCTCTGCGGCCTTGCGAATCCTGACCAGGGACAAGCCGTTGGCAACCACCCTACCCTCGGCAACGTTCACGGCTTCTTTTACTTCTACTTTGTCAATGAGCACTTCCTGCGCTTCTTCTCGCTGCGCTATCCGCACGATTACAACAAGCTGCCGGGCGTCTGGTACTGGCTGCTGCATTTTGTCTGGCTCTTTCCTTGGAGCCTGTTTGTGCCTGCCTTGCTGGCTGTGGCATGGAAGACGCGCCACCACTGGCTGCAGCACCTGCGCCACGATGCGGGGCAGACCGTTGACTTTTATCTGGACCATGCCAACCGCGAAGACGTAGCCTCCTACGTGCTACGCCTCAAGTTCCGCGTGCGCACGGTCTGGCTGCTCTCGCTGTTCTCCGCGTGGACGCTGTTCTTCTTTTCGCTTTCGTCGAATCAGGAGTACTACACGTTCCCGGTGTGGCCGCCGCTGTTCATCCTCATTGCCGCGGTCGTTGCCGGAGTTGAAGAAAGGCGCGGCCTTGACGGCGGCGCCGACAGCGGACCCGACAGCAGGCAGCCGCTGCTCTCGACCGCATGGTTAACAGGCGCACAGGCTGTCTTCGCCGTGATCGGCGTGCTGGCAGCCATTACTCTCGGCTGGGGGCTGTGGGACTCGCGCAATCTGCCCTTCGTATCCGACATCGGCACCCTGCTCGCTCACCGCGCTGTCGGAGACTACACGCTCTCCATGTCGCACTTCTTCGACCTGACCGGCCCGTCTTTCGCTGCGCTTCGCCTGCCTGCCGCAATGGCAGCCATTACGCTGCTCATCGGTCCCGCGCTGGGATGGATGCTGCGCGTGAAGGGAAAGCACCTCGCCGCAACGGTCAGTATTGCGCTCACTGCGGGGGTGTTCCTGGTAGCCGCACACATCGCCTTCGCACGCTTCGCGCCGATCCTCAGTTCCAAGCCGTTCGCTGACACCATCGTCGAGAAAGGCACTCCGGCAGACACCTTCATCATCTATGGTGAGCAGTCGGACGCGTCATCGGTGGTGTTTTACAGCCATAGCTTCTTCAAAGGCAAGCCGGCCGATCTGGTGCTGCCGCGTTGCGGTCAGCATGGGGAAGGCACACCGCTGCTGTGGGGCTCATGCTACCCGGACGCGCCGGATATTTTCCTTTCTGAAGACAAGCTCTCGAAAGAATGGGGAACCGGCGAACGCAAATGGCTCTTTGCCCAGGACGTGAATCAGCAGAAGGCCGAAAGCCTGCTGAATGGAAGGCTCTACGCTGTGCAGGCCCTGGCTGACAAGGCTCTGTGGACGGATCGTCCGCTGCCGTAAGTGCTGCTGCATTCTTGAAGGACAAAAGGCCCGTACCCGCACATGGGAGCCGGCCTTTTTTATGTTGGCGATTATTTTGCGGCCCGCATCTTTCCGCCGGGCAGGAGTTCAAAGATGCGGCCGCGCCAGAGGATGCGATTTCCCCAGTAGCCGGCTACCCAGAAGCCAAAGCCCATCAGGTCGCGGATGGGATAGAGGACGAACAGGCCCAACCAACTGCTGTCGTTCACGACGGCGCGGCCTACGGCGAGGGCGAGCGCCAGGCGCGTGGCTACGCTCCAGGCGAAGAGCGCGAGACCCATGGTGGTGTGGCCGAGAGCGACGGCCGTGGCGAGCGCCAGCAGTCCGAAGGGCAAGCTGAAGCTGAGCGACGTGGCGAAGTGCCCGGCAGGACGCGAAAAACGGGTGGACTTCATCCAGCGGACCTGGTGCTTCATTGAGTCGAGGAAGTTCGAGTTGATGACCATGTGGTCGATGGCGTGGTGGCTTAGAGCGACTGTTTCGCCGAGCTTGTAGGTCTGGTTGCCGAGGACGAAATCGTCGGCGCAGTAGTCGGCTGTGACTTTGAATCCGCCCATTTTTCGGACCGTCGCACGGCGAAAGGCCATGGTGGGGCCGAGTACGAATTGCATCCCTTCCATGGCGCGGGCGGCAAGGACGCCGCTGGTCATTTCGACGGACATGCCAACGGCTTCAAGGCGGGCCCAAAGGCCGCCTTCCACTGCGACGCCGCGATAAGGGCAGGTCATGCCGCCTACTTGCGGGTCGGCGAAAGGGAGAGCGACGGCGCGGAGGTAGTCGGGGGTGACGCGGACGTCGCTGTCGCTGATGACCAGGATGTCGTAAGAGGCGGCGGCTTCCATGATTTCCATGGAGGCTGCTTTGGCGTTGATGTAGTCTGGCTCGCCCTGGGTAGAGAGGAACT
>Ga0182012_10002947_pt1 | contig 18275 bp, 14 predicted proteins | sample 612S2SmetaG_FD_120486 | JGI IMG/M metagenome (GOLD analysis project Ga0182012, IMG submission 120486) | Permafrost microbial communities from Stordalen Mire, Sweden - 612S2S metaG | ecosystem: Environmental > Terrestrial > Soil > Wetlands > Permafrost | place: Sweden: Stordalen | collected...
CGAGACGGGCCGCGTGGACCTGAAGGCGCTGGAAGCCGAGGTGACGGAAGAGACGGCGGCGGTGCTGGTGCAGAGCCCGAACTTCTTTGGCGTGATCGAGGACATTCCGGCGATTGCGGAGATTGCTCATAAGAAGGGCGCGCTGCTGATTGTGTCGATTGCGGAGGCGGTTTCGCTGGGGGTGGTGCGGCCGCCCGTGGAGGCGGACATTGTGAGCATGGAGGCGCAGAGCTTTGGCGTGGCGCTGAGCTATGGCGGGCCGTACTGCGGAGTGATCGCGGCGAAGGAGCAGTTTCTTCGCCAGATGCCGGGCAGGCTGGTGGGGCAGACGACGGACTCGAATGGATTTCGCGGGTATGTGCTGACGCTGGCTACGCGGGAGCAACACATACGGCGCGAGAAGGCGACTTCGAATATCTGTACGAACCAGGCGCTGGTGGCGCTGATGGCGACGATCTTCCTGACGGTGTATGGGAAGGAAGGGATTCGCGAACTGGCGGAGCACAACCTGGCGAAGGCGGATTACGCGGCGAAGGCGCTGGGCGGGGTGGCCGGGGCGAAGGTGCTGTTTGGCGGAGCGCCGAGGTTCCATGAGTTTGTGCTGGAGACGGAAGAGGCTCCGGCCGCGTTGAGCGAGCGGCTGCTGAAGAACAAGATTGTCGGCGGTGTGGAGTTGAGCAGGTGGTATCCGGAGCTGAAGCACGCGACGTTGTGGTGCGCTACGGAAGTGATTACGAAGGAAAAGATTGATTTGGCGGTTGGGGTGGTGGGGCAATGAGCACTTTGGGCAAAGTAAGGCCGCACCAGACGCAGAATGAGGGGCTGGTGTTTGAGAAGTCGTCGGCGGGGAAGCGCGCGTATAAATTGCCGCCGCTGGATGTGCCGGCGGTGAATGCGAAGGATGCGCTGGGCGCTGCCTTCCGGACGACGGATGGGCTGCTGCCGGAGTTGAGTGAGATCGAGATCATTCGGCACTTTACGCGGCTGTCGACGTGGAACTATGCGATCGATCTGGGGATGTATCCGCTGGGGTCGTGCACGATGAAGTACAACCCGCGGGTGAACGAGTTTGTGTCGCGGATTGAGGGACTGGCGGAGGCGCATCCTTACAGGCCGGACTCGCTGGCGCAGGGGATATTGGAAGTGATTGAGCTGCTGCAGAAGTGCCTGATCGAAATCACGGGCATGGACGCGATTACACTGCAGCCGGCGGCGGGCGCGCATGGGGAGTTTACGGGGATATTGCTGGTGCGGGCGTGGCACGAGTCGCAGGGGAATGCAAGGAAGAAGATTCTGATTCCGGACTCGGCGCATGGGACCAACCCGGCGACGGCGGCGATTTGCGGCTACGCGGTGGAGAATTTGAAGTCGAATGCGGAGGGCGGGATCGACCTGGAGGCGCTGGAGCGGCAGGTGGACGAAGAGACCGCGGCGCTGATGCTGACGAATCCATCGACGATTGGGGTGTTCGAGAGCCAGATTCACAAGATTGCGGACATATTGCATGCGAAGGGCGCGCTGCTCTATATGGATGGCGCGAACATGAACGCGCTGGTAGGCAAGGTGAGGCCGGGCGACTTTGGCGTGGACGTGATGCACCTGAACCTGCACAAGACGTTTTCTACTCCTCACGGTGGCGGCGGGCCGGGGTCGGGGCCGGTGGCGTGCAAGGCGTTTCTGGAGCCGTTTTTGCCGACGCCGGTGTTGGTGCGGAGACAGGGTTCAGAGATCAGAGATCAGAGATCAGAAGAGCCGCAGCCGGCGACGGAGAGTTGGGAGAGCGCGGATGCTGACCAGACAGCGCCTGGGGCTGCGGCGATGTTTCGGGCGCCGGTGGCGGAGAAGGTTGAGTTGCCGACGGATGAGATGCCGAATCCGATTGTGACGCCGGGTGAGCTGCACTGGAACTATGATCGGCCGCAATCGGTGGGACGGGTAAGGATGTTCTACGGGAATACCGGGATGTTCATACGGGCGCTGGCATACATTCTGGCGAATGGACCGGACGGGCTGCGGCAGACGACGGAAGACGCGGTGTTGAATGCGAATTACATTCGCGCGAAGCTCGAGGATGTGTACGAACTGCCCTACAAGACGGCGTCGATGCACGAGGTGGTGTTCAGCGACAAGCGGCAAGCAGCGAAGGGCGTGAAGACGGGCGACCTTGCCAAGCGGCTGATCGATTATGGGTTCCATCCGTACACGGTGAGCTTTCCGCTGATTGTGCCGGGCGCACTGATGATTGAGCCGACGGAATCGGAGTCGCTGGAAGAGTTGGACCTGTTTGTGGCGGCGATGCGATCAATTGCGCGCGAGGTGGAAGAGACCCCTGAGCTGGTGAAGACTGCGCCGCACTCGACGCGGGTTTCGCGGATGGATGAGGTGCAGGCGGCGCGGAAGCCGATCTTGAGGTGGAAGCCTGTTTAGGGGCTAGGGACTAGGCAATAGGCAATAGTTCCCGTAGAACAACCGCAGGTCCTTCGACTCCCTTCGGTCGCTCAGGATGACGGCATTATTTTGGTGCGAACTTCGGAGCCAAGACACCGGCAGGATGGCAGCTTACTTGTTGGGATCGAGATACCAGGAAAGAAATGCATGGACGTTCTGAAACGGCTGTTTGAGGGGCATTTTCATTTCCCGGCGGAGAGGGTTGAGCCGCTGCAGGGGGAGTTGGGCGGGTCGGGGCGGGCGATTGTGCGGCTGGCGGGCGGCGGGCGGTCGGCGATCGGGATTCTGTATCCGGTGCGGGAAGAGAATGTGGCGTTCGTTGAGTTTTCTCGGCACTTCAGGCGGCATGGGCTGCCGGTTCCGGAGATATATGCCGAAGCGTTGAGCGAGGGAGCCTATCTCGAGGAGGACCTGGGCGATACGACGCTGTATCAGTTTCTGAATGCTCATCGCAGGGGCGAGGCGATTGAGCCGGTGGCGATTGAGGCGTATCGCAAGGTGGTGGCTGCGCTGCCGCGGTTTCAGGTGGAGGCGGGCGGGGATTTGAATTACAAGGTCTGTTATCCGCGGGCGAGCTTTGACCGGCAGTCGATTGCGTGGGATCTGAATTACTTCAAGTACTATTTTTTGCGGCTGGCGGGGATTCCGTTTAACGAGCAGGCGCTGGAGAACGACTTTGCGCGGCTGACGCGGTTTCTGCTGGCTGCGCCGCATGACTACTTTCTTTATCGCGACTTTCAATCGCGGAATGTGATGCTGCGCGAGGGAGAGCCGTATTTTCTGGACTACCAGGGCGGGCGCAGGGGCGCGTTGCAGTACGACATTGCTTCGCTGCTTTACGATGCGAAGGCGGATTTGCCGCCGGCGGTGCGGGCGGAGTTGCTGGAGCACTACCTTGATTGTCTGGGGCAGCATGTAGCGCTGGATCGAGCGGCGTTTATGGAGCACTACTACGCGTATGTATATGTGCGGATCATGCAGGCGCTGGGTGCGTATGGGTTTCGCGGATTCTATGAGCGGAAGGCGCATTTCCTTCAAAGCGTCCCGTATGCGCTGAAGAACCTGCGCTGGCTGGCGGAGAACGTGACGCTGCCGATTGCGTTGCCGACGCTGATGGATGCGTTCAAAGGGATGATGTCGTCGGAGAAGCTGACGGGGCTGGCGACGCCGGCGTCGGGGTTGAAGGTGAGGGTATTCAGCTTTTCGTTTCACAAGCAGATGCCGGCGGATGAGAGCGGAAATGGCGGGGGGTTTGTGTTTGATGCGCGGAGCTTGCCGAATCCGGGGCGCGAGGAGCGGTTCAAGCAACTGACGGGCAGGGATGCTGCGGTAATTGATTATCTGCGGGCCGAGGCGAGCGTGAGCCAGTTTGCGGAGAATGCGTTTGCGCTGGTGGACGCGAGCGTGGCGGCGTATCAGCGGCGCGGGTTCAAGGACCTGATGGTTTCGTTTGGCTGCACGGGCGGGCAGCACAGGTCGGTGTTCCTGGCGGAGTTGCTGGCGAAGCACCTGAAGGGCAAGGCGGGGGTTGAGGTGGTGGTGCGGCATTTGAACCTCGAGCTGAGGGAACGGGAGCGGGCGGAGCGCGCGGGGCAGGCTGCGGAGGCGCAAGCGGTATGAGGGCGATGGTGCTGGCGGCGGGGCTGGGGACGCGGCTGCGGCCGCTGACGGACGACCGGCCGAAGGCGCTGGTTGAAGTGGGCGGGCGGACGATGCTGGAGCTGACGCTGGAGCGGCTGAAGGGGGCGGGTGTTCGCGAGGCAATCGTGAATACGCATCATCATGCGGGGATGATTGAGGTGTACCTGCTGGCCTGTGACAACTTTGGGATTCGGATTGAGGTTTCGCGCGAGGAAGGGCTGCTGGACACGGGCGGAGGGTTGAAGAAGGCGGCGTGGTTCTTTCTTGAGGATGGTACGAAGGACGAGCCGTTTCTGGTGCACAACGTGGACGTGGTGAGCACGATTGATTTGGGTGCGATGGTGGAGGCGCACAGGGGGAGCGGAGCGTTGGCGACCCTGGCAGTGCAGGAGCGGCGGACGAGGCGGTATCTGCTGTTTGATGAGGAGGGGCGGCTGGCAGGGCGGCAAAAAGGGGAGGACGGAGAGCCTGAGTGGGTGGGATCGAATTGGGATGCGACGGCGCTGGCGTTTTGCGGGATTCACGTGATCTCGCCGCGGATATTTGAGGTGATGAAGCAGGAGGGGGCGTTCTCGATCATTGATGCGTATATCGATCTGGCAATGAATGGCGAGCGGGTGATGGCGTATAGGGCGGATGGGGCGCGGTGGCGGGATCTGGGGCGGCCGGAGAGCGTGGCTAAGGCGGCGGAGGAGATGGCGGCGGGGATTTACGGGGAGTAGGGCATTCTCGAAGTGCGGCAAGTCCTCGATTGTTCCATCCCACCCTTGCGACAAGAACAAATACGTAGCAAGGATGGGGTACGCGCACACGAGCGAATTGGTTGGGATCGGGCGGCCGGCTCTTGTCACCCACATCTCAAGTGCGAGATGTGGGGCACCCAAAGTGAATGAGTGTGCGGCCGAATTATCGACCCAAAATGGATAAGTGTGGGCTGAATTATCGCTCATGCCGGCTTTGTTGCATCCGACCCATGCGAAAAAGGCAAAAAGGATGGGCTGGGCTCATTCCTACTCAGCCACGCCCACTCATCGCGATAGTGCCGCGATGAATGGGGCACAGTTTGGCGGCACAGTTCCCGTTTGCAATCGAGTTGAACTAACGGGGTGGAGGGATGCGGACGATGTTGGCGCGGCATGAGCGGATGGGGCCGCAGGCGATGGGGTGGAGGGTTTTGTCGAGGCAGACTTCGACGGCGGTGAGGTAGTTGTTGCCGCAACTGAGGGCGAGGCTGGCGCGGGGGATGGAGGGGTTGGCGGCGGTGAAGCTGGAGAGGATGTCGTCTGGCGTCATCGAAGTTTGATGGTCGAGGTTATTGAAGGCGGGCGGGATGGCGACGGAGCGGAGGGCGGCGCGGGCGGCGGAGAAGAAGGTGTCGGCGCTGAGGCCGGTGCAGACGCCGTGGGTGCGCCACTCGTGCTGGAGCAGGCCGGCGTCGGGGTAGATGTCGTTGAAGGCGGAGCCGTCAGGGGCGGGGGCGTTGGCGCAATTCTCGGGATAGCCGCCGTCGTTGTTCTGGGGCCAGAGGCCGTGGAGGACGAAGGTGGAGTGGTTGGCGCACTCGGGAGCGTCGGGATGGCCGTGGCAGAACTCGGGGGACCAGGAGAGATTGAGCAGGTAGTAGTCGAAGCCGGAGGCGCTGGCGAGCTGGGACTGGAGTTGGGGGGTGAGGCTCGTTGTTGCGGAGGGGTGGGAGGCGTCTGCGGTGGGCTGGGCGGGGCCGGAGGACTTGCAGGAGGAGAGGGAGAGCGCAAGGGCGAAACTGAGGGCCAGGCCGGGGGAAAGAGCGCGGAGGTTCATGGGCGCAGGATAGCAGGCGGGGGGGAAGGGTAGGTGGATTCAAAGGGGTTGCAGGCTCGGGATTGATCCTCAAGATTCCCACCGACGGGACGAGATTTCCTTGCTATCGGGACAGCCGGATTCGCCCTACACTTTTCAGATATGGCTACGATTCCGAACTTGATGAACGATGCCGGGTTGCCGGCGAATGTGGATGCTGAGAAGACGATTCTGGGTGCGATTCTGCTGGACAATTCGGCGCACTCGGAGGCGGCGGAGAGGCTGGAGGCTGACGACTTTTCGCTGGACTCGCATCGGCGGATCTTTCTGCGCATGACGGAGTTAATGGACCACGAGCGGGCGGTGGACATTGTGACTCTGGCCGAGGAACTGGCGAAGAACAAGGAAGTGGAGTCAGTGGGGGGGGTGGCCTACCTGGCGTCTTTGACGGAGGGTCTGCCGCGGCGGCCGGTGATTGAGGAGTACATCAGGATCGTCAAGGACAAGAGCCTGCTGCGGAAGCTGATGGGCATTTGCTCGATGGCGATTGCGCGGGCGGCAGACCAGAGCGAGAGTGCGCTGGAGGTGCTGGGGGCGGCTGAATCGCAACTGATGGAGGTGACCGAGAAGGGACTGACGCACGGGTTCCAGTCGGTTGACGAGATTGTCCGGAGCTCTTTCGGATCGATCGACAGCCTCTTCGATAGGGCAAGCCACGAGATTACGGGGCTCGCCACTGGGTTTAAGCAACTGGATATCATGACGAGCGGGTTGCAGAAGGGCGAATTGATCATCATTGCGGCGCGTCCTTCGATGGGGAAGACGGCGCTGGCGATCAACATTGCGGAGAACGCGGCGATCTACACCAAGGCGGCGGTGGCGGTGTTCAGCCTGGAAATGAGCAAGGAGTCGCTGCTGCGGCGCATGATGGCGTCGCAGGCGTGGGTTGACCAGAGAAACCTGCAGACCGGGTTTCTGGGTGCTAAAGACAAAGATAAACTTCGAAATGCGCTCGAGCAGTTAGTGGAGTCGCGGTTGTTTATCGACGATTCGGCGGGGATATCGCTGGCGGAGATGCGGGCCAAGGCGCGGCGGCTGAAGCAGAACAACAAGGGGCTGGACCTGATTGTGGTGGACTACCTGCAATTGATGTCGGCGACGCTGCCTTCGGCGGGCGGCAAGCGGTATGAGAACCGGACGCAGGAGGTGTCGGCGATTTCGCGCGGGCTGAAGGCGCTGGCGAAGGAACTGGATGTTCCGGTAGTGGCCTTGTCGCAGCTTTCGCGTGCGAGCGAGCGGCGCGGGGATGACAAGCGGCCGATGCTGAGCGATCTGCGCGAGTCGGGCTCGATTGAGCAGGATGCAGACGTGGTGGCGTTTATTCATCGCGAGGCGTATTACAACCGGGATGAGGGCCAGTCGGAGGACGAGAAGGCGAAGTCGGAGATTATTCTGGCGAAGCAGAGGAACGGGCCGACGGGGACGGTGCATTTGAACTTCATTTCGCGGTTTACGCGGTTTGATAACCCGGCGGATTAGAGGCGAGGGTCTGGGGTCTGGGGTCTGGGGTTTAGGGTTTAGGAAACATGGAACAGGGATCATTCCGTCAATGAAAAGCCCCGCTGGGTTGGCGGGGCGTTTCTGTTAAGTGATTCGGCTCGAACGATTCCGCCGTCCGGGTTATTGGTAGGCGTTGGCTTTTTTGAAGTCGCCGCCTTTGACGATGGTGATGGGCAGCGAGTTCATGTATTTTTTGAAGGCTTCGTTAACCTGGGCGGTGGTGACGGCGGCGACGGCGGCTTCGCGTTTGGCGTCCCAGTCGAGGGTGCGGCCCCAGCGCTCGCGTCCGGCGAGCAGGCCGGCTATGGAGCCCTCTTCGGTGCGGCTGACGGTTTGCTGATCGAGCCACATCTTTTTGGCCTTGACTACTTCGTCGTCGGTGAAGCCATCTTTGAGAGCTTTTTGGAGCTCTTCGTTGAAGTCGACTTCGACCTTGGGGGTGTTTTGAGGCGCGGAGATGGCGTAGATGGTGACCATGCCGCCGTCGTCTACGGTGGGGAGGGCGAAGCGAGCGCCAGCGCCGTAGCTGAGGCCGTCTTTGATGCGGATGCGGGCGAAGAGGCGCGACTCAGGCGTACCGCCGAAGACCATACCTGCAATCGTGAGAGCCGCGGCGTCAGGGGACTCGTCGTTGATTTTGATTGGTGCGCCGCCGAGGAAGAGCGAGTTCTGTTTGTCGGGCGTCTCGATCTTCTTGTTGACAGCCTCCACGGGAGCGTAGGTGCGCTTGATGCGCTCGTATTTGGCGGGGCTCTTCCAATCGCCGAAGAGCTCAGCGACGAGCTTCTTGATCTGAGCCGGGTCGAACTGACCGCTGATCACGATTTCGCCTTCGCCGGGCCCGTAGAACTGACGGTAGAACTGGCGAACGTCTTCGAGTTTGGCGGCTTTGAGCTCATCGATTGACTCGTCGAGGGTGTCAACATAGCGAACATCACCCTTGGGATAGCGGTCGTTCAGGTGGCGGCTCAACTCAATCGAAGTAAGGGCCTGGGGATCGGTCTTCCCGCTCTCAGCTCCCTCGATGTGTTGCAGCCGGACCTGTTCAAACTCGGTTTCCGGGAAGGTGGATTCGCGGAGCAGTTCCCTGACCAGGCGGAGGGCGTCGGGCAGGTTTGCGCCGGTGCTACGGATGTTGGCATTGGCGCCAGTGACAGAACCGGAGACGCTGATCTGCGCTTTAAGCCGGTCGGTCTCGTCCTGAATCTGCTGTTTGTTGCGGGTTTTGGTGCCGCGCATGAGGAGCGCGCCCGCAAGTTCAGCCTCGGTAGACTTGCCGAATAGCGATTTCTCGTCGCCGAAGCGGATATTGACGAGAGCGCTGACCATGCCTCCACGGGTCTTCTTGGGGAAGAGCACGAGCTTCATGCCGTTGGGGAGGGTGGAACGCTGGACGCGGGCCTCGATGTTTGCGGGAGTCGGGTCAAAGACTTCGCCTTCCTGCTCTGCAGCGCCACCTTTGAAGTCCTTGAAGCGTTCGGCGGGGCTGGGCGTGGGAGGAATCTCTGCGCGGTCGGGCGTTGCGGTGGGGATGAACTCGCCGAGGGTGCGGTTAGAGGACTTGAGATAGGCCTTGGCGACACGCAGAACATCGGCAGGAGTCACTTTGGCGATTTCCTGGCGATCGAGCAGGAAGGAGCGCCAATCGCCGCCGCCGATGGCGTCGCCAAGGAGGAGGGCGACGGTCTGAGAGTTGGCCATCATCAGGTCGAACTGCTTGTCGATGCGTGCCTTGGCGCGGTCCACTTCCTCTTGAGTGGGTGGCGTAGCGGCAAACTCCTCGATGTTCTTGAGCAGGACCTTGCGGGCTTCGTCGATGGACTGGTCGGGCTTGAGAGTGGCTTCGGCCTCGATAAAGCCGGGATCGTGCATCTCCTCAGTGTCCATGCTGGTGGAGACGGCGATCTTGGTATCAACGAGCGCCTTGTAGAGGCGGCCGGTTTGTGCTTCGCCCAGGAGAGTTGAGAGCACTTCGAGCGGAGCGATGTCAGGATGCAGGCCAGCGGGAATGTGATAGACGGCCAGCACCTGCTGGGTGGTGCCGACGCGGCGAAGGATGACTTCACGTTCGCCTTCTTGTGTGGGCTCCACGGTGTAGGGCTGAGGGAGGACGCGGTCTGGCTTGGGGATTTTGCCCAGGGTGTCGGCGATGAAAGCGAGAGCCTTGGCTTCATCGAACTGGCCGGCAATCACGACGTCGGCGTTGTCGGGCTGGTAGTACTTCTTGTAGAACACGGCCAGGTTGGCGATGGGCACGCGCTCGACGTCAGTGCGGTTGCCGATAACGGTCTTGCCATAGTTGTGGAAGTTGTAGGCAGCGGCGAGTGTCCGCTCGAAGAGGACATTCTGCGGCGAGTTTTCGCCCGATTCCATTTCGTTGCGGACGACGGGCATTTCCGTGACAAGGTCCTTGCCCGCCATGGTCATGTTGACCATGCGATCGGCCTCGAGGGTGAGGGCCCACTTGAGGTTGTCGTCGCCGGCATTCACGATCTCGAAGTACATGGTCTGGTCGTAGCTGGTTTGGCCGTTGAAGTTTCCGCCGCCGGCATGCTCGGAGAGGTCACTGAAGAGGACGCGGCCCGAGGTGGTGCTTTTGAAGGTCATGTGCTCGAGGAGGTGGGCCATGCCGGTTTCGCCATAGCCCTCATTACGCGAGCCGACGCGATAGACCACGTTGACGGTGATTTTTGGCTTGGAGTTGTCAGGAAACAGGAGTGCGTGGAGGCCATTGGGGAATGAGTACTCGGTGACGCCTTCGATGGAGACGATCTTTTCGACGCCGGGCGGCAGAGTTTGCGCGGAGATGGCGGCAGCCAAAAGGAAGATGGAGAACAAGACAGAAACCAGCCTGAATCGACGCATAGAAACCTACCTTTGCTTGTGGTGAGGGTCAACTTACCAATAGACGCCCAACTTGGAGTTTGTCATCCTGACCGGATGAGATGGAGGAGCACCCTAATTCTATTGCAAGCAGGTTCTGTCCTGACTCTGGAATTACTTACGGAAGGTGACGACATGAAAAGCAGATGCCCCTGGGGCTGGCGATGGCGGCGTTGATTTGGAGGGGAGCGAGGGGCATCTGGAGTAGCGGGGGCAAGAGGGCGGGGGGAAGGCAACAGCAACTACAAAGGCAGAGACAAAAGCTGGTCCTTCGACTCACCCCCCGAACTGAAATGCGTTCGGGGCCGATTTCGCTGAGAAACATCGACGATCGATTGAGAGCTTCTGAGACGGGAAACCGGGGCATGTTGAGAAGGGAGGTTGAGAAGGGAGGACTGGGGGAGCTGAGTCAAAGGGCTAGGAGGTGTTGAGGATGAGGGCGACGCGGCCAGTAATGAGGTCTCCTGGGGACTCACCGGGGCCGAGGTCGATGAGTTCGACGGGGTAATTGATGCTGTGGGGCCGGAGGACGAGGCGGTTCGAGTTGAAGTCGGCATATCGGATGGTGAGGCGGCCGCCGTTGCGGATGGCCAGCAGATTGAGTCGATCTGGATGGTACTGCTGGAGGGAGTTGAAGTGGCGGTCAATCAGGACGATGGCATCGGGATAGAGGACCGGTTCCATAGGGATGGCATCCGAGGCGGGGATGCGGACCGCGACGAAGCGCTGCCAGGCCCGTCGCGAATTGGCAGGGCGGGAGCGGAAAGTCTGGAGCAGGCCTGGGGACAGGTGATGCCAGCCCTGGGTGGCGGCAGTGCGGATGTAAGGCTCGAACAGGGCTGAATGGTGGGAAACGAGCGGAACGGAGTCGCGTTCGTTTTCAAACGGCATGGCGAGGGCTGATTCGAATGCGGGCAACAAGTCGGCAAGCGTGAGGTGCTGCGCTGCGAGCACCCGGTCGATGCCTTCGATGGATAGTTGTTTTCTTCCATTGAGGAAGTTGGAAATGTGCGACTGCGCGAATCCAGTCTGGCGAGCGAGAAGGGAGACGCTGAGCGTACCCCGCTGAATCCGGCGTCGGAGTTCCAGTCGGAGCCTCTCGTGCATCTGCGAAATATTCATCTGTAGAAATTCCGCCACAGGAGATGGGTGAGAACCTGTGCCCATCTCTTCAAGAAAACTGCCAAGGCTGAATCGCCTTTATTTTCAGCGCTTATGCGCTGCTTGGGAAGCGCCTGTGGGGAAATGGCCGGAAACAGATTGACGCAGGGGAACGCTTTTCCTAGATTGTGTTTACTCAATCTCGCACTAGCTTGTGGGAAATCTATTTGAAACGCTTCATTGCCGCAAGGCTGAGGCTGGGCGAAAGCCTGACCTTGTCCATGGGGAATGAACAAAGAACCGGAGCGGAGCAACGCGATCCGGGGTTCCCATGAATCTCCCGAAGGTGCTCAGCAGAAGCATTCCGGGTAGCTCGGTCGAGAAATAATTCCAGACTCTGCGCGCTAAGGTCATGACACTAAGAGCAGGAACACGGAGGGCAATCCCCCATCAGGACGGAAGAATCCTGAGCCGCCTTTTGCTGTTTCATTCACCCCGCGGAACCACCAGAGGCACAAGAATCCAGCGGGATTTGGCAGGAAAATGGAGAAATAGTCATGGAATTGCGCGTTCAATTGAAAGTTTGCGAGGGCTGCGGATGTCTTTGGTATCGCGCCCAATCTCAAGGGACTGTGTATTGCAAGGAATGTGAATTGAAATTGAGGGCCTTTCCGGCTCCGGAAACACGGAAGCGGCGCGGTCGGCCACGAGAGAGGATCTTGAGCCGGGTTTGGGCAGTGGCAGACGAGACCGGGGGTGCCTTATGAGCGCCGCCGTATCACCACTGATTTGGGAAGCTCACCGCCAGCAAGTTGCCTGGAAGGAGAGCCGGAAGGGGCAAGCGGCAAGGCCGATTGCGCTAACCAAAAGGGAAGCGAAGACCGAGCAACGGGCGGAGCCGGACCCCAGCCTGGCCTTCTATCGGAGACACACTGAGAGCATGCTTCGTCGCTATCTGTATGCGTCCATGCAGGTGGGACGGTCGCCGTCGATTCTGGGCGACCCTGTGGGCAGGGGCTGGGTTTCAAGCAGGCCTGTGAAAACGTTTGAAGACGCGGTGATTTTTGTCCTGGATATTGAGCGCTGTCTGAATCGGCTCGATTTTCTGGAGCGCGAAATGCTCTCGCGCATTGTGCTGCAGGAGTATACGCAGTTGGAGGCCGCACAGATGCTGGGGATGAGCTTGCGGACGATCGGCACGAAGTTTTCAGAGGCTTTGGATCGAATGACGGCGGAATTACTGAAGACGGGGCTGCTGGTGTTACCGCAATAATCTCAAAGACGAAGACAGAAAGTGCAGGACGAAGGGGAGCATCGGCTGGGTGCTCCCCTTTGTGTTTGGTGCGATTCGAGCGTGGCTGCCGGAGGCGATTGAGGCGAACAATATCCTGGAGGATTTTTTGTTCAGGAGTTGGGGAGGGAGAGCTTCGTCGGCCTGTGGAGCGCACTCCCTTGATCAGGCCGTGAGTTTAACGATCATCTTGCCGATATTGCCAGCGCCGGAGTGGAGGAGATCGAGGAAGGCCGCGGGCGCGGCGTCAAGTCCAACGACCACGGTCTCACGGTTGATGAGTTTCCCGGATTTCAAAGCCGGGACCGCTTCCTGCAGGAAGGCAGGCACATCCTTGAAGTAATCCGAGACGATGAAACCCTCGATACGCAGGCGCTTTGCGATGACCTGCGTCAGATTGCGCGGACCAGGGATAGGGGTGTTGTAGCCTGCAATTCCGCCGCACATGGCGATGCGACCGGAGTTGCGGAGTGAACTGATTGCTGCTTCGAGCTGGGGACCGCCGGTGTTGTCAAAGTAGACGTCGATGCCGTCGGGGGCGCCCTGCTTCAGATGTTCGAGCGGATTGCCGTCGCGATAGTTGAAGGCGTAATCGACCTTGAGCTCTTGTTGAAGGAAGCGAACTTTTTCTTCGGAGCCGGCACTTGCGATTACCTTGCATTCGTGGATCTTCGCCAACTGGCAGGCGGCATTTCCGACGCCGCCGGCGCCGCCGGAGACAAAGATGGTCTCGCGATTCTTCAGGTTTGCTATGCGGTTGAGACCCACCCATGCGGTGAGGCCGGTGACGCCCAGAATTCCAAGGTAGGCCGAGGGGGGGGCCAGGGATGTATCAATGATCTGCAATCTCGAAGCGGGCGCGACAAAGGCCTCTCGCCATCCATAGATGCTCTGAACATAGATTCCAACAGCGAACCTTTCATCCCTGGAGGCGATGACTCGTCCGACTGCGCCCCCTTCGAGCGGTTGACCGATCTGGAATGGCGGGACATAGGATTTGGCGTCATTCATTCGCCCGCGCATGTACGGATCGACCGAGAGAAACTCGTTGCGCACGAGCACTTCGCCGGGGTTTGGCTCGGGAAGCTCTACGGTTGCGAAGGAGAAGTTGTCGAGGGAGGGCTCTGCCTGAGGGCGGCTGGCAAGGCGGACTTCACGGCTAACAGTTGGCATGGCTGTTGGATACAAGGAGATTCCCAAGGGTTCGACAATAGTACATCGCGGGTCATCTGACAGGACAGTTCCGCAGTTATTGGAGTTGGGGCAGCGGGGTGACGGGGATGCGGGCTGGGGGGGCACGGGGATAACGGGAAAGGCGCGGGCAGGGATGCCCGCGCTACAGCCGGCTGGGAAGCCGGCGCTACGAAGTGCTGAAGGTGGGGCAACGGGGGATAACGGGAAAGGCGCGGGCAGGGATGCCCGCGCTACAGCCGGCTGGGAAGCCGGCGCTACAAAGTGCGGCTGGGAAGCCGGCGCTACAAATTGCGGCTGGGAAGATGGCGCTACGAAGTGCGGCTGGGAAGCTGGCGCTACAAAGTGCGGCGAGGGTGAGGCACGGGGGATTCCCGTTTTAAGCGGCGATTTGAAATGGGAATGGAGGAGGGGTGAACAGCGGAATGCGCCTGCGAATGCGTTGAAGGGGCAGTGGGCGGGAGTTAGGTTGGGGGATGTTGGGGGCTAGAAAGCCGTGTCCGGCGGAGGGGAAAGTGAATCTGGGTGTGAAGCATCCCGGGCTAAGGGCGGGTGGGTCGGCTGCGTTGGCGGTGTTGGATGGTACGAAGAGTCTGCGGGAGGTGGCGGAGGGGTACCAGCGGGCGCTGGCGGGGAATCCGGGGGATGCGAAGGCCCTGGTGGGCATGTGCGTGGTGGCGCTGGCGAGCGGGCAGAATGAGGCGGCGGTGCGGATGGCCGAGGCGGCGGTGGCTGCGGCGCCGGGGATGGCGGTGGCGCATGTGGCGCTGGGCCAGGCGCTGAAGGCGTGCAGGCGAAACGAAGAAGCGGAGCGCGCTTACAGAGTGGCGTTGGGCTTGGGCGAGGCGCATGCGCTGGCGTGGCTGGGACTGGGTGAGTTGGGGCTTGGGGCGGGACAGGCAAAGGAAGCAAGGCGGGGGTTTGAACAAGCGTTGCAGAGCCAGCCAGCGATGGTTGCCGCGCACATGGGTATGGGCAATGCATTGGCGATGGAGAGCCGGAACGAGGCGGCTCTGGCGAGCTATGAGGAGGCCCTGAGGCTGCGGCCGAAGTTAGCGGAGGGGGAGTTCGCGGCGGGGTTCGTGCTGGGCCGGATAGGAAGGACGAAGGAGGCGGAGCGGCGATATCGGCGGGCGGTGGTGATTCGGCCGGATTTTGCGGCGGCGTGGATGAACCTGGGGGCTCTTTTGCGCGAGGAGGGCAGGGACATCGACGCAGAGGCGGCGCTGAGGCGGGCGGTAGAGCTGCGTCCGGATTTGGTTGCAGGTTGGGTGAACCTGGCGATGGTGGAGCGGGACCGGGACCGTATGGAGGCTGCCGCGGAGTGCCTGCGAGAGGCGTTTGTGCTGAATCCGGAGCAGGTGGAGACGCAGATTGCGTGGAGCCAGCTTTGCGCTAAACGAGGGGACAACGCAGGGGCCTGGGGCTGGCTGCGATGGGCGCTGGCACGCGAGGGGGAGCACGCGGAAGCGCTGAATATGATGGGCATTCTGCTGCATAAGGAGGGGCGGTTTGCGGAGGCGGTTGAGGCCTTTCATCGGGCGGAGGCAGTGGGTCACCTGGCGGCGTCGTCGAACCGAGGGAACAGCCTGCTGGATATGGGGCGGATGGAGGAGGCGCTTGCCGCGCACGAGCTGGCTGTGGAGCGTGATCCGAAGCACCCGGGTGCGCGGTACAACCTGGCGTTGACGCAGATTCGGCTGGGCGACTGGGAGCGGGGCTGGCAGGGGTATGAGGCGCGATGGGAGTTTCGCGAGGTTCATCGCAGGCCGAGGGTGTTCAAGCAGGCGCGATGGCGGGGAGAGGTGCTGCAGGGACAGCGGGTATTGCTTCATGCGGAGCAGGGGCTGGGGGACACGATTCAGTTTTGCAGGTATGCGGCGCTGGTGGCGGCGCGGGGCGGGTTCCCGGTGGTGCAGGTGCAGGAGCCGGTGGAGCGGCTGGTGCGGTCGCTGGCTGTGGTGCGGGCGGGGAGGGCGGAGACGGCGCGGCTGGGCGCGGGAAGCGCTGGGTTGAGGTTCGATCTTGAGTGTCCACTTATGAGTTTGCCGGCAGTTTTTGGGACCACGCCGGAGACAGTGCCATGGGAGGGGGAGTATCTCGAGGGGGATCGGGAACTGGCGGCGAGGATGCTGGTGGAGAGGGGGGTGTGGGGGGTAGAAGGCGGAGGGCTGCGGGTGGGGGTGGCGTGGGCGGGGAATCCGCGCTACAAGGCGGATAAGCAGCGGTCGATGCGGTTGAAGACACTGGTGCCGCTATTGCGGGTGGCAGGGGTTGAGTGGGTAAGCCTGCAAAAGGGACCGGCGGCGGAGCAGATTTCTGAGTTGGACGCAGGGTTATTTTTGCGGGATGGGTCGAGCGGGGACCGGGACCTGGCGGATACGGCGGGGCTGGTGGCGGGGCTGGACCTGGTGATCACGACGGATACGTGCTTAGCTCATTTGGCAGGGGCGATGGGCAAGCTGGTTTGGATTCTGTTGCCGCATCTGGCGGACTGGCGGTGGGGGAATGAGGGCGAGACGACACCCTGGTATCCGACAGCGCGACTGTATCGGCAGGGCACGGCCGGGGATTGGGAGGGTCTGTTGGGGCGGGTGCGGGGGGATCTAGAGGAGTGGCGAGAGTCAGGCTATTCTATTTATTTTCATAAATTTACAGAGAGAATGGCGGTATTTCCGGGCTAATTTCGGGGCGGGTAGAGAGAAAGGCGGATGATTTCTCTTGACATATAGTTCTCTATTTTATAGAGTACTCTTCATTGAGGGAAGTTTTATCGGCTGGAAGCGCCTCAATTGAATCGCTAAGGGAAGCAAACAGCCGCACTGGAGGTCCAAAAAATGGCAACAACAGTTACTTCGATCGTTTATTCACCGCTCAGCCCGGCCTGGTTGAAGGGGCGCGTGGTGGGTGCTTTGATCTGCGGCACGTTCGGCGGGGTCTGGATGTTCCAAGCGGTGTTTTTTGGAGGCATCGCAACCCCTTTATCCCTCACGTTGGTGAGCCTTGTGACGGTCGTGGCGATCGCGTGGCCGGTAATGCGCCTTCGTTCATTTCGGGGCTATCGCAGTACTGCGGCAGATCGAGAACGATGGGCTGCAGTCAAGGTGCCCTATTGGGTCAACAGCGCGATCGAATGGACGCTGTGTTCTGTGGCGGCCTTTTGGTTGGCGCGCATCGGGCGATATGCCTTCATTCCAGAGTGCCTTGGCGTGATCATCGGGCTGCATTTTCTGCCCTTGGGGAAGATGTTCAGATCTCCGGTCTATTACTTAACCGGCGTGGTGATGGTGGTGGGAAGCCTGGCAGCGCTGATGCTTCAGGCGGAGCATATTCGCAATATCGCGGCATTTGGTTTGAACGGCCTAGTTCTATGGGGGACTGCGGCAGTGATCTTACGGCGGGATTGGCTTTCAAAAAGAGAAGAGGAGAACTAAGCGATGGATGCTATGGAGACACAAGAGCTGAAGGATCGGCTGGCACTGATTGAGCAGATGATGCATGCGGGGCGTCGGTCGACGGAGAGCTGGGGCTGGACGTTTGTGCTGTGGGGCGTGGCGTACTTTGTGGCGATCGGTTGGAGCGCACTAGGTGCGGTGGCTTATGCGTGGCCGGTGACGATGACCGTTGCGGGGATTGTGACGGGGGTGGTGCTGGCGAGGCGCAAGAACAAGCCGAATACGACGATGAGCCGTGCGATGGGAGGGATCTGGATCGCGCTTGGGGTGTCGATGATCACGGCATTTCCGGCGCTGGGGATCAGCGGCCGGCTTTTGGATCCGCATATATTCATCACCATGGCCTGCGCAATGCTGGGGATGGCCAACGGGGCAGCAGGAATTGTGCTGAAGTGGCGGCTGCAGATAGCCAGTGCCTGTGTATGGTGGGTTGCGAGTGTGGTGGCGTGCTTCGGAAGCGAGATGCAGTCACTTGTGGTGTTCATGGTGGCGATCTTCTTTTGCCAGATCGTGTTTGGGATCATCTGCATGGTTTCTGAAGCACGGGGAAAGAAAGGTGGCTTGTATGCCTGAGCTGCCGGAGCTCAATCCCGTGGTGCATGGGAAGCTGCGGCTGGCGGTGCTGTCGCTGCTGTCTACGGTGGACGAGGCCGAGTTCACCTGGCTGCGCGGGCAGACAGGCTCGACGGACGGCAACCTGGGCGCGCAACTGCTGAAGCTTGAAGAAGCGGGATACTTGACCGTGGAAAAGAAGTTTGTACAGCGAAAGCCGCAGACGCTGTATCGGATGACGGATGCTGGGCGAGCGGCTTTGACGGAGTATGTGCAAGCGCTGAAGCAACTACTGGGAGCAGCGATTCAAGGGTAAAAGAGCGGCACAGGCCGCGGGGTAGAAGTGCTCCTTTTCGCGATGAGCGAAGAGACAG
>Ga0182012_10002948_pt1 | contig 18275 bp, 19 predicted proteins | sample 612S2SmetaG_FD_120486 | JGI IMG/M metagenome (GOLD analysis project Ga0182012, IMG submission 120486) | Permafrost microbial communities from Stordalen Mire, Sweden - 612S2S metaG | ecosystem: Environmental > Terrestrial > Soil > Wetlands > Permafrost | place: Sweden: Stordalen | collected...
CAGCGGCACGGGCATTCGGTGGTGGACGCGCTGCAGGCGATGATCGACGGCAAATCCAAAGTGTTCATCGGGCTGGGCGGCAATTTCGTTGCGGCGACGCCGGACACCGAGGTGGTGCGGGCGGCGATGCGGCGGCTGCAACTGACGGTCGCGATCAACACCAAGCTCAATCGGGGGCATGTGGTGCATGGGCAGGAAGCGTTGATCCTGCCGTGCCTGGCGCGCAGCGACATCGACATGCAGGCGAGCGGGCGGCAGAGCATCACGGTCGAGGACAGCATGTCGATGGTGCATGCGTCGAGCGGACTGGTGGAACCGCCGAGCCCGGACTTGAAATCGGAGGTGGCGATTGTTTGCGGGATGGCTCGGGCGACGCTGCCGGAGGGCGGGATCGACTGGGATGCGTTCGAGGGCGATTACGCGCTGATCCGCGACAAGATCGAGGCGGTGTTTCCGACGCTGTTTGCGGATTTCAATCACCGGCTGCAGGTGCCGGGCGGGTTCCAGTTGTATAACGGGCCGCGCTACCGGGTGTGGCGGACGGAGAACGGCAAGGCCAACTTCCTGGTTTTCCCGGGGCTGGCGGAGCATCCGGAGGTGGGCGACCCGGCCTGCCTGATGTTGACGACGATCCGCAGCCACGACCAGTACAACACGACGATCTATACGCTGGATGACCGCTATCGTGGTGTGTTTGGCGGGCGTAAGGTGGTGTTCATGAACGCGCAGGATATGGCGGACCGCAACATCGAAGCCGACGCTGAGGTGGAACTGGCGTCGCTGGCCGACGCGGGGTTGCCGCGGGCGGTGCGCGGGTTCAAGGCGCATCCGTATCAGATTCCGCGCGGCTCGATCGCGTCGTACTATCCGGAGACGAATGTGCTGATGCCGGTGACTTATTTCGATCCGCGGTCGAAGACTCCATCGGCGAAGTCGATCCCGGTTCTGGTTCGGCCGATGACGGTTTAAGCTGCGTATGCGCTCGCCCTTGGTGATCGGCTTTGCCGGGTGGAGCGGTGCGGGCAAGACGACGCTGATCACCCGGCTGATTCCGGTGCTGACGGCGCGGGGGTTGAGCGTGTCGACGATCAAGCATGCGCATCATGATTTCGATGTCGATACGCCGGGGAAGGATTCGTACGAGCATCGTCATGCCGGGGCGACGGAGGTGCTGCTGACCTCGGGCAGGCGGTGGGCATTGATGCATGAACTGCGCGGGGCGGCCGAGCCGGATCTGGCCGAGGTGCTGACGAAACTGGCGCCGGTGGATCTGGTGCTGGTGGAAGGGTTCAAGCGGACGGTGCCGCGGAAGATCGAGGTGCACCGGCCGGCGCTGGGGAAGGCGTTGATCTATCCGGACGATCCGGCGGTGGTGGCGGTGGCGAGCGACGTGCCGATGGTGTTGCCGCCGGGGTTGCCTGGGCTGGGGCTGGACGATGTCGCGGGGATTGCGGATTTTGTGACTGGATTGGGGTAGGAGCGTCGCGACCGGACCTGGGTCAGGCCGGGGCGGCGACTCCGGATTTGGCTTTGTTGGGGGAGCGCACGAGTTTGGTGGCGTCGAGCGGCACTTCGACATCGATTTCCAGCGTCGAGAAGGAGGCGCCGCGGTCGAGTTTGATCTGCACGGCGTCGCGATCGATGGTGATGTGCCTGGCGATGACGGCGAGGATTTCCTCCTGCAGGGTGGCGAGCAGATCGGATTTGCCGATGACGCTGCGTTCGTGGGCGAGCAGCACCTGCAGGCGGTCGCGCGCGACAGGGGCGGTCGATTTCTTGCGGAAGAGTTCGAACAGGTTCATGCGACCCTCCGGCCGAACAGGCGGCCGATGAGGCCGGTGCGTTCCAGGGGGATCACCACATCGACCGTTTCACCCTTGAGCCGCCTGGCCGCGTCGAAATAGGCTCGGGCAGGTGCGCTGGTGGGATTGTTGAGGGTGACAGGGGAGCCGATGTTGGAGGCCTTGAGGACTTCCTCGCTTTCCGGAATGATTCCGAGCAGCGGGATGGAGAGGATTTCGAGGACGTCTTCGACCTTGAGCATTTCGTTACGTGCGGCGCGACCGGCGTCGTAGCGGGTGACGAGAAGGTGCTTGTCGATTTTCTCGCCCTTTTCGGCACGCAGCGTCCTGGCGTCGAGCATGCCGATGATGCGGTCGGAATCGCGCACCGACGACACTTCCGGGTTGGTAACGACGACGGCGAGGTCGGCGTTGCGCATGGCGAGAAGGGCGCCACGCTCGATGCCGGCCGGGCTGTCGCAGATCACCCAGTCGAATTTCTCACGCAGTTCGGCGATGACCTTGTCCACGCCTTCAACCGTGAGCGCGTCCTTGTCGCGGGTTTGCGAGGCGGGGAGCAGCGAGAGGGTATCGATGCGCTTGTCGCGGATGAGGGCCTGGGCGAGCTTGGCGTCGCCCTGGACGACGTTGATCAGATCGAACACGACGCGGCGTTCGGCGCCCATGACGAGGTCGAGGTTTCTCAGTCCGACATCGAAATCGATCACCACGACGTTTTCGCCGCCGCGCGCGAGCGCAGCCCCGAGTGCGGCGGTGGAGGTCGTCTTGCCGACTCCACCCTTGCCGGATGTCACGACCAGCACCTTGCCCATCTGTGTTCCCCTTAATCCAGCACTGAGATTTTCATCTGTTCGCCGTCCAGCCAGGCCTGCACCGGCTTGCCCAGGGCTTTCGCCGGCATGCCATCAGCGGTCTGGTAGACGCCATCGATCGCCAGTAGTTCCGCCTGTAACTTGCTGCAGAAAATCCGGGCGCCGGGGTGGCCGGCGAGGCCGGCGACGGCTCGGCCGCGTAACGTTCCGTAGATGTGAACCGATCCGCCGGCCATGACCTCGGCGCCGGAGGCGACGGAGCCGAGGACGGTGATATCGCCGCGTTCGAACACGATCGACTGACCGGACCGAACCGGATGGTCGATCAGCAGGGTGTTCGCCTCGGTGTGGGCGGGACCAGCGTGGGCGGGTTCGTGGGGCGCCGCCTTGATCGGCGCCGAGGGGGGCGCGATTGGTTCGGGGGCGGTGATTTCGCGGCCGGGCTTGGCGGAGACCGGCAGGGGCCGGCCCCAGGCCTCGATGCCTTCCCAGGAGGGATGTGCGCCTTCCGTGCCGATGATGCGAATGCCGCGCTGTTCGAGCAACTGGAGGAACTGGGCGACGCCTTTCTGCTCGCGCGGCACGCTGCCGAGGTCAACCACGACGGGGCGGGCGTCGAAGAAGTTGGGCGAGCGGTCCATCTGCGCGTCGAGGGCGATCAGCCAGTCGTTCAACGGCACTTCGGGCGCCAGAACCAGGGCCATGATGGAGCGGCCACGCAGGCGGATCAGCGATTTGGTCTCGTGTGTTGTCACAGTTCCGACGTATCCGCTGACCGCAGCAGGGTCAACGGGAATCGGGGGAGCGGGCACAAAATAATGTGGATAACCCTTCGTTCCGACCGCTAGGGGTTGTGGCTGGGGCGAAAAATGGCCCCATAGATGGTGGCGATGGCCGCGCCGGTGCCGTAGGCGGTTGGTGCGATCGAAAGAGTAGCGCCTTTCGCCGAGTCGGCCACTGTCAGGTCGTGCGCCGGTGTGGACGCGGTGCCGGTCAGTCCGGCCTCGTTGGGCGACCGGGTGTGCCTCGTGGGTCGGGTTATTGATGCCCTGGGTGACCCAGTTGCCTCAGGTGGCAATTCCGCCGATATCATGAATGTCCCGGAAAGGTGATCGCGGGCGGGCGCATTTTCACGGAGCTGCGAAGCTCTTGGACAGTACATCGCGACTGTTTCGGGCGGATATTCGATTTCCTTCTGCTTATTGCATGACAGGATAGCCGCTCCGATTGGGGAATTTTGTAGTTTGGATTTTATGGCGATGTGGGATTGGTCATTACGCAAGGACATGGTGGTTTTTCCGCGTCGGAAGACGATGCTCCGTCAATCGATTTTGCTTCCGGCGCGGGCGGCGGGATGATGACGCCGTGCTGGGCGTGGAGGTCATGAAACCGTCACACAGGCTGGCATTTCCAACTGCTAATTGCCAAAACCGGTGCGGCCAGCGATGGTTCGGCCTGCCATCACCGGACACAGGGCGACATTTTGCTGCAACTCGTTGATCTCACGCGCCGCTTCGGCGACAAGACTGCGGTGGACCGCGCCAGCCTGAGCATCGAGGCGGGGGAGATGGTGGGAATCATCGGGCGTTCCGGCGCCGGCAAGTCGACGCTGCTGCGGCTGGTCAACCGGCTGATCGACCCGTCCGAGGGCCGCATTCTGCACGATGGCACCGACGTGACCGCGCTGCACGGCAAGGACCTGCGGGCGTGGCGGGCGCGAACGGCGATGATCTTCCAGCAGTTCAACCTGGTTAACCGGCTGGATGTGCTGACCAATGTGATGTGCGGGCGGCTGTATGAGATTCCGGCCCCGCGGGTGCTGCTAAAATGGTTCACGCCGACGGAACGGGCGCTGGCGATACGCGCGCTCGACCGGCTTGGGATGGCGGACGTGGCGATGAACCGAGCGGATGCGCTGTCGGGGGGGCAGCAGCAGCGGGTGGCGATCGCGCGGGCGCTGATGCAGCAGCCGCGGATTCTGCTGGCAGACGAACCGATCGCGTCGCTCGATCCGCTGAACGCCAAACTGGTGATGGACGCGCTGGCCGACATCAATCAGCGGGACGGCATCACTGTTCTGACCAACCTCCACACCCTCGATACCGCTCGGACGTATTGCCGGCGGATCATTGGCATGTCGGCGGGGCGGATCGTGTTCGACGGAGCGCCCGAGGCGCTGACCGACCCGGTGCTGCGGGATATCTATGGGCCAGCCGGTGCGGAAACGCTGGACGAGCGGCTCACCTCGACTAGTCTTCCGGCAGCCGCGCTCGCCGCCATGGCGGGTTAGCCCGACCGGGAGTTTGCCGATGATCCGCCGTGTGTTTGCCTGCCTGGTTCTGACCGTGTTGGCGCTGGGTGTGGGTTCGCCTGCCTGGGCGGAGGACTGGAAATCGCAGGTCAAGGAACTGCGGATCGGGTTGCTGGGCGGAGAGAATACCGCGAGCCGGCTGGCTCGGTACGACCATTTCCAGCATCTTTTGCAGGATACGCTGGGGATTCCGGTGAAGCTGTATCCGGCGGCGGACTATGCCGGGGTGATGCAGGCGATGGGGGCCGGTCAGTTGGACCTGGCGGAGTTCAGCCCGTCGGCGTTCGCCGGGGCGTGGCTGGACTGTCATTGCGTCGAGCCGGTGGTGGTGCCGCTGGAGAAGGACGGGACGGTCTTCTACATCTCGGTGATGGTGGTGCGGAAGGATTCCGGGATCGGGTCGATCGCGCAGATGAAGGGCCATTCGCTGGCCTGGGCGGACCCGAATTCGGCGTCGGGCTATCTGATTCCCAGCGCCTCGCTGAAGGCGGCGGGGATCGATCTGACGGATGGTGCGTATTTCTCGCATACCGGGTTCGCCGGCGGACATGAGCAGGGCATTATTGCCGTGCTGAACCATCAGTATGATGCGGCGGTGACCTGGACCTCGGGCCAGGGCGATATCGAGCAAGGGTACACCCGCGGGGCGCTGCGCGGGATGGTGGATCGCGGGATGCTGAAAATGTCCGACGTGCGGATCATCTGGCGGTCTGGGAAGATTCCGAACGGGCCGTGGGCGCTGCGGTCGGCGCTGCCAGACGGGCTGAAGGCGGCGTTCAAGGCGATGATGCTGGATCTGCCGAAGGCGCATCCGGAGATCTACGCGGAGATCGAGCAGGGCACGGGGGTGGGGTATGTGCCGGCCACGCTGGATCTGTACCAGGACATTATTGGGCTGCGGGAAGCTGAACGCCAAGGGACGCGATGACGGCGCTTACGCCGACCGATGATCCGGCGTACCGGCTGTTTGTGCAGCGGTTCGGGGCGCTGCGGCGGTCCCGGCAGATGGAGTCGGCGCTGACGGTGGCGGCGGCGGTGCTGCTGTTCGTGGTGGCGGCGGCCTGGACGGATTTCTCGCCGGAGCAGATTGCCGCCGGACTGCCGCGGATCGGGGAGTATTTCGGCAAGCTGTTTTCGATTCAGCCGCGCGGGGCGGCGAACCCGGAGGCGGTGTTGGCGCTGGGGCATCTGTTCGGCGGGATGCGGGAGCCGCAGTCGATCGCCTACTGGTTTTACCGGATCGGGACGTATGCGTCGCTGCTGTGGCAGACGATCGAGATGGCGATCCTGGCGACGGCGCTGGGGTTTGGGGCGGCGTTCGTGCTGTCGTTTCCGGGGACTCATACATTTGTCGGCAGCCGCTCGGTGGTGCTGGTGACTCGGCGTGGGCTGGAGGTGATGCGGACGGTGCCTCAGGTGGTGCTGGCGTTCATTTTGGTTTGGCCGTTCGGGATCGGCCCGCTGGCGGGGGTTCTGGCGATCGCGGTGCACACGACGGGGACGCTGGGGAAGCTATTCGTGGAGCTGAACGAGAATGCCGATCTGCGGCCGGTGGATGGAATCCGGTCGGTGGGCGGGTCGTGGCTGGCGCAGGTGCGGCTGGGTGTGGTGCCGCAGGTGCTGCCGGGGTTCCTGAGCTACGCGCTGCTGCGGTTCGAAATCAACGTGCGGTCGTCGACGATCATTGGCTTCGTTGGAGCCGGCGGGATCGGGCAGGAGCTGAAACGGGTGATCGGCTTCAACATCTATGAGGAGGTCAGCGCGATCTGCATCTGCATCCTGCTGATCGTGGTGGCGATCGATCTGGCCTCGGAGCAGATCCGGCATCGCTTTATTGGGGTGGCGGCATGAGCGGCGCGGCTCTGGACCTGAGCGCGGAGCGGGTTCGGCATCCGGAGGTGTTCCGCGGCAAAGGATGGCTGCGGTGGCTGCTGCTGGGGGCGATTTTCGCCTATCTGGGCTACCTGCTGTGGCTGTTCGATTTCGTCCGGGTGTTCACCGATCTGCCTCGGGTCTGGGTGATCGTGCGGCTGATGGTGGACTGGACGCAGATCGGCACGTGGGATCATGCCGAACTGTGGCGCTCGATGCTGGAAACGGTTGCGATGGCGTATCTGGGGTCGATGCTGGGGATGGTGTTCGCGGTGCCGCTGGGGTTTCTGGGGGCGCGGAATGTGATTCCTCGCCGGGTGTTTCATTTCCTGACGCGGCGGCTGTTCGACGGGCTGCGCGGGCTGGATCAACTGATCTGGGCGCTGGTGTTCGTGCGGGCGATGGGGCTGGGGCCGATTGCGGGGATCATGGCGATCGCTGTTGCTGAAACCGGGATATTGGCTAAGCTTTTCGCCGAGGCCGTGGAAAACGTCGATCGCAGGCAGGTGGAGGGTATTGTTGCGGTCGGTGCGGGCTTCGTCGCGCGCCTGCGTTTCGCCGTGCTGCCGCAGGTGCTGCCGGTGATGATCAGCCAGACGCTGTATTCGATCGAGTCGAATGCGCGGGAGGCGACGATTCTGGGGCTGGTTGGGGCCGGCGGGATCGGGCTGCGGCTGTCGGAGCGGATTCAGATCAACGCGTGGGATCAGGTGGCTTATATTATTGTACTGATCCTGCTGTCGGTGGCGGTGATCGATACGACGTCGCGGTATCTGCGGCTGCGGCTGATTGGGGTGGCGAACAGGTAGGTGGTGGGGGTCGTTGTTTGAGAGGCGGTTGGCCCGAGGGATGAATCAGCGTTCGATCAACCTCTGGCGACCGCGGTCTAAATAGAACAGAGGCAAACTTTTGACCGGGAGTACGTTGGCGGCGAACGCAACTTCCCTGTACGCCAAACGCCAGCCCTGTGGTCCGCGACGCCAGCGGTCCCGTCGGTGGCCAGCCAGCATCTCCACCTGCCGCTGACGATGTTGCCGGTAGATCAGGAATGCGCTTCGCACCGCATGGTCGCCGGCGTCGGTGGGTTGACCAACCTGGATATTACTGACCAGCCGCACGACACGCGACGATGGAATTTCGGTTTGCGACAGTCCCGTTCTAATCTTGGCAACCCGCATTCGCAACGACCCGAGGTTATCGTTAAAAAACGTCAACGCATGCTTTTCCTGGGACGGCTGCGCTGCACGTTGCCCGGCCACGTCCTCACGGATCGGCGCGACATAGGCCACATCCTCGTGCAGCAGATCCAGCCACTCCTCATAGAGGCCAACGTCCAGCAGACTCGCCTCATAATACAGGAGCTGTGTCAATTCCGTGACGAGTTCGGCGGATGGCAGGGCGATCACGAACCCGCTCCGCGGTGCGTGGTCGCGGGCAGGTCGGTCCACTCGTCCGTCAAGACCAGATCGCGCCAGCGGCGGTAAAACGCCCTCGCATTAGACTCGCTGATCAGCAGCCCGAGCTCGCCCGGCATCCTGTCGTCGGTAAATTCGTGACCCAGGCCCATGCCGATATAGTTCCATTCGCTCCGGCCGACGTAACCCTTCGCGGCAGCGGAAACCTCTTGCCATTGATCCCCGTCATCCTGCTCGACCAGGCCACTGACGCCGAATCGGGACTGGAAGCCGCGGTACATCTGCGCCTTGACCGCATCGGACACGCCGGCATCGACCAGACCCCAGGTCCAAACTTCCATTTCGTACGGCCCCTTGGGCATCCAGACCCGGAGATTCGGGATGCCGGGAATGAGATTGAAGGACAAGTTTGGAAAAACCGTCCCGGCAACCGGGTCGATCTGGCCGGTTCCGCGGAAAGCCCCCAGTCGCTCGGGTGCCTCCGGTGTGTTGATCGCCATGAAATCGCCGATCGTCATCGTGCTGGCTCGCCCGCCTAACCGCATGAACAGCCCATGTCCGGGCGCAGGGTTGGCCTGAACGCCCGCATCCGGCGGGGTCTCGATGTTGCCTGCGGGATTGGTGGCGCGTAGAGCCGAGGCGTGTGCCACTGCTTGAGCATGCTGAAAGTCGCTGATGAAATTCTCGGCGCCGGTCTTCCAGTTTGCCGGAACACGGAATTTCTGCGGCGGGCCGATCAGTTCGGTCCCCGCCGCCGACCGGTTGAGGGCAATGTCCAGATACCACGCCATGTCGCCCAGATAGTCCTTCAGCGGCGGCGCGGACGGGTCCCAGGTCGCGAAAATAAGGCCGCGGTAACTCTCCACCTGCGCGCACCGCTTCAACCCGAATTTGGACCGGTCGATCTCGGCAAAATATGCTTCCTTGAAATAGGGCACGGCGGCAAGTGAGCCGTCGGCGCGGAAACTCCACCCATGATACGGACAAACAAAAAAGTGCTGGTTACCCCGGTCAAGCTCGCAGACCGTCCGGCCCTTGTGCGTGCAGTTATTCAGAAAAACGCCGAACCGTCGCGACTGATCCCGAACCAGGATGACCGGGTCCTCGCCCATGTAGGTGGTGACGAAATCGCCGGGCGTCGGGATCTGGCTTTCGTGCCCGATGAAAAGCCAGCACCGGGAGAAGATGCGCTCCAGCTCGATCTCGTGAATCGCGGGATCGCCATAGATGCGCCGGTTGATCCGTCCGACGTCTGGCTCCACCAGCGCCGCAGCTACGGACTTGTCAATGTTCCCATCCGTTCCTTATGCGTCGCGCTGGTGTTACAACAGCCCCGCCGGGGTCACCATGGGGCGCCGCTGCCGGTTTGGTGATGCGATAAATGCCTGCCAAAGGCGACTGCCATCTCAGCACTGGGCAAAGCGCTGCTGAACCACACTTCCGGCGACTGGGTTCATTCGCGCAGCAACTCCTTTGACGACCTCGGGGTATTTGCGGCTTGCGGCTGATCGGGCTGGGGAACGTTGATGTCGCGGGATTTTTGGCTGGTGATTTGGGGTTATTTTCGGTGAGATAGATATTGTTCTTGATTTGTTCGATCGATTGGCTAAGGTCTGCGGGCGGAGAAACCAAAGGGACCGGAACCATGCATTGCAACAAGTGTGGCGAGCGGATGATGCAGGAAACTGTGATCATATTGCGGCGCAAGTTTGGCGGATTCCGCGAAAACCGGTCTCAGGGGGCGTATTGCCTGTCGTGCCGGATCGCAGTGCCGATCGAGGCCGCGCCGCCACCTGTGACAAAGGGCGTGGGGCTGCGTGGGCTTGTGCCGATGTGGCTGCACGGGATCGGTTTGGCACGGGTTGGGCGCCGGGGCGGTGGGACAAATTCGGACCGGTTGCTTTCCCTGGCTCGGTAATCTGCGGCATTCTGGGCGCATGACTTCAAGCCCGAAACCGGTGAGTCGGCCTCGGCGTGCTGCTGGTGCGCCTGCGCGGCGTCACGCGCGGTCCAGACCGTCCGGGGTGCGCTCGTTTTTGACGCTGCGGCGCGGGTTGCTGATTGGCGGCGTGGTTGCGGTGTTTATCGCCGGGTTCGTGCTGGATCCGCAGGCGGTAGCGCGGGTGTTCTGGGCGTGTCTGGCTGGTCAGGCGGGTCCGTGGGCGCGGTGGGGGGCGATTGCGCTGTTGCTGGCGATCTCGGCCGCAATCAGCTGCGTGTTTTACCGCCCGGCGCGGCCGGCGCCGCCGCCGGTGAAGGTTCGCAAGAAAGCTGCGCCACGGGCGGTGCGGACGGAGGTTGCCGAAGCGGCCCCGGCGGCGGAGGGCGCGCCGGCGCCGAAGCGGCGGCCTCGGAAAGCGGTGGCGCCGATGCCGGATGGGCCAGTGCCGGAATAAGGAGAATTACATTGCAGGGACGGCGCGTTGCTCCTCGGATTGCTGGGCCAGCCAGGGGGGCGTGTAGCCGGCGCGGAAATCGGGGGGAAGTTCGCAGACGCGAGGATCGAAACTGGCGAAGCGGGCCGGGTTGCCGCGCACCACGTCACCCATGTGCGGACTGACGATGGGGCTGGGCGTATAGGCGAAGGAATCCGCCGAGGAATAGACCGGCAGCAGCAAGGGGCGCGGGCGATCCGACCGGTTTTCCAGCGAACCGTGGATGGTGCGGCAATTCAGTAGCACAGTGGTGCCGGGGCCGCCGGTGGCGGTGATGATCGTTTCGGGCGGGATTTGCCGCACAACCGCATCGCGCACACGCACGACGAAGGCTCCGGCGTCGTCATACTGGCTGTGCAGCGGTCCGAGATGGCTGCCGCGGACGAAGCTGAGCGGACCCTGGAGGTCGGTGCAGCCATCCAGATAGACGCCGATGGTGACAGGGCTGTAATCGGTGTGTGGCCAGGCGGGGATGTCCTGGTGCCATTTGAAGCCTCGGGTGCCGCGTTCGGATTTCACGTTCAGCTTGGCATGGTGGAACTTGACGTCGGGTCCGACGACGTCGGCAGCGAGGTCGGTCATCAGGCGGTCGCAGATGAAGCGCCAGAAGGCTGGGTGTTGATCCTGCGGGCTGGTGACGCGATGCAGGCGGGGGGTGTCGGGCGCGTGGCCTTCCTCGAGGACGAACACGCTGTCGGAGCGGGCGACGCGGCGGCTGCGCTCCATCAGTTCGGCGGTGGCGTCGCGGAGGCGGTCGAGCCAGGCGGCGGGAACGTAACCGGGCAGGATCAGGAAGCCGTCGCTGAAATAGGCGGCGCGCTGGGCGGCGGTCAGCACGAGGGGCGGGTAAGCCAGGACGTCGTCAGCCTTCATGGCCGTTCTCCCGTTGCGGTTTGCTCGCGCAGCTTGCCGGTTTCGCCCGGTGTCTGCCAGGGGTGGCGGACGCGTTACGGCGTGACGAAGGCCGCGGCGGGGTAGCCCTGGGCGAACAGCAGGGCGCGCAGGCCGGCGTGGTCGATGCGGGCTTTGGCCTCCCTGGCGACGATCGGCTTGGCGTGGAAGGCGACGCCGAGACCGGCGGCGCGGATCATGTCGAGGTCGTTGGCGCCGTCGCCGACGGCGAGCGTCGCATGGAGTTTGACGCGGCGCTGGGCGGCGAGTTCGTGCAGGGCGGCAAGCTTGCTGTCGCGGTCGAGGATGGGTTCGGCGACCTCGCCGGTCAGGGCGGCGCCGTCGTCGAGCAGGACGTTGGAGCGATGGACGTCGAAGCCGAGTTGGGCGGCGACCCGGCCGGTGAAGAAGGTGAAGCCGCCCGATACCAGGGCGGTGAGTGCGCCTTTGGCCCGCATGGTGGCGACGAGTTCGCTCGCGCCTGCGGTGAACTGGATGCGGTTCCAGGTCTTGTCGAGGGCGCCGAGGTCGAGACCTTTCAGCATGGCGACGCGTTCGCGCAGGGCGGCCTTGAAGTCGAGCTCGCCGTTCATGGCGCGGCTGGTGATGGCGGCGATTTTCTCGCCGATGCCGGCGAAGGCGGCGAGTTCGTCGAGGGTCTCGCCGGTGACGATGGTGCTGTCCATGTCGGCGATGAGGAGGGCTTTGCGGCGGCCTCTTGGCTTGGTGACGATGGCGTCGATCTTGTTGTCGCCGATCGCCTGTCGGAGGGCGGCGGGATCGTGGGGGACGGAGAGGGGAATGTCGGCGGCCTCGCCGGGGGAGAGGACGACGGGGGGGGCGCCGCGGACGGCGTTGCGGATCTGGTTCAGGAGGGCGGGGGTGAGTGTGGTCGCCTCGCGCTGGGCGACAATGGTCAGGATCGATGTCATGGCGGGCTGATAGCGGAGGTTGGGCGGTTGGTCACGCGGCCGGGCTGTGGGGAGGTTGTGGAGGGGAGCGTGGCTGGGTAGTGGTCTGTTCGGGGTAAGGCGGTGTGGGAAGGGTCGACGATGACGCTGCTGCCGCAGGGGTTGATCGTGGCGGGGCCGACGGCGAGCGGGAAATCGGCCCTGGCGCTGGCGATTGCCGAACGGCTGGGCGGCACGATCATCAATACAGACTCAATGCAGGTGTACCGGGAGCTGCGGGTGCTGACCGCTCGGCCGACGGTCGCGGACGAGGCGGTTGTGCCACACCGATTGTATGGCGTGCGGGCGGCGGCGGAGGCCGGCAGCGTGGCGTGGTGGCGTGAACAGGCTCTGGCGGCGATGGACGAGGCCCGTGCAGCGGGGCGGCTGCCGATTTTGACCGGCGGGTCCGGGCTGTATTTCGCGGCGCTGACTGATGGGCTGGCAGAAATTCCTGATCCGGGTTCGCAGGCTCGGGCGGAGGCGCGGCGGCTGCTGGCGGAGCAAGGGCCGGCGGCGTTGCATGCCAGCCTGGCCCATGTCGATCCGGCGACCGCGGCGCGGCTGAAACCCGAGGACAGCCAGCGGATCGCGCGGGCGTGGGAGGTGTGGCGGGGGACCGGACGCGGGCTGGCGGCTTGGCAGAGCGTGCGGCAACCTGCTGCGCCGTGGCGCTTCCGCGCGGTGTTGCTCGATCCGCCGCGGGAGGCGTTGCGGGCGGCGATCGGGACTCGGTTCGAGGCGATGCTGCGGGACGGGGCGCTGGAGGAGGTGCGGGCGCTGCTGGCTCTGGGACTCGATCCCAGCCTGCCGGTGATGCGGGCACACGGGGTGCCGGAACTGTCGGGGTATCTGCGCGGCGTGTTGCCGCTGGAGGAGGCCGTACGGCGGACGGAACTGGTGACGGGGCAGTACACGAAGCGGCAGGCGACGTGGTTTCGCCATCACCAGCTTGCACCCCAGACCCTCACCTTCACAATAAATGCTCGATTTTCGTCTTTGACGCAATTTTCGGAAAGTCAGAAAGCCGATTTGTTCACATTTATTGAAAACATGGGTTGACCCGCGGTTTCAAGCGGCCTATCGGTCCGGCCCTCATCAGCAGCGGGAGCCGGTCAGATGTCGGCGGTAGTGACTCAGTCGGGAGCAGAAATCCTTCTACGGGCCCTCAAGGACCAGGGCGTGGAGGTTATTTTCGGCTATCCCGGCGGCGCGGTCCTGCCGATTTATGACGCGTTGTTCCAGCAGAACGCGATCCGGCACATTCTGGTGCGGCAGGAAGGCGGGGCGGTGCATGCCGCCGAGGGTTATGCGCGCTCGACCGGGAAGGTGGGTGTGGTGCTGGTCACGTCGGGGCCGGGTGCGACCAATGCGGTGACCGGGCTGGTCGATGCGCTGATGGACAGCATTCCGGTCGTCTGCCTGACGGGCCAGGTGCCGACGCATCTGATCGGCAATGACGCGTTCCAGGAGGCCGACACGACCGGGATCACGCGGCCGGCGACCAAGCACAATTACCTGGTCAAGCGGGCCGAGGATCTGGCGCGGGTGGTGCACGAGGCGTTCTACGTGGCGCGCAGCGGGCGGCCGGGGCCGGTGGTGATCGACCTGCCGAAGGACATCGTGATCAACCCGGCGCCGTATGCGGAGCCGGCGGTACAGCATCCGAGCTACCGGCCTCGGACGGAGCCTGATCTGGGGCAGATCGCCAAGGCGGTGATGCTGATGAAGCAGGCGAAGCGGCCGATGATCTATGCCGGCGGCGGGGTGATCAACTCGGGGCCGGAGGCGTCGGCGGCGCTGACTCAGCTTGCCCGGATGACGGGGTTTCCGATCACCAACACGCTGATGGGGCTGGGCTGCTATCCGGCGAGCGATCCGCAGTTCGTCGGCATGCTGGGGATGCATGGGACCTACGAAGCCAATCTGGCAATGCATGGCTGCGACATGCTGCTGGCGGTGGGGGCGCGGTTCGACGACCGGGTGACGGGGCGGTTGAATGCGTTCAGCCAGGGATCTCGCAAAATTCATATCGATATCGACGGATCCTCGATCAACAAGAACGTGCCGGTCGAGGTGCCGATCATCGCGGATGCCGGCAAGGCGCTGACGGCGCTGATCGCGGCGTGGCGGGCGAGCGAGGAGCCGGTGGACAAAGCGGCGCTGGCGTCGTGGTGGCGGCAGATCGATGTGTGGCGGGGCAAGGGGTCGCTGAAGTTCACGCAGGAGCATGCGCGCGGCAGCATCATCAAGCCGCAATATGCGATCCAGCGGCTGTATGAGATCACGCGGGCGCGGAAGAAGGAGGTGTTCATCACCACCGAGGTTGGTCAGCACCAGATGTGGGCGGCGCAGCACTTCCATTTCGAGAAGCCGAACCGGTGGATGACGTCGGGCGGGCTGGGCACGATGGGATATGGGCTGCCGGCGGCGATGGGGGTGCAGATCGCGCATCCGGATGCCTGCGTGGTGGATATTGCCGGCGAGGCGTCGATCCTGATGAATATTCAGGAAATGGGCACGCTGGCGCAGTATCGGCTGCCGGTGAAAGTGTTTATCCTGAACAACCAGTATATGGGGATGGTGCGGCAGTGGCAGGAACTGCTGCACGGCAGCCGTTACTCGGAGACGTATTCGGCGGCGTTGCCGGATTTCGTCAAGCTGGCGGACGCGTTCCATGCGACCGGGATGCGCGCTCAGACGGTGGATGACCTGGATGACGTGATCAATGCGATGCTGGACTGCCCGACCGCGGTGATCGCCGATATTGCCGTCGATCAGGCGGAGAACTGCTTCCCGATGATTCCGAGCGGGGCGGCGCATAATGAGATGCTGTTGGGTCCGGAGCATGAGGCTTCGGGTGCGGGCATCACCGACGCGGGGTTGGCTCTGGTCTGACTTTGCCTGGCTCTTGCTTGTGTTGCCGCGGCGGGGCATGACCCCGCGCGCGGGGATTTTGTTTACTCTCATATCCTGGTTCATCCGATGCCCAGCCCTTCTGACACGACGCAGCGCAGCGCGACCATATCGGTCCTGGTGGACAACGAATCCGGCGTGTTGGCGCGGGTTATCGGGCTGTTTTCCGGGCGCGGTTACAACATCGACAGCCTGACGGTGGCGCCGGTGGATGCGGCGGGGCTGCGCAGCCGGATCAACATCGTCACGTCGGGGACGTCGATGGTGATCGAGCAGATCAAGGCGCAGCTCGACCGGCTGGTGCCGGTGCACCGGGTGGCGGACCTGACGATGGAGGGGCCGCATGTGGCGCGGGAACTGGCGCTGGTGAAGGTGATCGGCACTGGGGAGCAGCGGGTCGAGGCGATGCGGATTGCCGATACGTTTCGGGCGCGGGTGGTGGATACGACGCTGGGGAGTTTCGTGTTCGAGCTCACAGGTGCGGTGGACAAGATCGACGCTTTCATCGAACTGATGCGGGATCTGGGGCTGGCCGAGGTGTCCCGCAGCGGGATCGCGGCGCTGGCGCGCGGTTCCCGGGTGATTTGAAAGAGCAGCCGAACCGATGTTTGCAAGAACCTGCCAGGTGGCGCCGAATGCCTCAAAAGGTCCTCGGTGGCACTGATCGAAGGGTTCCGGGTACAGAACTACCGGTCGCTGCGTGACGTGGCGCTTGGACGGCTATCCGGCTATCCGGACGCCGGAGCGCTGACCCCGCTAACTGTGGTGATCGGCAAAAACGGCGCCGGCAAAAGCACGCTGTTCGATGCGTTCGGCTTCCTGGCGGACTCGCTGACCATTGGCGTCGAAGCAACCTGCGACCGCGAGCAGCGCGGCGGTTTCGAGCGGTTGCGTTCCCGCGGCGTACAGGAGCCGATCCGGTTCGAAATCTACTACCGTGAGGCCCAGAATCAGCGACCGATCACCTATGAACTGGCGATCGATCTCGACGACTCCGGCCGCCCGTTCGTCGCGTCCGAGGTGCTGCGGCAACGCCGGCAAGGGCAACGCTATGGCCAGCCGTTCCCGTTCCTTCGTCTGTCCCGAGGCATTGGCCAGGCGTGGGCCGGGGAGGAAGCGTTGGAGATAGAAGGCGAGGAATCCAATGAACGCATGCCTGTGGCCCTGACCGACACGCGTCAGCTTGGCATCGCCACCCTCGGAACCTTGCGCGATCATCCTCGCATCACCCGCTTTCGGGACTTTCTGAAGGGGTGGTACCTGTCTTATTTCACACCCGACGCGGCGCGCGGACTGCCGGTTGCTGGCCCGCAGCGCCATTTGAACATTCACGGCGACAATTTGGGCAATGTCGTGCAGTTCATGCAGCGCGAACACAAAGATCGTTTCGCCTCAATTCTGCGCCGCATCGCCGAAAGGATACCGGGCATCAAGACGATCGATACCCATGTCACCGAGGACAAGCGTGTCCTGCTGCGTTTCAACGACGCCGGCTTTACCGATCCGTTCTTTGCCCAGCAGATGTCCGATGGCACGCTGAAGGTGTTCGCCTACTTGCTGTTGCTGGAAGACCCAGATCCGCCTCCCTTCGTCTGTATCGAGGAACCCGAGAACGGCCTCTACCACAAACTGCTCGAAACACTGGCGCGGGAATTCCGCGCCCATGCCACCGGACGGCGAAATGCGCCGCAGATATTCGTCACCACCCATCAGCCCTATTTCGTGGACGCACTCGATCCCGAAGAGGTTTGGATACTGGAGAAGGGACCGGACGGATTTTCCGCTATCCGCCGTGTGTCCGAGCTTGAGATCGTCAGGAATCTGGTCGCCGAGGGCTTGCCGTTGGGCGGCCTTTGGTACAGTGACTATCTTGATGCGCGTTAGTCATGCACATTGAAATCCTGACGGAAGACAGTTCCGGCCGTCGCCTGCTTGAGCACCTGATGCCGAAATTAATCGGGCCATTCGGCGAACCGCATTCCTGGCGTCTCCATGCCTATCGCGGGGTCGGGCGCATTCCGCCGGGCCTGACCGCCTCGTCCGACCCTTTTCGGCGCATCCTGCTCGATCAGTTGCCACGTCTGCTGCGCGGTTACATCAAAACACCGAACATCGACGCGGTTGTCGTCGTGCTCGACGCCGACGCGCGTGACTGCTCCGCGTCCTGCGGTGCCGAACGCCTCACGCTGTTTCGCCTGGCGATCGAAGAAATGGAAGCCTGGTATCTTGGGGACCGCGCCGCCCTGCAAGCTGCCTATCCCAAGGCTCGGATGCAGGCACTTGATAATTATCAGCAGGACGCTGTCTGCGGCACCTGGGAACTGCTGGCAGAAGCGGTTTATCCCGGCGGCGCACGCGCGGTCCGCCAGACCGGATGGCCATTACCTGGCCAGATCAAGCACGAATGGGCCGGCCGGATCGGACCGCTTCTCGATCCCGAGGCCAACCTGTCGCCAAGCTTCGGCAAGCTCCGTGACGGCATTAGGCGACGGGCCGGCGTTTCCAGGCCGCAACACGATCAAACCGGGCCGGGCCGGCGTCCCTGTGGATAATTGGCGCTGAGCCAGGCATAACCTCGTCAAAAGCATAAATGTGAAAGGATCCCATCCATGCGTGTCTATTACGACCACGATTCCGACGTGAACCTGATCAAGGCGAAGAACGTCGCCATCATCGGGTATGGCAGCCAGGGGCATGCCCATGCGCTCAATCTGAAGGACAGCGGCGTGCGGTCGCTGGCGATCGGGCTGCGGGCGGGGTCGGGCGGCATCGCCAAGGCGGAAGGCGCGGGGCTGAAGGTGCTGGACCCGGCGGAGGCGGCGAAGTGGGCCGACGTGGTGATGGTGCTGACGCCGGATGAGGGCCAGGGCG
>Ga0182012_10002949_pt1 | contig 18271 bp, 15 predicted proteins | sample 612S2SmetaG_FD_120486 | JGI IMG/M metagenome (GOLD analysis project Ga0182012, IMG submission 120486) | Permafrost microbial communities from Stordalen Mire, Sweden - 612S2S metaG | ecosystem: Environmental > Terrestrial > Soil > Wetlands > Permafrost | place: Sweden: Stordalen | collected...
CTCCTCTCCGCAGACCCGCACCTCTGGCAGGCCCGCCCCGACGGCCACGCGCGAGAGCTCCGCCGGGGCGAACGCGTGGACATCCACAAAGCCCTCCAGCGCCGTGTCCGCCGGCTCGCCCTCGGCGCTCGGCGCCGGGCCGGCGCCGACCGTGCGGCGCCACAGCGGCGCCAGTGTGCTCGCCAGGCGCTTGGGCACGTTGGCCAGCCGGTCTCCGTAGCGAGAGGGCTCGCCCGCGAACAGCAGCGTTCCTCCCGGTGCGAGCACGCGCTCGAACTCCGCAAACGCGCGCGCCAGGTCGGGGATGTGGTGCAGCACGGCGTGGCCCAGCACCAGGTCGAAGCTCTCGTCCTCGAACGGCAGCCGCTCCGCGTCGGCCTGCAGCGTGCGCACCTCCAGGCCCAGGCCCTCGGCGTTGTGTGCAAGCGTGCTGAGCATCCCGGGCGAGATGTCCGTGCAGGTCGCCTGCCCGATCAGCCCGGCGCGCATCAGGTTCAGCGTGAAATAGCCCGTTCCCGCGCCTATCTCCAGCGAGCGAGCGAACCGGCCCGGCTCACGACCGATCGCCTTGCGAACCTTCGCAAGCACCTGCTCGCGCCCGATGTCGCCGAAGTCGATGCCCCACTTGGAGTCGTAATGGCCCGCTGCCACGTCGTGGTAGCGGGTGTTCACGTCGCGGATCTCCTCGGCGCTGAGCACGGGCGTCACGGACGGGCACCATATACTCGCGCGCCGTGCCAACGCCTCCCACCGAGGGCATCAGCGCGCCCGCCGGCTCCTCCCGCGGCGCATACCTGCAGCGCGATCAGCCCGAGGGCGTCCCGCCGCTGGAGCTGACGGGCGAGCGCACGCTGCCCGACGTGCCGGAGGAGAACTACTGGTACCAGCGCCACCTGGTGGTCTACCGCTGGATCGCCCAGCGCACCGCTGGGCTGCGGGTGATCGACATGGCGTGCGGCGAGGGATATGGCTCCTCGGTGCTGGCCGGCAGCGCCGCCGCGGTCGTCGGCGTGGATGCCAACCCCGAGGCGCACGAGCACGCGCGGCTGCGCTACCGAGCCGGGAACCTGCGCTTCGAGCGGGCGCTCGTTGAAGGCTTCTCCGAGCCCGCGGATGCTGTGGTGTTCCTGCAGACGGTCGAGCACATCGAGCAGCCCGGACCGGTGCTCGAGCACTTCCGCTCGCTGATCACCCAGGGCGGCTCCGCGCCCGCGGGCGGTCTGTTCATCTCCACCCCGAACGTGCTCACCCTCGCGCCAAGGGGAGCGGAGCGCTCGGACAACCCGTGGCACGTGCACGAGTACCGGCGCTCGGAATTCGAGGCGCTGTGCAGGGAGCACTTCCCGCATGTGGAGCTGTTCGGCCTGTTCCATGCCGGCAAGCTGCGCGCTCACGAGCTTGCGCTGCGCGCGGGCTGGGATCGCGTGCATCCCCGCCTGGGGCTGACCGGGTTCTTCTACGACCGCTTCACCCCGGCCATATCCACGCGCGACTTTGCGCTGCGGGCGGCAGGCCGGGCCGACCTGGACCGGGCGCTGGACTTCGTGGCGGTGTGCCGCGCGTGAGCGGCGCACGCGATCGCGGGGCCCTTGCGATCGTCCTGCACACGCACATGCCCTACGTGGAGGGCTTCGGCACATGGCCCTTCGGCGAGGAGTGGCTGTGGGAGGCGATCGCCTCCAGCTACCTGCCGGTGCTGGGACTGCTGGATGCCGGCGCTGCGCTGACGCTGTCGGTCACGCCGGTGCTGTTGGACCAGCTGGAGGCTCCCGGGCTGGAGGATCGCTTTGCGGGCTTCATCGACGGTGTGCGGCGGGTCACGCACGAGCGTGATGCGGCGGGCCTGCGCGAGACCGGTCACGGTCAGCTGGGCGATGAGGTGGAACGCTGCTGGCTTGAGGACTACGCTCCCGCACCGGAGCGCCTGCGCTCGATCCCCGGGGGCCTGCTCGCCGGGCTTGCGCGGCACGCGCGCTGGACCTCCTCGGCCACGCACGCGATCCTGCCGCTGATCGCCACCGACGCCGCGGTGCGCCTGCAGGTGCAGGCGGGCATCGACTCGCACCGGCGACGCACCGCGCGGGAGTGGGGGGGAGGGTTCTGGCTGCCCGAGTGCGCCTACGCGCCCTGGCTGCTGAGAGCTCTCGAGGACGCGGGGGTGGGGGCGGTCTGTGTGGAGCTGACCGCACAGCTGGGTGTGGGCGCGCCCGGACACCTGCGGCCGTTCATCACAGACGCCGGCGTGGTGCTCGCTCCGATCGATCGCCAGACGATGGCGCTGGTGTGGAGCCAGAGCGGCTACCCGTCCGCGGGGCCCTACCGCGACTACCACCACCTGACCATCCACCACCACAACCCCTGGAACAACGACGGCGGACCGTATGACGCGCGCGCCGCGCGGGCGCTCGCTGCAGAGCACGCCGCGGACTTCGTCGCCCGCACCATCGCGCGGCTACAGCGCGCGCGCCGGCAGGGCGGGAACGGCGGGCCTCAGGCGGGCGGGCTGGTCATCTGCGCGCTCGACACAGAGCTGCTGGGGCACTGGTGGTATGAGGGCTGCGCATGGCTGGAGGCGGTCGTCCAGGAGTGCCGGCGCCAGGGCCTCGAGCTGGTGCATCTGGACGACGCCCTCACCGAGCTCGAGCCGCTGGCGCTGCCGGCGGGCGTCGCGGACAGGCCGTGCAGCTGGGGCAAGGATTGCGACCTTTCCACCTGGTCGGGAACCGCTGTGGCGGACGTGGCGTTCACCACGCGCGCCGCCGAGCTCGAGGTGATCAGGGCGGGGTCCGGTGTGGGCGGCGAGGCGGTGCGCGAGCTGCTGGCGCTGCAGTCCAGCGACTGGGCGTTCATGGTCTCGCGCGACATCGCCGCGCCCTATGCACACGAGCGCTTCAATGCTCACCGGGCGGCGCTGTCACGAGCGCTGGAGGGCGCCGACGGCGCCGCTCAGGCGCTTCGCAACATCGCCGTGGACGCCGACAGGGCGCTGCTGCTGGCGCCCTGAGGGGCCGCGGGTAAGACCCCGGGCGCCCGGCTCAGCGGCGGTCTACCTCCAGTGCATCGAGCGCGGTGCCTTGCGCATACGGATCAGCTGCGCGGGTGCGCCGGCGAGCACCGAGTTGGCGGGGAACGGCTTGGTGACCACCGAGCTGGTCCCGATCACGCTGTTCTCGCCCACCGTCACCCCTCGCAGCAGGCATGCGCCGTAGCCGATCCACACGTTGTGGCCCACCGCCACGTCGCGCTTGTAGATGCCCTGCTCGCGGATGGGGCGCTCGACCTCGGTGACGCCGTGGTCGAAGTCGATCATCATGACGCGGTCGGCGATGATGCACTCGCGGCCGATGGACACGCTCTGGAAGCAGGAGACTGTGCACTCCTGGCCCATCACCGTCTTGGCTCCGATGCTCACCTCGCCCTCGTGCACCCGGATCTTGCAGTCGTGGCCCAGCCACGCCCAGCGCCCGATGCGCAGGGTGGCATTGGGACCGATCTCGAGCTTCACGCCGGGGCATATGAAGCAGATCCCTTCGGTCTGCAGGCGCCTGCCGAACCGCAGCTTCAGGTACAGCAGGCGCGCCAGCAGGTGCGCGTAGTCGCGGCTGATCATGTGATTTGCGCGCATGAACTTCGCCAGCGCCAGCGGGCCGCCGCGCAGCGGGGGCGGCGGCAGGCGCGCCGCGCGGGCGTCCCTCAGCGGCGGCGGCTTGGGTGCTTGCTCGGCCAGCAGCTCCATCTGCCTGGAATCGTAGGGGACCGCCCGTGCAGGCTGCGCGCCGCGCGCGCCCTGCGATGATTGCCCGCTCGATGGCCGACCCGCCGCTCGCACAGCGCCTGCTCGACGGAGACCGCCGCGCGCTGGCGCGGGCGATCACGCTCGTGGAGGACGACCGTCCAGAGGGCTGGGAGATCGTCAGGGCGATCTACCCCCACACGGGCCGCGCGGAGGTGATCGGCTTCACCGGCCCGCCTGGCGTGGGTAAGTCCACGCTGATCGGCTCCCTGACGAGGGCGCGCCGGGAGCAGGGACGCACCGTGGGGGTGCTCTCGGTGGATCCGTCCTCTCCGTTCACGCACGGTGCGCTGCTCGGCGATCGCATACGCCTGACCGAGCACTTCCTGGATCCCGGCGTGTTCATCCGCTCGATGGCCAACAGGGGTGCGCTGGGGGGACTCTCGGAGGCTGCGCTGCAGGCTGCGCTGCTGCTGGACGCGGCCGGCCGCCAGGACGTGTTCGTCGAGACGGTCGGGGTGGGGCAGGCGGAGATCGACATCATCGATCACGCCGACACGATCGTGCTGGTGTTGATGCCGGGATCGGGCGACTCGATCCAGGCGCTGAAGGCCGGCGTGATGGAGATCCCCGACGTGATCGTGATCAACAAGTGCGAGCACCCGCTCACGGACACGATGGTGCGCGAGATTCGCGGCGTGCTGTCGCTGGCCAACCTCGAGCGGACGCCCGAGCAGGTGCGCGAGACCTGGCGCGTGCCGATTGTCAAGACCGAGGCCAGCCGGGGACAGGGCGTCGATCAGCTCGTCGCCGCGCTCTCGCAGCATCGCGAGCACATCGTGGCGCACGGGCAGCTGGAGCAGCGCCGCGGGCGCAACCTGCGCAACGAGGTGCTGGCGATCGCCACCGCGCGCATGCGCAGGCGCCTGGAGGAGGAGCTGCGCGAGGACGACAGCTTCAAGGCTCTGCTCGAGGAGGTGGTGCAGCGCCGCCTGGATCCCGCCAGCGCCGCATCGCAGCTGCTGGCGAGCGCCGCCGCCACAGCCGCTGCGACGGCCTCCGCAGGCGCCCCCGCAACGGCGGGCTCCATCACCGCAGCGGGGATGGACTCCGCAGCCGGCGGCTAGGCGCCGCCGCGCCGATCGGCTAGGGCGTCACCGAATTCGATTCCACGCTCGCGGCGCTTGAGCCGATCGCGTTGATCGCCTGCACGGTGAACTTCACCGCGGTGCCTTTGGTGAGTTCTTTGACTTCGCATTTGAGTTCGGTGCTTTCGCAGCTCTTGCCCGAGGTCGATGTGGCCTTGTATTTGGTGATCGCCGAACCACCGTTCCATGCGGAGGCGGCCCATTCGACTTTGGCCGTGCCGGTGCCGGCCGTCGCGGTGACGGTCGCCGGTGGATCAGGCGTGACTGTCACCGCCCACTTGCGCGCCATGTAGTCCTCGACGGTCCGGCGTTCTGTCGAGGACAGGATGCGGCTGAGCGCGACCACTTCGGCGATCTGGCCGCAGAACGGGCTCACGCCGCCGAACGCCCCGATCTGGATGCCTTCATCGGTGGCGTTGCCGTATTCCAGTTTGCCGGTGGTCGCGGATACTGCGTCCACGTCGACCGTGGCGTTCTTTTCCGCTGCTTCGAAGGTGGCGCTGCCGACGAAGGAGGTGTTGTTCGTGCCGCCTTTTTCGACTTTCAGCTGGGACGCTTTGTCGTAGATGTCAAGGCCCGTGCCGCCGCTTGTGAACAGCGCGTGGATTTCGCTGCCCGAGACGATGTTGCCGGTGCACGAGGAGGTCGGGCGGTACACGGCGAGCTCGGTGAAGTTGGAGTTCGTGGGCCATCCGGTGGACTTGGACAGGTAGGCGCCTTCTTTGAAGGTCACCGCCATTTTGCCGAAGCCTTCCGTGTTGGACAGCGGCGCGGTGGCAGGGGCGATCACGTTGTTGCCTTTGCCGGACTTGTCCTTCCACGCGGCAACCGCCTGTCCCGCCGCGGTCACGTTCGTGGTCATGGCGGTGTTCTGATAGAGCGTGGTCAGATCCTCGCCGTCCAGCCACAGGAACGCGCCGGTGCCGGTGAGGATCGACGGGAACGGCGTGGTGCTGGCAGAGCTCGACGCGGGGCTCGTGCCCACCGCGTTGGTGGCGGTTACGGAGATCGACTGCGTTTCGCCGTTGGTGAGGCCCGTGATCGTGCAGCTGGTCGCGCCGGTGGTGGTGCAAGTTCTGCCGGATGGGCTGGCGGTGGCCGTGTAGCCGCTCACCACGCCGGTGTTCGCGGGCGCCGTCCAGGACACGGCGATCTGGCCTTCGCCGGCGGTCAGGGTCGGCGTGCCGGGCGCTTCGGGCATGATCGCGATCAGCCACTTGTGCGAGAGGTAGGCTTCGACGGTCTTGCGCTGGGTGGCGGTGAGCGTGCCGCTGAACGCGATCACCTCGCCCACCTCGCCCAGCATCCCGCGTTCGCTGAAGCTGTTGGAGATGCTGGTGGAGAATTTCTTGACCGCGGCCGACTGGGCGGAGATCACGTCGCCGGCGGTCCCCAGGGTCGGCGCCACTCCCTGCCTGCCGTTGCTGAACGCGAGGTTGGGGGTGCCGGTGTTGTAGGCCCAGTCGTTTTCGCTGCCCGTTTCGAAGTTCGCGGATCCGGTCGTGCGGATGTTGAAGTCCGACGCGGCCTGCCCGAACATGTAGTCATAGCCCGAGCTGGTGGTTTCGGGCGCCACGGCCATCAGGACCGTCTGGTAGGTGTCGGTGGAGGTGATCGAGTTGAGCACCTGCCCCACCGTGGTGAAGTGAACCGCGTCAAGGCCGTTGAGTGACCCGAGCACCGGCTGTTTGGCGGTGGTGTTCTGTTTGTAGTTCTCGCCCGTCGAGCTGAGGTCCTTCCAGCAGAGGATTTTTGCGCCGGCAGCAGGTGCTTCGCCGGTGCAGTTGGAGCTGGTGAACTCGGTCGCGGGGTTTGCGCCGTCAAGCCACAGCGAGAGCCCGTTCGTGCCTGACATGACCGATGCCGGGTAGGCGTAGCCCTTGGTCGTGGCCGAGGCCGCCCCGGTGCCCGCCGAGTTGGTGGCGGTGACGCTCACCGTCTGAACTTCCCCGTCGGTCAGGCCGGAGATCGTGCACGTGAGTTCACCCGTGGTCGTGCACGACCTGCCCGACGGGCTCGCGGTGGCGGTGTACCCGGTGATGGCCGCGCCGCCGTTGTATGCGGGTGCGGTCCAGGTGACGCCCAGCGTGCCTTCGCCCTGCGTGAGGGTCGGCGCGCCCGGTGCTTCGGGGACGATCGTGACCAGCCACTTGCGCGAGAGGTAGTCCTCCACTGTCTGGCGCTGCGCGGCGGTCACGGTGCCGCTGAACGCGATCACCTCGCCGATGCGCCCGATGTAGCCGCGGCCGGAGACGCTGTCGGAGACGCTCGAGGCCCACGTGTGCGCCGAGGCGGACTGGTCGGCGATGATCGTCGCCGAGCCAAGCGGCGGCTCGTATGCCTGTTTGCCGTTCGCCCACGCCAGCGTGGGGGTGCCGGTGCCGGTGGACCAGTCGCCGGCCGTGGGGGTCACGAGCGTGCCTTCCGGAACGATTGATCCCTGGTAGAGGCGCACCGAGAAGTCCGTGGCGGACTCGCCGAAGAGGTAGTTGATCTGGCTCGGGTTGGTTTCGGGCAGCGCGGCCAGGAAGATCGTCTGGTAGGTGTCGCTCGCGTTGACCGAGGTCAGCAGCTGCGCCTGGCTCGTGAAGCTCATCGCCGCGAGGCTGTTGAGCGTGCCCACCGTGGGCCGGTCGGCTTCGGTGGCCTGTGTGAAGTTCTCGGCTTTGCCGCTCTTGTCCTTCCAGCAGCCAACCGCCGCGCCCGCGCCCGCGGTTTCGCCGGTGCAGGCGCTCGAGAGTAGGCGGGTGGAGGCGTCGGCGCCGTCGAGCCAGAGCGACAGGCCGGAGCCGCTGGCCATCACCGATGACGGATAGGCGTAGGAGGTGATGGCCGTCGAAGGTGCCCCTGTCCCGAGCGCGTTGGCGGCTGTGACGGTGATCGACTGACCTTCGCCGTCGGCGAGGCCCGTGATCGTGCAGCTTGTCGCGCCGGTCGTCGTGCACGTCTTCCCGGAGGGGCTCGCCGTGGCCGTGTAGCCGGTGATCGCCGAGTTGCCCGTGGAGGTCGGGGCGCTCCAGGTCAGGGCGACCTGTTCTTCCCCGGGCGTGGCGCTCACGCCGGTCGGGGCGCCCGGAGCCCCCGCCCCGAAGATCGTCACGGAGGGTGTGGAGGTCAGTTTTTCGTATTCCGCGGGCGCGCCGGCGGGGATGCTGAAATGGATGCGCAGGTGGTCGACGCCGGTGCCGGTGAGCACCGAGAGGCCCGAGCTCTTGAAGGTGGGTGCGCCGCCGTTCAGTTCCGAGAGCGGCGCGCTCGTGAGAAGCACCGTTTCGGAGCCTTCGCACAGCGCGGCCTGCCCGTTGCCTGCCTGCTGCCAGAGCGTGCTGCAGCGGTCGATTTCCACATGCAGACCGTTTGCGCTCGTGTCGAGCAGGGTGCTGCTGGTGGTGGCGACCGTGAAGCCGATGTCTTTCGGGTTCGAGCTGTCGCCGCGGATGTTCAGCAGATAGTCGCTGCTGGAGCCCGGCGCGATTGCAGTGATCGTGTAGGACTGCTTCTCTTCGCTCAGCGCCGTGTTGAGGCCGACGGTGAGCAGCGGCGGCGTCGTCACGGACGTGCTGCGTTTGGCAGCGGAGGTGTACCCGGAGAGCGTGCCCGCCACGGCCGTGCTGAGCACGGCGACCGCGGCGATCGCCAGTGCTGGGATGCGACCGTCCACGAGCGTGTCCTAGTGCGCTGCGGGGAGCGCCGGCACCCGGCCGCGGCGGCGTCGCGGTGCTCTTCGCTCGCCGACCAGCTGCGTCTCGATCCAGGGCAGCAGCAGCATCAGCGGCAGCAGCCCGATCGCCAGGAAGACGCCCCTGTCGCCGAGAGCCGAGACGACCATGCCGACCCACACCGGCAGCACGCGCTGGACCACCCAAACCGTCTCGCCGGTCGAGAACGTGACGGTCTGGCGGTCGTTGATGGGGTTGGCGTCACCGCGTGCCACCACCACGATCTCGCCTTCCTGCAGCTCGGCTGAGACGACGCGGTGGGTCACCGGCAGCGGATAGCCGCTGCGGTGGAAGCTGACCACTTCCCCGCGCCTGAGCCAGGCGGCCACGGTCGGCCGGTAGACGATCAGCGCGCCGACCGGGATCGTGGGAGCCATGCTGCCGGTCTTCTCGACGGCCACCCGGTAGCGGCCGCTCGCGCCGAGCAGCGCGAGCGTCGCGTTCACCGCGATGACAGCCACCAGCGCCAGCGTCGCCAGCACCTGGATTGATTTCAGCAGCGGGCGCATTACCGGGGGCGAGGCGACCCCTGCTGCGGCCGCTCTGGTGGCGGCCGCAGGGGTCGATTTGCTTGCCTGGATCAGTGGTAGGCGCCGCCAGCTGCCTGGGTCGCGGTGAACGTGTACTTGATTTCGCTGGTCAGCCCGGCCGTGCCGGTGCTTGCGGTCGGCAGCGCGTAGTGGAAGCGCAGGTAGTCCGACCCGCCGTTGGTCAGCGATGCGAGCGTCGAGGAGTAGGTCACGCCTTCGCTGATGATTTTCGACAGCGGCGTGGAGGCCGTGAGCGTTTTTTCGGTCCCGGTGCAGGTCGCCGCTTCGGTGGTGGCCGTCTGTTTCCACGCGACGCTGCAGTCGGATATCGTCAGCTGCAGTCCGTTGGTCGCGTCGGTGTTCAACAGGCTTGATTTTTCGGCCACCGCGGTGAGCGCGATGCTCGCGTAGTTGAGGCCCCCGGAGGGGTTGGTGAGCTCCAGCGTGCGGTCGCCGAAGTCGCCGGGCGCCATCCCGCTGATCGCCGTCGTGAACGGGCCAACGCTCGGGTCCGTGAGCGTGAAGGCAAAGGTCCCTGAGCTGATGGTCTGCGTGCGGCTGCCGGATGCGGTGAAGGTGGAGAGAGTGCCCGCGACCGCAACGGCGATCGCGGCGATCAGCGCGGCGAGCGCCGCGAGCGATGCGCGCCTTCCGCCCAGCCAAGCTGTGCGTCTGCGGCGCTTCTTATCCTCGGCCGCATCGAGTGGAAAGGCCTGGCCCTGCATGTGGTGAACCCCCGTGTCGGTATAGCTGGGCAGCATCGCCCCGTACACATCTGTCAAGCCTCCCATCGGCACCTGCGCGCGCTACTTGAGGGCTGGGGGTGCTCCGGCCGGGGTGTTGCAGGCCCTCAAACAGGGGCTTTCGAGGCCGGCGCTAGGCGCCGAGCGCGCGGGCGATGACCATCTGTTGCACCTCGTCGGTGCCCTCGCCGATCGTGAGGATCTTGGCGTCCCTGTAGAAGCGGCAGACGGGGTACTCCTCGATGAAGCCGTAGCCGCCGTGTATCTGCACGGCCTCCTCGGCGCAGCGAACCGCCAGGCGCCCGGTCTTGAGCTTCGCCTGCGCCGCGGTCAGCGTGAAGTTGCGCCCGGCGTCCTTCTCCAGCGCCGCCTTGTGCACCAGCAGCCTCGCCGCGGCTATCTCCGTGGACATGTCCGCCAGCTTGCTCTGGATCGCCTGGAACTTGGAGATCGGCCTGCCGAATGCGCGGCGCTCCCGTGCGTAGGCGAGCGCCTGGTCGAGCGCTCCCTGCGCCAGTCCCACGCCCATCGCCGCCACGCCGATGCGCCCGATATCGAGGATGTGCAGGAACTGCTTGAAGCCCGCCCCTCGCGGCCCGAGCAGGTTGCCCTCGGGCACGTGGCAGTCCGCGAAGCTCAGCGGGCGGGTATCCGATGCGTTCCAGCCCATCTTGCGGTACGGCTCGCCCGGCTCGTAGCCGGGGGTCCCGTTGGGAACGATGATGTTGGATATCTCCCTGTCCTGCGCCTCTGCGCCCGTCACGGCCGTGATGCACACCATGCCCGAGATGCGCGTGCCGGCGTTGGTGATGAACTGCTTGGCGCCGTCGATCACCCATTCTCCGTCCTGCAGGCGCGCGCGTGTGCGGGTGTTGCCGGCGTCCGAGCCGGCCTCGGGCTCGGTCAGCCCGAACGCCCCGAGCACCTCGCCGGAGCAGAGGCGTGGCATCCACTCGCGCTTCTGCTGCTCGTCTCCGAACAGGTACACCGGCTGGGTTCCCAGCGATGTGTGGGCGCACAGCGTGATCGCCACGGAGGAGTCCACCCGCGTCAGCTCCTCCACGGCCAGCGCATAGGCCAGCGTGTCACCGCCGCCCCCGCCGTACTCCTGCGGGAACGGGATCCCCATCAGCCCCAGCCCGCCCAGCTTCTGCACGATCTCGTAGGGGAACGCCTTGGTGCGGTCGAGCTCCTCGGCCACCGGCGCCACCTCGCCCTCGGCGAACTCGCGCACCGTGCGGCGGATCAGCTCGTGCTCGGGGGAGAGGTCGAAGTCCATGCGGCGCATTCTCACAGGTCAACCCGCCGGGGATCGCGCGCCCGTCTGCAAGGATGGCCGCCATGGTCCCCCGCCGGCTGATCCGGGATTTCCTGGCTCGTGGACGGATGTATGAGTACGGCGAGCATCGCTCGCAGCGCGCCGACCTGCACCTGCCCCCGGGGGCGGGTCCCCATCCGGTGGTGGTCACGATCCACGGAGGCTCGTGGCAGAAGCGCTACGGGCGGATCGTGATGCGCGGTCTCGTGGGCGATCTGGTGCGAAACGGAAACGCGGTCTGGAACATCGAGTACCGCAGGCTCGGCGACGGCGGCGGCTGGCCGGCGACGTTCCTCGACGTGGCCGCAGCGATCGATCAGCTGCGCGTGATCGACGCGCCCATGGACCTTGGGAGCGTCAGCGTCCTCGGGCACTCCGCCGGCGGCCATCTCGCGCTGTGGGCTGCCGGTCGCGAGCGCCTCCCCGCGGGCTCCCCGGGCGCCGAGCCGGCGGTGGCGATCGCGCGGGCGGTGGGCCAGGCGCCCGTCAGCGACCTCGCGGGCGCCTACCGCCTGTGGCGTGGGGGCGCGGTGCGGATGCTGATGGGCGGCAGCCCGGAGGAGGTGCCGGGCCGCTACGCGGTCGGCGACCCCGTCGCGCTGGTCCCACTCGCGATCCCGGTGCTGATCGTCCACGGAGTGCTCGACGAGATCGTCTCGATCCAGCTCAGCCGCAGCTACGCGGCTCACTCGCGCGCGCGGGGCGGCGAGGTGGAGCTGATCGAGATCGACGGGCCAGGCGGCCTGCACCGGGCTCACATCGACCCGCGCGGTGCCGCATGGGCCGCGGCTGCGCGGTGGCTCGCCCGGCCGGTCCTCGCGCCGCGCGCGGTGCCCAGCGCCGGTTGAGGCAGCTCGGAGGTCGCTAGAGGCAGTAGGAGCGCGCGAGCTCGACCAGCAGCCGCACGCCGTAGCCGGAGGCGCCCTTGGAGGCATAGGCGCGCTCCAGATCCCATGCGGAGCCCGCGATGTCGAGGTGCGCCCAGGGTGTCCCGGAGACGAAGTGCGACAGGAACGCGCCACCCACGATCGTGCCGGCCTTGCGGCCCTCGGGTGCGTTGTCAAGGTCCGCGTAGCGGCCCTTGACGAGCTCGTCGTACTCCTCGTGCAGCGGCAGGCGCCAGAGGATCTCGCCCGTCCGGCGACCCGCCTCCAGCAGCCGTTGCGCGAGCGCGTCGTCGTTGCTGATCAGGCCGGCATGCGTTGACCCCAGCGCGACTATCACCGCCCCCGTCAGGGTCGCCAGGTCGACGATCTGCTCGGCGCCCCGCTCGCACGCGTGCCACAGGCAGTCGGCCAGCACGAGCCTGCCCTCGGCATCGGTGTTGTTGATCTCAATCGTGCGCCCATTGGCTGCCGTGACGACGTCCCCCGGCTTGACCGCGCGCCCGTCCGGCAGGTTCTCGCTGGCGCCAACCACCCCCACGATCCGAACCGGCAGGCGCAGCTCGGCGATCGCGGCGATCGCCTCGATCACCGCCGCTCCGCCGGACATGTCGAACTTCATCTCCGACATCCTCGCCCCCGGCTTCAGCGAGATGCCGCCGCTGTCGAAGGTCACCGCCTTGCCCACGAACCCCAGCGTCGGGCGGGGCGCCTCATGGCTCTGCCGGCCCTCGTAGGTGAGCGTGATCAGCGCGGGATCCTCCCCGGAGCCCCGAGCCACCGCGCTGAACGCTCCCATGCCGAGAGCCTCGATCTGCTCGCGACCCTCCACCGTCGCCGAGATCCCCGTCGAGCGCTCCGCCAGAGCAAGCGCGTAGGCGCCCAGCGCTGAGGGCGTGAGGTCGTTGCCCGGGCGATTCTGCAGGTCCCGCGCGCGATTGGCCGCCGCCGCCACCACGGCGCCCTCGGCCACGGCGCCGGCCACGCGCGCCTCGCCCGAGACGATCAGCGCGCCTATCGCCGCCGGAGCACCGTCGGGCGTGGCGCCGGGGGAGGTGTGCAGGCTGAAGCGATAGTCACGCAGAGCAGTTCCCTCCACGAGCGCGCCCGCCACGGCCTCCGGCTCCGCGCAATCAGGCAGCGTCCAGCACAGCGTGCGCGTGGAGATCTCCCGGGCGCGCTCGGCCGCCCACGCGGCCGCTGCCCGGGCGCGCTCGGGCGTCAGCTGCGCGGCTGCGCCCATCCCGACCAGCAGCCAGCGGGTGCCGTCCACATGCGTCACCGCCAGCGCCCCCCGCTCGCTTCGCGCCTCGCCCGAGTCCAGCAGCTCAGCGACCGCGCCCGGGCATCCCTCCGGTGCGCCCGCCCCGTCGAAGACGCCCACGGCGACCGTGTCGGCGCCGCTCTGCGCCGGGTCGCTCGTCGTGTGCGAGACCTCCATGCGCGAGCACCATAACCGCGTTTGTGAACGGCCGACAGGCAGGGGTCCACTAGCATTCGCGGTCTTCCGCTCAAGCCCCGCTACCCCAGGAGAGGCCCCAGCACATGCCAAAGACAGTGATCCTCGGAGCCGCACGCACGCCGATCGGCAAGATGGGCGGCGGCCTGGCCTCGATCGACGCTACGGAGCTCGGCGGCGTTGCCATCCGGGCAGCGCTCGAGCGCGCAGGTGTCGAGCCCGAGCAGGTGGAGCACGTGGTGATGGGCCAGGTGCTGCAGGCCGGTCAGGGCCAGATCCCCTCGCGTCAGGCCCAGATCAAGGCCGGCATCCCCAAGGAGGTCTCCTCCGAGACGATCAACAAGGTCTGCGCATCCGGGCTGCGCGCGTCGGTGATCATCGACCAGGCGATCCGCGCCGGGGACATGAACGTGGCGGTGGGCGGCGGCATGGAGTCGATGTCCAAGGCCCCGTACCTGCTCGCAGACGCGCGCTTCGGCTACCGCATGGGCGACGCGGAGATCCTCGACGCGATGGTGCACGACGGCCTCACCAACCCGTTCTCCGGCAAGCAGATGTTCGTCGAGGCGACCGAGATCGGCGACGAGCTGGAGATGACGCGCGCGGATCTCGACCGCTGGGCGCTGCGCTCGCACGAGCTCGCGCTGAAGGCGACCGACGACGGCCGCCTGGCGGAGGAGATCGTCCCCGTCACGGTCAGGGCGCGCAAGCAGGACACCGTGGTTGAGGTCGACGAGGGCCCGCGGCGCGACACGTCGCTTGAGCGGCTCGCGGCGCTGCCGGGCCTCGTCTCCAAGGAGGGCTCGCACACCGCGGGCAATTCGCCGGGAGTCAACGACGGCGCCGGCGCTCTCGTGCTGGCCTCGGAGGAGTGGGCTGCGGCAAACGGTAGGGAGGCGCTCGGGGAGATCCTCGCGCACGCCCAGAGCGCCAACGATTTCGCGTATCTGGCCACCACGCCCGCCAGCTCCGCCAAGAAGGCGCTGGAGAAGGCCGGGCTGCAGCCCGGCGACATCGACCTGTGGGAGATCAACGAGGCGTTTGCCTCAGTGACGCTGAACTCGATCCGGATGCTGGGCATCGATGAGGAGCGCGTGAACGTCAACGGAGGCGCTGTGGCGCTCGGCCACCCGATCGGAGCTTCGGGTGCGCGCATCCTCGGCAGCCTGCTGCTGGAGCTGCGCCGTCGCGGCGGCGGGCTCGGCTGCGCGGCGATCTGCTCCGGTGGGGGCCAGGGCGACGCGGTGATCCTGAAGGTCTAGTGGGCGAGGTGGCAGACGGCGCCGCGGGGGTGCCGCCGGGGCCCCGGCGCGGCGCCGCGTTCTTCGATCTCGACAAGACGCTGATGGCTGGCTCCTCGGGGATCTTCTTCGCGAGGGCCGCCTACGAGACGGGGATGATCAGCCGCTCGCGCCTGGCGCTGGACGTCTATGAGAACGTCCGCTTCCGCCTGCTCGGTTCCACCGACGATCGTGCTGAGGTCGTCCGCAGGAGGGTTGGCGAGATGATCGCCGGCGTGCCGGTGCGCGAGCTCGCACGGCTGTCCCCGCGCGTGCTCGCGGGGGTGCTGCCGCGGCTCTACCCGCAGATGCTGCAGCGCGCCTACGCCCACCAGGACGCCGGCATGCCCGTCTACATCCTCACCGCCGCCTCGCAGGAGATGGCCGACCTGCTGGCCGGCGTGCTCGCGTTCGACGGAGGGCTGGGGTCGCGCTCGGAGGTGGTCGACGGCCGCTACACCGGCCGCCCGGCGGGGCCGTTCAACTATCGCGAGGGCAAGGTGCTGGCGATGCAGGAGCTGGCGGCGCGCGAGGGCATCGATCTGTCTGCGTCCTTCGCCTACTCCGATTCGGAGTCCGATCTGCCGATGCTGCGGGCCGTCCGCCACGCGGTCGTGGTCAACCCCGATCCAGCGCTGCGCCGGATCGCCGCCGAGGAGCGCTGGGAGGTGGTCGAGCTCGACCGGCTGCGCAGCAGGCTGAAGCTGGCCGCCGCCCTCAGCGCCGGCACCGTCGCGGCCACGATCGGCAGGGCGCTGCTGGCTCGTGGCGCGGGCGTGCCCGAGACTCCGCGCAGGCGGCTGCGCCGGCCGCGCGCGATCGATCGCGCGTAATGTATGCGTCCCGCATGCCCTCCCCGCAAGCCCGCCCGAGCCGACACGCGCCCGGCGGGCGCGCATCGAGGGGCTCGCGTCGTGCGCCTGGGCCCGCCGGATGAAACGCCCCAGATGACTCCTGACATGTCCACTCCGCCACAGGCCACGAACAGCAAGATCCGCGTGGTCGTCGCCAAGCCCGGCCTGGACGGGCACGACCGCGGGGCCAAGATCATCGCCCGCGCGCTGCGCGACGCGGGCATGGAGGTCATCTACACGGGGCTGCACCAGACGCCTGAACAGATCGTCGAGACCGTCATCCAGGAGGACGCCGACGCGGTCGGGCTGTCGATTCTCTCCGGTGCGCACATGACGCTCGTGCCGCGCATCGTCGAGCTGCTGCACGAGCAGGGGGTGGACGATGTGCTGATCACCGTCGGCGGCACCATCCCGGCGGAGGACATACCCGAGCTCAAGCGGCTGGGAGTCGCAGAGGTCTTCACGCCCGGCGCGCCGACGCAGGCGATCGTCGATTTCATCCGCTCCGCCACCGCCGGCGGACGGGCGCCGGCCACCTGATTGACTCGTCAGTCAACGCGCTGACGCGGTAGGATCGGATCCAACAGACCCCAAGGAGAAGCCCAGAGAATGAAGATATGCGTCCTGGTGAAGGAGGTTCCAGACGCCGCCGTCGAAAAGAGGATCGACCCATCGACGGGGCGCATGGACCGCAGCGGGGAGAAGAACCTCAACCCGTATGACACGCACGCCATCGAGGCTGCGATGCAGATCAAGGAGGGCGGCGCGGTGGCGGTCGAGGAGATCGTCGCGGTGACAATGGGACCCGAGAGCGCCGTGCGCGCGCTGCACAAGGCCGTCTCGCTGGGGGCGGATCGCTCGGTGCACCTCAGCGACCCGGTCGTGGCCGGATCCGACGTGGCCGCCACGGGCTACGCGCTGGCCAAGACGCTGCAGCGCGAGCAGCCGGATCTGGTGCTGCTGGGCCAGCAGTCCGACGACGGCGAGTGCTACACCATCGGCGCGGTCGTCGCCGAGCACCTCGGCATGCCCTCGCTCACCCAGGTGATCAAGATGGACGTCGAGTCGGAGGCGCTGCGCTGCGAGCGCCAGGCCGAGTACGGCTACGACACGGTCCAGGTGAGGCTCCCGGCGGTGATCTCCGTCGGCGACGCCATCAACGAGCCGCGCTACCCGTCGCTGAAGGCGATCATGGGCGCCAAGAAGAAGCCGCTGGAGACGCTGAGCGCATCCGAGGTGGACATCGACGCCTCGAAGGTGGGCGGCGAGAACTCGGCAGCGCAGTGGGTTGCAGCGAAGGCTCCGCCGGCCAAGGCCGCCGGGGAGATCATCGAGGACGAGGACACCGGCGAGACCGTCGAGAAGATCGTCAACTGGCTAGACGAGCGCAAGCTCATATAGGAGGAAGCGCACAGACATGGCCAACATCCTGGTTTACGCGCTGCACTACGACGGCGCCATCAACAAGAACTCCCTCGGTGCCGTCTCGGAGGGCGCCAGCCTCGCCGCGGAGCTCGGCGGCGAGGCTCACGCGCTGCTGCTGGGCGAGAGCGTCCCGCAGGAGCTGGCGGCCTCGCTCGGAAACTACGGGGCCAAGAAGGTGCTCGTGGCGGAGGGCCCCGAGGGCCTGGCGCAGCCGCTGGTCGACGCCATGGCAAAGGCGATCACCGACGGCGGCTACTCCTACGCGCTGTTCGGCGGGGGGCTGCTCGGCTTCGAGATCGGCGCCGGGCTCGCCGCGCGCCTGGGCGCCGGCGTGGCGATGGAGGTCACCGCCGTGCGCGCCGAGGGCGGCGAGCTGATCGCCGAGCGCCCGATCCTGGGCGATTCCGCGATCTCCGAGATCAAATACCGCTCGCAGGTGGGGATCATCATCGGCCGCCTCAACGCGTTCGAGATCAGGGAGACCGGCGCCGGCCCCGCGGCGGTCGAGCAGCTCAGCTTCGAGCTGAGCCCCCACGCCGGGCAGGCAACGATGGTCACCCGCGGGGAGCAGCGCGGAGCCGACGTGGACATCGAGGGCGCGGACATCCTCGTGGCAGGCGGCCGCGGCCTGGGCAAGGCCGAGGGCTTCCAGCTCTGTGAGGACCTCGCAGCGGCATTCGGAGGCAACAGCGCCGTGGCGGCCACGCGCGCGGTCGTCGACGCCGGCTGGTACCCCTACGCCGCGCAGATCGGGCAGACCGGAAAGACGGTGTCGCCGAAGCTGTATCTCGCCGCCGGCATCTCGGGGGCGATTCAGCACAAGGTGGGCATGCAGAGCTCCGAGAACATCGTGGCGATCAACAAGGACTCCAACGCGCCGATCTTCGAGTTCTCCGATCTCGGCGTCGTGGGAGACCTGAACAAGATCCTGCCCAAGCTCACCGAGGCCGTGAAGGCCAAGAAGGGCAGCTGAGGCGGGCCGTGTCGGGCTCAGGCGCCTCGCACAACGGGAGCGTCGCTCCGGCGGCGTACCCCCCGCCCGTGGATTCGCGCGGCGAGTTCATCAAGCGCGGCCTCGATGCCGAGGAGGAGCTGATCGAGGTGGGGGTTGCGATCGTCGGAGGCGGTACCGCGGGGCTCTCGTGCGCCAACCGCCTGCTGCAGCTACTGGCAGACGA
>Ga0182012_10002952_pt1 | contig 18266 bp, 18 predicted proteins | sample 612S2SmetaG_FD_120486 | JGI IMG/M metagenome (GOLD analysis project Ga0182012, IMG submission 120486) | Permafrost microbial communities from Stordalen Mire, Sweden - 612S2S metaG | ecosystem: Environmental > Terrestrial > Soil > Wetlands > Permafrost | place: Sweden: Stordalen | collected...
GCGACGCTCGATCCGCAGGTATTGGTCTCGGCGAAGTTGCCCGATGCGCTGATGCCGGTCACGCTCAGTGCCGCGCTGCCGCTGTTGGTCAGGGTCACCGTCTGAGCCGCGCTGGTCGTGTTACTCGTGCGGCTGCTGAACGTTAGGGAACTGGGTGATAGCGCGGCTGCCGCTGCCCCGCTGGCTCCTTTGCCGTAGAGGGCGACCGTCTGGGTGCCGGCACTGTCTACAACCGAGAGAGTTCCGCTCTGCGATCCGGTTGCGGTCGGCGTGAAGGTCACCGAGATGGTGCAGTTGTCGCCGGGATCCAGGCTCGACCCGCAGTCATTGGTCTCGGCGAAGTTGCCGGAGGCACTGATGCTGGTCAGCGTAAGCGTGTCATTACTGTTATTGGGTAAATTCACAGATAAGGCGGCACTGGTGGTATTGATCGGCTGACTACCAAAGGAGAGGGACATCGGCGACAAGCTGATAGGTCTCCTCATGCGATTGATGTTGCTGCTGATGGCCGATGATTTGAAATTCTGCGCGAACGCCAGAGAGGTAATGACGAACAATACTGCCAGTAAAGTAATCCGCTTCATGACTTAACTCCTGAATAAACAATGCCTTACGAAATCCCATCGCCACACACACCTCCAGCTCTCGCGCTGGAGCGCGAACCCAACGGGGCAGACACACGTGTCCTGTCGCCGCCAGGGTGATGGTTGGTACAGATAGCCTTTTTTGGTTATTGCTCGGATCCGAGTGCTGGGGGAACCCCAGTCAGGGTGATACGACGCGGCACCAATACTGGCTGTCTACTGTTACCTGTCTACAACTCCGACACTAGCAGACAACGGATGAAGTAGCGCGCATCTTCTGCACCGTGCGCAGTCGAAGGTATGGTCAGAAATCTCTCCACGTACATGTACCGCTGAATCAGGCCGTTCCTTGTGAATATTCCGGGATAAGCGATGCGCTGCTAGACCTGTGCTACGGCGCAACGGAAGCGCTTGGAAGTGGCTTGTTTACTGGAGATGGAGAGCCCCAGAGGTTTGCACATTCGGCCGCTCGGCTGGGCATGCTGCAACAGGGACGCTGAACTCCAGAGCCAGGTGTCCAACTGGCTCTTGCGGGTCTCCTGGAGTGAACGCCGAACCCACACAGTTGCAGGCTGCGCGTGAGCATGGTTTTCGTGTTTCCCAAACTATGGCGGCGAGGTTTTTCTCTTTGGTTGCGCAGTTTCTTGCAGACAGCACTCCGAAACAGGAGCAGAAGGATCGCGAATCCCGGGAGTGCGGCGGGAAACCGCACGCAAATGAAGCAAATACAGCCTTTGCAGGATCACAGCGCCGCCGGGCTTCTTCTGGTCAGCCGATTGCATTAAGTCATTTCGATTAGATGAACCGAGTCGTGTGCGTGCTGGCGCCTTCAGTCCCGAGGCCATGAAGTTGTATGCGTAGCCAGTCTTCGATCTGCTTTTGGAGGAGTTATGGAGAATCCTGCCGTTCCATCTGTATCCTTGCGTGCAATGCAGACTGGCAGTGCTGTCGGTCCTTCGTCGGTTTCGGCGCCTGTGTCGCCTCTGATTTATCACGACCCATTCGGCATGCGTATCCGGCGTGCGAAGAAAGCTCTCTCCGTGGGCGTAATCGGCTACGGGTACTGGGGACCGAACATCGTCCGCAACTTCCACACGCAGGATGATTCCCAAGTCGCCATGGTGTGCGACCAGCGTCCCGAGGCGCTTGCCAAGGTGGCCAAGGCGTATCCCGATATGGCGGTCACCAGGGATGTGCAGGAGGTTCTGCGTTCGCCCAATATTGATGTGGTTGCCGTGGTCACGCCTGTGTGGGCGCACTTCGAACTGGCCAAGGCCGCGCTCGAAAACGGCAAGCACGTCTTCGTGGAAAAACCCTTCACGGCCACCGTGCAGCAAGCGGAAGAGCTGATTGAAATTGCCGAGCGCAAGAACCTGAAGATCATGGTGGACCACACTTTCCTGTTCACCGGTGCGGTTCGCAAGATCAAGCAGTTGATTGATGCCGGCGAGCTCGGCGACCTGTATTACTATGACACCACGCGCGTGAACCTCGGACTCTTCCAGCACGATGTCAACGTGATCTGGGACCTTGCGCCACACGATCTCTCCATCATGGATTACCTGCTTCCCGCGCGCCCCGAAGGCATGGTCGCCACCGGGCAACGGCACGTCAACGGCGTGGAGGATATCGCGTTCCTGACCGTGTACTACCCGGACAAGCTGATCGCGCACGTCAACGTGAACTGGCTATCGCCGGTCAAGGTGCGGACGACGATGGTCGGCGGCACCAAGAAGATGCTGATGTGGAACGACCTGGAGAACGACGAGAAGATCAAGGTGTACGACCGCGGCGTGAACACCAACACCCGCGAAGGCGTTTACGACCTGCTGGTCAGCTATCGCTCCGGTGACATGTGGGCTCCGCAGGTGGAAGCCACCGAGGCGCTCAAACTCGAACTCGGCTACTTCAACGAGTGCATTCTCAAACAGCAGAGGCCGATCAACGACGGTCACGCCGGGCTGCGCATTGTGAAAATGCTGCAGGCGGCCAACCAATCTCTACAGAACCGCGGCTCCCAGGTTCAGATATGAGTAGTGAGTTCTGTGCGATCGCGCCGGACGTAAAGCTGGGGAACGGGGTTCGGCTTTCGAAGTTCATCAATCTTTATGGCTGCGAGGTCGGCGACGGAACCAGGATCGGAGCCTTCGTCGAGGTGCAGAAGAACGCGAAGATCGGCTGCAACTGCAAGATCTCCAGTCACACCTTCATCTGTGAAGGCGTCACCATCGAGGACGGGGTCTTCGTGGGACACGGTGTGACGTTCGTCAACGACAGCTTTCCGCGCGCCGTTACCGCGGATGGCTCTCTGCAAACCGAGTCGGATTGGGCCGTCGAACGTACCCTGGTGAAAAAGGGAGCGTCCATCGGTTCCGGGGCGACGATTCTTTCCAACGTGACGATTGGCGAAGATGCCATTGTCGGGGCGGGCAGCGTGGTGACCAGGGACGTACCGGCCTGCGCCATCGTTGCCGGCAATCCCGCTAAGATTCTGCGCTACATTGAGGGCAATGCTGCGACCCAGGGCAATGCTGCGACCTATGAATGACGCGATTCCTTTTCTGGATTTGATTGGCCCCCACCTTGAACTTGAGGCGGAGTTAACGGAAGCCTTCCGCACCGCGCTGCACGGTGCAATGTTCATCGGTGGCGGCGCGCTCACCAGCTTTGAGAAGAACTTTGCCGCCTTTCACGACGTTGCCGAATGTGCCGGCGTTGCCAGCGGGACCGATGCGCTGCTGTTTGCCTTGCTGGCCGGCGGAGTGCAGCCGGGGCAGACGGTTCTGACGACGGCCAACACCTTCATCGCCACGGCGGAAGCCATCAGCCAGGCGGGCGCCACGCCAGAGTTCGTTGAAGTAGAGGAGCAGACCTACAATCTTTGCCCGGTAAAACTGCGCGCCTACCTGGAAAGCTGTCCCCGGGATCCGCAGACGGGACTGCGCCTGAGCCGCCGGACACAAACGCCCATCGCGGCTGTTCTTCCCGTTCATCTCTACGGCCAAATGGCGGACATGGACGCCATCGAGGAAGTCGCGCATGAGTTCGGTCTGCTGGTCTTTGAAGACGCCTGCCAGGCCCATGGCGCGGAGTATTTCTCCAAGCGCGAGAAGCGCTGGCGCAAGGCCGGCTCAATCGGTCTGGCCGCTGCGTTCAGTTTCTACCCGGGAAAGAACCTGGGAGCATGCGGCGAAGGCGGTGCCGTCACCACGAACGACCCAGCGCTGGCGGCGCAGGTGCGCATGCTGCGCGATCACGGCCAGTCCCAAAGGTATTATCACGATGTGATTGGTTTCAACGGCCGCCTGGATGCCATCCAGGCCGCATTCCTCGACATCAAGCTCAAACACCTGGCAGAGTGGAACCACCTGCGGCGCGCGGCAGCGGCACGTTACGACGAGGGCTTCAAGGGCCTCTCCGAGGTGATCGCACCGCTCAAGGCCCCGGACCGCACGCCCGTTTATCACCTCTACGTGGTGCGCGTCGCAGAGCGCGACCAGGTGCAGGCCAGGCTGACCGCCGCCGGAATCGGCACGGGAATTCACTACCCGGTCCCGGTTCATCTGCAAAAGGCTTACAGTTCGCTGGGCTATCGAGCCGGAGATCTGCCGCTGACCGAGCGCCTTGCCCGCGAGGTGCTGTCTCTTCCTATGTTCCCTAAAATCAGTGGAGTACAACAGAATAAGGTCGTGGAAGAGACACTGCGAGCGGTTCGCCAGGTCTCTCCGCGGCTCTCTTCCGCTCGATAAAAATCAAGAAGTGAGCAATATTGTGCAGATCGCGCAATGGCCCCCGCTATCGTGAGGTCTATGCATGGTGCATTCCTCCGTTCGCCGCCAGGCCACTGGTGAAGATACGGCGAAAATCGGGGCCTGAGGACGTTTAAATTTCGGGAATACTCAATAAAAATTGGACCCAATAACGCCAAATTGGGAGCGAGTGTGCTAATCTCTGCGCAATGTTCCTTTGGGTCGTGGTGGCCCTCTCTGTCGTCTGGGCGGGTTCGCCTGCGCCGTAGGCCGCGTTCGGACTACAGAATTTTGACTATGTACTCTGGCTTGGAGAAAGAGAACCATGCCGACCGTTACGATGAAACCTAGGTCTGTCTTTCATGCAGAACCGCGCGAGCTGTTGTTAGCTTGCGATGACGCCAAGCTCCTTCCATTTCTCAATCACGCCCTGATGCGCGATGGGGTCGAGGTCACGGCCTTGAACCTGGAGCACGCCCACCTCCGGGTGCAGCGTGGCTTTTCGCCCGACTTGATCGTGCTGCACCTGAGTGGGCATGGCTCCCTGAGCGCACTGGCCGGCCTGCGCGAGGCCAAGCCTCTGGTCCCAATCGTGGTTGTCTCCTGTCTTCCGGATGTGCGCTTTGCGGTGAAGGCGATCCAGGCGGGTGCCTCGGAGTGCGTCCAGCTGCCCTTTGGGAAGAACGAACTGACCCAGTGCGTGAGCAAGTTCCTCGGCTTGATGAAGGATGGCGGAAACCAGGCTGACGCCATGCAGGAAACCGAGCTGAACGACGGCCTTTTCTTCGTGAGCGCAAGCAAGCGGATGAACGAGATTCGCAGCCAGGCAGCGATGCTGGCGCAAGTGGACCTGCCGATCCTGATCCTGGGTGAAAGCGGAACGGGCAAGGAAGTTGTGGCGCAGTTCATCCACAAGACGTCGCCCCGCGCGCACCGGACTTTTCTGAAGGTGAATTGCGCGGCCATGCCGGCCGACCTGCTGGAAAGCGAACTGTTCGGCTATGAGCAGTGTGCGTTCACCGGAGCCGTCCGCTCCAAGCCCGGTAAATTCGAAATCTGCAACATGGGCACCATCCTGCTGGATGAGATCGGCGAGATGCCGCCTGCCATGCAGTCGAAGTTGCTGCAGGTCCTGCAGGATGGCACGTTCTCCCGGCTGGGCGGCCGCGTGCCGATCAAGGTGAATGTTCGTGTGCTTGCCGCCACCAACATTGACATGGATGCGGCCATCGCCGCCCGCACCTTCCGCGAGGATCTTTATTACCGGCTGAACGGCTTCTCCATCCAGATGCCGCCGCTGCGTGAGCGCAAGGAAGAGATCCCGATCCTGATTCGGCATTTCATGCGCAAGCTATCGGCCAGCTTCGCCCGCCAGCCCCTCATCATGTCCGATGAACTTCTCGCGGCCTACATGCAGTACGACTGGCCGGGCAACCTGCGCGAGCTGGAAAGCTCGATTAAGCGCTACCTGGTGTTGGGCAGCGAGCAGCATATGCTGGGCGAACTGCGTCGCGCCATGGGTGGCCATCTGGGCAGGAAGCCGGGCATGGCCGAACCGGACGGAGCTCCGATTGGCCTGAAGAAACGTGCCCGCAGCGCCATGAACGAAGTGGAGACCCAGATTATGGGCGAGGTTCTGCGGCGCCACAACTGGAACCGTCGCCGCGTGGCCGATGAGTTACAGATCAGCTACAAGGCGCTGCTGTACAAAATCCGGCAGTACGGATTGTCTCCTTCCCCGGAAGATAAAGGCAGATCAAGGGCCGCATGTCCGTAATCGCGATTGACAAGAGCGCCTCCCCGGACGGGGACGGCACCCAGCATAAGGTTGTGGTTCGCCGCCAGGATGGCTCCATCGTGAAGGGATATTTCTGCGCGGAGGACTCCATTCCTGCCCTGGCCACCAGCGAGCAGTTCCTCCCGCGTTTTCTCGCCGAGGAGTCCGGTTTTCGCACCACCGATGGCGGCACGATTGGCGGCTTGAACTGGTCTGAGGTGAAGGCCATCTTCTTTGTTTCCTCCTTCGAAGGCGACAGCGAGCAACAGCCCGTCCAGTTCTATAGCCAGGGTCCGGAGATCAAGAGCATCTGGATCGAGATCACCTTCCATGATGGAGAGGTGATGGAAGGCTATGCCAAGAACTCGCTGTTGAATTTCAGCAGTGGCGGATTCTTCCTGCGGCCGACCAGTCCGGGTGACAACAACCAGTTGATCTATGTGAACCGGGATGCAGTCGTGAAGCTCCGCGTGCTGGGCGTCAGCGCGGAGGAGTACGAGTAGGGCACGCCGCTCGCTGCTAACAGCCGCGAATCAAAACCAGCGCTTCCAATAATAATGATGGTGTTTTGGTTCTCCTCCCTTCAAACTTGCGTCGGGGCGTGGGCAGAACCGCGTTTACTGCGCCCTGAATGCGGCGCTCGCCACGTCCTCCACTCGGCGCGGCAGCTCAAATAGACCATCTATAGCGCCAGGGCCGGCAGGCGTCGCCACCGCGGCTCCCGCAATCGGCATTACCTCGGTAATTTGTCCAGAGTTCCTATCCGAGATACCTTACTCGCTGCTTTATTCATAACTAATCAAGGCCATACCGTAGGTCGGAACAGGCGACAGCCATGCACTGCTCCAGTTCTTTTATTGCATTTTTTCGTATTAAGTTGGTCTCAGCCGCATTTTTCATCCTGGCCTTTGCCGGGCTCGCCTGCGCACAGCAGCGCGGCGAAGCCGACACGCTCAGCCTGGAAGAACTGCTCGGCGCCAAGGTTTACAGCGCCTCCAAGTATGAGCAGAAAGCGGTTGAGGCTCCCTCCTCCATCAGTGTGATTACTGCGGAGGAGATACGGAAATATGGTTACCGCACCATCCAGGAGGCTCTGTCGAGCCTGAACGGTTTTTACGTTCAGAACCACGGCAGCTACAGCAGCATCGGCGTGCGCGGTTTTGCCCCTCCGGGCGACTCCAATGGACGCATCCTCTACCTGGTGAACGGTCACCCAATCAACAACAATGTAGATGACTCCGCGCCGGTGGAGAACGATTTCCCGGTGGACATGGACATCGTGGACCGCATCGAGGTGGTGCGCGGCCCCAGCTCCTCGCTCTATGGAGCCGGAGCCTTCTTCGGGGTCGTCAATGTCATCACCCAGTCGGGCAAGAGCCACGGCACGACGGTCAGCGGGGAGGCAGCCAGCCTGGGCACCTACAAGGTGACGACCACCTACGGCATGGAGCGCCACGGCACGAACGCGCTCATCTCCGCCACCTATTGGGATACCAACACTCCCGGGAAGCTGGACACGATTCAGGATCCCATTGGGTCGTCCGCCGCCCGTGACCAGACGCGCCGCGTCTTTGCCATGGTATCCAGCCACGGATTCACCTTGCAGGCCGCGGCGGTGGCCGCGCAACAGCACGTGCCTTCCTCGGCGCAGTGGTGTGGCAGTTGCCACCAGACGGATACGCATACCACCAAGTTCCAAGGCTATGTTGACCTGCAGTACGACCACCCGGTGGGCAAGGGCGTTCTGTTCAGCGCGCGCACTTACTATGACACCTACGAGTCGCACGGCAAGGTGAACGACCTGCGCGGTTGCAGCGAGGCCCGCTGCCACGGCACCCTGTATGACTACGACACCGCGCATGGCGATCGAGCCGGGATTGACCTCAAGCTGAGCCGCCGCTTCCTGCAAGACAAGGTGCGCGTAAGCGTTGGCACCGAGTACCGCGACAACTTCCGGCAGGCGCAGAGCAATTACATCCTCTACGACATTCCGGTCACCTCGGAAAGCTATGTGAATTACCATCGCACCTCGGCCATCTGGGGACTGTACGGCGATGCCGAGATTCGCTTTACGCCCAAGCTCATATTGAACGCGGGTGTGCGCAATGACCGTTACAACTACCTGTTCGGCAACACAACCAGTCCGCGCGCCGCGCTCATCTACACCTTGCCCAGGGCGACCACGTTGAAGTTCCTGTACGGAACCGGTTACCGCGTGCCCAGTTTCTCTGAGCTGTACTACGCAGGCATGGCCAGCCAGCCTTCGCCGAACCTGCAGCCGGAGACGATCCGCACCATTGAGGGCGTGGTGGACCACCAACTGAACGCGAAGTTCTCACTCTCCGCCGCGGGCTTCTACAACCACATCGGCAGCTACATCCAGGAGCAGACCATCGTCGTCGGTGGCATGGATCAGACGACATTCTCCAACTCCAGGGCTTCGGCCGGCGGCGCAGAGCTGGAACTGCTCGGCAAGCTGTCCTCTGGGCTGGAGAGCCGGCTTAGCTACACCTATCAGGATGCGCACAGTGACGTTGCCGGAGGCCACCTGCCGAACTCACCCAAACACCTGGCCAAACTGAATTTAGCGGCACCGCTTTTTAACCGCGTGGTGACACCGGCGCTGGAGGCCCAGTACATGAGCCGCAGCCTGTCGCAGTGGCCTGAGGTGGGTTCCACTTTGCCTCCCGTGCGAGTCAACATAAACGTGTATACCCGGTCATGGCATGGTTTCTCGCTCTCCGCGGGGGCGTACAACCTGGTTGGACGCTCGATGAGCGCCACCACCTTCGGGTACTTCGAACAGACTCATGACATTCCGTCGAGCTCCCTTTTGGGTGACGACCGGAGGAGCTTCCGTTTCAAGCTCACCTGGAAGTCGGGTGAGCACGACGGCGGCAGCAAGCAGTCAGATCCGCATTCATCTATTGCAGCGCATTAATCCGGGGAACTTTATGCAAGTCCGAACACGATCGAAAGTGGACCAACACATCACCGCCGAGCCACGGAGCAGCGCCGCTGCCCGGGTATGGCGGATGTTTGGGGCGGTGCTGCTCTTCCTGATGATTTATGCGGGGGCGGCCGCTTCCGGGGTGCAGGCGCAAACCGTGGAAGAACATGATGCCAAGGCCGCCTTCCTATACAAGCTGATGAACTTCGTGCAGTGGCCTGACTCCAATGGAGACCTGGTGATCGGCTTCGTCGGCGCCGACTCCACGGGCGACTCCCTGCAGCGGCTGGCTTACGGCAAGCCGGTGAACGGCAGGAAGATCGTGGTTCGCCGTCTGCAGCATGACGGCGACCTGAAATCCTGCCGGGTCATTTATGTGGGCGCCTCCGAGGCCAGGAACAGTGCGGCGATGCTGGATCGCCTGCGCGGCTCCAATGTACTGACCGTAGGGGAAAGCAGTGGCTTCGGCCAGCACGGCGGAGTGGTCAACCTGATGCTCAACGAGGGCCGCATCCGCTTCGAGGTGAATCCTCACGCGGCGGAGCGGGCGCACCTGCAGATTAGTTCCCGGCTGCTCGCGCTTGCCACGATCGTCGGAGACGGCAACTGAGAGGAACTGTCATGGAACTGCGCGACTGGTCCATTGGCCACAAGCTGATGGTGATGATGATGGCAACCAGCACGGCCGTGCTGCTGCTGGTGTGCGCAGTGCTGCTGGGCTATGACGTGGTGACCGCCAAGCAGGCAACCGCCGATCATCTCTCTACCCTGGTGCAGATTATCAGTGACAACAGCACCGCCGCGCTCAGCTTTGGCGACCGCGGCGCAGCGGGCGAAGTGCTGGCCACGTTGAAGGCCGAGCCCCATATCACCTCCGCCTGCATTTATGACAAGCAGGGCAATGTCTTCGCCTCCTACCATCCCAAGGGCTCAGCCAGCACAGAAGCGCTGCCGTTGCGTCAGCGCGGCACCTACTATCAGGGCGACCAGATGGTGCAGTACCTGCCCATGTCGCTGGGCGGAGATGCGCTCGGCACGGTCTGCATCCAGTCGGACCTGGCCGAGGTTACCCGGCGCTACCGGAGCTATGCGACCATCGCCGCCATTGTCCTGGTCATCTCCTGGCTCATCGCACTGCTGTGTGTAACCCGCCTGCGCCGTACCATCACCGGCCCGCTCAATGAGCTTATCGTCGTCGCCAAGGCCATCAGCGACTCCGGCGATCTGGAGCACAAGGTGGACGTGACGCGCAAAGACGAGCTTGGCGACCTGGCGCGTTCCTTTGACGGGATGATCGGATATCTGAAGGAGATGGCCTCGGTCTCCGAGGGCATTGCCGGCGGCGACCTCTCCTGCGAGGTGGCGCCGCGCTCCGAGCGTGACGTGCTGGGACACGCTTTTGCCCGCATGACCGACGGCCTGGGCACCATGGTGCTGCAGGTGCGCGAGAGCGCCAGCCAGGTGGCTTCCGGTTCCAGCCAGGTGGCCAGCGCCTCGGAGGACTCTGCGAGGGTGGGAACCCTGGCCTCCTCGGCCATTGAAGAAGTCACCAGCACCATGCATGAGATGAGTGTGAACGTGCAGCACGTTGTGCAGAACACCCAGATGCAGGCCGCCAGTGTCAGCCAGACCTCAGCGTCTATTGACGAGATGGTGGCGAGCATTCAGCGCGTGGCAGACACGGCCAACATCCTGCTGGACATCTCCACCCGCTCGCGCGACGAGGTGCAGAGCGGCATCGCCTCCATGCAGAAGGCCACCGATGGGCTGAGCCGCATCAACGCCTCCATCGGCGCCTCGTCATCCATCATTGGCGACCTGGGTGAGCGGGTGCGGAATATTGGAAAGATTGTCGAAGTGATTGACGACATCGCCGACCAGACCAACCTGCTGGCGCTCAACGCCGCCATCGAGGCTGCTCGCGCCGGAGAGCACGGCCTGGGCTTCGCCGTCGTCGCCGACGAGGTGCGCAAGCTCGCCGAAAAATCCGCCAGCGCCACCCACGAGATCAGTGAGTTGATCGGCAGCATTCAGAAAGAGGCTCTGAAAGCGGTAGAGAACATGCAGAAGAGCACCCTGAACGTGAACGAGGGATTGGTGCTGGGCAACGATCTGAGCCTGGCGTTGAGCAAGATTTCCAATGTGGTCAGCGATGTCTTCAATCTCTCCAGGGAGATCGGCATGGCCACCACCGAGCAGTCGCACGGCAGCTCGCAAATCGCCAAGGCCACCACCCGGCTCAATGAAATCACGCATGAGATCACCAGCTCCGTGGAGGAACAGGCCAGCGGGGCGCAGGCCGTGGTGCGGGCCATGGAGCGGATGCACGAGCTGGTACAGCGTTCCTCCTCCAGTTCCACCGAACTTGCCGCCTCGTCCGATGAGATGTCCAAGATGGCGCGCTCGCTGCTGGATTCCATGGACCGGTTCATCCTCGCCCACCGTGAGCGCGATCCCCGGCGGCTGGGCAAGGCAAACTTCGCATTGGCCGGCAGTCGCCGCTAGGCGATAGCCGATGACCCGGGAGCAATTCCTACGGTAAGCCTACTGATGCAATGCGAACCCAGACGGCAACTCTGCCTCAAGATTGATCTGTTCTCCGGTGATGGGGTGGAGAAAATTCAAAAATTGCGCGTGCAGAAAATATCCTCCGTCGCCTGGCAGGCCAGGAAGATATTCAAGCGGCTGGCCGCTTAATCCGTACAGAGGATCGCCTACCAGGGGGTGGCCGATGGATGCCAGATGGATTCTGATTTGATGAGGGCGGCCCGAATACAGGCTCACTTCAAACGTCGTGGTGCTTGTGCCGCGTGAGATCACCCTGGCCAATGACTTTGACGCTTTGCCACCTGGGCTGGTGGCCCACACGGAACCGATGCGCGGGTGCGGAACCAGGCCGATGGGTGTGAGGATCTCGTAGACGTCGTGCTGTGCAACGTTCTGCGCCAGCGCCCGGTATACCTTTTGAATTCTGGGCGTGTTCCAGTTTGCGGATAGCGTCGAGGCGGCCTGCGGTGTTTTGGCGAAGAGGACAATGCCGCTGGTGCCTCGGCCCAGCCGGTGGACAGGGTTTGCCTCGGGAGTTTGCTTCTGCACCAGGCGCAGCAGGGTGTTCTCCATGTAGCCGCCGCCGGGCAGGGTGGGCAGCCCACCGGGCTTGTTGACGGCCAACAGATAGGGGTCTTCAAACACGACCTCGAATTGTTGAGGGCAGTCTGGTTCGATCCAGGGCGGACGCTTCCACACAAGGCTCTGGCCAGCGGTGACCGACTCGCTACCGGTGGCGGTGACGCCGTTGAGGGTGACTTCGCCGTTGTTCAGATTCTGTTGCCAGGCTTGCGGGGTTGAGTGGGGGTAGAGGCTTGCCAAGTGGGAGAGCAGGGTTTCTCCATGGTGTTTTCTGCTGATAATTGTGGCGTAGGCATAGCCCCGGTTGAGCATGTTGCTAGATTGTAAGCTATGGCGTCTGCGGCAAGGGTCGCAGGGGTTCGAGCCACATGGACTCCAAGGCGTGTAACTGATTGATTTGTTGGTGCCGGGAGGGGGACTTGAACCCCCACAACTCTTTCGAGTCTGCGGATTTTAAGGACGATTTTACCCAAATTGCAGGGCTTTGCACGGACCTGCAGGAAATTGTGTAACAGGCTGTAGATAAACAAGTTATACGATATTGTTGTGTCGCACTGGGTCGCATATTCTTGCATAGACGCCGAACGCCAACGGACACCACAACGGACACCAAGTTTACAGACCGTACATAAATCGTACAATGAAATCACGGGTCGTGTACGAGTCATGTACGATACCACTAAATGGGCTGTTTATGAGCGAAGATTTCAGAGAGTGGTTGCGTAGCAAGGTTGCAGTGCAACGCAAAACAGGTTGCTGGGAATTCACTGGAGCCAAGGATCACGCGGGCTTCGGCCGGGTGTTCATAGGAGGCAGGGAAGTCAAAGCTCCGCGCGTCTTCTATCAGGCGTTTGTGGCTGAGATTCCTGCTGGCGCCAAACTGATTCACCACCTCGGCCCGGGCAGGTGCATTGGTCCGGCATGTTGCAACCCCGCTCATGTGCGGGTGGTTAGGTCTTGGAGGGTGGAGCCGCTAAAGAGGACCTGCCCCAAAGGACACACCCTCGACTCTGACAATTCCGTTGTCGAGTCGCGTGGGACCAAGCTGCGAGTGCGTTGTCGCATCTGCAAGAACAATGGCGGAGGCGACGATGAGTGAGCAACCGGCAAGGGACGAGTTTGGCGTTTCGCTGGCATTTGTCGGAGCGCAGGCTTTTCTGAAGGACGTCCTTCAAATTAAAGAGAACCTTTGATGAGAGGCGCAATAAGAGCATTCGAACCAGCCTCGCTATTAAGCACGGCCTATTTCATCCCCGCCCACATTCTAGCCACAACTGATCCACAAACTGCTCAAGATTCGTCGCAGAGCGAGCAGTTCATCCTGCGCGCTCCGGCAGATGTCTGAGCGCGTGAACGAGATCGGAGGAATCAGGCTACTAAACATTTACTGTTGATATATATCAAGGATATGACTACTATGATTATCATGTCAATGGATTCGAAGGAACGCACAATTATTCCAATACTCATCTCGAAAGCCGATTGTGCTTCGATCCTGGGCGTCTCTGTCCGGGCAATCGACTACCTGATCACAAACAAGAAGCTTGAGTCGCGAAGACTTGGCCGGAGAGTTCTCGTTGTTCGCAGTTCAGTTCTCCGATTTGCAGCCAAGGACAATCCGGAGCCTCTCTGCCAGTAAATCAGCCATCGCTATACTCCAGCAAAGCGCCACTTCAGATCTCGATGCGGTTGACGTAATTTCTTCTGCCTAGGCCTTAACATCAGACAGACATTTTCCCTCACTTCGGGCAGAGAGCTGCGATGCTAGCGCTCTGGTCTTCGTCTCCCGTCCTGTTTTGACGATTGACAATCCCACGTATGTCCGCCGAGAGACTGCGGGAGTTCTTGGAGTCGAAGGGATTCCCAGGTGCAAAACAGTTTAGGGATCATCTTCCGTCATTCCCGCTGTATGAAAGTAAATACGCACTCTAGCGTCGGCGCGGGAGTCCCTTTGCCGAGGCTTGGGATCCAGGTGGTTCACGGAACGGTTCCACAGAAATGCGCTCGTAACACACTTCCAGCACGGTCAGGTATTCTGTACCGCCCGGCGCTTGGAGAACTACGCTGTCGCCCGCTGCCGACTTCATCAACGCGCACCCTAGAGGTGACACCCAACTGATATGGTTGCGGTTGAGATCGATCTCGTCGACGCCTACAATGCTCACCACTCGTTCGGCTCCCGCGGCATTTTCATAGCGCACGGTCGCTCCGAAGAATGCCCTCGTCTTCGCCTGTCCCGCTCTCGAAGCTTCCGGGTCCACTACTTCCGCGGCTTCGATTCGATTCGAAAGAAAGCGAATCCGCCCATCGATCTGCCTCAGCCGCCGCTTGCCGTACTGATAGTCGGCGTTTTCACTGCGATCGCCGTTGCTGGCAGCCCACGCCACCACCTCCACGACGGCTGGGCGTTCCCGGGTGAGCAGAAACCGGTGCTCATCTTTTAGGCGCTGCAGCCCGCTCGGCGTTATGTAGTTCTTGCCGTGCGTTGCGGGCTCGTTCCCTTGTGGTTTTCTCGTAGACCCTTTTCGCATCTCGTAGTTGTTCCTTGTGGGTGCCCAATTGAACGCGGATGAACGCCGATACAAAACACTGTAGGTCAGCTATGTTCTTGCCGTGTGCGACCGACGGCGATTGCCAGACTGGGTTAGAGGGCCGGCGTCCATCGTTGTGATACCGGTAAGTGCTACAGGCGCCCTGTCGGGAAATTGAGCGACAAGGGACAAGCTTCCGCCCATTGCTTCAACGGCGCGGCGTAGGGTCGAGATGTGCATATCTGTACGCTTTTCGATCTCCGAGATCTGCTTCTGCGCGATGCCGAGATTTTTCGCCATGCGTACCTGCGTCAGCTTGCGCGCCTGGCGCAGCTCTTGCAGCGTCATTTCCTCGGCGATCAGTACAGCGGCACGTGCCTCGACCTTCTTGCGGCGAGCAAGGCTGAGCTTCTTGATGACATCATCCACATTTTTGGCCATGGCTACTTCTTCTCCTTCTTCACTCGATCCAGATGAGCGTCGAATCGAATATCGGCCTTTCGGATCAGTTCTTTGTAGAACCGCTTTTCGCCGCCCCCAGATTTATCGCCCGCAACCAACAGAATCGCTTTGCGCTTCGGATCGAAGGCGAAGGCCACGCGCCAGACACCGTCGGCCGCATCGAAGCGCAGCTCCTTCATATTCGGGTGTCTGGAGTCGTTCAGCGTGTCCACGCGGGGACGCCCCAGTTGCGGCCCGAACTGTTGGAGTAGTCTGGCTAACGCCAGAATTTCCGTCTGCACATCATCTGGAAGCGCGAAGAACTCCGGCTCAAACTCGTCTCCAATGAGAACTTGCCACTTCATGTATGACTATACCTCCAAAAGTATATACGAACAAGAGTATTATGCGCCGATGAGAGCTTCATGGGCGAGCGTCCCTAGCAGCGTCCTCTTTGTGAATGGAGCATAGTAAGACTATGTAAACTATTGTAAATTTATTTGCTTCCGGTTACGCGGGTAACTTACGAAGCATTCATCTCCTGTTTACAATTGCGGCACGTGAATCCTTCATCCGTTGCTGGCAGATTCGCGGAAAGGGGAGATGTTGTAAATGAGCAGGACTGAACTGCCTTGCACGTCTGCGAATCCACCGGGCACCTCTGAACATCGCCAAGGTAAACCACTCACCATTCAAAAGCAGCGTGAGGCACTGATTGCGCCACTCACTGCCAGGCTCCAGGCCCTTTGGTCAAAGAAGACGCTCCGACTTACTTCTGACGAAGTTGATCTGCTGCAACTCATGAGCACACTTGTCCGGCTTTCCGACCTCGATGTCCTCCAGACTCTACCTATTGCCAACAAAATAATGCCACCCACCGAGGCGTGGGATTTATAGCCCCAGTAATATTTAGCGACAGACATGAGCCCATGATTCCCCCTCATGGGCGTCTGACGTAAATATGTTGCAATGTATGCATAATTAGTGTTCTAGTAGTCATATCCGATGTATGATCGCAGCAGAAATAACTCGGCGAGGAAAGCCGCTATGCCTAGAACCAAAGATCCCGACGCCCCACAGCTCATCAAGGCTTGTACCTCTCTGGATGAGTTGACACTGACACTCCTTGAGAAGATTAGACACAAGTTCCAGCTGACCAAAGTAAAAGCGTCCAAAATGATCGTAGGGCTTGCCCTCGAAAAGAAGATCAAACTGACGGACGTCACAAAGTTCCACCAAGAGGTTTGGAGCAATCTTTCCTTCGAGAGCGGACAGCGCTTCTCGCAGTTGCGCCTCGACTGGACTCCCGAGGAGAATGCTTTGCTGCTCATCTACGCAAAACACCTCTTTAGTTCCAATAATCGAAGCGAGGCTGTGCGGGTATTGATCACCTACTACGCGGTCCAGAACAAATTCGCCGTCGTTGGTCAGGTCAAGAAGTCCACAATCATCCCTAGCAAGAATTGACCCAGGACTCCGGCGAGTCGAGCAGCTTTCCACGCTCCTCACGGTAAATCCTAAAGTCCGCCGAGAGAGACCTTGAGGTAGATTTGCGCCCAATGCGCTGCAGTTCATGCTGCGCATTGGGCGCGGATTATCTGGCACAGCGGCAGCACCTGTGCTTGTACCGAGATCCATCGTTCGGAACTACAATATGGCCGCACTCGAGCAACTCTCCTTTGAATCTGCGCGGGGCGGGCGCTGCGGCTCAAATCGCCTCCACCGCGGTAAGATCGACTTTCGCGTAGAGTCTGGGTCCGCAGACCAAAGAATGCCTATCGAAGGTTGTACCGCTGTGTTTTCTGGCCACGTTCTAGGCTTCGTCCCACCGACAAATCCGAATTGCGCGCCAGTTTTATTTTGAAACGACTTTTATTTGGTGTACTTCTTGCGGGGGGGGGGTAACTTGGCGTTGAAAAAGCTGAGGATAAGGAACTTAGGGGCGAAGCCCCAGCCGAAAGAGATAGCCTCCCATCAACGCCTGACATTCATTGGCGAGCCGCGTATTTTGCGTCGAAAAGAAAACGATGGTTCCGACAGAGTCGCTGGACTTAACCCGCCGCCTTCTTGCCTACGAAGCCATTACTGGTAAGACCTCCGAGCCCGCGCAATCGGCGGCTCTGCGCGTTTATGAGAAGCTGCGGCGGCCCCTCTTCGCACTTATTGGAGTTGCCGATTTCCGGTCGCTCGCTTCTCGTGCTCTGACGCTAGCCCAGACGGAAGCTCCCGGTCTTAGCGTGGTGCAGGTGACGGCGGATGGATCTTTACAGGGGCTTGGCGAACTCGACCAGCAAATTGAGAAGGACCTGGCTGAAGAGGGCGGGGCCATTCTGATTGCTCAGTTACTCGGGCTGCTCTCTACCTTCGTTGGCATAGCTTTTGCGCTGCGGCTGGTGCAGGATGCGTGGCCAGACGCGGCCTTCGGGGATCACAATTCCGGAAAAAGAGGTGAGCATGAGCCCACAAGATAGAGTGACAATAAACAAACTGCCGACCGGGGTTCCGGGACTCGATGAAATAGTGGGCGGATCGGTTCCGGGAGTTGGGTTTCATTCAATACACTGAAGGGGGCCTACACATCCACAGTTCAGTTGTCAGCGTCGTGCTTCACGATTAGTGGCCAGAGGTTCCAGACTCATCCGGCCCTGTTCCTTTCTATACCTCAGAGCCTTCCTCTCCCCATGAGTAGGTAGATGACCTTAGACACCACGTGTACATGTATTAACTGTCCAGATTCCTGTTTGAAATGCGGCATAAGGACAGGGTTTTGCCCTACCTATCATCATTGCCGTGCTTTATTCTGTTCACAATATTGCAATTATTGTGATCACCGACAGGCCTCTGCCTTGTAAGCGAAAGGAGAACTCAGGCATTTGGTAGATTGCACATTATAAATAGTATCCGTGAGGTAGTGCGTGGTAACCATCCTCGTATTTGACCGCCAATCGCTATACCAGGCGTCGATCTCAAACCGGCTTAGTCGGCTTCTTCCAGAATCCACACAGGTAGCTGACTGTGCCACTGAAGCCGAGCTTGCAAGCCGTATAACAAACAACCCAGGGGCTACTCTATTTCTCGGTCAAATATCCTTGCGTTCAGAAGCAA
>Ga0182012_10002954_pt1 | contig 18262 bp, 14 predicted proteins | sample 612S2SmetaG_FD_120486 | JGI IMG/M metagenome (GOLD analysis project Ga0182012, IMG submission 120486) | Permafrost microbial communities from Stordalen Mire, Sweden - 612S2S metaG | ecosystem: Environmental > Terrestrial > Soil > Wetlands > Permafrost | place: Sweden: Stordalen | collected...
GCACCCTATGCGGCTCACGACGGAATCAGATTCTCGGCGACGGAACTAGCCAGTATTCGTCCGCCAATTCATACGAATCATCGCCTTATTCGATTCCAACCGGAAGCTCATAGTCATGTGAGTGACTTAACCGGAGAACTGGTCATGGATCGTGCGTTGTATTCGATCGAAGAGACCCGAGCGCGTCTCGGTGGCATTTCGCGCAACAGCCTTTACGCCATGTTGAGGGCTGGCGACCTTCCGAGCTTCGTCATCGGTTGCCGCCGCTTCATATCGGCGGAGGCGATTGCTGCGCTCATCACCGATTCCACGACATCGATCAGCCCATCTCAGGACGCGGTACGGTCACGGCGGCCTCTGGTTAATGTAGGCCAGGGGCTTCGTTCGACCGCTCGACCTAATACTCACTCTCGGAAGTCCGACGCCGAGTAAGTATTCGGACCGGGCGCAATGAGTTCGTCGATGCAATCAGGTCTGCGCTGTCGTCGCTTACATCGAGGAGCGTTGTCGGGTCGGTATGCCCTCGTCCGGGGTCATCTGGCCGCCAACCCGCCGCTGGCAGCCCAGGAGCTCGCTGCGCTCAAGGCGACCGTGTCCGTCTTGGCGGGTTTCGTTCGACTCATGGCCCGGACGGCTCGGGAAGCCGCGCAGGCGGGTGTTCTGCCACGGAACCTCCAGCAGGACCTCGGCCGTACCCGGGCTCTCGTGGCGGACGTAGAGCGGCGTCTGCACGAATTCGCCCAAGCAGCGCTCGTCACCTGGGAGGGCCGCGTTGACTAGACGGGTTGTTCGCCTACCGTCGGATGGACCACGATCCTTCGAGGTCGTGAGCTACGGGCGCGCCGGTCTGCAAATGCCCGGTCGATTCAGCCGCGTGCAGATCGCCCATATCTCGCGCACCGTCAGTCATACGCCGGAGGTCATGGTGAAAGTGACCGGCGGAGGAACCAGCAGGGGGGCGAGGTCCGGTACTTCGCCAAGCACCTTCCGCCCGTCCTCACCGACCGGCAACAGCTTGCAGCGAAATTTCTCCGATACAAGGGGCAGCAACGCGGGGCCGAACCGCAAGGCCATTCGCAAGCCATTCCGAGGGACCAGGAACGGACTTTGTAGCTCAGCGAGCAGTGAGCGGGGGATCGGCGGAACCGTCCCGTAGGTCGCCTAGCGCGCACTCGGCGCGCCGGGAGATCAGCCCGCCGCCTTGCGTCTAATCGGCGTGACCTTCTGCGCGCCGCTTTCGATGTCGAGCAACAGCGCCGTCCAGGCTTCCAGGGCCGCGCGGCGCTCGTTGAGATAATCGTGCGTGTTGTAGGTGCCCTCGACTCCGCGCAGCTTGTGACCCAGACAGCGTTCGGCCACCTCGCTGCGGACGCCGAGGGACGCCAGGTGCGTCCGCATGGTGCGGCGCAAGTCGTGCAAGGTGAAGTGTTCCAGTCCGTGCTCGACCGCCGCAAGCGCGGCGTTCAACGTGTCGATTCCCAGGTGCAACGCGCGTTGCCGCGGGTCGCGCCGGCGCTTGGGGAACACGAACGCGCTACCGCCTGCAACCTCGCGCAGCGATTTGAGCCAGGCTGCAACAGCGGGCACCAGCGGAATCGTCAGCGCTTCGCCCGTTTTGGTCCGGCTGGCCGGCAGCCGCCAAGTTGGCGCTGCGCTGTCGAGATCGAACTCGCTCCATTGGGCACCCAGCAACTCGCCTTTGCGAACGCCCAGGGCTAGCAGCAGCTTCACCGCCAGGAGATTGGCGCCGCCGAAGCTCGGCGAGTCCCGCAGCGCCTTGAAGAGCCGCCCCAGCTCCTCCACGCTTAAGGCGCGCTTGCGCGCACGTTCGGGGCCGCCGGCATCGCTTTGATCGAAGTCCGCCACGGGATTGCTGGCGAGCACGTGGCGGCGCACGCCGAAGCGGAACACGCGCCGCATGAAGCGCAGCAGATCGTTCGCCGCGGTGGGCGCGCTCTTGCGAACTTGCGCGAGCAGTCCGGCGGCATCGGCCGCGGTGATCTCGGCGGGCACGCGCTCGCCGAAGGCCGGCAGCAGGTATTTGTCGAGATAGCGGCGCGGCACCTTCGGGTGCTTGAGACGCCGCGGGTCGATCTCCGTGCGGTACCAATCCTCCGCGAGATCGCGAAACGTCTGGCGCGCCTTCTGGGCGGCGATCGCGGCGCGCTGCGCTTGCTCGGCCTCCTGCTTGACGAACAGCGGATCGCGCCGCTTGTCGAGCATGAGGCGTTTCTCCCGCGCCTCGATCCGCGCCGCGGCGAGACTCATGTCGGGGTAGTTGCCGAGGGTCATCCAGCGCTCGCGGCCGGCGAATCGATAGCGGAACATCCACGCCGCCCCCTCGCGTGTCTGCTTCCTGAAGTAGAGACCATCCCCGTCGCTGAGCAGCAGCACCGGACCGCCGAAGCGGTGTGCGCGCTCGATCGACAGGGAGTTGAGCTTTCCGGACGCCATGTGCAGACCCCCGGGTGCGTAGCTGGATTGCGTACAAACCGCGCAGCTAACACGCAAGCCGCGTGGCTGGAACATGAGCCGCGTAGCTACAAAATCTAGCTACGCATTTAGCTACGCACCCAGCCCCAACGGTAGTCCAGACGACCCAAACCGTCCAGAGACAATAACTGACGCAAAACCCTAGTTTTGCAGGGGTCGCACGCACTCCCCGAGGACGGCCCGCGACAGCCGACGACAGCCCCAAACACTATTCGATGTTCTGCACCTGTTCCCGCATCTGCTCGATCAGCACTTTCATATCCACCGCCGCCCGGGTCGTCTCGATGTCCTGCGACTTCGACGACAACGTATTCGCCTCGCGATTCAATTCCTGCATCAGGAAATCCAGGCGCCGCCCGGCCGGTTCCTGGCCGCCGAAAGTCTTGCGCACCTCGGTCACGTGGCCGCGCAGCCGGTCGAGCTCCTCGTCCACGTCCAGACGTTGCGCCAGCATCGCAAGCTCCTGTTCGAGCCGCTCATGGTCGACATCCGCGCAAAGTTGCGCGATGCGCTCCAGCAACTTGGTCCGGATGCGCGCGCGAACCTCGGGCAACCGCGCGGCGACCTGCGAGGCGAAATCGGCGAGACCTGCACAGCGCAATTCGAGCGCCTCCCTGAGGCGGCCGCCCTCGCTGTCCCGGAAGCGCGTGAGCTCGGCCAGCGCCTCCTCGAGCAACACATGCGCGGCGGCGGTCAGCGGTGCGGAATCCTTCGGCGGCTCGCGCACCACGCCTGGCCAGCGCAGCAGGTCGGTCACCTCGATGCGCGCGGCGGGGCCGGCCTGCAACGCCGCCTGCTGTGCCCGCTGGGTGAGCGAGGCGAGCAGATCGGCATCGACTTCCAGCGTGGTCGAGACGGTCGCCGGGCGGAAATGCAGCGAGACGTCCACCTTGCCGCGGCGCACGGCACCCGCGATGGTCTGGCGAAAGTCGGATTCCGCCGCGCGGAAATCTTCCGGGAGCCGGCAGCCGATCTCGAGGAAGCGGTGATTGACGGTCCTGAGCTCCCAGGCGATGAGCCCCCAGGGATACTGGCGCTCTCGACGGGCGAAGCCGGTCATGCTGCGAATCATAGGGTTTGGGAGCCAAAATCGGCCATAATCGTTTTCTTCGGGCCGTCCTACGGCGTTTCAGTCTATCGAAAGGGTCAGGAGCTGTCATTGCAGATCGAGATCGCGGACGTGAGCTTGATCGGGCATCGCGAGGAGAATCAGGACCGCGTGGCGGTGGCTGCTGCCGAACAGGCGGTGCTGCTCGCGGTGATCGACGGCATGGGCGGGCATGCCGAGGGCGCGCGCGCCGCCGAGACCTCGCTCGCCACGATCTTGGAGGCCTTCTGGCAGATTCCGCACCCCATCTTCGACCCGCTCGGCTTCCTGCATTTGTCCATCGGCCGGGCGCACGAGGAGGTCGTGAAACTGGGCGTGGGACTCTCCGTCGAGGCGCGTCCTCGGGCCACCTGCGCCGTGTGTCTGGTGCAGGACTCGGCGGCCTACTGGGCACACGTGGGAGATAGCCGGGTGTATCAGTTGAGGCAATCCCGGGTGTTGGAGCGCACTCGCGATCACAGCCACGTGGAAGTGCTGCTGCGGGAAGGATTGATCACCGAGGCGGAGGTGCACGGCCACCCGATGCGCAACTACGTCGAATGCTGCCTGGGCGGCGACGCGGCGCTTCCCGAGATGAGCATTTCGACGCGGCGGCGGCTCAAATCCGGCGACGTGCTGCTGCTTTGCACCGACGGCTTGTGGGCGAATCTCAAAGACCAGGATCTCGTGCGCTTCGCGCAGAACCTGGGCAAGCCGCTTCGCGAGGCGCTCACCGACTTGGGCACGCAGGCAGTCGCTGCGTCCGCGCCTTACAGCGACAACACCAGTGCGGCGGCGCTGCGCTGGAGGGCGGCATGAGCGTGCGGCCGAGCGGGCGGGCGCCCGATGAGCTTCGCGCGCTGTCCTTCACACGCGGGTACACCGCCCATGCGGAAGGCTCGGTCTTGGTGGGCTTCGGCGCGACGCGCGTGCTGTGCACGGCGAGCATCGAGGACGGCGTGCCGTCCTTTCTGCGCGGATCCGGACAAGGATGGGTCACGGCCGAGTACGGCATGCTTCCCCGGGCCACCCACACGCGTTCGGCGCGCGAGGCTGCGCGCGGCAAGCAGTCGGGACGTACTCAGGAGATTCAGCGGTTGATCGGGCGCTCGCTCCGTGCCGTTGTCGACCTCAAGGCCTTGGGCGAGCGCACGGTCACCCTCGATTGCGACGTACTGCAGGCGGACGGAGGGACACGGACCGCCGCGATCACCGGCGGCTTCGTCGCGCTGGCGGACGCCGTCGACACGCTCATGAAGCGGCGCGCCCTCGCGGCGAATCCGATTCACGGGCAGGTGGCCGCCGTCTCCGTGGGCATCTACCGCGGCGTTCCGGTGCTCGACCTGGACTATGCCGAGGATTCCAGCGCCGAGACGGACATGAACGTGGTGATGAATTCGGGCGGCGGCTTCGTCGAAGTTCAGGGGACTGCGGAAGGCCATGCGTTTCGGCGCCACGAGCTCGACAAGCTGCTCGATCTCGCCGCGCAGGGCATCGCCCGGTTGCATGAGGCCCAGCAGACCGCGCGCGCCGCTTGAGAAGGCTGATCATCGCCACGGGCAATCCCGGGAAACTGCGCGAATTCCGGATGCTGCTCGAGGGGCTGCCGTTTGCACCCATCGATCAGGCCTCGGCCGGTGTGGCGGCGCCGGAGGAGACCGGAACGACGTTTTTATCGAATGCGCTGTTGAAGGCGCGCCACGCCGCCCAAGCGACGGGCGAGCCGGCCATTGCCGATGACTCCGGGCTCGAGGTGGACGCGCTCGGCGGAGCGCCGGGCGTGCACTCCGCGCGCTACGCGGGCCCCGGCGCCGACGACGGCGCGAACAATGCAAAGCTCCTCAGGGCGCTCGCGGGGGTGCCGCCCGCGGAACGGTGTGCCCGTTATCGCTGCGTTTTGGCGTATCTGGAGGGGCCCGACGACCCTGCGCCGCTGATCTCGGTCGGTACCTGGGAGGGATGCATCGTCGAGGTGCCGCGCGGTGCGGGCGGATTCGGCTACGATCCGTATTTCTGGCTGCCCGATCTCGAGATGACCGCCGCGGAGCTCGATCCCGCGGAGAAAAATCGCCTGAGCCACCGCGGCCGCGCCCTGCGCGACCTGCGCGCCCAGCTCGAAGCACGCACGTGACCGCCTTGCCGCTTTCACTGTACGTGCACATGCCCTGGTGCGTGCGCAAGTGTCCGTATTGCGACTTCAACTCTCATCAGCGAGGCAGCATCGCCGCGCCGCCGAGCTACATCGATGCGCTCATTCGCGACTTGGAGCGTGAGCTGCCGTCGATCGGCGGACGCACGGTCGAGACGATCTTTTTCGGCGGAGGCACTCCGAGTCTGTTCCCACCGGAGGAGTTCGCGCGGCTGCTCGAGGCGCTGCGCGGCTTGATCCGCGTGGCCGCGGACGTGGAAGTCACGCTGGAAGCGAATCCCGGCACGGTGGAACGGGGCCGTTTCGGCGGTTATCGGGACGCCGGCATCAATCGGGTCTCGCTCGGAGCGCAGAGCTTCGCTCCCGCGGCGCTCGTGCGCCTCGGGCGCATTCACTTGGCCGAGGACACCCATCGGGCGGTCGAAGAACTGCATGCGGCCGGGCTCGGGAACTTCAACATCGATCTGATGTATGCGTTGCCCGAACAAACGCTCCAGGAGGCGCTCGCCGACGTGCGCATCGCGTGCGGTCTCGCGCCCGCACACATCTCGCACTACCAGCTGACACTCGAGCCCGGCACGGTGTTTCACGCCCGGCCGCCGCCCCTGCCGGACGAGGACGCGGCTTTCGCGATGCAGCGCGACTGCCAACGACTGCTGGCGGATGAGGGGTTCGAGCAATACGAAGTGTCGGCTTATGCACGCACCGGGGCGCGCTGCCGCCACAATTTGAACTATTGGACGTTCGGTGACTATGTGGGCATCGGCGCCGGCGCACACGGCAAGCTCACCTTCGAGGTGCCCGACGAAATCGTCAGAACGGAAAAGCCGCGCCAACCGCGCGAATACCTGCAGGGGCTCGAGGCCGCAGGAGGCGCTTGCGCCATGCAGCCCTTGGGGGTGCGCCGGCGAGTGCCCCGAGGGGAACTGCCGTTCGAATTCATGCTGAATGCGCTGCGGCTCAACGACGGCTTCAGGCGTCGAGATTTCGAGCAGCGCACAGGCCTCCCGAGCGCGATCGTCGAGCCCGCTCTCGATCATGCCTGCGGCCGAGGGCTTCTCGAGAAGACCGCCGCCGGGTGGCGGCCGACCGAACTCGGTTCGAGGTTCCTGAACGACCTGCAAGGCGGTTTTCTGGAATGAGCTTATACACATCGGGTGCCGTCCCTCGCCCAGAGTGGCACCTACAGCATATTGCGTCTGCTTTAGGTCACATGGTGCATGTAACTTTATGAATTAATTATAAAAACATGCTTGTCTATTTTTTGACCAAGTTAACATTTATGCGAAAATCCTCTGTGACAGTCAGGCGAACGCCATTCCGTCCACAGACTTATCCACAGATATTGTGGACAAGCTGGCCGCGGGCCGCCTGACAAGCTCGCGCCGGATGAATGACGGTTGAGAATTTCCCGCCATTGCTTGTTGAACGGAATGCTTTGGGATAAGGTACGCGGCCGCGATTTAGGCGGCCCGATTGGCGTGGCGGCGGTCCCTTGAGAACCGTCGATTCTGCCTCATAAAGATCACCAGAGGTTTCCATTATGAAAGCCGGCATTCATCCCGAATACAACGACATCACCGTGACTTGCACCTGCGGGAACACGTTCAAGACGCGTTCCACCATCGGACAGGATCTGCAGGTGGAAGTGTGCTCGAACTGTCACCCGTTCTACACGGGCAAGCAGAAAGTCGTCGACACCGGCGGCCGGGTCGATAAGTTTCGCAAGAAATACGCTGCCGCCGCCGCTGCGGCGAAGGCGTAAATCCCGCGCGGGCGCCGATGCGCCCGCTCAACGCTCGCGCCTCCCCGTCCCGCCATGCCCTCATGGCGGACGGTCGGCCGCGCGCCGGCCTCGTGACGTATCGTCGGCCGGTCGCTTGATTCCGCTCAAGTCCCGTGCAAGGCTTCCGGGCCATCAATGAACCCATTCGAAGCGGTACGCGCATGAGCACGAAGTACGAACTGAAGAATCTCTCCACGGGCAAGGCCGGTGAATTGACCGCGCTGCCGGGAACCATCGGTCCCGAGGCCCTCGACATCTCGCATCTGATCCGCGATTTCGGGGTGTTCACTTACGACCCCGGCTTCATGGCCACCGCAAGTACCGACAGCAAGATCACCTACATCGACGGGGATGCGGGTGTGCTCTTGTACCGCGGCTATCCCGTGGAACAGCTGGCCGAAAAATCCAGCTTCCTCGAGGTCGCGCATCTCCTGATCCACGGCGAGTTGCCGACCAAGACGCAGCTCAACGGGTTCATCCACTCGATCACCCGTCACACCATGATCAACGAGCAGCTGCTGAGTTTCTTCCGCGGCTTTCACCACGATGCCCATCCGATGGCCATGGTGTCGGCGGTGGTCGCGTCCATGGCGGCCTTCTATCAGGACTCGACCGACATCAACGATCCGCGCCACCGCGAGATCTTCTCGCACCGGATCATCGCGAAACTCCCCACGATCGCGGCGGCGGCATACAAGCACACCCTCGGCCAGCCCTTCGTGTATCCACGCAACGATTTGCGCTACTGCGCGAACATGATGAACATGTTCTTCGCCGTGCCGTGCGAGCCGTATGCCATCGATCCCGTGGCCGCCGAGGCGCTGGATCTGCTGTTCATTCTCCATGCGGACCACGAGCAGAACGCCAGCACCTCGACGGTGCGCCTGGCAGGCAGCACGGGGACCAACCCTTACGCGGCGATCTCCTCCGGCGTCTCCGCGCTCTGGGGCCCCGCCCACGGCGGGGCGAATGAGGCGGTTCTCAGCATGCTGGATGGTATCGGCTCCGCCAAGAACATCGACAAGTTCCTGTCCCGCGTGAAGGACAAGGCGGACAGCGTGCGTCTGATGGGGTTCGGACATCGCGTCTACAAGAACTTCGACCCGCGCGCCAAGATCATTCGCGAGATGTGCTACCGCGTGCTCGAAAAAATGGGTGTGGGCGTGCACAACAATCCGCTCTTCGAACTCGCGCTCAAGCTCGAGGAGGTCGCTCTCAAGGACGAGTATTTCGTGTCGCGCAAGCTCTATCCGAACGTCGACTTCTATTCGGGCATCATCTACTCGGCGCTCGGAATTCCGCGCTCGATGTTCACCGTGCTGTTCGCGATCGCCCGTACCGCCGGCTGGGTCGCGCACTGGCAGGAAATGGTCTCCGATCCGCACATGCGCATCGGCCGACCGCGCCAGCTGTATACCGGCCCCACGCAGCGAGACTATCAGCCGTTAGACAAACGCTGAAGATGCCCGCACTAATTCAACCGGCATCGTCCGCGGCGACGGCGGTCAGCGCCGTGATCCTCGCCTGCGCGGGGCTCGCCGCCGCCGCAACCGCATCGCCGCAAGCCCAGTCGCCGCAACCTGCGCCGCCCGTCGAATCGGCCGGCATGGCCGCCGGCGCTTCGCCGGGTGCGCAGATTCTCTGCTCGGAGCCCCCCGGCCCGGTGGCGCTCGGCAGCGCGCAATGGAACGGTTGGGGCCGCGGAATCGAGAACACCCGCTATCAGCCCGAGCCCGCCATTCGGGCGACCGACGTCTCGCGCCTCGCGCTCAAATGGGCATTCGGATATCCGGGCGCGAGCAGCGTCTCCGGGCAGCCCACCATCGCCGATGGGCGGGTGTTCGTCGCCTCTGCGGGACACGTCTATGCGCTGGACGCGAAGAGCGGGTGCACCTACTGGCGCTACGATATCGACGCGCATGCCTTCACTGCCATCGCGATCGCTGAGCTCGGAGCGCAGCGGCCGATTGCCAAACCGCGAAAATTAAAGCGCGGGCGCATCGACGCCCACCTCGACGTGCTGAAGCCGCCGAGCGCAGCGTTCATTGGCGACGACAAGGGCGGCGTATACGCCCTGGATGCCGAGCGAGGCACGCTGCTCTGGAAGACGCAGCTCGAAACCCAGCCGAGCGCACGCATCCAGGGCGCGCCGACCGTGTACCAAAACCGCCTCTATGTCGCCGTCGGCTCGAGCGAGTCCGATGCCGCGCGCAATGCGAGCTACTCCTGCTGCACCTTCCGCGGAAGCGTCGCGGCGCTGGACATCGCCACGGGCCGCATTGCGTGGAAAACCTATCTGGTGGGCGAGGAGCCGCGGCCGACCCCAAGCGCCAATGGCGTGCAGCAATTCGGTCCTGCGGGGATTGCGGTTGCCGGTGCCCCTACGCTCGATGGCGCGCGCGGTCTCGTCTATGTCGCCACGGGAGACTCCTTCAATCCCGCACTGCAACCGATGGCGGATGCGGTCGTGGCGCTGGATCTCTCCGACGGCCAGGTGCGCTGGTCGAAGCAGCTCCAGCCCCCCGCTGCAGAGGGTTCCGCCGCGGACTCCACGCGCGAGTTCACCGCCTCGCCGATCTTGCGCCCGTTGGCGGGCGGCCGGCAGCTGCTGCTCGCCGGTCAGCGCTCAGGTCTGGTGTACGGCTTGGATCCGGAGCGGTCCGGAGAAGTGCTGTGGCAACTGAGCGGCGCCGAGAGCAAGAATTCCGGGGGAATCGAATCCGGCATGGCGGCGGACCACCACAGCGTCTATGTCGCGATCTCGGGATTGAGCGCCGAACCCGCCAACTCGACCGGCAGTCTGGTCGCGATCGATATGAAGACGGGAGCGAAGCGTTGGCAGACCGCCGCTTCCGCCGTGGCCTGCAGCTGGTCGGGCGCCGTGACCTGTTCCCATGGGCAGGCCCAGGCAGTCACCGTGATCCCGGGTGCCGCGTTCTCCGGATCGATGGACGGCCACTTGCGCGCCTATTCCACCATCGACGGCAAGATTTTGTGGGACTACGACACCGCCCGGGACTTCGCGACCGTCAATCGTGTGAAGGCCGGTGGCGGTTCGCTGGATCAAGGCGGCGCGACCATCGTCAACGGAGTCGTGTACGTCAATTCGGGCAGTGAACGGGGCAATCCCGGGAATGTGCTGCTCGCCTTTTCCGTCGACGGCAAATAGGACCCCTATGCCAGTTCTCAAGCGGATTCTCTGGGCTTGCCTTGCACCCTGTCTCACCCTGTCGACCTCGGCCGCGCTTGCCGCCAATGCACATCCCGCCGCCGCTGCGCCGGCGATCGAGGATTCGGTGGTGAAGGTGTTCGCCACCGTGCGCCATCCCGATCCGTTCAAGCCGTGGACCAAGCAGGGCCCCGCCGATGTGACCGCCTCCGGCGTGGTGATCGACGGCAAGCGCATATTGACCAATGCACACGTGGTGCTCTATGCAACCCAGGTGCAGATCCAGGCCAATGCGGCCGGCGACAAGGTTCCGGCGAACGTGATCGCCGTCGCTCCCGGTATCGACCTCGCCGTTCTGCAACTCGACGATGCGAGCTTCTTCGACACCCATCCGGCAATCAAGCGCGCGAGCGAGCTGCCGCAGATCAAGGATGCGGTGCTGGCCTACGGCTTCCCGACCGGAGGCACGTCGCTCTCGATCACCAAAGGGATCGTGTCGCGCATCGAATTCGTGCCGTACAACTATCCGGTATCGGGACTGCGCATCCAGGTGGATGCGGCGATCAATCCGGGAAACAGCGGCGGCCCGGCGATCGCCGGCGACAAGATGATCGGTCTCGCGTTCAGCAAGCTCGCCGGTGGCGACACCCAGAGCATCGGCTACATCATTCCGAACGAGGAGGTCGACCTGTTCCTCAAGGACATCGCGGACGGTCACTACGACGGCAAGCCCGCGATGTACGACGAGCTGCAGACCCTGGAGAATCCCGCACTGCGCGATTACCTCAAGCTCGACAAGTCGGTCGAAGGCATGGTGGTCCATCGACCCTACAAGGACGACGCCTCCTATCCCTTGAAGGAATGGGACGTGATCACCCGCATCGGCGATACGCCCATCGACAACCAGGGCATGGTGAAGCTCGACAGGGATCTGCGCGTGGGCTTCGGCTATCTCATCCAGAAGCAGGCGAAGAACGGCGAGCTGCCGCTGACGGTGGTGCGTGCGGGCAAAACGCTCAAGGTGCAGTTGCCCGTGTCCACGGAGCATCCCTCGGTGATCTCCGATCTGCGCGGCACCTACCCGCCGTATTTCATCTACGGGCCGCTGGTCTTTTCAAAGGCCACCTGGCAAATGATCGGGGCGGTCGAAAGCAACGTCGGCATGCTGCGGGCGCTCGGTTTCGCGAAGAGCCCGCTGATAACCAGCGCACTCGACCCGCCGGATGCGAACCTCGAGGAACTCGTGGTGGTCTCCTCACCGTTCTTCCCCCACAAGCTCGCCACCGGCTATTCCAGCCCCGCGGGGTCGGTGGTGTATTCCGTCAATGGCACGCACATCAAGAGCCTCGCCCATCTGGTTGCCGTGCTGCGCGACCTCAAGGATCCCTTCGTCACGTTCGAATTCGACCAGAAAGGCGGAGAGGCGCTGGTGTTTCCGCGGGCCGCGATGGTTGCCGCGACCGACGAGATCCTGAACGACAACGGCGTGCGGGCCCAGGGGTCGCCGGACACGATGGCGGTGTGGCAGGCGAAAGTCGCCAACTAGCAGCCTGTCGGGCTGCTGGTTGGCGCACCTTTCGCCCGCCGCGCGGTTTCTCCCTCAGAACCGGTAGGTGCCCGTGATCCCCACGGTCCGCGGGGCATACCCGCGGCCGAAGTAGTTGGTGTTCAGATTCGGCAAGCCGTACACCGGCGCATTGAAGTCGCGCGACACGAAGATCGGCGTGTGATAGTTGAGCGCGTTGTTGGCGAACAGCGAGACATCGACGCTGTCGAGGCGCACGCCGGCGCGCAGGTTCAGGATCCGGATCTCGGGCAGCCCCGGCAGCGTCGCATCGGCATTGGGATTGTTCGCCGGATCCGTGTAGGGGATGAGGCTCTTTTGCGCGGTCGCATACTGATAGTCGAGGCGCAAATAGGGTTTGACGTCGTTCGCGGTCCAGACGTACTCCCCGTTCAGGTCGAGATTCCAGGGCGAGGCTTGCAGGTGGTCTCCGCTCGTGACCACCCGGTCACTGGTGCCGAGGACGACGTTGTCGTCGAAGGACGAGTCGGTATACGAGGCGGTGAGACCGAGGGTGAGAGCGTCGAGCGGCCGCCATTGGACCTCGAGGTCGCCGCCCTTGCCCGTGACTTCACCCGAGTTGTAGTCGAGGCCGAGGCCGCACGACAGATAGATGAACTGTTGGATGTTCTTCCACTTGATGTAGTAGACCGCCGCATTGACGGTCAGGTGATGGTCGAACAGCGTATTCTTGGTGCCGATCTCGTATTGCCACAAGGAATCCGAGGAAAAGGGCGCTGCGGCCGATGACGGCGAGACCCCGGTGCCGGTGAAGCAGGTGCTCGGCAGCGTCGTGTTGATACCGCCCGGACGGAAGCCCTTCGCGGCGCTGGCGTAGATCAGGTTGTCGACGGTCGGCTGATAATTGAACACGAAGCGCGGTGTCAGCGGCCTCGAGCTGCCCGAGCTCGGTGTGTTCACGTTGAGCGTGCCGAACAGCCCTTGCTCGACCTCCTGCACCACGCCGTAGTATTGAAGATCCGAGTAGCGCAGCCCCGCCGTGAACTTCAATTGATCGGTGAACTTCCAGCTCACTTCGCCGAATATGGCGGCTTGCTTGTCGAGCATGGAAAAGCGCGGCTGCAGATAGGTCTCGGCACCCGCAGGCAGTCCCGGCGAGCTGATGGGACAGGTATTGCCGGCGCAGGCCGCGTCACTGACCACGTACTCCGTCGAATCCTCGTTGGTATGGGTATAGAACAGGCCCGCGGTCCACTGCAACGGCGCGTTCGAATCCACGGAGCTCGCGCGGATTTCCTCGTTGAAGTTGTTCTGGTGGTCGGTGAAGTAGGAGCTGTTGATCTCTCCGGCGGGCGGGTACTGGTTATAGAAGAACACCGTGTCGAACCATTGGGAGTAGTCCGAGACCGAGTGCTGCTGACGCGAGAAGTACGAGGTGTTCGAGACGATATTCGCCCAGGGCTGGTTCCAGCTCACCTTGATCGCGCCCAAGTACCAGGGATCGGTGCTCGGATCGCGCTGCGCGTTGCCATTGTTGTAGAGGTTGTTCGCTGGATTCGAAATGTTGAGCCAGTACGCCCCGGTGTCGTTGATGTGCAGCGTTTGCACATACAGGGACGGGTCGATCGACAGGCCATCGATCGGTTGCCATTTCAGGGCGACGCGGAAGGTCTGCGTATCGCGCCAATTCGCATTCTTTTCGGTCGTGCCGGTGACCACCGGGTCGCCGCTATAAAGCGTCGCGCCGCTCGCCGGATCGACCGTGCTCGGCGGACGGGCGTAGGTCACGCGATTCACCCAGCCGCCATCCTCCTGGAACGAGGCGCTGACGCGAAAGCCGAGCACGCCGTCGATGATCGGCCCGCCCACCGCGGCACCGGCCGTATAGCTGTTGCCGCCGTTGTCGATCTGGCCGAATTCCGCGCGGGCGTAGCCCGAGTAACTGGTCAGACTCGGCTCCGGGGTGATGAAGCGGATGGTGCCGCCCTCCGAGCCCGCGCCGAAGAGCGTGCCCTGCGGCCCCTTCAGAACTTCGACGCGATCGAGGTCGAACAGGGCCGGGTAAGGGTTGACGGTGCCGAAGTTGAGGTGACGGGTCTGAATCGGCGTGTCATCGACATAGATGCCGGTGGTCGCAGTGCCCGCAGTGGAGTCGATGCCGCGGATCGAGATGTCGGAGTCCTCGTCGTTGTAGTTGCCGCTCGAGCTCATGCCGTTGCGTATGAAGGTAACGCCGGGCGACACACGGGTGAGGTCGTCGACCGAGCGCACGCCCTGTTGATCGAGACTTTGCTGGCTGAAGGCCTGGATGCTCATGGGCACGTCCTGAAGCCGTTCGCTGCGCCGCTGGGCGGTGACGACGATCTCGCCCAGCTCGCCGGTATCCGCGGGCGTATCCGCAAATACCGGAAATGCCGGAAATGCCGCGAGCATGCTCAACAACCCGGCCGCCGCGACGGCTCCCGGTGGAGCCGACTTGTTCCCCGAAATGCCCCTGTTCCCGCTGGTTCCTGGTTTGATACCGGCATCCGAACGCATCCCCGCACCCCTTTTTCGTTGCCTATTCCCCACTGCATGGACCCACTGATTATGGCTCTGCTGGCCATTTCGTTGCGTGTGTGTGCTGGTCTCGCCCGGAGCTTAATACGCCGCTCGACGGCTGTTCAACAGATTTACTGATAATTAAGTGAATTTGCGTAAAGGGTAAGGGGCCGTGCTTAGCCGGCGCACCTGCTTGGCGTAGTGCCGCACCCGCGCGCCCTCAACCCTCGTCGATCAGCTCCGCCACCTCGCGCACATCCGCGCGCTTCATGGGCCGCCCGTCCACGGGGGAGTAGGGCGATTGCCGGATGCCGTCGATCGGAAACACCGTGGCGTCGACGCTGCGCCCGCTCGCCTCGAAGCGCAGCGCGGGATAGCCCACCGTGCGTTCGGCGTCCATCTTGACCCGCCGTTCGTAGAACTGGTGCGCCACGCCCAGGTCGATCAACCGGATGGCCACCGACTCCGATCGGTCGGCGAAAAGATGCAAATTGATGTCGCTGTAGTTGGTGGCGGTACCGGTGAGCACGGAACCCACCAACCGCGGCTTGAACTCATCGAGCAGGCGCATGGCGTCGAGCGCGATGCGCCTAAGCTCCTTCAGCGTATGGTCGTGAGAGTCCCGGCCGAACAGCCGCTGATGGGCGCGCAGCGCCGCCTCGATCTCGACGTTCTTCGGCAGAACCGCGACGTCGTTCACGCCCAGGCGATCCGCCGCCTTGCGCTTGGCCTGCAGAAAGTCCTCGATGCCGTGTTCGGCCATGAGGCGCGCGGCTTCTTGAGCCAGCGCGCGGCGCAAATCCTCGGCGCGCTGCGAATATTTCTTCGGCATACGGCGATACTCGCACAGCGGTGCGGCTAGAACAGCGGCTTTTCTCCATCGTTCAACGGATTCTGATTGCCCGGGGTCTCGGCGGCCTCCGACTTCGGGAGGTTGCCCTCGATGAACTTCTCCATGATGGCGTTCGGATCGTCCGCGCTCGCCAGGAGACCCGTGGTCGGCGATATGCGGGCGGTGACGATGCCGTCGGGCGCCGGGAGTTTGTAGCGGGGCGTCCCGGCAAGGGCCTGGCGCATGAAGAAGATCCAGGTCGGAAGCGCCGCGCGGGCACCCTGCTCGCCATCGCCCAGCGAGCGGTCCTGATCGAAACCCGTCCAGACGGAGGCCACCAGGTTGCCGTTGAAACCATTGAACCAGGCATCGTGGGCGTCGTTGGTGGTACCGGTCTTGCCCGCGATATCGTCGCGATTCAATGCCAGTGCCCGTTGTCCGGTGCCGTGCCGGATCACGTCCGCCATCATGTCCGAGAGCAGATAGGCGATTTGCGGGCGGATGATTTCCGGCGCAAGTTCCTTGGACGGGATCAAGGTATTGCCGTCGCTTTCGCCGCGGTCGAGCAGGCTGTCCCGCGCCGCGCTCGAGCCGGCATTGCGCGAGTCGGCGCGGGCGCCGGGCGCGGGCTCGGCGGGACGCTCCCCGGCGGTCGTCGGGGGATCCGAGGCGTGACCGCACTGCGGGCACGCGAGCAGCGGCTTCGCTTGGAACACGCTATTGCCGGCCGCATCCTGAATGTGGTCGATGTAGTAGGAATTCACCTTGAAGCCGCCGTTGGCGAACGTCGCGTAGGCGGTCGCCATTTGCAGCGGGCTCACTTCCGCGGTGCCCAAGGCCATGGTGAGATCCTGCGGCAGTTGGCTCTTGTCGAACCCGAAACGCTGGACGTAATTCCACGTGTAATCCATGCCGATGTCGCGCACCAGGCGTACCGACACGAGATTGATGGAGCGCGCCATCGCCTCGCGCAGGCGCACCAGCCCCTCGAATCGGTCCTCGTCTTCCTTCGGCCGCCAAGCCTGCTGCATCCCGGCCTCGTCGATCACGATGGGCGCATCCAGCACCACGCTCGCCGGCGTGTAGCCCTTGTCGAAGGCCGCGGCGTACACGAACGGCTTGAAGCTCGACCCCGGCTGCCGCCTGGCCTGGGTCACGCGGTTGTATTTGCTCTGGAAATAATCGAAGCCGCCCACCAGGGCGACCACCGCGCCATCCTTCGGATCCATCGCGACCAGCGCGCTCTGTGCCTCCGGCACCTGCACGAATTGCAGCGAGCTCGCGGAGTTGCCGACGGTGTAGATCACATCGCCGGGGCTCATGATTTCGGAGGCCTGGGCCGGGGCGCGGTCGACCTTCTCGTCGGGCAATTCCCGGCGCGCCCAGGACATCTTTTCCCAGGGTAATTCGATCCGCCCCAGATCCTTGACGTAGATGCGCGCACTCTTGCCTTCCACGTTCTCGACGATCGCGGGGCGCAAGCCCCCGACCACCGGAAATTCCTCGAGCTCGGCGTCGAGACCGGCCGCTCCCTCGATTTTGGACAGATCGACTTTGGCGGTCGCGCCCCGCCAGCCGTGGCGCCGATCGTATTCGAGCAGCCCGGTGCGCAGCGAGACCGTGGCTGCGGGCTGCAGCCGCGAATCGATGGTCGTGAACACCTGGTAACCGGCGGTGTAGATGCTGTCGCCATACCTGCTCTGCATGTCGTTGCGCACCATCTCCGCCACATACGGCGCGTCGACCTCGATGGAAGGGCCATGCAGCCGGCTTTCCATCGGCGTCGCTTTGGCGGCCTCGTATTCCTCGGGGGTGATGTAGTGCAGTTCGAGCATGCGTCCGAGCACGTGCGTGCGGCGCACGGTCGCCGCCTGTGCATTGGCGACCGGATTGATGGTGGATGGAGCCGTGGGGATGCCCGCGAGAGTCGCCATTTCCGCAATACTCAACTGATCCAGCGTCTTGCCGAAGTACACCTCCGCCGCCGCGGCAACGCCATAGGAGCGCTGGCCGAGGAAAATCTTGTTCACATACAGCGAAAAGATCTCTTCCTTGGTGAATTCGGCCTCCATCAACAGGGAAATGTAGACCTCGCTCATCTTGCGCTTCATGTCCCGGTGCGGGGTCAGGAACATGTCGCGCGCGACCTGCATGGTGATGGTGCTCGCCCCCTGGCTGATCCGCCCGGCGCGGGCGTTGGCGAGCGCCGCGCGCAAAATGCCTTGCCAATCAACGCCATGGTGGTGGAAGAAGCGATCGTCCTCGGTGGCGAGGAAGGCTTGGATGAGCTTCGGAGGCAGCTGCTCGTAGCGCACCGGAATGCGCCGTTGCTCGCCGATCGAGGCGATCAACCGCCCGTCGCGGGTGTAGACCCGCAACGGTACCTGGAGCTGAACCTCGCGGAGGCTGTCGACATCGGGCAGGGCGGGCTTCAAATAGACATAAGCGCAGACGTTGGCGAAGGCGATCAGCGCGATCGCCGCCAGCAGAACCACGCAAATGCGCGATATGAGAACCAGGTAACGTTTGGTCACAGAAAACCGTTCTAACTTATTGCGCCGGCGGATACAGGGCTGGCATATTACCGAAGCTTACATGGGCATACTCATCGAAAGATGAGGACGCAAAGCCACCGGTCTACGGGTTCGATACCTAGGACAGCGGGGTTGCCAGACCAAGC
>Ga0182012_10002957_pt1 | contig 18256 bp, 17 predicted proteins | sample 612S2SmetaG_FD_120486 | JGI IMG/M metagenome (GOLD analysis project Ga0182012, IMG submission 120486) | Permafrost microbial communities from Stordalen Mire, Sweden - 612S2S metaG | ecosystem: Environmental > Terrestrial > Soil > Wetlands > Permafrost | place: Sweden: Stordalen | collected...
CTTCACGGACATCGGGAGGCAGCCCTTCGAGACGACGACGTAGAGTCAGATCAACAGGTTGACGCGGGGACCGAACGCCTCACGGGCTTGTACACCACTCGCTGGGACTCAACCCCGACCCCGCGGACTAGCCCCAGGAGTCAGTCCCCTCCGCCGGAAGGTTCCATCGTCTGAGGCAATTGACGGATGGTCACGGAACGTTCACCGAGGATTCGGCCTTCCGTAGCGGTCCCGTCACGCTGAACTTGTTAAACAGTTGACGGTTTCCGAATCCTTCGGCACATGTGATCGGAACCTAGGGCGCACGAACACCGCCACGCTGGCTGTCTCCCCGGTCCCGGCGTGGCGGTGTTCTGCGTCTACGCCCCTGCCGTGCCACCATCGGGCGCGGCCTCCGATGATCACATCGCTGACGGCCCGGGCACCAACACGCAGCGGGTTCCGCTGTAGATGGTGGGCATGCACTTGTTGCAGTGGATGCACAGCCCCTCGTCCGGCGTCCCCCGCTCCCACCGTCCGATCAGATCCGGCTCCCGCAGCAGGGCGCGGGCCATGGCCACAAAGGAAAAGCCCTCGGACAGGGCGGTCTCGACCGTCTCCAGCCGGTTCACCCCGCCCAACAGGATGAGCGGCAGATCGAGGACCTCCAGAAATTGGCGGGCGTAGGGGAGGAAAAAGGCCTCCTCGAACGGGTACGACTGCAGGAACCTCGACCCCACCGCCCGGAATCCCACCCGGAGGGGGGCGGGAAGGGTGGCGGCGAACTCGACGCGGGGCGCCTCACCCCGGAAGAGATACATGGGATTGGACAGTGAACTCCCGCCGGTCAGCTCCAGTGCGTCGAGCGCCCCGTCGGATTCGAGCATGCGGGCGAACTCGATGCTCTCGTCCAGCCAGAACCCCCCGGACACCCCGTCAGCCATGTTGAGCTTGGCGGTGACCGCCACCCGCGACCCCACCTCCTCCCGTACCGCCCCGACCACCTGGCGGGGGAAGCGTGACCGGTTGCCCAGGCTCCCACCCCACCGGTCGGTCCGCCGGTTCAGCTTGGGGCTGAGGAACGCGCTGAGCAGGTAGTTGTGGCCGAGGTGGATCTCGATGCAGTCGAATCCGGCCTCGACGGCGACCCGGGCACCGGCCCGGTACTGCTCGGTGATCCGTGCGATGTCCTGCTCCGAGGCGGCCCGGGTCACCGAGCCGGTGGGGCTGAGCCGGCGGGTCGGCGCCAGGGCCGGCACCCCGTTGGACCGGCTGTTGGCCACCGGGCCGGCGTGGCCGATCTGCGCCGACACCGCGGCCCCGGCGGCGTGGACGGCGTCCGTGAGCCGGCGGAGCCCCGGCTGGGACTCCTCCCCCAGCACCACGCAGTGGCGGTCGGTGCGGCCGTCCGGGGACACCGCCAGGTACGCCACCGTGGTCATGGCCACCCCTCCGGAGGCCAGACGGACATGGAAGTCGACGAGTTGGTCGCTGACCACCCCCCGGGGCGCCGCCCCCTCAAAGGTGGCGGCCTTGATGATGCGGTTCTTGAGGGTGACCGGTCCCAGGACAGCCGGACCGAACACCGTCCGGGCATCCCCGGACGCGGCCGCCCCCGTCACCATGCAGGCCCCCCGACCTCCGCCATCACGACTCCGGCAGCCCCACCGCTCGCAGGGCCTCGGCCACCGCCGTGGCCAGCGTCGGGTGGCAGACCATCAGGTCGGGCAGCCAGGGATCCGGTTGCGAGTAGAGCAGGGGGGACCCGTCCAGCCTGCTGGCGTGGAGTCCCGCGGCCAGGGCCACCGCCACCGGGGCCGCCGAATCCCATTCGTACTGCCCCCCGGCGTGGAGGTAGACCTCGGCCTCCCCGCGGATGACAGCGGCGATTTTGGCTCCGGCCGACCCCATGGGGACGGTGACCGCCCCCAGCCGCTCGGCCACCGCCGGGATGAAGGCCGGCGGTCGACTGCGGCTGACCACCAGACGGGGTGGGACGGCCGGCGTCGGAAGGGGCGGTGGCTCCAGGGTCCCGAGGACCACGCCCATCGACGGAAGCGCCACCGCCCCCACGGTGGGGACGCCGTCGACGGCCAGGGCCACGTGCACCGCCCAGTCCTCACGACCCTCGGAGTACTCACGGGTCCCGTCGAGCGGATCGACGTTCCAGACCCGGCCGGTGGCGGTACCCAACGCCTGGGTCTGGTCCGACTCCTCCGAACGCACCCGGTCGGCCGGGAACCGGCTGGCCAGGCGCTCCATCAGCAGCCCCTGGGAGGCCCGGTCCCCCTCCCCGCCCAGGGCCTTGCCCAACTCCGACCGCGAGCGCACCTCCAAAAGGAGCTCACCCGCCTCGGTGGCGAACTCCACTGCCGCTTGATGGTCCTCGACCGGCACTCCGTACCCCCTCGCTCCCTGCGGATCCTCTCAGGATCCACAGTCTGCACGACGGGGAGCCCGGGGGCCGCACTCAGACCATCCGGGGGCCCGGGAGGCTCCATCCGTTGCACCGGGGAGGAGTCCGTGCCAGCATCGTTGGGCAGTCGTCCGGGGGCCAAGGGGGAAGAACACATGCACGATCTGGTCATCCAGGGAGGAACCGTGGTCGACGGGACCGGCGCTCCGGCCCGTACGGCCGACATCACCGTGGACCGGGGGGTGATCAGCGGTGTCGGATCCTTCGCCGGCGAGGCGTCCAACCGGACGGTCGATGCCGACGGCCTTCTGGTCACCCCGGGTTGGGTGGACATCCACACCCACTACGACGGCCAGGCCACCTGGGACGAGGTGCTGGCCCCGAGCAGCTGGCACGGGGTGACCACCGTGGTGACCGGTAACTGCGGTGTGGGTTTCGCCCCGGCCCGGCCTGACCGCCACCAGTGGCTGATCGGCCTGATGGAGGGCGTCGAGGACATTCCGGGCACGGCGCTGGCCGAGGGGATGCACTGGGAGTGGGAGACGTTTCCCGAGTATCTCGACTCCCTGGCCCGACGGAAGTGGACCATGGACCTGGGCACCCAGATCGCCCACGGCGCCGTGCGGTCCTACGTCATGGGCGACCGGGGCGCCCGCAACGAGCCGGCCGGGCCGGAGGACATCGAGCGCATGAAGGTTCTGGTGAAAGAGGCCATCAGCGCCGGAGCCCTCGGGTTCTCGACGTCACGGACCATCGCCCATCTGGCCATCGACGGGGAGCCGGTGCCGGGCACCTTCGCCGGCGAGGACGAGCTCTTCGGTATCGGGAGCGCACTCGGGGAGCTCGGGACCGGGGTGTTCGAACTGGCCCCGGCTGGGGCCGCCGGCGAGGACATCATCAATCCGAAGAAGGAGGTCGACTGGATGCGGAGGCTGTCGGCCGCCATCCGCCGCCCCGTGACCTTCGCCCTGGTGCAGGTGGACGACGCGCCCGGCCTGTGGCGCGAGCTGATGGACGAGTCCCTCCGGGCCGTGTCGGAGGGAGCCGACCTCTGGCCCCAGGTGGCCGGCCGGGGGTTCGGTTTGCTGTCCGGTCACTTCACCACCTACTCGCTCTTCGACCAGATCCCCGCCTACCAGCAGCTCAAAGCCCGGGGCCTGTCCCCCGATGCCCTGGTCGACGCCCTGCGCACCGCCGAGGTCCGCCGGACCATCGAGTCGTGGGAGCCGGACGCCGCCACCGCCGGGCGCATGGAGCAGGCGTACCGGACCACCTTCGCCCTCGGGAGCCCGCCCGACTACGAACCGGGGCCGGAGCGCTCGCTGGTGGGACTGGCCGCCGCCGCCGGGCGCACCCCCCTGTCGGTGGCCTACGACGCCATGATGGAAGAGGACGGCCGGGGGCTCTTGTACGTACCCATCCTCAACTACTCCGACGGCGATCTCGAGCCGGCCCGCGAGATGTTGCTGCACCCCCGGTCGGCCGCCGGGCTCGGAGACGGAGGGGCCCACTGCGGGGTCATCTGCGACGCCTCCCAGCCGACGTTCATGATCACCCACTGGACCCGCGACCGGACACGCGGCGACCGTCTCCCGCTCGAATGGGTGGTGAAGAAGCAGACCCACGACACCGCCCGCCTCTACGGCCTGGGCGACCGGGGCACCCTGGAGGTGGGGGCTCTGGCCGACATCAACCTCATCGACTACGACCGCCTGCAGATGGGCAACCCCACCGTGGTGCACGACCTGCCCGCCGGCGGGAGCCGGCTCCTCCAGGACGCGTCGGGCTACGTCGAGACCATCAAGTCCGGGGTCACCACCTTCGCCGACGGGAAGGAGACCGGCGCCCGGCCGGGAACCCTGGTGCGCGGCGCCCGCTGACCCGAAGACGGCACCCGGATCACCGGCGGTCGACCACCGGCCCGTCCGGGGGAAGCGCCGCGGCCTGGGCCGTCCACTCCGCCTGCATCTGCCGGTACACCCGGTGCTCGACGAAGAAGGCCAGGGTGGGAACGAAGCCGGCCGCCACCACCACCAGAATCCGACCCAGCCTCCAGTGGGCCCGGCGGGCCAGATCCGCCGCTGCGGCCAGGTAGACCAGATAGAGGTAGCCGTGGATCGGCGCCACGACCTCCTCGGCCGTCTTCACCTTGAACCCGGCCGCCTGGAAGAGCACCACGACGAACAGGCAGATCAGGGCGGTCCCGACGATGAAGGCCATCACCCGGTACCGGACCAGCGCCCCCACCATGCCCCGCTGGACCAGACCGGCGAACGAGGGCGACCCGATGGGCCGGGTGCCGGTGTCCGATCCGCTCACCGGCGTCCCGCATCGGCGTCGGCGTCGGCATCACGTGCGTCCAGGCCGGCCAGATAGCGGTTGTACTCGGCCAGCCGGGCCGCCTCTTCGGGCGTCTGTTCCACAAACCGCTCCCCGTGGGCCGGCCGGCCCTCTTCCACCGCGGTGCTGGCGGCGATGGCCACGTTCTTCCGTCGCCCACCACTGAGGGCCCATCCCGGCTGGTTGTGCCCGGCGTCCTCCTCCGCCTCGGTCGCCCGGCTGTGGGCCCGGCGGGTCACCGCGGTGTCCTGGTCGTGGATCAGCTGCCACCACACGTAGATGGCGTAGGCCGCGAACAGAGGCCATTCGAAGGTGTAGGCCCAGCTGAGGGTGTTGCCGTCCAATGCCCGGCTCAGCTGCCAGCTGGTCAGCCAGGCGAACGCCGGAAGCAGCACCAGCAGGGTCGCGTGCAACCCGAGGCACCGGGGAGTGAAGTAACGGCGCACCCCTCCATCGTACCGTCGGGTCCGCCCCGCTCCCATTCGGGCGGTCGCACCCGGTCGCACCCGGTCGGGCCCCCAGGCCGTAGCCTGACCGTGAGGATCGTGCACCCGCGATCGTCCGCCACCGATAGGAACCCTTGCGACCCATGCCCGTCACAGCCCGTCCCTAGCCTCCCGCCCATGACCTACACCACCGAACACCCGACACTGTTCACGCCCGACATCGAGGTCCGGGTGAGCACCCGGCGCAAGAAGACCGCCGGCGCCCACTGGGAGGGGGACCGGATCGTGGTGGTGGTCCCGGTCCACCTGCGGGGCAGTGAACGGGACCAGATGGTGGAGAGCCTGGTCCGCCGGCTCTCCCGCCACCGCCCCCATCTGCACGCCTCCGACGCCGAGCTGGAGCAACGGGCCCTCGGGCTCGGCCGGCGGTATCTCGACGGGGTGACCCCGTCATCGATCCGGTGGTCCACCACGCAGAACAAGCGGTGGGGGTCGTGCACCATCTCCACCGGCGAGATCCGCATCTCGTCCCGGCTCCGGGTCGCACCGGACTGGGTGCTCGACGCGGTGATCGTCCACGAGTTGGCCCACCTGATCGTGCCCAACCATTCGGCCCGCTTCACCGAGCTCGAGCGGCGCTACCCGCGTCGGGCCGAAGCCGACCTCTTCCTCGAGGGGTACTCCCTCGGCCTCTACATGGTGGATTCGCCCTCCGGTCCGGCCGCGGCCCCCGGGCCTCCCCCGCTCTGACCTCGCCCGCGGTACCCCTCGCTCCGGACAACTGAACGTCCAGGTGACAGACCTTATTTTCTATCCATATAAAAACGACTTGATTAGTCAGGTTTATCGGAATACAGTGCAGGCATGGCACTTGCCTACCCCGGTCCGGCCGCAGACCTCGACCACGTTTCGTCCCCAAACCGCTCCGATGGTCTGCCGGCCGGACCCGGGGGACCTCTCCCCCACCCGTCACCCTCTCGGCGCCGGGTCGATCTCCTGGCCATCGCCCGGGGATTCGCCCCGTCGGCTCCGGCCATCCCGGAGATTCTGGAGGCGACCGAGCGCACCTGGGTGCTGCTGGCCGTCACCGACCTGTTCGAGGCGTGGGCCATCGCTTGGCCCCCCGGCGGGACCATCCAGCTCCACGACCACGGCCCGTCCTCCGGCGCGGTGGTGGTCACCCGGGGTGACCTGGTCGAGACCACGGTCCGGCCCACGACCCGTGGCATGGCCCTGATCGGCACCCACCGCATCACCACGGGGGGGCACCGGACGTTCGGGCCGCGCTACGTCCACGACCTCAGCAACGACGGCGACAGCCCAGCCGTCAGCGTCCATGTCTACGGTCCCCGGCTGGACACCATGAACTACTACGAGCTGGGGACCCGGGGCCGGCTGCGGGTGGTGAGGACCGAGGAGATCCTGCCTCCCGGGCCGTTCGACACCACCGGTACCCACGACCCTTCGTGAGTCCCACGCCCGACGATCTGGTGGACGGGGCCCGCCGTCACATCGAGCGGGTCCGTCCCGAGGACCTGGCCGCGGTGGCTGCCGGCGGCGGCCTGGTCGTGGACATCCGGCCCGCGGCCCAGCGGGCCGCCGAGGGCGGCCTGCCCGGCGCCGTGGTGGTGGAGCGCAACGTCCTCGAGTGGCGCCTCGACCCCGAGGGCGACCACCGGCTTCCCCAGGTCACCGGGTTCGACCAGCAGGTGGTCGTGGTGTGCTCGGAGGGATACGCCTCCTCACTGGCCGCCGCCTCCCTCCACGAGCTGGGATTCCACCGGGCCGCCGACCTCGAGGGCGGCTACCGGGCCTGGCAGGCCTGGGACGCCGACAGCCCCTCCACGGCCGCCCCGACGGCCCGGTCGGGGACCTGAACCGACACGGCCACCGCCGCCGGGGCGTGCGGGTCCGCTGATTTGGGAGTACAACGGGGAGGGTGGCCTATCTTCTGGCGGCGGTCGCCGCCTTCGTCAATGCGCTGACCTCCGTCCTCCAACGGATCGGGGTGGAGACGGCCCCCGAGTCGACGACCCTGCGCCTGAGCCTCATGGCCCACGCCATCAAGCGCGGGATCTGGCTCATCGGGTTCGCCCTCATGCTGGTGGAATTCGGACTGCAGGCCACCGCCCTGCGCTTCGGCCAGCTGAGCGTGGTCCAGCCCGTTCTGACCACCGAACTGTTGTTCCTGCTGCTGATCCTGGGGGTCTGGTTCCACTACCGGCTGGGGTGGCAGGAGTGGGTGGGTGCCCTGGTCATCGTGGCCGGACTGGGCGGCTTCTTCCTCTCGGCGGCGCCATCCGGTGGGAACGCCCTGCCCACCGACCACCAGTGGCTGGTGGCCTCGGCCATCCTGATCGGCACCATCGTGGGGTTCATCGCCGCGGCACGCCACGGGCCCCGGTGGTGGAGGGCGGCGTCCTTCGGTGCGGCCACCGCCGTCACCGCCGCCTACAGCGCCGGACTGACCAAGGCCATCACCTCGTACACCACCGAGGGATGGGGCCACGTCTTCACCCACTTCCAGCCGTACATGTTGGCCGTCACAGGGCTGGGCACGGTGTTCCTCATCCAGAACGCGCTGCACGCCGGTCCGATCACCGCCTCCCGGACCACCATGGTCACCCTCAACCCGCTGGTCAGCATCGTGCTCGGCATCACCCTCTTCTCCGACCGGCTGCGCTCCGGTCCGGGGTGGATCACCCTGGAGCTTCTGGCCCTCGGGGTTCTGGTGGCCGGTGTGGTCGTCCTGGCCCGCTCACCCCTCGTGGCCGGAACCGGCGGCCAGGACGTCCCCGGCGAGATGCTGGGGGGAGCCCGCCAGAGGAACGCCGGAACCATCACCGACGACGCCGACCTGGTCCCGGGAGCCGGAGCCGGAGCCGGAGCCGGAGCCGGAGCCGTCACCGGCCCGGCCATGACCGTCGAACCGGGTGTGACCGCCGAACCGGTCGGGGACTGAACCTTCCCGACGCGTCGGCAGGGATGTGACCGACGGGCCGCCGTGACCTGAGGGTCCAGGCCGCACCACCACGACCGGGGCGCCGGCCGGGGCCCGGGGGCCCGGGCAGCCGGGGGGGTGCACTACGGTCGGGGCCGAAAGGACGGCCATGACCTCCATCCGCTGGGTGTGCATCTCCGATCTCCACCTCGGGGCGCTGAACAGCGTGTTGACCAACGTGACGTCCGACGGCGAGCGGGTCGACACCGTCAACCCCTCACCGGTGCTCGAGGCCCTGTGCGAGTGCCTGCGGGCCCTGCGCCAGCCGGGCCAGGACCCTCCCGAGCTGGTGGTGCTGGGCGATCTCTTCGAACTGGCCCTGACCGCCCCCGAGGATGCCGCCGCGGCGTTCTCGCAGTTCATCGCCGGACTCCGGCCTGGACAGCCCGACGCCGCCGTGGCCCCCGGGTTCCGGTTCGTCCCCGGCAACCACGACCACCACCTGTGGTCCCGGGCCAGCGACGACCGGTACCTCCGCCTGCTGGCGGCCGGCACCGCCGCCGCCGCCCCGAGCGACCGCCACGCCACCCATCTGATCCCGGCCCACGACGCCGAGCCGGTCCGCGACCGGTTCATCGAGATCCTGGCGTCGCGGGGGGCCGCCGGCACCGGGGTCACCGTGGCCCAGAGCTACCCCAACCTGGGTCTCGTCACCGGGTCCGGCGACCGGGCGGTCATCCTCAGCCACGGCCACTTCATCGAACCGCTCTACCGGATGATGTCGCTGCTGGACTCGGTGTTCGGCTCACCCCGGACCGGGGCGGTGGAGGCCTGGCAGCTGGAGGCGGACAACGGCGGGTGGATCGACTTCTTCTGGTCGTCGATGGGCGACAGCGGGGACATCATGCGGATCACCCGCTCCCTCTACGAGTCCCTCCAGAGCACCGAGACCATCCACGCGGAGATCGACGCCATCGAGCGGGCCATCAAGGCCTCCGGAGCCGGCCGGGTGCGGGCCGATGCCGAGGCCCATGCGGTGGCCGAGCTGCTGAAGGCCGGCATCGGCACCGCCGTCCGTGAGCGCCACCGGCCGGGGATCGTCCTCAGCCCCCACGCCGAAGAAGGCCTGGGCAGCTATCTGGGAGGTCCGGTGGCCACCCAGGTGGCGGCGGAGATCGGCAGCCCCCGTGATGTCACCTTCGTCTTCGGTCACACCCACAAACCGTTCATCCGGACCAAAGCGGTCCCGGGGTTTCCCACCCCGGTCTCGGTGGTCAACACCGGGGGGTGGGTGGTCGACACACCCGAGCTCAATCCCCTGAAAGGAGCGTCGCTGATCCTCATCGACGAGGAGCTCAACGTGGCCAGCCTCTGTTGCTACACCGAGGGGGACGACCCTTCGTCCTACCGGCTCCGGATCGAGCCTGCGTCGGCGGACGTCCCCAATGCCCTGGTGGACCGCTTACGTTCGGACATCGACCCCGACCGTGACCCGTGGGTGACGCTGGCCAGGACCATCCGGACCACGGTCGGTGACCGCGGCCGCCAGCTGGCCGAGCGGTTGGCCGAGGACGCCTCGACCCTCAACCGCCTCCACCAGCAGGAGGACAACTAGCCCCGGGCCGTCGGTCGGGGGCCGGCCCCCGTGGGGCCGGTCGGTTCAGGCGTCGGACCCGACCAGCTCCCGCAGTTCGCTGGCCACCTGGTCCCGGTGACGGTTCTCGTCCTCGCGGGCCCGGGCCGGGCTCCACCGGCCCCGGTTGAGGAAGATGGTGGGGATGAACAGCACCATGCCGCCCACACACACCCAGAACCAGTGCTGCCACTGCTTGGCCGACTTGGCCACCCCGTTGTTGAGGGCGGTCAGCTGGGCCTGGTGGGCCGACAGGTAGAGCAGCTTGCTCTGGTACGGCACCACCAGGGTCTCGAACTGCGACTTGAGGGCGTTGAGCTTGAGGGCGTTGGCGGTGCCGATGGCAGCGGCCACGGCCAGATCGTTGGCGATGGTCGGATCGGTGGACGCCCGCAACACCACGGCCTCGTGTTTGGAGACCAGTGTGAGCAGGGCGGCGTGCGCCTCGGCGAAGGCCACGGTCTTCGGGTGGGCCACCTGGAAGGCCTGCACGTTGAACGGAGCGGTGGGCGGCTGGGCGTACTGCAGGTTGTCCACCACCGGGTTGACGGAGTTGATGACCAGGGGCAGGAAGATGAACGAGATCCCCACCACCAGGCGCAGGATCCACCCCCACAGGGCCAGGCCCGTTCCCACCAGGGCCGGGTTTTTGGCCTCGACCATCTCGGTGTATCCGGCCATCCACGGGGCGTAGACCAGGGACAGCATGGCCGCCAGCACCACCTCGATACCGACGATGGTGTAGTACCCCGTGAAGGGGTGCCCGGCCTGCAGGGTGAAGATGATGAGCATCACGATGGCGCCCACCGCTCCGACCAGCATGAAGGGCTTGCGCACCTTGAGCTTGTCCGAGAGCACGCCGAAGATGATGACGGCGACGATGTCGGCCAGCCAGAACCAGGTGTTGAGGCCGTTGGCCTGGCTGACGGAGAAGTTGGTGCCGTCGGGATTCTTGAACACCGTCGAGTAGAAGATGGTGAAGAAGCCGGAGGCGGCGTAGTAGATGAGCAGGAACACGGCGATGCCCAGGGACGCGCCGACCAGGTCCCACTTGAGAATCTGCGACCACGGTCGGGCCGTGGCGGCCAGGACGTCCCTCGGGGAGAGGCCGCGGGCCCGGGCCTCCACCAGGGCCTGGTCCTGGGCCGACACCATCAGTTGGTCCCGCAGCTTGGAGGACAGGTCCTTCATGAACACCAGGCAGACCGCGAAGACCACGATGGAGGTCACCCCGGAGATGATGAACTGGCTCTGCCAGTCGCCGAAGTGGTCGAGGGTGTGGTTGGCCACCACGCTGGTGAGCAGGCTTCCGGCCACCGGCCCCACCGTCCAGAAGCCCATGGCCGAGGCCCGGCCCATCTGGGGGCTGAAGTCTCGCACCAGGGCCGGGGTGGCCACCAGAATGGCCCCCTCCACCAGCCCCATGGCCGAGATCACGATGGCGAAGCCCCACTCGGTGGTGACGTTGGGGACCCCGACCGCCACCAGCAGCCCCACGATGAGGAGCCCGTAGATGATCACGTTGGCCCGGCCCAGCCGGTCGGTCCGACTGGCCGGAAGCGAGGCGAAGGCCCCGATGAGGTTGGAGACGATCACGATGCCGACGTAGAAGCGGAAGGACATGTGGAAGGTCTGGAGGATGTTGGGGGTGACCCCGGTCTGCGTGTAGTACGTGTAGTAGAGGACGATGGTGGCCAGAATGGCCAGTCCCAGCAGGGCGGTCCGCCGCCCGCCGGGCGGATACTCGTCGATCTCGTGGACGAACAGGAAGCGGAACAGCCGCCCCCGCTCCGGGGCCGGAGTGTGACCGGCGCCGGCCGGCCTGACCGCTGTGTCTGCCATGGCTTTCTCCCCCAGGTGCTCGCTTGCGGGAGCCTCCCCGTGTGGGAGCCTCCCCGGTCCCGATCCGAACGTAGCGCAAGCGCGGCGTCCGTCCGGTCATGGCGGGATCGGTCGGGAGGTCAGTCGAGCACCGCGGCGGCCACCAACTCCTCCAGGTACCGGGTGTCCCACCACGAGATCTGGAGCTGCTTGGCCCGGCGGAAGTACAGCTGGATGTCGAATTCGACGGTGAACCCGATCCCGCCGAAGATCTGCTGGGCGGTGGCGGTCACGTCACGGAAGGCCTGGCAGGCGTAGAGCTTGGCCATCGGGGCCAGCGAGGCCACACTGCGCCCCTCGGACCGGGCCCAGGCGGCCTCGTGGACCAGCACCTCGGCCCCGTCGACGGTGGTGGCGGCGTCGGCCAGGTAGTGGGCCAGGGCCTGGAACGCCCCCAACGGCTTGTCGAACTGCTGGCGGTCCTTGGCGTACTGCACGGTGATCTCGAGGGCGTACTGGGCCCCGCCCACGGCCTGGGCCGCGGCCATGATGATCCCGTCGTGCATGACCGCGTCCCAGGTGGACCACCCGCTCTGCGGTGCCCCGATCCGCTGGGCCGCGGTCACCCGCACGTGGTCCAGGTCCACCCGGTACTGGGTGTCCGAGGCGATCGTCATCTGCTGGGTCAGGCTGACCCCGGCCGCCGCCGGATCCACCACAAACAGATCGATGTCGCGGTCACCGTCCCCGGTCCGGGCCAGGACGATCAGCGCCGTGGCGGCCCGGGCGAAGGCCACGTGGCGCTTGGTCCCGGTGATCACGAAGCCGTCGCCGTCGGGAACCGCCCGGACCTCGATCCCCCGGGGGCCGAAACCGTTCTCCGGCTCCAGCCAGGCCGGGGTGATGATGGCCTCGCCGCTGACCAGCCGGGGCAGCCACTCCTGCTTCTGCTCCTCGCTGCCGGCCCGGGAGAGGGCGCCGCCGGAGAGGATGGAGCTGACGAAGTGGGGCGACGGGGCCAGCGACCGGCCGAACTCCTCGTAGAGCACCACCGACTCCAGAGCGGTCATACCGGACCCCCCGTACTCCTCGGGGATCTGCAGGCCGATGAGGTCCAGATGGGCCAGCTGCTTCCAGAGCTCGGGCGAGTACCCGACCGGGTCGTCCTCCAGCTCACGCACCACCGAGAGCGGGGACGTGGTGGCGCACACCCCGCGCACGGTCTCACGGAGCATCTCCTGCTCGGCACTGAATGTCAGGTCCAACATGGTGGGGTCCCCTCCTCGGGTGATGCGGTCTGTCGTGCGGACGTGGCTGCGAACTGTCGTGCGGTCGTGCGACCCTCCGTCGGCGTCACGGCTGCCAGGCCGGGCCGGTGCGGGTCCAGGGATTGTCCCGGTCGTCGACGGGCAGGGCCACCCGGGCCTGACAGGTGGTCTTGGGGTCGTCGTCCACCGACACGGAGATGTCGACCGACACCCAGCCGCACCCGGTCGGGTCGACCCCGGTGTCGGTGACCACGCCGCGGAACACCATGGTGTCGCCCGGGAAGATCGAGCCGAGCATGCGGAAGGTCATCCGCTGCAGCCGCCCGTAGGGACCGGTCCAGTCGGTGACGAACCGCTCGAACCAGGCCGCCTGGTTGGGCGTGTTCAAGAAGATGTCGCGGGTGCCGTTGCGATTGACGGCGAAGTCCTTGTCGTGGTGCATGGGACGCCAGTCGCGGGTGGCCAACGCCCCGAGCACCACGGTGGTGGCGGTCACCGGATACGCCAGTTCCGGCAGGTCGTCTCCCACCGCCACCTCGGGGTGGAGCAACCGCGGCACGTTTGGCGCGCTCACGACGGGTCCCCGCCGGAGCCGGCCCGGCGGTAGCCGAACCCGGTGTAGCTCTCCACCGCCACCAGCTGGTCCCGCTGGTTGGTGTACTCGACGTCGATGACCCAGAACCGGCCGGTCCCCAACCGGGTGGTCTTCTCCCCGCTCACCGACCGCAGGATCTGGCGGGTGGACAGCCGGTCACCGGGCCGGACCGGCTCGTGGAAGACGATGGTGTTGTCACTCATGACCGCCTCGGGCAGGCCGAGTCCCTCCTTCAGGTCGAAGTGGACCTGCAACGGCAGCCCCGGGGTCTCCCGTGCGGGCGCCCAGTGGTGGGGGCGGAACCAGACCGAGACCATGGTGGGAGGGGCGATGGGTCCCCCGGTCACCACCTCGGCGACCTCCGGATCCCAGAACAGCGGGTTGCCGTTCTCCACCGAGGCGCAGCTGGTCCACACGTACCCCTGCTCCACGGGGAACTCCCCCTCCTCGGGGTAGAGGGCCACTCCGATCAGTCCCTCGATGTCCTCAGCGCCGATGGCACTCATGCCACCACCCCCCGTTCTCTCAGTGCGGCGATGTGGGACGGCGCCAGGCCCGCCCCGGCCAGCAGCCCGTCGGTGTGGAGGCGGTCCGGATCGACCACCACCGGGCTCCCGGTGACCGGCATCCCGGCCAGCACCGGCCCGACCTGACGGAACCGCACCGGTCCGTCCGCCGGTCCGTCCGCCGGTCCGTCCGCCGGTCCGTCCCCGGAACGATCCCCGGGCCCGACGCCGGGCCCTTCCCCCGGTTCGACCACCGCCTCGACGAAGGCGTGGCGGGAGGCGAACTGCCCGTCGGCCACCAACTCGTCCACGGTGAGCACAGGGGTGACGCAGGTGTCGGCACCGGCCAGGGCGTCGACCCAGGCGTCCCGGTCCCGGGTGGCGAAGGCGGCGCGGAAGTCCTCCCGGATGGCGTCCTGGACCTCATCGTCGAGCTGGTGGGCCACCCACTTCCCGCAGTCGAGCAGCCGGCACAGGTTGGCGAAGAACTTCGGCTCGATGGCGCCGACGGCCAGCCAACGGCCGTCGGCGGCCCGGTAGGTGTCGTAACAGGCGTAGCGCCCGGTGATGATGTTGTGCCCGAATCCCACCTCGGCCCCGGTGGCCAGATGCTCGTCCACGGCCAGCGACGTCATCCACAGCACGCCGTCGGCGATGGACACGTCCAGATGGACACCCGGCCCACCCTCGGCCCGGCCGACCAGGGCGGCCATCACCGCCAGGGCCGCATGCATCCCCCCGCCGGCGGCGTCGGCGATGGTGGCGCCCGACACCGGCGGGCCCCCGTCGGCGCAGGGCTCGGTGGCGGCCAGATAGCCCCCGACGGCCAGGTAGTTGATGTCGTGCCCGGCCCATGCGGCCCGGGGTCCGTCCTGCCCGTACCCCGTGGTCGAGCACAGGATGACCGCCGGGTTGACGGCCCGGAGGTCCTCGAAGCCGATGCCCAGCCGGTCGACCACCCCGGGCCGGAAGCTCTCGACCACGACGTCGGCCGTGCGGACCAGCGCCAGGAAGGCCTCGCGGCCCTCGGGGTCCTTCAGATCGATAGCCGTCCGCAGCAGGTGACGGGACCCGCTGTACGCGTAGAACGGTGGCCGGATCTGTTCCGCCCCCCGTCCGGGCACCGTCCCCACCTTGACCACGGTGGCGCCGTAGTCGGCCAGCACCCGGGTACACCGGGCGGCCGGACCCACGCTGGCCAGATCCAGCACGGTGATGCCCTGGAGGGGCCCTCCGGCACCGGGGGGTCCTTGGCCCACCGACGGCGCGACGGCATCGGCGGCGGGTGCTTCGGTCACGGGCATGGGGAGCGGTCAGAAATTCTTCGGCAGGCCGAGTTTGCGTCGGGCGATGATGTTCTTCTGGATCTCCGATGAGCCTCCACCGATGGTGTCGATGACCGTGTACCGGTAGGTGGATTCGGACCGGCCGGCCATCGGGGCGTCCTCGTCGCGCACCCGCAGCTGGCCCCCGGGACCGGCCATGTCCATGGAGGCATTGGCCAGCCGCCGCGAGAACTCCGTGGTGAAGAGCTTGTACTCCGAGGCCTCGGCCGTCGGGGGCGAGCCGCCCTGGGACGATGCGAACACGAACTTGAGTCCCAGCATCCGGGCCACTTCGGCCTGGGTGTGGAGTTGGGCTATCTGCGACCGCACCACGGGGTCGTCCTTCAGGGGGGCCCCGTCCCGGCGGGCCGTGGCCACGTACTCGGTGAGCAGGTCCAGCCTCTGGGCGATGGGCGAGTAGGTGAACAGGGTGAAGCGCTCGAGGTCCAGGGCCTCCGAGATGTATTGGAATCCCTTGTTGAGCTCACCCACCACGTAGTCGTCGGAGACCCAGACGTCATCGAGGTACACCTCGTTGGTCCGCTCGTCCCCCATGGTCCAGATGGCCTTGACGGTGATGCCCGGATGGTCCATCGGGACCAGAAACAGGGTGATCCCGTAGTGCTTGGGGGCATCGGGATCGGTGCGGGCACCCACCCAGTACCAGTCGGCGAAGTGGGCCGAGGTGGTCCAGGTCTTCTGTCCGTTGAGGCGCCAGCCGTCCCCGTCCCGGGTGGCCTTGAGCTGCATGGAGGCGGCGTCGGAGCCGGCGTTGGGCTCCGAGTACCCCACGGCGAACTCGACCTCGTTGCGCAGGATCTTCGGGAGGAACTCCTTCTTCAGGTGGTCACTTCCGTGGCTGATGATGGTCTTGCCGATGATGCCCACGCCCTTGCCGATCTGCGGACCCCCCCGGGCGGCCAGGGCCTCGTTGAGCAGGTACTCGTAGATCCCCTCGCCGGCCGAGCCGCCGTACTCCTCGGGCCAGGTGATCCCCAGCCAACCCTGCTCGCCGACCTTGGCCATGAACTGGCGGCGGAGGGGGGTGTCGACGATCTGCGCCATGTTCTCGCGGGTGACGTCGAAGACCTCGGGGTCGTCGTTGGCGTCGAGGAACTCCTCGACCTCCTTGATGAAATCGAGCTGCTCCGGGGTGAACTCGAAGTCCATGTGGGCCTCCGTGGTTGGGCGCGGCAGGTGCCGCAATGGTTTCCTGACTGACCGTCAGATACTGTGGCCATCATAGGATGGCGGGGCACCGGGGGCCAGCGTCACCGCTCCGGTCGGCGTCACCACCACGTTGCACCCAGTCACGACCACCTTCCCATGAGAGGCAGCGGATGAGAGGCATCGTCAGCATCGCCGGGTACGTCCCCTACCGTCGCCTGCCGCGTGCCGCGGTGTCCCAGCTCTTCGGGGCCGGCGGGGGCAAGGGCACCCGTTCGGTGGCATCCCACGACGAGGACACCACCACCATGGCCACCGAGGCCGCCCGGCTGGCCTTGGCCTCGGCGCCCGGGGCCGCCCCCGCAGCCCTGTGGTTCGCCACCGCCACACCGGCGTATTTGGACAAGACCAACGCCACCGCCATCCACGCCGCCCTCCGCCTGCCCTCCCAGGTGCCGGCCTTCGATTTCGGCGGCGCCCTCCGGTCGGGACCGGGGGCCCTGCACACCGCGCTGGTCGCCGCCGGCACCGGCACCGTCCTGGTGACGGTGGCCGACATGCGTGACGGGCTGCCCACGTCGGCCGACGAGGTGGCCGGAGGGGACGGCGCCGCCGCCGTGGTCATCGGCGACGACTCCCCGGGTACCCCGGTCATCGCCGAGTACCTCGGGGGGGCCTCGGTGACCGACGAATTCCTCGACCGGTGGCGGACGCCGGGGGACCGGCGTTCCCGGGTCTGGGAGGAGCGGTTCGGCGAGACCCGTTACGTCCCCCTGGGTGCCGGGGCCTGGGAGTCCGCGTGTAAGGACGCCGGCATCACAGCCGACCAGGTGGACCGGGTGGTGGTCTGCGGCATGCACGGGCGGGCGGTCAAGGCCCTGGCCCGCAAGCTGGGTGTGCGGGACGGGGTCCTGGCCGACGACCTGGGGTCGTCGGTGGGGCAGGTCGGGACGGCCCATCCGGGTCTGGTGGTGGCGTCGATGATCGAACAGTCGGAGCCGGGCCAGATCGTGGCTGTGGTGGCCCTGGCCGACGGTGCCGACGTCCTGGTCTTCCGGACCACCGGGGCGCGGGCGGCGTGGTCCCCCACCACCACCGTGGCCGACCAGGTGGCGGTGGCCGCCGACCTCAGCTACGGCAAGTTCCTGAGCTGGCGGGGCATGGTCACCACCGAGCCTCCCCGCCGGCCCGAGCCCCCCCGGGTGTCGGCCTCGGCCGCCGGGCGCAGCGAGGATTGGAAGTTCGGCTTCGTCGGGTCGCGGGACCGGTCCTCGGATGCCGTGCACCTCCCGCCGTCCCGCATCTCCATGCTGGGTGGGGCCCTGGACGACATGGACCCGGTGGAGATGGCCGGCACCGAGGCCACCATCGCCACCTACACCATCGACCACCTGGCCTACTCGCCCAGTCCCCCGATCGTCTTCGCCGTGCTGGACTTCGACGGTGGGGGGCGGTTCCCGGTGGAGCTGACCGACGTCGACCCGGAGACCGTCGGCATCGGGGACCGGGTGGCCATGACCTTCCGCCGGCTGTACACCGCCGACGGCATCCACGACTACTTCTGGAAGGCACGGCCGGTCCGGGCCCCGAGGTCGGATGCCGCCGGCCCGGGCGGGGCCTGATCAGAGGGCCTGATCAGAGGGCTTGACCAGGGGACCGGACCAGTCGGGCTGACCAGAAGAGATCTGACCAGAAGAGATCTGACCAGAAGAGATCTGACCAGAGGAGAGAGACGTTGTCATCGCACGGGATCAAGGACCGGGTGGCCATCGTGGGTATGGGCTGCACCCGTTTCGCCGAACACTGGGACAAGGGACTC
>Ga0182012_10002958_pt1 | contig 18253 bp, 19 predicted proteins | sample 612S2SmetaG_FD_120486 | JGI IMG/M metagenome (GOLD analysis project Ga0182012, IMG submission 120486) | Permafrost microbial communities from Stordalen Mire, Sweden - 612S2S metaG | ecosystem: Environmental > Terrestrial > Soil > Wetlands > Permafrost | place: Sweden: Stordalen | collected...
AGGTTCTCCACCAACCCACGGGTGGGGGCCAGGTCCCGCGGGGCCAGCACGTCCTGCCAGGTCCGGAGGGAGGTCCACGACACCGAATCGGCCTCCAGACCCACCGCGGACGCCGGCGTCACCAGGTCCACCACGGCATCCCGTTGAACCTGGAGCCCACCGATGCAGACGGTGATGTCGTCGGTGACCCCGGCTGCGGCCAGCTGCTCGCGGGACTGGGTCCGGTACCTCCCGTCGGTGGTGAGGAGGGCCCCCGTCTCCGTCACCAGGAGGAGCCCGGCCGACCCGCTGAATCCGCTCAGCCAACGGATGTTGGCCGGGGTGGTGACCACCAGGGCGTCGATGGGCCGGCCATCCTCTCCGGTCGACCCGAATCGCTCCCGCAGCCGGTCCAGCCGGCCGGACACGTCCAGCGGGGCGAGGTCGGTGGCGTCGGTCACTCCCGCCCCCCCGTCGGGCGGCCCCCGAGGAGCCGGTGCACGGCCTCGACGGCCAGGAGATAGCCGAGACCCCCGAACCCGGCGATGCAGCCGTCCGCCACCGGGGCGATGACCGACGTGTGGCGGAACGGCTCCCGGGCCGCCGGATTGGTCAGGTGCAGCTCGACCACCACACCGTCGAACGCGGCCAGGGCATCGTGGAGCGACCAGGAGGTGTGGGACAGGGCGCCGGCGTTGATGATGATGGCGTCCGCCACCCCCCGGGCCCCCTGCACCGCCTCGATCAGCTCCCCTTCGTGGTTGCTCTGGATGGGGTCGAGCGTCAGCCCGCGCTCGCCGGCCGCGGTGGTGGCCGTGGCCACGTGGTCGTCGAGGGTGGCGGAGCCGTAGATGGCCGGTTCCCTCTCCCCCAGCAGGTTGAGGTTGGGACCGGACACCAAGAGGATCCTGCCGGTGGTCATCCGGCACCCCCCGCTGACGACGCCTGCATCTCCGCAAGGGTAGCCACCACATCGGCCTCCGCGATCCCCCGCACCACCTCGACCCCGCGCGGTCCGTCCAGGACGAAGGTCAGATCGTGCTGGGCCTTCTTGTCGCGGGACATGAAGGTGACCAGTCGGTCGGGATCGACTGGCCCGGGCACCACCGCCGAGAGGTCGAAGGCGCCCACGACGGCCCGGTGCAGCTCGACCCGCCGGTCATCGATGCGGCCCAGCCGCCGGGCCAGCAGGGCGGCGTAGACCAGGCCGACCGCCACAGCCTCGCCGTGGCGGAGATCGAGTTCCGACCCCGGTTCCAAAGAGGCCGCCTCGAGGGCGTGGGCCAGGGTGTGGCCGTAGTTCAGCACCATCCGCCGGTCGCCCTCCCGCTCATCGGAGGCCACCACCCCGGCCTTGATGGCCACACACCGCGCCACCTGCCGGTCGAGGGGCAGGTCCAGCAGCGAGGCGTCCGGTCGGTCACCGAGGAAGGCGTATTTGGCCATCTCGCCCCGTCCGGACGCCCACTCCCGGGGCGGCAGTGTGGCCAGCACCCCGGTGTCGCAGACCACAGCCTTCGGCTGCCAGAACGCCCCCACCAGATTCTTCCCCTCGGGCAGGTTGACACCGGTCTTTCCGCCGATGGCCGCGTCCACCTGGGCCAACAGGGTCGTGGCCACGTTGACGTAGGCCGTTCCCCGCTGGTACGACGCCGCCGCGAAGCCGGCCAGGTCGGTGACCACGCCCCCACCGACAGCCACCACCACATCCGAGCGGCTGAGGCCCCAGCGGGAGAACCCCCGGCACAGGTCCTCCACCACCGTCAGGGACTTGGCCGCCTCCCCGTCGGGGACGGTGAACTCGTGGACCGCCAGACCGGTCTCGACCGTCACCCCGATGCCGGCCTGGGTGACCACGGCGGCCCGGCGGGCACCCGGGACCACCTCGGCCAGGATGTCGGCCAGCCCCTGTCGGCAGCCGTCGCCGATCAGCACCTCGTACCGCCGCTCGCCCAGCTCCACCGGCACCCGGATCATGGGACCGGACCCGTCCCGATGCCCCGGGCCACCACCACCGGGTGGGACAGCACCCGGTCGGCCACGGCCGACGGGTCCAGCCCGTCGACGTCCACCGCCAGGTCGGCAAGACCGGCGTAGAGGGGCCGACGGATCTGGTCCAGCTCGGCCAGCCGGGACGCCGGCTCGTCACCGAGCAGCGGCCGGCCCTCACCCGACCCCACCCGTCGGGCCAGGACCGCCGGATCGGCGCGCAACCACGCCACCACGCCCGCCCCCTTCATCACCCGGCGGTTGTCCTCCGACAGGACCACCCCGCCGGCGGCCGACACCACCACCGGATCCTCGGAGGACAGGGCCTCGGCCAGGGCGCTGGCCTCCTCGGCCCGGAACGCCGACTCACCCCGGGCGGAGAAGAGCTCGGGGACGGTCGATCCTGTGCGGGCCATGACCTGGGCGTCGGAATCGACGTGCCGCCACCCCAGGCGGTCGGCCAGCAGACGACCCACCGTCGTCTTGCCCGCCCCCATCATGCCGACCAGGATGATCCGGTCAACCATCGGCCACGGGGCCGGCGGCGGAGGGGGTCTCACCCAGTGCGGCCAGGTACCCCCGGCGGTTGCGCCGGAACTCGTCCACCGAATCACCGCCGAATTTGCGCAGGGCCTCCGATGCCAGCACCAGGGCCACCATGGTCTCCGCCACCACGCCCATGGCCGGCACGGCCGTCACGTCGGTGCGCTCCTTGAACGACACGGTGGACTCCTTCGACACCACGTCGACCGTGCCGAGGGTGGGACGGTTGAGCGTGGCGAGCGGCTTCATCGACACCCGGGCCACGATGGGCGCACCGGTGGAGATGCCGCCCTCGATCCCGCCGGCGTGATGGGTGTCGCGGACGTAGCCACCGCCCAGGAGTCCGGCGGTGTCCTCGCCGTCGCCACCGTCGGCCAGCCGGATGGCATCGTGGGCTTCGGAGCCACGGAGTCCGGCCAGCCCGGCTCCGTCACCGATCTCCACGGCCTTGATGGCCTGGATACTCATGAGGGCCTGGGCCAGCAGGGCGTCGAGCTTGCGGTCCCAGTGCACGTGGCTGCCCAGTCCCACCGGCACCCCCCAGGCGATGACCTCGGCCACCCCGCCGAGGGAGTCACCGACCTTGGCCGCGGCCTTCACCGTGGCGATCATCCTCTCCCCGGCCCCGGGATCGCAGGACCGGACCTCGGAGTCGTCGGCCCGGAGGAGCTGGGCCACCGTGGGCAGGGGGCCGGGCCCGGCCCGCTCCGGTCCGATCTGGATGATGTGGCTCAGCACGTCCACGCCGATCTGGGCCAGGAGCAGCTTGGCCAGGGTGCCGGCGGCCACCCGGGCCGCGGTCTCACGGGCCGACGCCCGCTCGAGGACGTCACGGGCATCGTTGAGCCCGTACTTGAGCATGCCCGAGAGGTCGGCGTGTCCCGGGCGGGGTTGGGTCAGGATCTTCGACGGCAGGCCGGGGGCGGGCGACATCTCGGTCTCCCACTTGGGCCACTCGGTATTGGCGATCTCGATGGCGATGGGTGAGCCCAGGGTCCGTCCGTGCCTGATCCCTCCCACCAGGCTCACCTCGTCCGCTTCGAACCGCATCCGGGGCCCCCGGCCGAACCCCAGGCGCCTCCGGGCCAGTCCCCTCTGGATGTCCTCGGCCGTCACCAGCAGTCCGGCGGGCATCCCCTCGACGATGACCACCAGGGCCCGGCCGTGGGACTCACCGGCAGTCAGGAAGCGCAGCATCCCCGGAAATCTACTCGGGGCCGGCCGGGCCACCGGTGGCCATCCGGCCCCCGGGTCGGTCCACCGCCCGTTCAGCTCCCTGCATGGAAGAGGTGCTGGGCGACGGGACCGCCCCAGTACACGGCGATGGCCGCCCCGGCCGCCAGGGACGGGGCGAAGGGGATCCGGGTCCTGCGCCCGGACGAGGAGACCACCATCATCACCACCCCGAAGACCAGCCCGACGACGAATCCGGCCAGAAAGGCCACATAGGCGTGGAGCAGGCTCAAGAAGCCCACCGTGATCCCGATGACGCCGGCCAGGCGCACGTCGCCGAATCCGATCCCCCGGGGGACGAACCACCACAGGGCGAAGAACACGCCGAAGGACACGGCCCCGGCGATGGCCGCCCCGGCGAGGTCGTGCCACCGGTGGTCGGCAGCGGCCGAGGCCACCAGCAGGGGGACGATGAGGGCCAGGGCGCCGTAGAGGAGGCGCCGGGGCACCAGACGGTGGGAGAGGTCGGTGACCGACACCACCACCAGCAGGGCGAAGAAGACGCAGAACGGGGCCAGGACCAGGTCCCGACCGAAGTGGACGGCCGCCCCGGCGAACAGGACCGCGGTGACCAGGCCGGCGCCGACCGTCCGGGTCGGTGAGGAGCCGGCGGGAAGGAGGTGGCGGACCGGACCGGCGGCGTCGGGGCCGGGTCCACCGTCGGGCCCGGGCTCGCCGGCGGCACCGGACCCGGCCCTCTGCTCGGCCCGGCGGCGGTCGTCCTCGGCACGGCTCTCGTCGGCCAGGCGTTGTCCCAGGGGATCGAGGACGCCGCCGATGATCAGCCCGGCCACCGCCGTCCCCGAAACCAGCCACGCGTCCATGTCCGGAAAGGTACCGGACGCCCGTGGATCCGACGGGTATGGGCTGAGCGCCCGGGGGCCCCGGTCCGCTCTGCGCTCAGCTGTGGGCCGGCTCGTAGTACGGGTTGGTGCCGTCAGCGTGGTCTGTCACGTCCACGATGTCGGCGATCTCCGGAATGGCCTCGCGCAGGATGACCTCGATGCCCTGGGAGAGTGTGGCCTTGGCCATACCGCACCCCTGGCATCCCCCACTGAGGCGCAGGTACACCGACGAGTCCTTCACCGCCACCAGGTCGGCCCGCCCCCCGTGGGCGGCGATGCTCGGGTTCACCTGCTCGTCGAGGACCGACACCACCCTCTGGGCCAGCGGATCGGACAGGTCCACACTCGGGTCGAGTCCGCGCAAGGTGGCCGGCGGCGGGGTGTTGGGGTTGACGATGACCAGTCCGCCCTCGCCGGAGGGGTCGGTCACGAAGTCCAGCGTGGCCCCCTGGAGACGGTCGACGCTGGCCGCCGGCACCACCACGGGAAGGTCGTCCGCCTCCTGCACCACGTCACCGGCGCCGGCGTCCGCCAGCGACTGGAAGTACATGTCGTAGGAGTAGGCGCCGTTGTTCTCACCGCTGACCTCCAACCACAGCGCCAGCGACTCCGGTGCCACCTCGTTGGACAGGACCTCGAGCACCGTGGCCCGGGCGCTGCCGGTGATGGTCAGCACCGGGTGGATGTCCTCACGGTCTTCACTCATGCCTGACATCATAAGGGCGTGCCACCCACCCACAAGCAGGTCCGCGCCAACGCCCACGAATGGGTCAGTTTCGACGACCCCGACGAGGAGCGGACGTGGCTGTTCGACGTGACGTTCCTGGTGAGCTCCTGGACGTGCATCTTCGGGCAGGGGTGCCAGGGCGTGCTCACCGGACCGGCGCCGGAGCTGGTCCAGGGGTGCTGTTCGTACGGGGCCCACTTCACCGGCAAGAAGGACGCCCGCAAGGTGGAGCAGGCCGCGGCCGAGCTCTCCCCGGACCTGTGGCAGTTCCACAAGCAGGGACGCAAGGGCGTGGTGAAAAAGCTCCCCGACGGGGATCTCGGCACCCGGATGGTCGACGGGGCCTGCATCTTCCTCAACCGCCCGGGTTTCCCGGCCGGGCCCGGCTGTGCACTGCACAAGGCCGCCGAGGCCCAGGGCCGCAGCCACGTCGAGCTGAAGCCGGAGGTGTGCTGGCAGCTGCCGCTCCGGCGCGAGGACGAGACGGCACCCGACGGCCGGGTGACCTCGGTGATCCGCCAGTGGGACCGCCGCCACTGGGGCGAGGGCGGAGAGGAGTTCCACTGGTGGTGCACCGAGGAGCCGGCTGCATTCACCGGGCACGAGCCGGTCTTCGTGAGCATGCGCACCGAACTCGAGACCATGGCCGGCCGGAAGGTCTACAAGCGGCTGGCCGCCTACCTCGAGGAGCGGATGGATCCCCGCACCACGGTGACCCTGCTCCCCCATCCGACGGTGCGGCGCTGACCGGTGGGACCGCGCCCCGCTCCACCAGCGGGGTGGGGGATCACTCGGCCAGGGGGTCGTCCTCGGCCAGTGGGTCGTCGGTGCGGGCGGTTCCGAGGATCTCGTCGTAGTCGTCCTCGGTGGCCAGGCACCATGAGGCGTGCTTGTCGTCCGGCTCGGCTCCGCACTCGGGGCAGCGCCGACTGGCCGTCGCGACCGACCGCTTCAGACTGCGCGCTTCTTCGAAGCGGCGATGGCGTCCCTTCTTCACGGAAACAACTCCTTGCCCCACCAGGGTGGCATCAGCCCGTCCAGCCTCGGACCGGGGTGACCACCAAGTCACCAATGCGATGCAGTGTAGTGCGGAAGGGGCCCATTCGTAGCGCACCGATGGCACCGGTACCATCGTGTCAATGGCTGCGCCCACCGACCCCGCCACCCCGTCGTTCGACCCCGATGCCATGGTGGAACGCTTCCGGGCGCGGGCCGACGCCGTGAGGTCCCGGGGCCTCCCGCCGGTGGAGGGACCCGACCGGGAGCGGTTCAAGAGGCAGGCGCAGACCGACTTCATGGACTTCGCCATGATCGCCGACGCCCAGCCCTCGCTGGAGGGCGGCGTCCTGACGCTTCGCATCGACCTCCGACCGGCGGAGGACCCTGGGTCCTGACCGCCGGGTCCCGACCGCCGGGCTCGGGCGTCCTGACCGGTCAGCCGCCGTAGTTCATCCTGGTGTCCTCCATGCGGAGCACCCCGTCACCGTCAGCGGGGCCGTCGGTGCCGTCGGCATCCCCGGTCGCCGGACCGGCCTCCCCCGCATCGACGACCTCTCCCACCACCAGGACGTGGCTGGCCTCTCCGCCGGCGGCATCACCGTCCCAGTGCAGGACGTGGCGCACCTCACAGGCCAACCAGGCCCGGGCCACCGACAGACAGGGGTACCCGCCGGCGACCTCGTGGACCGGCTCCCCCTGCAGCCGGACCGCCGCCCCGTCGCCGTCCACCTCCACCGCCTCCACCGGCTTGACGAACCTCCGCACCACGGACCGCTCCGTCCGGGGCAGAATGCTGACGGCGAAGCCTCCCCCCTCCTCGATGAGTCCCCGGGTGACGGAACGGGCCTCGACCGCCACCGCGATCAGCTTGGGGTCGGTGGCCACCTGCATGACCCAATTGCAGGTCATCATGTTGCGGTCGGCCCCGGCGCGGGTGCCCACCACGTACAGCCCGGTGGGCAGGGACCACAGGACCCGGCGGCGCAGCCGGTCGTACTCGTCGTGATCACGCCCGGGCGGAAACGGTCCCACGTCGTCGCGCGCTAGCGGCACGGGTCGCACCCCCCCGGGACAGGCCGGGCGGCGCCGTCGGGATCCGGGGCCACCTCAGCCTCCGAACGGGTCGTTGTTGTCGGCCGGGGCCAAGGTGGTGGAGGTGGACGGCGTCCGCCCGATGATCGAGGTCATCCGGTCCAGTGCCGTGGTCAGGAGGGGGACCAGACGGGTCCGCTCCGCCGCCGACCGGCGCAGGACGGCGGCACTCCCACCGGCACCGTTGTAGCAGTCGTTCCCCGCCGCGGCGGCGTCCTCGTAGGCCGTGTTGAGGTCGTCGGTGGTCTGGGTGTCGGGGGTCGGGAGATTGCCGATGGCCGTCTGGGCGTCGGTGGTCAGGAGGGCGCAGACCGTCTTGACGGCCGATGCCGGCTCGTGGCGGCTCAGGGCCCGGTCGACATTGCGGGCGTCCACCTCCACCTGGCCGACGGCGGCACCCCCGACGGAGGTCGCCAACCAGGCGGTCATCTGTTCGGCCGGCGAACCGGACTCGTCCAGCGTGCACCCGGCCAGCACGGCGGCCGCCAGCAGCCCCACCGCCACCGACCGAGCCACGGTCACCGCCGGGTGGCGGTGATCCGGGTCCCGGCCCGGGACCCCGGCGGACCGGACCCTCGCCGGCCGGCCTCCGGCCCCGCTCGGAAGGGACCCTGCCACTAGGCCGGGAAGCCGGTCCAGTCCGGCCGCCACGACGGGTCCAGTTGGCGGAGGAACTGGCCGCACCGCTCCTCCTCGCCGAGCTCGCCGATGGCCCCGGCCGCCGACCGGAGCCCGTCCAGGCAACGGAGGAACCCCCGGTTGGCCCGGTGCTCCCAGCGCACCAGGCCCGACCCCTTCCACCCCGCCCCCCGCAGGGCGTCGAGTCCGCGGTGGTAGCCCACCCGGAAGCAGGCGTAGGCCTCCACGTCGTCACGGGCCAGGGACCCGAGCGCCGCCCAGGCCGCCAGGGAGCGGGGGTCGGTCCGGACCACGTCGGACACGGCGTGGCGGCGCCGTTCAGAGGGCTGGGCCAGAGCCGCCTCGAGCGCCGACCGGAGCGCCGGGGGCTCATCGGGCAGAACCGTCTCGGGCAGACCGGCGGTCAGCCGAACCGGCGAGATGTCGGACCGGTCGGTCCCCGGGGAGGTCATGGGGGTCAGTGTAGGACCGGGGAGGTGGACCGCCGGTTCGCCCCCGGGGACGTCACTCCACCCTGACCAGGTGGTAATCCCTCTTCCCGCGTCGCAGGATCAGATACCGGCCCGCGACCAGATCGTCGCGTCCGACCGTGCGGTCGACATCGTCCTCCCGGCGGTTGTTGAGGTAGGCCCCCCCCTGTTCCACCGTGGTGCGGGCCCGGCCCCGCGAAGGAACCAGACCCGTCTCCGCCAGGAGATCGACCAGGCTGAGGCCCCCGTCGTCCAGTCGGGAGCCGGCCACAGCTGCCGACGGGGCGTCGGCGAACACGTCGAGGAGCGTCCGCTCGTCCAGCCCGGCCACTTCCTCGCCGAACAGGGCCCGGGCCGCCTGCTCGGCCCGCTCGGTCTCGGGGGCGCCGTGGACCAGCGTGCAGACCTGGCGGGCCAGCTCCCGTTGGGCCTCACGCCGTTCGGGATGGTCGGCGGTGGACCCGTCCAGGGCCTCGATCTCGTCATGGCCCAGGAAGGTGAAGTAGCGCAGGTACGTGCCGACCACGGCGTCCTCGCTGCGCAGGAAGAACTGGTAGAGCTGGTAGGGGCTGGTCCGGGCGGCGTCCAGCCACACGGTACCGGTCTCCGTCTTGCCGAACTTGGTCCCGTCCGCCTTGACCACCAGCGGTGTGGTCAACCCCCAGACCTCCTGGTGGCGGACCTTGCGCACCAGTTCGGCCCCCATGGTGATGTTGCCCCACTGATCGCTGCCCCCGAGTTGGAGCCGGCAGCCGAAGGTGTCGAACAGGTGGAGGAAGTCGTAGGCCTGGAGGAGCATGTACGAGAATTCCATGTACGAGATCCCCTGGTCGGCCCGGGCCAGCCGGGATCGGACCGAATCCTTGGCCACCATCTGGTTGACCGTGAAGTGCTTGCCCACGTCGCGGAGGAAGCTGAACAGGGACAGGGGTCGCAGCCAGTCGGCGTTGTTGACCAGCAGCGCCCGGCGGGTGCCGGCGTCCTCCCCGAAATCGAGGAACCGTGCGAGCTGGGCGCGGATGCCCTCGAGGTTGGACGCCAACTCCTCCTCCGAGAGGAGCGACCGCTCCTCGGTCTTCCCTCCCGGGTCGCCGACGAATCCGGTCCCTCCGCCGGCCACGGCGATGGGTCGGTGGCCGGCCGTCTGCAGCCGCCGCAGGTTGCTGATCTGGAGGAGATGACCGACGTGCAGGCTGTCGGCGGTGGGGTCGAATCCGCTGTAGGCGGTCAGGGGCTCGGCGTCGAGCAGCTTCTCGACGCCGGGATCGGTCAGCTGGTGGATCAACCCCCGAAACCGGAGGTCCTCGGCGAGATCAGCCATCGTCCCAGCCTGCCACGTCCGCCGGGGCGGGCGGTGCGGGGGGCGGGGGGCCCACGCCCCGGCGGGGCGTCTACCATCGGGGGCGCGTGATGCTCAATCCGTACCTCCACGGGAACTTCGCTCCGGTGACCGAGGAGCGGACCGACGACATCGAGCTGGTGGTGACCGGGGTGATCCCCCCCGACCTCAACGGTCGGCTGCTGCGGAACGGACCGAACCCGGCCGCGATCCCGGCCGACGAGGCCGACTACCACTGGCTGAGCGGCGACGGCATGATCCACGCCATCTCGCTGTCGGGGGGCCGCGCCACTGGCTACCGCAACCGCTGGGTCCGGACACGGGCGCTGGCCGCCAAAACCGGCACACTCCCCCCCCGGGGGCCCGGTGAGCCCGTGGACGGCCCCGCCAACACCCACGTCATCCGCCACGGGGGGACGACGCTCGCCCTGGCCGAATCGGGCTTCCCCCATGCCCTCTCCCCCGGCCTGGACCGGGCCCGCGTCCACGACTTCGACGGGGCCCTCACCTCACCGATGACGGCGCACCCCAAGGTCGATCCGACCTCCGGCGAACTGGTCTTCTTCGGCGTCGACGTCTTCGGACCGCCCTTCCTGCGCTACCACGTGGCCGACGCCGACGGGTCCCTGATCCGGACCGAGGAACTCGATCTGGCCCGCGCCACCCTGATCCACGACATCGGGGTCACCGCCACCCGGGTGGTCGTGTGCGACCTGCCCGTGGTCTTCGACCTGGCCCTGGCCACCGCCGGCCGCACCGTGCCGTACCGGTGGATGCCCGACGCCGGGGCCCGGGTCGGCGTGATGCCGCGCTCGGGGGGACCGGCCGGGCTCCGGTGGATCACCATCGATCCGGTCTACGTGTCCCACGTCCTCAACTGCTACGACCGCGGCGACCAGGTGATCATGGACGTGATCCGCTACGACCGTGCCTTCGACACCGCACCGGGAGGGGTGATCAGCGGTGCCCGCCCGGTGCTGGCCCGTTGGACCGTCGATCCGGCGGCGGGCCGGGTGACGGAGGAGCCCCTCGACGACACGGCGGTGGAGTTCCCCCGCATCGACCCCGACGTGGCCGGCCTCCCCCACCGGTACGGCTACTGCACCCGGCTCGGGGACCGGGTCGAGCACCCCGAGCCGCGGGGGCTGGTCAAGTACGACCTGGGTCGGGACGGCTCCTACCGCTACGAGCCCGGGGAGTACCGCTTCCCGGGGGAGCCGGTGTTCGTCAAGGCCGCCGACGGCCGCGGCGAGGACGAAGGGTGGATCCTGACCGTCGTCTACGACGTCACCCTGGACCGCAGCGACCTGGTCATCCTGGATGCCACCTCCTTCGCCGGACCCCCGGTGGCCACGGTGCACCTGCCCGTCCGGGTGCCGTTCGGCCTCCACGGCTCGTGGGTACCCTTCGACGCCTGATTCCCCGGGGGATCCACCGCTGCGACCCGCGGTGACACCAGAATTATCCCCGGTCGTGGGAAACTGTCGCCCTTCCGAGGGCCCCTCGTGACCCGCCGCCGGTCGATCGCACCGCCGGTCCGATGAACTGATCTCGACCTCCGTGCCACCATCCGAACCTCCCACCCCCAGCGGATCCCGTCCGTCCGGCCGACCCGCCGGCGGATCGACCGGTCGCCCCCGCGGGTCGTCACCCCACCGGGGCGGCGCCGGCGACCGGCCCCGGGGTCGGTCGGAGTTCCCCGGGCCCATCCTGGGCGGGGAGGTGGTGGCCCCGACCCGTCGCGAACTGCGGCGGGCCCACAAGCGGCGCCGGCGGCCGGCCGAGCGGATCCTGCGGTTCGCCGTGCTGGCCGTGGTGCTCGTGGTGGTGGTGGCCGGTCTCGGGTACGGCTACTTCCAGTACCAGTGGAGCAAAGTGTCCTCCAGTCCGTGCCCGTCGTGCGTGGCCGCGGCCAACGGTGCCCCCTACAACGTGCTCCTGATCGGCTCCGACAGCCGGGTGGGGGAGACGGCGGCCGAAGCCCAGCAGTTCGGCAACGCCACCAACGCCGGCGGACAGCGCAGCGACACCATCAAGATCGTCCACGTGGATCCGGCCACGGGGACGGCGTCGACCCTCTCCATCCCCCGTGACACCTACGTGACGCTCTCCGGCCAACCGGCCGACACCCAGCTGGCCACCCAGAACAAGATCAACGCGGCCTTCGGGGCCGGGCCCGACGCCCTGATCCAGACCATCCAGAACACGTTCGGGATACGGATCAGCCACTACATCGTGATCAACTTCTTCGGCCTGCAGGACGCCGTCAACGCCCTGGGGGGCGTCTCCATGGACTTCCCCTATCCGGTGCGGGACCAGGACTGCTCCACCGGGGTCTGCTACAACAACTCCGGCCTCAACATCCCGACGGCCGGGTGCCAGGTCATCGACGGATCCCAGGCTCTGGCCCTGTCCCGGTCGCGGTACTTCGAGTACTACGCCGACGGGCAGTGGAACTCCGACCCCACCTCGGACATCGGCCGCATCGAACGCCAGAACCTGATCATCGAGGCAGCCTTGGACAAGGCCAAGGGCACGTACGATCCCCTGCGGCTCAACACCCTGTTGACCTCGGTGGTCCACGACTTCAGCAAGGACAACGGCCTGTCCGCCACCGACCTCTTCGGCCTGGCCGAGCGCTACCACGCCTTCTCCGGTTCCGACCTGCAGTCGTACACCCTGCCCACGGTGGGGGCGGTGTCGGACGTCGCCGGCGACGTCGAGGTCGTCCAGCCCGACGAGGCCGGCCCCATGATCTCGCACTTCCTCGACGGGGACGTCGGACCCATCACCACCCCACCACTGGACGCCTACGGCAACCCGGTGGCCCTGCCGGTGACCACCACCACGGCTGCGCCGGCCACCACGGCACCGCCGGCCACCACGGCACCGACGTCGTCGCCCACCGGGACGGCGCCGACGGCCCCGGCGGCCACCGTCCCGTCCTTCGACCCCCGTCCCTGCTGATCCGGTCAGGCCTCCACGGCCTCCACGGCCGCCACGACGGCGGCGTTGATCCGGCGGTGCAGGTCCACATTCTCGTGGCGCCGGGGCAGCCGCACCCGGATCACCGACATCGACCCGCTCCCCAGCCGCCGGTCGATGGCGTCCTCCAGTCCCGTCGGACCCGACGCGGCGTCGATGTCGTCGACCTCCCACCCGAAGCCGGCGGCCACCCGGGCCACATCGGCCTCCTGGGGTGTCCCGAAGAGGGTGTCGAACGAGGTCCCGTCGAGTGCCGACGCCGGGGCCAGAAACGAGAAGATCCCCCCGCCGTGATTGTCGGCCACCACCACGCACAGATCGGCGCGGAGACCCTCGGAGCGCACGAGGGCCGACACGTCGTGGAGAAATGCCAGGTCGCCGACGAGAGCGGCGGTGGGTCCGGCCGAGGCCAGGGCCACCCCCAGCGCGGTGGAGACCACGCCGTCGATTCCGTTGACCCCGCGGTTGGCCACCACCCGGGGTGGATCGGGCCGGGCCGGGCCGAACGACTCAAGGTCCCGGACCGGCATGGACGACGACACCACCAGGGTGGCCGTCCCGGGCATCCGGGCCATCAGGCGGTGGGCCAACGACGGCTCGGTGACCAGTCCGTGCACGGCGGCCAGGGCGCCGCCCGCCCCCAGGGAGGCGGCGATGACCGACCGGGCCCGCACCTCGGCCTCCTGCCAGTCGCCCCACCATCCGGACGGTCCGTCGGCGTGACGGCGGCCCGGGTCATCCCCGGACAGATGTCGGACCACGGCGCGACAGAACTGCGCCGGGTCGGCCCGGACGAAGGCGTCGACCTCCCGCTCGGGATCGCGCCAGCGGCCCCAGGGCTCGACGGTGATGGTGGTGACGTCGGCATCCGGCCCCGCCACCAGGTGGGCGCCCACCACTTTGGACACCCATCTCTCCCCCAGCATCACGACGACCTCGGGCCGGTGACCGCCGGCGAACCTCTCCGACCGGAGGATGGCGTCGGCCGCCGTGATGACCCCGGGTCCGTCCCGGCGGGCACCGGAGCGGGGATCGGCCAACACCGGCCAGCCCAACGCCCGGCCCAGGGCCACGACGGCGTCCGGGTCACCGCATCCGGCACCGGCCACGACCAGGCCCCGGCGGCCCCGCTGCAGCGGCCCCGATCCGACCAGGTCCCTCACCACCGCCTCACCGGGCTGGACGGACCCGGGGTGCACCCGGTGCCACGGACCCCCGTCGGCCCGGCCCGGGGCCGGCCCGCCGGCCCGGTCCGGATCACCGAGCAGCGGCTCCCGGAAGGGCAGGTTGAGATGGACCGGGCCGGGGCCTCCGGCACCCGACACGGCCTCGGCCACCGACCGGGAGGCCAGGGACCGCCACAGTCCCCGGGCGGCGTCGTCGGCCACGCCGGGGTCGGTGAACCACCGGACCGAGCCGCCGAACAGGCGGAACTGGTCGATGGTCTGGGGCGCGCCCACCTGGCGGAGCTCGGGGGGCCGGTCGGCGGTGCACACGATCAGGGGCACCCCGCCGAGGTCGGCTTCGACCACCGCGGCATGGAGCTCGGCGGCCGCCGTCCCACTGGTGGTCACCATCAGCGCCGGTCTCCCGACGACCCGCCCGATGCCCACGGCGGTGAAGGCGGCCGACCGCTCGTCCAGGCGGACGTGGACGGCCATGGCCGGGTGCCCGGCCAGGGCCACGGCCAGCGGCGTGGAGCGGGATCCCGGACACACCACGGCATGGGTCACGCCGCACCGGACCCACTCGTCGACCAGGGTGGCCGCCATCGCCGCCTGGACGTCCGGGCCCGTCCCTCCGCCCGGGCTCGGTACGCTCACCGGATCACCCCGAGCCCATGAACGTCCCGACCCCTGAGCCGTCCCACCCGCCCGTCCCCGCCCCGGCCCTCTTCGCCGAGTCGCTGGGACGGGGACCCCGTCTGGTCCTGGCCCACGGATTCACCCAGACCGGTCGGCTGTGGGGATCGATCGACACCGACCTGGCCCGCGACCACCGGGTGGTCCGTGTCGACCTGCCCGGCCACGGGGGCTCGACCGGGGTGGCGGCCGACCTGGACGAGGGGGCCCGGTTGGTGGGCGACGTGGGCGGGGTGGCCACCTACCTCGGGTACTCCCTGGGGGCCCGCATCTGCCTCCATCTGGCCCTGGCCCGACCGGAGCTGGTGACCGGCCTGGTGCTCATATCCGGGACGGCCGGGATCGATGACGAACCCGGACGCCGGCAACGTCGGGCGTCGGACGGGGAGCTGGCCGACGAGCTGGACCCGGCTCCGGGCTCGGGCCGGACGGCGACGCCGGTGGCCGCCTTCGTCCGGCGGTGGCTGGACGCCCCGATGTTCGCCGGCATCAGCGCGGAGGCCGGCGGACGGGAGGAGCGCCTCCGCAACACCGGGGCCGGGCTGGCCTCCAGCCTCCGCCTGGCCGGCACCGGCACCCAGCGTCCCCTGTGGGACGAGATCGGCGGACTGGAGATGCCGGTGTTGATCATCACCGGCGAACGCGACGAGAAGTTCACCGCCCTCGGCACCCGCATGGCCCGGGCCATCGGGCCCGCCGCCACCCATGCCGTGGTCCCCGGGGCGGGCCACGCCCCCCACCTGCAGGACCCGGGTCGGGTGACGGCCCTGGTCCGGACCTGGACGGACGGATCCGGCGGGCCCTGACCCGGTCAGCGGATCCACAGCCACAGCGAGACCGACAACAGGGCCCCGAAGGCCAGCTGCAGCCGACCTGTGGCCGCCAGCACGGGCAGCAGGGCCCGGCCGGTGGCGTCGCTGTTGACGATCCGTACCGGCGTGACCACCAGGGGTAGGGCGGCCAGGGGCAGCAGGGCCACCAGCGTCTGGTCGGTCCGGAAGGCCTGGGACACCGACGTCAGGGACCACACCGCCACGGCGGCGAACGGCAGCACCACGCAGGCCACGTACATCCATCCGGCGTCCCGCCTCCCCATCCGCACCGCCAGGGTCCGCTTGCCGGTGGACGCGTCGGTCTGGATGTCCCGCAGGTTGTTGGCCAGCAGCAGGGCGGTGGCCAGCAGTCCCACCAGCGTGGCGGCGAACCACACCACCGGTTGGCCGAGCCGGAGGGTCTGGACGTAGTAGGTGCCCACCGTGGCCACCAGGCCGAAGAACACGAACACGAACAGTTCACCGAAACCGGCGTAGCCGTAGGGGCGGGGGCCCCCGGTGTAGAACCACCCCGCGGCCAGGCAGGCCGCGCCGACCACCAGGATCCACCACGAGGTGGCCCAGGCCAGTCCCAGTCCCACCACCCCCGCCACGGCGAAGCACCCCAGGGCGGCCCGTCGGACGGCGGCGGGGGTGGCCAGCCCGGTGGCGGTGAGGCGGACCGGTCCCACCCGGGCGTCGTCGGTCCCCCGGATGCCGTCGGAGTAGTCGTTGGCGTAGTTGGTGCCCACCTGGATGGCCAGCGCCACCACCAGTGCGCCGACCGCCCGCCACCACACACCGACCGGGCTGCCCGACGCCGGGGTGACCAGGACGGCCCGTCCGACCGGCAGTGCGGTGCCCCGAAGGGCGTGGGCCGCCGCCGTCCCCACCAGCACCGGCACCACCGCGGCGGGAAGGGTCCGGGGCCGGGCCCCGAGCACCCAGCGCTTCACCGGCCCGGGAGGGGCCGGCTGGGTCGGGGTGGCCGACTCGGCGGTCACGGACGGCGGGGGAAGCGACCGAAGTCGGGGGGCCGGTGCTCCTGGAAGGCGTTGCGGCCCTCCTGGGCCTCCTCGCTCATGTAGAAGAGCATGGTGGCGTCGCCGGCGAACTGCTGCAGGCCGGCCAGCCCGTCGTCGGCGGCGTGCATGCCGCCCTTCAGCATCCGCAGGGCCATGGGCGAGAGCGTCAGCATCTGGCGGCACCACGCCACCGTCTCGGCCTCCAGGTCGGCCAGGGGGACCACCTCGTTGACCAGGCCCCAGCGGTGGGCGGTGTCGGCGTCGTACTGCCGGCAGAGGAACCACACCTCTTTGGCCCGCTTCAGGCCGATGGTCCGGACCAGGAGGCTGGCCCCGTAGCCGCCGTCGAAGCTGCCCACCTTGGGGCCGGTCTGGCCGAACCGGGCGTTGTCGGCGGCGATGGTCAGGTCGCACACCAGGTGGAGGATGTGGCCACCGCCGATGGCGTAGCCGGCCACCATGGCCACCACCGGCTTGGGCAGACGGCGGATCTGGATCTGGAGGTCCAGCACGTTGAGCCGGCCGATCCCCTGCCGGGACAGTTCGTCGTCCCCGATGTAGCCGTCGTCCCCCCGGATCTTCTGGTCGCCCCCCGAACAGAAGGCGTCGGGACCCTCGCCGGTCAGGATGACCACCCCCACCGAAGGGTCGTCCCGGGCCAGGGTGAACGCCTCGGCCAGCTCGAACAGGGTCTGGGGGCGGAAGGCATTGCGGACCTCGGGCCGGGCGATGGTGACCTTGGCCATCCCGTCGGCCACGTCGTAGTGGATGTCCCGGAACCCGTGGCGGCGCTCCCAGGCCGGAAGGGGCTGCCCGCGGAACCGGTCCACCGGATCCACCGGGGGCCCGGTGATCACGGTCCGGGGCGGCTCCCCGCCCGGGTGCGGCTCCCCGCCCGTCTGTCCCGGTGCAACCATTCGACCAATCACTCCTAGAGTCGGCACTCGTACGGTCGCTAGGCTACCGCCATGCCGGAGCTGGTGGCACTCGACCTGCCGGCGGGGACGGGGTTCGTGGCGGCCCTGCTCTCCGCCTGGGACGCCGGTGACGCCGTGCTCCCCCTCGACCCCCGGCTGCCGCGCCCGGCCGTGCGGCGGCTGATCCGGGACCTAGGTCCCACGGTGGTGGTCGACGCCGGTGGGAGGAGCCGTCGGGCGGGTGGCCGACCCGTCGAACCGGGAGACGCACTGGTGGTGGCCACCAGCGGTTCGACCGGCGAACCCAAGGGCGTGGTGCTGACCCACGACGCCGTCCGGGCCTCGGCCCGGGCCACCTCCGACCGGCTGGCGGTGGATCCGGGGTCCGACCGCTGGGTGGCCTGCCTTCCCCTGGCCCACATCGGGGGGCTGGCGGTGGTCACCCGCTCGCTGGTGACGGGGACACCGTGCACCGTTCTGGAGCGGTTCGACGCCGCCGAGGTGGAACGGCAGTCGCGTGCGGGTGCCACCCTGGTCTCGCTGGTGGCCACGGCCCTGGCCCGCATCGACGCGTCCCGCTACCGCCGGGTCGTCCTCGGGGGGGCGGCCCCTCCCGCCGGGCTCCCGCCCAACGTGGTGTCGACCTACGGGATGACCGAGACCGGATCGGGGGTGGTCTACGACGGGCGGCCTCTCGACGGTGTCGACGTCCGCATCGGTGACGGGGTGGACGGGCGGCCCGGGGAGGTCCTGATCCGGGGTCCGATGGTGATGCGCGGCTACCGGGACGGCACCGA
>Ga0182012_10002959_pt1 | contig 18249 bp, 15 predicted proteins | sample 612S2SmetaG_FD_120486 | JGI IMG/M metagenome (GOLD analysis project Ga0182012, IMG submission 120486) | Permafrost microbial communities from Stordalen Mire, Sweden - 612S2S metaG | ecosystem: Environmental > Terrestrial > Soil > Wetlands > Permafrost | place: Sweden: Stordalen | collected...
AGCCTCAGCCTGAGCCTGGCCAATTTGACCGGCTGCGGGGGTTCCTCCAACCGACCGCAAGCAACTCCGTCGGCCACGATTTCCAGCTTCGTCGCGGACCAGGCGACCATAACGGCGGGGAAAAGCGCGACACTGACCGGAATCTTTGAAAACGGCGCGGGCGTCATCAATCCCGGGAGCATTGCGGCTACGAGCGGAGCAGCGGTGACCGTCACTCCCACAGCGACAACCACCTATACACTCACCGTGACCCCATCTGTCGGCAAGGCGGTCACTGCGACTGCCCAGGTTGTCGTACAAACCACCGGTGCCGCGCAAACCACCGTCTCCGTGGACCTTTCGACTCCCGGCGTCCCTGTCACCGATCAGATTCTTGGCATGAACCTGGCCGCCTGGTATGACGTGACCGACAGCACGAATGAATCAGCGATTCAGTCAGGGTTCCACACGGCTGGAATCAAGGCGATTCGGTGGCCGGGCGGATCGTGGTCCGACGCCTATAACTGGGAAACCAATACCGAATGCGGCACCAGCGCCAACACGAACGACGATTTCACCGATGTCGTCAAGAAGCTCGTGATTCCGGCGGGACTCGATCTTGCCCTCACGGCGGACTACGGCACCGGCAGGAACTGCAGCGGATATGGCGACCCCACAGAAGCGGCGGCCTGGGCCGCCGAAGCGTCCAGTCTCGGCATCACCGTCAGCCATATGACCGTTGGCAACGAGGAGTACGGCAGCTGGGAGGTGGACCATCACAGCAGTCCGCACAACGGGGCAACCTATGCCGCCGCGGTAGCCGGACCCAGCGGCTATTATGCGCTCATCAAGGCTGCCTCCCCCCACACGCTCGTCGGCGTGTCCGTCGCACCGGGATCGGGTCCGTGGGATCAGGATGTCATGTCCGGCGCTCCCTATGATTTCGTCGAATACCACTACTATCCGGAGACTCCCGGAGAGGAAACCGACAGCTTCATCGTGCATCAGGCGGCGCAGGAATTGACCACGAACATCAATACCATCAAGTCGGAGCTGGCCCAGTGGGGCACTGCCGGCACGCCCATTTATGTGGGCGAGATCGGCGGCCCGTACAGCAATCCGGGCAAGCAGAGCTGGTCCATTACTCAAGGCTTATATGCCGGACAGGTATTGGGTGAAATGATGAACGCCGGCGTCTCGCGTCTGACCTGGTGGATTGGCTTTGGCAACTGCAATGGACAAGCCGGGAACAACGGCTCTGCGCTCTATGGATGGCAGCAGTTTGGAGCTTACAATGTCTTCTCCGACGGGTCTGCCGATGCCGCTTGTTCAGGCGCAGGTCCCCTCGGTACCCTGTCTCCCACGGCGCGCGCCTTCCAACTCTTCAGCAGCGTGGCAATCAGCGGTGAATCGGTGTTGACCGCGACCGTCTCCGGAGATACGGCCGATGTTCGCGCGTACGCTGCGACCAACCCAGACGGAACGGCGCTGGTTTTGTTCAATCTAAACGAAACGACGCCGCAATCAGTTTCGGTCACGCTTTCGGGCAAAACCTCCTCGTCCAACGTAATCGTCACCACCTACGACAAGGCCATCTATGACCTGTCAGGTTCGCCAACCGGAACTCCGGCTGACTCATCGGGGACCGGCACTTGGGCCTCACCAGCGACCAACAGCCTCGGCGCGCAGAATCTGCCGCTGACGCTTACCCTGACGCCTTGGAGCATGAACGTAGTCATCATCAAGTAAGTGAGGCAGGCATCAGTACTGGCCGTACCGCCCGGAAATCGATCGAAGCAACTTCTCCGAGTCGTATCCAATTCCATCCTTGAAAACAATTTCCGTATTCTCAATATCTGAAATTCGCTGGGAAGGATCGCCTTTCACGACCACCAAATCCGCGTTCTTACCGGCCTCGACGGAGCCAATGCTGCCTTGCTTGCCCTCGAAGATCGCGCCATTCAACGTGGCAATGCGAATTGCCTGAACTGGCGTAAATCCCGCCTCGACGAGCAGCTCTATTTCCCGCTGATCACCGAAGCCCGGCAATACGCCACCGTTGCCGGTCGGATCCGGGCCGGCCAACAGCAGGCCCCCGGCAGCCACAAAGTTGCGCTCCATCTTGAGCAGGTGCGACCACGCGAGATCCGCATCGGCATTCGGTCTTTCAAAGCGATGGCCACGAGCATATAGGTACGCCTCACGCGCCGGACCGCTCATGGCATCGAGCACCCGCTTCTGCAGCGGCGGCCGGCCCGCCAAGTCGCCTTCGAAGACCGGCAAGGTGGAGGTGACCGCTACGTGATGGATCACGAGAAGATGGATCAGCTTCGCGGCTTCCGGCCCATCTGGGTCCATGGCTTTCAGCGTGTCTTCACCGTCCGACTTCGTGCACTCATCAGGCTTCTTGCCCGGGTCAAGCTGGGTGTTGACGCCGAAGCCATGTTCGAGATCGTCTATCCCCAGCTCAGCTGCTTCGGCATAGGTCACCGAGCACAAATGCCCCGTAATCTTGAGTCCATGTGCATGCGCAGCGTCGATCGCAGCCTTCAACTCGGCGCGCGTAATGTTCATGTACGCTTTGAATGAGGTGGCGCCCACCCCCGCCCAATAATCGACGAATTGCTTGGCCTCCGCCGCGCTCGAAAGCTGGTGCATTTGAATGAAAAGCGAGCCCTTGCCTTCGAGGTACGGCGCGGTCACATCGATATGCGGACCGGGAAGCACGCCTGCCTCGATCTGATCCCGCAGGTTCAGATCAGCATACGGCTCGACACTCCCAGTGGTACGCATCGTCGTGACACCGGCCGCCAGATACATCCGGGGTGACGAAAACATCATTTGGGGCAAGAGTATCGGCCCATCGAAACTTGGAGTTCTGCCCGCTTCGTAGTTCGGAAGCGCAATGTAGTACAGGTGATTGTGCATGCCGACGATTCCGGGCATCACCGTGTACCCCCGCATCTCGAGTACCGTTGTATCGGGCCCTGGCGATGCTGCGTGACCCGCCTCGATCCTGGTGATCTGCCCGTGTTCGATGACCACGTTTTGATCGTCGACCGCCGGCCTCCCGGTGCCGTCGACGACGTTCACATGCGCGAGCACCACGGTGGGCGCCTGCACGCGGACAAATGCCTGAACCTCAGGCGACAGCGTCACAGTTCCCGCGCCGATGGCGCTTGAGCTGGCGAGTAGAAGCGCAGGAATCAGACTGTGTCGGGCAGTACGACTGTCGGCGAGGCCCATTATGGCCTCTCCCGTAACCGCGAGATCACGGGCGTCATGACCGTTCTCCGCTCGTGCCCAGGGTGACGAGAAGCTCGTCCAGTTGCGCGAAGCTCTCGGGCATCCCGCCTTCCATCCCGGCGAGGGCACCGGCGAGAGCTTCCCTCGAGGGATAGATTTCCTTCATGACCAGCAGCGTACCGCCGCCTTTCTCCTCGAAGGTCACCGCGGTGACGGCGCCGTCGTCACTTTCGTCATTGGTCCAGACGAGGCGCGAGTACGGGGTTACTTCGATGTACCTACCGAAGAACACCATGGGCTTTGAGTCCTCGTGGCCGAACTCGAAACGGTACCTGCCCCCGACACGAACGTCCGCTTCGCAGGAAAGCAGTGACACGCCTGACGACTTCGGTGCCCACCACCGCTTGAGCAATTCGGGCGTGGTCCACGCCTCGAACACGATGCGCGCCGGGCCGTTGAACGTTCGCGTAACGACCAACTCGCGTTCGGATTTCCGCTCCACCGTCGTGCGGCTCCTCATAGAGGCAAGCTCACTCGACTTTTTTACGTCCATTAACCGTCTCCCTCCGCTTCAGTTCCTCGACAACCCTGTCCAGCCGGGCCACATCGCCCGCGGCAGCCGCGAGCGGCAAAGCGTCCTGCACGAGGTGCATCAGGGCACGTCCCGGCTCCTCCTCATACATCATGTGGGCGGAATTCTCGAACCAGACGAAGCGCTTCCTGGGCGCCGCAAGCCGATCGTACCACCGGATAACGGGCGCATTGGGCGTCGTGTAGTCGAAGCGCCCGGCAAAAATTATCACCGGGCAATCGAGCCGCTTGAGCTTGCTGAAATCGGTCGCGGCCATCTCGGGCAAAAGCCGCGGAAGGGAAAGAACGCTGCCCGCATGAATCGAGTGGAAGTCGGCGGGGGAATAATCCGGGGAGATCGTTTCTGCATCCTCCCACACATCATAGCTTTTTCTGCCATAGGTCAGTCCGCCATAGCGCACCGACCATTTTCTCTCCACATTGATCTTGTCGAGGGGGATATCCCCGTTGGATTCGGGGTATGGTTCGATGGCGGTGAGTTCACTCAAGGCCTGCACGTCACCCGTCTTGCGTGCGGTATCCAGGACAAACTTATAGCCGATTCGCTCGCCCTCGACCATGTTGATGATCTGGCCGGCACCGATGTAGGCGTATAACCACTCGGGTCGCCGTTCGGCCACGGAAAGGCCGAGTATCGTTCCCCAGGAATGACCCATGACGAAGATCTTTTTCTTGACATAGGTGCGACGCAGATAGGCGATCAATTCCTCGGTGTCCTCAATCATCCGCTCCTTGTGCAGCGTGGGCGCCACTTTGGCCGGATCATTCAGCCCGTAGGTCTTACCGGAGCCGCGCTGGTCCCATTCCACGACTGTGAAAAAGTCGGTCCAGGGCCCCTCGAAGAGATAGCGGTTGGGCAGATCCGGCGCGGCGGGGCCGCCATGGATCAACAGCAGGATTGGGTTGCGCCGGTCGCGCCCGCGCACGGTGATCCATTGCTGGATGCCGCCGATCTCCACCGCTTTCGCCTCATCGAGGCCGTTAGGGGACACCACCTTGCCAACCGTGGCAAGGATCGCATGGGGATCCGGCGGCGGCGCGGACACATCGTCGCCAGCGCCGGCAGATCCGGTCAAAACCAGAGCAAGCCAGATTGATTGGACGACAGCGCGCATTGTGTTCCTTCCTACGACAGCAGCGAACGGCAAGGCTCGATACTCTAATACACGGTTTGCCAGGAGAAGTTGCGTTTCGCTTGGAATCAACCGAGCGCGTCCGGTGCGAATTTCGTCGGTAACCTGTGTGAAATCGAAATTCGCTGTTGCGAGATTATCCTCTCCGCGACGTTACTAAAGCCACCCACTCTGCGGAGGTAACCCATGTTCGACAGCGGTCGATATGCACTCGCGATGGGGCTCGCCCTCGCCCTCGGAACATCAATCGGCGCGCGCGCCGTCGGGCAAGCGGCGAAGCCGTTCATGGAAAGCACCGCGGCACCCAACGAGGCCGGATACGACTCCGCACGAGGTCGTCGCCTGTACGAATCCAATTGTTCCGCCTGTCACGGAAGCGATGGTGAGGGTCGCCCCGGGACTTTCCCACCGCTGAAAGGAAGCGGCGTCGTTACCAAGGACGACGCAACAAAGCACATTCAGGTGGTGCTCAATGGACTTCAGGGCGCGAGGGCCGGGGGCGTCCTATACGCCAGCCCCATGCCGCCCTTCGCCGGCGCACTGGACGACGCCGATTTAAGGGACATCATCGACTATGAGCGCAGCTCGTGGGGCAATCATGGAAAACTCGTGACGGCCGCCCAGGTTGCCGCCGAACGCCATCGCTCAAAATGATCCCCGGCGGCGGTCTAGCTGCTCCATTTGCAGAATCACCGCGGAGAAGTCCTCCTCCTTTCCCTGCTCCGATTCCGTGGCGTTGATCTCGTAGGCCGCTCGTGTCGCGGGCATGCGCGCACCCACCTCAGCCGCCAGCTTGAGAATCAGACCGAAGTCCTTGTTCATGAGCCGCAGGGGAAATTGCGGGCTATAGTCGTCACGAATCGCTCTTTCAAGCTTACCTACGTGAGCCGGCGCGACGACCGCGGTCTCTGAGAGCACGCTCAACAAGCGATTACGATCGAGACCCGCCCTCGCTCCAAGCACCAGGGCCTCGGCAATTGCCTGCATGCCGATCCCCAGCAGGCTGTTCACGACAAGCTTCATGGTCGCGCCGGAGCCGCTCGGCCCCAGATAAAAATGCTTCCGGGAAATCGCTTTGAAGATCGACTCGGCGTCGGCGAAACGACTTTGATCGCCGCCGCCGAACAGCGTCAGCGCTCCCTGTTCGGCGGCCGGCGTACTGCCCGAAATGGTCACGTCAAGGACGTGGACTTCACGTTCCGCACCCAACCTCGCGAGTTCCCGCGAGGTTTCCGGATCGACGGTGCTCAGGTCGATGACCAGCGACCCGCGACGGGCATTTGCAAACGCGCCGCCTGATCCTTTGTAGGTGTTCAGCACAGCCTCATCGCTCGCCAGACACGACAGCAACACGTCACAACTGGCCGAAAGCTCTGCCACGCTTCCCGCGACCGCACCGCCCTGTGGAGTGAGTTGTTCCGCTTTGGCGCGGTTCCGATCGTAGGCAATCAGCTTGAAGCCGGATTCGAGCAGCCTCCGCGCGATGGGCCTGCCCATATAACCGACGCCTATGAATCCAAGTTGGCCCGTTGCGCTTGTGATCGCAGTCATGTTGATTTGTCCTTTTACGCAGCACCGAGTGGGTTTCGGGGCTCGATCGATGAGAATGAGGGCTTTCTGACCCGCCAAATCCTCGCGCGGGCGAATTTCCGCCGCATTACCGCCCCGTGCGTCTCGATTACGGGTGAAATTATCGTGGAGAATTCCATCCGCCCACCCGTTCCTCGCCGTATTTCAATTGAAACGGTTCCGTAGGGAGACGAAATCACCGGGCGACATTCCCGCTGGAGATTCAACACTGCGCCTGCTGCTTAGGTGGTGCGCCGCACTACACGAGTCGCGTTTCGAACAGCCGTTTGATCGAAGCCTTGAGGATGCTGCCATGCCGGAAGTTTCTCATTCGCACATACTGGTCACCGACGATGACCCACAGATCCGCGCGCTCCTGCAGGAGTACTTCGCGGAGAACGGGCTTCGCGTCAGCGTCGCATCGACCGGCGAGCAGATGTCGAAAATTCTTAGCGACGAAGCGATCGACCTTCTCGTGCTCGATTTGCGGCTCGCCGGCGACGACGGCATGGTCATCGCCCGCTCGCTGCGCGAGAAATCTTCGATACCCATCGTCATGCTGACCGGGGTACGCGATGAAGCCGACCGGGTCATGGGGCTTGAACTCGGCGCCGACGATTATCTGACCAAACCCTTCAGTCCACGCGAGCTCTTGGCACGAATCCGAACCGTCCTGCGGCGCACCAAGAGCGGGACGCCGGAGACGGCGCGTCAGCGCGACATTCGCGCGTATCGGTTCGCCGAGTTCGAGCTCAACCTGCGTACGCGGCGTCTCAGGCGCGAAAACGGCGGAAGTATCGTCTTGACGAATGGGGAATTCAACCTCCTCGCCGCGCTGCTCGCCGCACCCGAGCGGGTCCTTACGCGAGATCAGCTGCTGGAGGCGAGCCGTGTGTACGACAACGAGGTGTATGACCGCGCAATCGACATTCAGGTCCTGCGCCTGCGACGCAAGATCGAGCGGGACCCTGCTCAACCCACTTTCATCTTGACCGAGCGCGGCGCGGGATACGTCTTCAGTGCGCCGGTCGAAGTCGTGTATTGAATTCGTTTCGTCTGAAATTCGGCGAAGGCATGCTGAAGTACGAGTGTAATTTTCTCTCTGCATGATCTGAGAACACCGGTAAAGTCGCCGGCGCCCGGAGGTTGACCCATGGATCGCTCACGTCGCTTTGGACAGTTGTGGATTGCGATGGCGTTTTTCGGCGGCGGGTGGGCAGACGGCTCCCCGGCATCCGCCCAAGGCACACCGCCTGCGGCGCCATCCGCCAGCGCATCCTGCCCCGGGGATGACAGCGGGCTGAAATTACCGACCGGCTTCTGCGCGACCATCTTCGCCGACGGCATCGGCCATGCTCGCCACGTGGTTGTCGCCCCGAATGGGGTCGTCTATGTCAATACGTGGTCCGGCCGCTACTACGGCAACGATACGCCCCATGCGGGCGGCTTCCTCGTGGCGCTGCAGGACACCACCGGGGCGGGCCGAGCCGACGTTAACGAGCGCTTCGGTGAGACCGTGAAAAGCGGCGGCGCGGGCGGTACCGGCATCGGCCTCTACCACGGGGCGCTGTACGCCGAGATCAATGACAAGATCTTGCGCTATACGCTTCCTACCGGCTCGATCGTGCCGAATGGGCCCTCGGTGCCGATCGTGACCGGACTGCCGCTGGGCGGCGATCATCCCATGCATCCGTTCGCGATCGATCGAGATGGGTCCCTGTACATCGACGTCGCCACGGCAACCAACGCCTGCCAGTCGCAAAATCGCATTCCGAAGTCCTCCGGCATCAACCCATGCACCGAGCTCGAGACGCGCGGCGGCGTCTGGCGCTATGACGCGAACAAGACCGACCAGGCGTTCTCGCCGGCGCAGCGTTTCGCGACCGGGATACGCAACGCCGAAGGGTTCGCGATCGATGCCGACGACCACATTTTCGTCACGCAGCATGGTCGCGACCAGCTGCACGCGAACTGGCCGGAACTGTACAAACCCGAGGAGGAGGCCACGCTCCCGGCCGAAGAGCTGCTGCTCTTGAAACAGGGTGGGGACTACGGTTGGCCGGAGTGCTACTACGACGGTAATCAGCGCAAATTGGTGCTCGCGCCCGAGTACGGCGGCGATGGGGGCAAGAGCATCGGGCCGTGCGCGACCAAGAAAGCCCCTATCGCGGCGTTTCCGGCGCATTGGGCGCCCAATGGCATGGCGCTCTACGACAAGCAGCAGTTTCCGAGCCACTATCGTAACGGCGTATTCATCGCTTTCCACGGCTCGTGGGATCGAGCGCCCTACCCTCAGGCCGGCTACAACGTGGTGTTCCAAGCCTTGGAGGGTGATCATTCGGCCGGTCGCTGCGAGATATTTGCGGACGGGTTTGCCGGGGCGGTGAAGGCACCGGGCCAAGCGCTGCATCGTCCGTCTGGTGTCGCGGTCGGGCCCGACGGCTCGCTCTACGTGTCCGATGATATCCGCGGACGGATCTACCGCATCGTCTACCGCGGCGGATCGGGCGCATCAGCCGATGCTCCAAGTGTCACGCCCTGCCCCAGCGCATCGGCAGCCGCCGGCGAGATCAGCGCCAATGACGCCAAGCCGCCGGAAGGCACGCATCCCGATGCCGGCGCCGCTGACGCGATTGCAAGGCTTCCCGTTCCGCCGGGCGCCACCAAGGCGATGGTGGCGCTCGGAAATCGAATCTTTCACGGCCAAGTCGGCGGAGCGACCTGCACCGGCTGCCATGGCGGCGACGCAAAGGGCACGCCCTTGGGTCCCGACCTCACCGATACGGAATGGCTGTGGGGTGATGGCAGCTACGCATCGATCGCGAAAACAATCACCGCCGGAGTGCCGCAGCCGAAGAAATATCGCTCCCCCATGCCGCCCATGGGCGGCGCGCAGCTCAGCCCCGAGCAGGTGTCGGCGCTCGCCGCCTATGTCTGGGCCTTGAGTCACCGATCGATCGCCACCTCGAGTCGCACCCTATCGATAACTCCAGGCGCGTGAGGGTAGCAGAGGCATGCAAGGGAAACACCTGTTGGGATTCGTCTGGACCGGTGCGCTGTTTCACGCGTAACAGGCGAGGCGGATTCTGAAATACAGCGGATATGGCCGGCGCCCAGGGTGTACCCATCGATCACCGACACCGTACACACTCGTCCGATTTGGAGGATACATTCCATGTCATCGTCAATGCAGATTCGCATGCCGGCCGCTGAGGCCGAATTCGTCAATATCCCGGGTACCGAGCTGAGGGTCTCACGCGTGGCGCTCGGCACCTGGGCCATGGGCGGGTGGATGTGGGGAGGAACCGACCAACGCGAATCGATCGCCACCATTCGCGCCGCCTTGGACCAAGGTATCAACCTGATTGATACCGCTCCGGTGTATGGTTTCGGGGTATCGGAAGAAATAGTTGGTGAGGCTCTCGACGGGATACGCGGTCGGGCGGTAATCGCCACCAAGACGGGGCTGGAATGGCGCGACGGCAAGGCCTATCGCAACGCGACGCGCGCTCGAATCATGCAGGAAGTCGATGACTCCCTCCGACGGCTACGCACCGATTATATCGACATCTACCAGGTCCATTGGCCCGACCCGCTCGTACCCGTGGAGGAGACCGCCAAGGCAATGCGCTCGCTGTATGAGCAGGGAAAGATACGCGCCATCGGCGTGAGCAATTTCTCGGTCGAGCAGATATCGCGCTTCCGACAAGTCGCTCCGCTTCACGTGCTGCAGCCGCCCTATAACCTTTTCGAGCGCGAGATTGAGAGCGATATCCTGCCCTACTGTCTGGCCAACGACATCGCGACATTTGGCTACGGTGCACTGTGCCGGGGATTGCTGAGCGGGCGCATTCGCCCGGACACGACTTTCGATGGCGACGATTTGCGGCGCATCGACCCCAAGTTCCAGCCGCCCCGATTGGCTCAGTATCTCGAGGCGGTACGGCAACTCGATGAGCTCGCGAAGACGCGATTCGACCGGCGCGTGATCCATTTGGCCGTGCGTTGGATGCTCGACCAGGGCATCAGCGTCGCGCTTTGGGGCGGCCGACACCCGGAACAGGTGCAGGCCGCGCTCGGAGTTGCGGGTTGGTCGCTCAGCGACGCCGAGCGCCAGCGGATCGAGCGGATCGTGGATACCGCTGTCATCGATCCAATCGGCCCTGAGTTCATGGCGCCTGGGCAACGAATCTAGCAGAGGGGCTCGTTCATGAAGCAACTCATCGGCCTGCTGGCTGCGGCGGCATCTCTTGCCGCACCGCCGGCATCCACCGCCGCCCCTCGCGATATCCCCTTCGACGATACGCGAGTGTTCCCGGAAAGCCTCGGTGCGAGTCACGACGGAACCCTTTACATTGGAAGTTGGAAGGGCATTGTCTATCGAGCGCGCCCGGGCGAGGTGCTTGCGACACCGTGGGTCCGCCCAAGCCCGGAGAACGGCTTATTGACCATCCTGGGTGTCCTGCCGGACGATCGGGCGGGGTGGGTATGGGTATGTTCGGTGCCCGCCCCTGCACGTGACCCACCGGCGCCCGGTACCTCGGCATTGATGGCTTTTGATATGAAGACGGGCGAGCAAAGGCTCAATCTGCCGCTCCCCGCGCCAGCCTCGGTCTGCAACGACATCACCCTGGCGCAGGACGGAACCGCTTATATGTCGGATACGCCCAACGGACGCATCTTTCGTGTGCGACCCCGGGCGAATGCCTTGGAGCTGGTCGCCAAAGATGAGCGACTGACAGGTATCGACGGTATCGTCTTCTCGGGGGACGGCATCCTCTATGCCAATTCGGTGACTTCAAATCGGATATGGCGAATCGCCATCGATCGCGGCGGCCTTGTCGGAACTATCACGCAGCTCACGCTTTCGCAGCCGCTGAATGGCGCGGATGGATTTCGCCTGATTCGCGCCAATGACTTTTTGCTGGCGGAAAATGCCGCCGGCCGCCTTGACGAAGTGCATATCTCCGGTCACCGGGCAACGATCAAGGTCATCAAAGCGGGTCTGGACACGCCCACCTCTGCGATCGCACTCGGGCGCACGATCTATGGAGTGGAGAGGAAAATCGAGTTCGTGCGCAATCCAGCACTGAAGGACCAGGATCCCGGCCCGTTCAAGATATTTTCGCTGCCATTACCGCCAATACGCACCGCAGGCCCGATTAGGAGACATGTTTCATGACCCAGGCGCCCACCCCACGACACCGCGGCGTAATCGGCGCCGGCGGAGTAATTCTGATAGCCGCCTTCGTTACCGACTGCACCTACTACACCACCGCGCTCTGGCAGTGGGCCAATTTCTCCGCCTGGCTCATCACGGCCGGGCTGATCGTCACCCTCATAGCCGTCATCTTGCTGTTGATCGACTTCGCGACAGGGCGCGCCGGCCGGCTCAACGCCGGCAATTTCATCCTGGTTGGCGCTGCCGCGTTGCTGTCGTTGGTCAACGCGTTCGTGCACAGCCGCGACGCGTGGACCTCGGTGGTACCGCAGGGAATTTTGCTGTCCGCGGCATCCACGCTCCTGCTGCTCATCGCCGGCGGGCGCGGATGGAGCCTCGCAATGAGCCGCTCAACCGGAGCCCGCCCATGAGCAGGACATCTTTTCGCCCGGTCGCCGCGCTGATCCCAGTCGTCGCCCTTGCGGCGTGCGGTTCAAAGGCTGGAGACCCGGCCCGGCAATATGGCTCGGACCCGTATTTGCCCGAACCTCACGAGTACCTGCTGCCGCCCATGAGCGTTCCCAAGGCGATCGGCTGGAAAGTCGGCGAGACGCCCACGGCTTTCTCAGGCCTCAAGGTCGAGGCGCTTGCGACAGGGCTCGAGCACCCGCGCACTCTCTACACACTGCCGAACGGCGACATCCTGGTCGTCGAAAGCAACAGCCCGGGCACTGAGCCCTTTCGGCCCAAGGACTACATCGCCGGAAAGGTAAAGGCGCGCGCCGGGGCCGGGGCAAAAGGCGGCAATCGCATCACGCTGCTTCGGGCCGCCGACGGCAACGGCAAGCCCGCGCTGAGGACGGTCTTCATCGACCATCTCCACTCGCCTTATGGAATCACGCTGGTCGGCGACACGCTCTATGTCGCCAATACCGACGCCCTTCTCGCCTTCAGCTATGTGGCGGGGATGACCCAGATCACATCGCCCGGCGTAAGGCTCGCCGATCTTCCAGCTGGCCCGATCGATCATCACTGGACGAAATCGATGGCCGCGAGCGCGGACGGTTCGAAGCTATATATCGGCGTGGGCTCCAACAGCAACATCACCGAGAACGGCATGGCCGTCGAAGAGGGCCGTGCCGCGATTTACGAGGTCGACCGGTTGACGGGCGCCATGCGCATATTCGCGTCGGGTACGCGCAACCCGACCAGCCTGGCAATCGAGCCGCAGACGCACCAGCTGTTCGCCGTCGTTAACGAGCGCGACGAGATCGGCCCCGATCTGGTCCCCGATTATTTGACCTCGATCCGGGAGGGGGGCTTCTACGGCTGGCCCTACAGCTATTGGGGAAGTCATGTCGACGTTCGCGTCCATCCGCAGCGGCCGGATCTTGTCGCTGAAGCGATCAAGCCCGACTATGGCCTGAGTTCCCACGTCGCCCCGCTCGGCCTGCTTTTTAGCGAAGGTCAGCATTTGTCGCCGGAGTTCGCCAACGGTGCCTTCGTCGGTGAGCACGGCAGTTGGGACCGCAGTCCGTTGAACGGCTACCAGGTGATCTTCGTGCCTTTCGTGGACGGCCGGCCGGCGGGCAAGCCGGTGACGGTCGTCACCGGTTTCCTTGGCGAGGACAAGGAGACGGTTCACGGACGGCCCGTCGGCCTCGCGCTCGATCAGAGCGGAGCACTGCTCGTGGCAGACGATGCGGGGAACACCGTGTGGCGTGTGAGTGCGCCACACGCCTTTTAGTGCGAGTTAGTGCGAGGGCCGTCTCGGCGCGAACCCCGAATAGACCTCTCGCCCATCCAGGTAGGTGGCCAGGACCCGGGTGTGGTGCAGATCGAAGGGGTCGATCGCGAAGATATCCCGGTCAAGCACGATGAAGTCCGCGCGCTTGCCCTGCTCCAGACTGCCGGTGGTGTGCTCCTGCTTCAGGGCGAAGGCGGCGTTGATGGTATACGCATCGACGGCGTCCTGGAGGCTGATGCTTTGTTCGGGCAAGAGCGCCTGTCGGCCCCGCGCCTCGCGGCGCGTAACCGCGTGCTCCATGGCCGCGAAGGCATTGAAGCTGCTCACTCCCCAGTCGCTCCCGCCGACGATCAGCGCGCCGGCATCCCGTAGCGAGCGCGCCGGATAGAGATATCGGGACCGATCCGGCCCGATATAGGGCAGCGTCACCTGGGTGACGTAGGGATCGCTTTCAGCCCACAAGAGCTGGAAATTGGCTATGACGCCCAATTCCTTGAAACGCGGAAAATCTGCCGGATCGACCAATTCCAAATGGGCGATTTGATCGCGGTTGTCCAGCGCGCCGTTGTGCTTTCGCGCATTGGCAAACGCATCGAGAGCCGAGCGCACTGCGCGGTCACCGATCGCGTGAACGTGAACCGTGAAACCGGCGGCATCCGCGGCACTCACGATGTGGTCCAGTTGATCCTGCGCAAAGTACGTCGGCCCGCGATTGTCGGTCGGGCGGCCGGCTCGATCCAAGTAGGGCTCGAGCAGAGCAGCAGTCTGCGAGGGATACTCGATCACCCCGTCGGCGAAGATCTTGACCGCGTCAGCGCGAAGGAAGTCCGGATCGATCGCCCATTTCGCGCGAAAAGCAACCGCATCGGCGATGATGGCATCGGCCATCCGGCCGGTGTCCTTCAAGCCAAACGTCGCCCGCACCCGCATGTTGAGCCGGTGTGCATCGTAGAGCCTGCGGTACAACTGCATGTCATGGTCATCGGTGTCCGCGTCTTGCACCGATGTGATCCCGATCGCACGCATGCCGGCGAGTGCCTTATCGAGTTGCGCGGCCTCGAAGTCGGGACTGGGCGCGGGCTTCGCCCCCAAAGCGATCTCGGTCGCGACGTCCCGCAGCGTGCCGGTGGGATTGCCGGAGCGGTCACGCTCGATTCGACCACCCGCGGGATCGCGGGTTGCGGGTCCGATATTCGACGCCTTGAGTGCGGCCGAGTTCGCCCAGACGGTGTGGCCGTCCGAGCCCTCGAGCAGCATCGGGCGATCGGGCAGCATCGCGTCGAGGTCGCGCAAATCGAGGGTTACTCCGGACGGGTTGACTTGGACGACCTCGAACCAATGCTTGCGTTCGCCAGACTCCCGCCGCAAGCATGCCGCCACCTTGACCTTGATTTCGTCTGCCGCCAGCATCTTGTCCCCGAGGCTGCACTTGTTTTGATCCTGCGCGCTCTCGGCCGGATGGGTGTGCGCGTCAATGATGCCCGGCAGTACCACCCGCCCCGCGAGATCAATGCTCCTGGTCACGGGGCCTTTGAGGGCACTCACGTCCTGATCAGCGCCCACGGCGACGATCGTGTTGCCGCGGACTGCGAGCGCCTGAGCGACGCTGCGGCTCGCATCCTCGGTATGAATCCTGCCGTGAAGGAGGATGAGATCGGGCGGCTGATCCGCGGCGGAAGCAACGAATGTGAACGCGAGTAGCGAGACTGAGGCAGTGGCGGACAGGTTAATTTCGCGGCTCCCTAAAGTTGTTCGGATTGTTCGTAGATCATGCCCTACACGACTCTCAGCGGCACGACCGCCCCCACGGCGGCCACATCGATATCCATGACCACCGCAGTGACCTCGTCAACCTCCGCGGCCGCGCGCTCGGCACCCTCCCTTGTTGCAACGTCATCGACGCGCCCCGCGAGTTTCACGATTCCGTGGTGCACCTCGACTCCAATGGAGCCGGCAATGATATTGCGCTGGCGATCGAGCGCCGCGAGAACGTCGTGTCGAATTTGCAGATCGTTTGTCATTGGTCATCCCCTTTTTTGAAGCAGCCCACGAAACACCCAATCCACTTCAAAAGTAAAGTGCCGTAGCCGGGCCGCGCGGCTAATTACCCGGGCGCGCCGTGTAAGCAAACTTCTCGCCGGAAATATCGGCAGAAAACATGAGGCCGCCCTTGGCGATGGTAAATACCGCCATGCCCGTCTGGTAGTCGCCGTTGGTTGTGGCGTTGTTTTTTCCACCACTCGCTCCCGACGAGGCGCGGTCTGTGCCAACACTCGCGGACGCTCCCGCCGTGATGGCGACGGCGCTCGCGCCCGCAGCAAATTCAAATTTTCCGGATTCGAACTCATCCAAGGCCCGCTTGTCCTGGAAGAATATGATTTCGCTATAGGCCTTGCCGCCTGCCTGAAACCCGATGCTCAACTGCGTCATCACGGCGTCGCCGACCACCCGATCACGCACATATACCTGGCCCACGCCGCGAGCCCCGCCGACGATGAGGCCGCCGGCGCCGATGGTTGGGAAGACCGCGAAGGCATAGCTTTGGGTGAAAAAGACGGCGCTTTCTCCAGCATGCTTGAACAGTTCGATCGTCTCATCGTAATCGTTGGCGAAGGCCGCACCGGGGCCCAGCGACAGGGCCAACATCACACCGAAAAAACGAGGCAGCATGGACATAGGGAGGTCTTTGGTGGTTGGATCGTGGCTCCTGCCACAGTATACAGCGCCGTCATGCTGGAACTGCATCCGCCGCCCGAGGAAAGACCGCGCCATCTCTGGTAGGCTGCGGGAGTGGGCGGATTGGTCAAAGAAGGCTCGGCGGGAAGCGTGATCGAAAGCGAGGAGCGGCGCCCATTGCCGCTCGCGCAGCTCTCCCTGATCGCCCTTGGCCTTGGAGTCGTTACCGGCTTCGGGGCCGTGCTTTTCCGAGGTCTGATCGGCCTCATACACAACCTGCTCTTTACCGGGCACGCGATCATCCGCTACGACGCAAACCTCTTCACCGCGCCCTCACCCTGGGGCGCGCTGGTGATCCTGGTTCCTGTTCTGGGCGCCGTCGGCGTCACTTTCCTGGTGAACAATTTTGCCCCCGAGGCCAAGGGGCACGGTGTCCCGGAGGTGATGGACGCTATTTACTACAAGAGCGGCGTCATTCGACCGATTGTGGCGCTGGTCAAGTCGCTGGCTTCTGCCATTGCGATCGGTAGCGGTGCATCGGTCGGCCGGGAAGGCCCGATCATCCAGATCGGTTCGGCGCTCGGTTCCACATTGGGGCAGATAATCCGCATGCCCGCGGGTCAGCGGATCGCCCTGGTCGCTGCGGGCGCAGGCGCGGGCATAGCCGCCACGTTCAACACGCCGATCGGCGGGGTGATGTTCGCCATCGAGCTCATGATGCCCGAGGTGAGCGTCGAGACGTTCCTTCCGGTCGCAATCGCGACCGGCACGGCGACGTTCGTGGGCCGATGGTTTTTCGGCGATGCGCCGGCCTTCCACGTTCCTGCCCTTCAAGCCATGGCGGTCAATTCGGACGCCCTCCTCGTGCTGGCCTTGTTCGCGCTGGTGGGCGCCCTGAGCGGCTTCGCAGCGGCGGGATTCATTCAGGGACTGCATCTGGCCGAGGATCTCTTCGATCGGATCAAGTCGCGCTATCTACGGCACATGCTCGGCATGCTGATGCTTGGCGTGCTCATGTATGTCTTGTTCCGCACCCTGGGCCAGTACTTCGTCGATGGCGTTGGATACGCTACAGTTCAGGCAATTCTGACGGGACAGATCTCCACCTTCTGGTTGCTTGGCGTGCTTGCCATATGCAAGCTGTTGGCGACATCGCTCAGCTTGGGATCGGGCTCGTCGGGAGGGATCTTTTCGCCCTCACTTTTCATGGGTGCCGCCCTCGGCGGAGCGTTCGCGGCACTGATGAACACCCTCCTTCAGCTTCAACTCAGTGTGCCCGCCTTCGCGATGGTTGGCATGGGCGCGATGGTGGGGGGCGCAACCGGCGCGGTGATGACCGCTGTCACGATGATCTTCGAGATGACTCTCGATTACAGCATCGTGATGCCCATGATCGTCGCGGTTGCCATGAGCATCGGGGCACGGCGCATCGTATCTCGCGAGACCATTTACACCTTGAAGCTGGTGCGCCGGGGCCGCGCGGTTCCGATAGCGCGCCATGCCAACATGTTTTTGGTTCGAGCCGCGCGCGAGGTTATGGATACCGACATCCAGGTTCTACCGGCTGGAGGGAGTTTCGATGACTATCTGCGTCAACCCGAGCACGCCGGACGCCTACGCCACGTCGTAGTGACCGATAAAGACCACGTCTATGGCGTAATTCGTGTCAACACGGGGCTCCGCCGGGGTTTGGAAGGCGCCCAGACGGGATTGAGCTTGGGCGATGTCGCCAGCCGAAACTTCACGGTGGTAACTGAGGATGAAACCGCGTTCGAGGTCATCCGCCGGATGTGGCGACGTAACGCCATCATGGCGGTGGTCGTGCGCGGCGCGCACGGCGCGCCACGCGGAACCGACGTGATCGGCGTGATCACCAAGGAACACGTGGCCGACTCGGTCGCCGACAGCATCAAGGCCTATCCCCGGTAATTTTTTCCTGTCGATCATCCCGGAGGCCGCTTCTGAAGCTGCGGATCAGGCACTGCGCCCGCGACCGAGCGGATGAATTCAACCGAATCCTCGAAGGCCGGCGTACGCCAGCGCGTCACGGGAGCGAAGGAGGCAATGGTGTCCAAATGGCCGCGATGAGCATACAAATGCAATCGAACCGGCACATGCGCCCTCTCCAACGCATTGCGCAACTTGAT
>Ga0182012_10002961_pt1 | contig 18244 bp, 24 predicted proteins | sample 612S2SmetaG_FD_120486 | JGI IMG/M metagenome (GOLD analysis project Ga0182012, IMG submission 120486) | Permafrost microbial communities from Stordalen Mire, Sweden - 612S2S metaG | ecosystem: Environmental > Terrestrial > Soil > Wetlands > Permafrost | place: Sweden: Stordalen | collected...
TCAACCCGACTGCACGTATTGGCGTAGTGCCTTTCTGATGGTCTCTGACACGCTGACGCCGTCCTCAGAGGCCCGTAGCAACAGGTCACGCTTCAGTTCAGGGTCGAGGCGCACCGATTCGACTGATGAAGGTGCGGACCCCATCGATGGGCGCCCGCCTTGCCTACGACGGATGCTCTCGACGTCGTAGCCCCGCTCGGCTTCGTCGGCCATCTCCTCGATCATCTCGTCGGTGATGGGCGTCCCATCCGCCTTCGTCCCGTTGCTCTTCATGTTGATCACCAGCCCTTTGGCAGAAGTCTTCGGTACTGCTCGGTCATCGGCATCGCATGGATGATTGCTGGGCCCTGCGGCCGATCCATCACCACCAGTTCGAGAAGATTCCCTGACCGGTCAGGTCCGAGCACCAGATACCGGACCGGATCGTCAGCCACCTCTTCGATAACCAACGCGTTGTTCAGAACATGCTGCATGTCCTCGGCCCAAATGTCATGGCGAAAGGCCGAATGGAGAATCTCCACAGAGGAAGTGTACTACGAAACCCCGTGTATACGGCCAGTGAGGCGAATACTGGTTGGCCCTCCCAGAGGAAAAACCCAACATTTCACCCAACAAATCCGTTCCAGGGTGTTGCAGCATGGCGCAGCACATTCCACCGGTCACCGAGTTCGGCGGATTTGACCTGCCAAAATGACATCCCCTGAGACCGGCTGGGTCACGCTGCCACGATCCGTTCCGCCCTCTCAAGGTGGAGACACGGGTTCGAACCCCGTTGGGACTGCTCAGTGCTCCGGAGATCGCTCAGGTCGATCAGGCGCTCTTGAGCGGCGTGATCTCGTCGAGCGTGTCAACGAGGCGGTCTCGCTCTACCTCGAGGTCGTAGCGCCCCTGGAGATTCATCCAGAATCGCTCAGACGTGCCGAAGTAGCGCGCCATACGCAGGGCAGTGTCGGCGGTGATCCTGCGCTTGCCGTGGACGATCTCGTTGATGCGCCGCGGCGGAACTCCGATGGCGATGGCCAGGCGATGCTGCGTGATGCCCAGGGGTTCGAGGTACTCCTCCATCAGCACCTCGCCTGGATGGATCGGGGGCATGGTTGTGGCCGTGGTCACGAATTTCTCCTCTCAGTGGTAGTCGATCAGCTCGACATCTTCGGCGCCTGCGTCGGACCAGGTGAAGCAGATCCGCCATTGCTGGTTGACCCGGATGCTGTACGAGCCGGCGCCATCGCCCTTCAGCTTTTCGAGTCGATTTCCCGGAGGGACCCTCAAGTCGCCGAGAACCTCGGCGGCGTCGAGGATCAGCAGCTTGCGGAGGGCGATTCTTTGGGTGCCGTCGTCAAGCTGGCGGACGCGTTGCCTCATCCAGATCCGCTCCGTCTTCTTGTCTCGGAACGACCGGATCACATCAGCGATAGTAACGATTGGCGTTATTAACGGCAAGCGTTATGGATAGAAACCAACATTTCGCCCAACACATCCGTTCCAGGGTGCCGCAGGGCGGATCAGTACGTTTCACCGAGGGTCGAGAGCTGCCGATTTGACCTGCCAAAATGACATCCCCTGGGATGGGGTGGATCGGGCTGTGAGGATCCGTTCCGACCTCTCAAGGTGGAGACACGGGTTCGAACCCCGTTGGACCTGCCAGAAGGTCTGAACCCCGTCTACCCGCTGGCGCCGAAGCGCTCCACCCGGATCCGGTCAGCGGAGACCCCTCCGTCCTCAAGTAGGGAGGTAACAGCATCGGCAAAGCCGGTCGACCCACAGACGTACACGCGACGAGCCCTCAGCATCACCTCATCGAGGTCCCCGGCAACGATCCGACCGGCATGACGAGGCCAGCCGTCGGGTGCTTCGCGAGTGTAGAGGACCGTCGTCTCGGGACCCGGCAGTTCGGTCGCATAGTAGAGGTCAGCGGGGGAGCGGACCGACGCCACCAGCTGGAGCAGATCGGACTGCCCCCGGCTTCGGGCAAAACGGAGCATGGACATGAGGGGAACGACACCGGAACCTCCGCCGATCAACAGGGCAGGCACATCTCCCTGCCACACGAACCATTGCCCGATTGGTCCTCGAACCTCGAGCCGGTCCTGCACGGCGAGCTCGTCATGCAGGAACCCTGAGACCTCCCCGTCGTCCAGTCGCTCCACGGTCAGCTCGATCTCCTGTGACCCGTTGGGCGGACTGGCCAGAGAGTATGAGCGCGACGCGGTGTAGCCGTCCGGAGCGGTCAGGCGGACCACCACATGCTGGCCGGGGAGGTATGCCATCGGCTCGTCCAGCCGCAGCCGGAATGTCTTGGTCTTCGGCGTCTCCGATCGGATCCCGACCACCGTCGACTGCTGCCAGGGCCCGACGGGAGGCACTGGGACCCCAGGTGGAGGTGTCTCAATCACCCTGGTAGCGCTCCTCGGCCCAGGGATCGCCGCGATCGTGGTAGCCGTTCCGTTCCCAGAATCCGGGCTCGTCATGGTCGAGCACACGAATTCCGGAGACCCACTTCGCACTCTTCCAGAAGTACAGGTGAGGCACCAGAAGTCGGGCCGGACCACCGTGCTCGACCGGCAGGGGCGCCCCCTCGTACTCCCACGCCACCCAGGCCCTCCCCCCGGTCACGTCGGCCAGCGGAAGGTTGGTGGTGTAGCCGGTGAACGAGCTGGCCACGATGTGGGTGGCTGCGGGGAGAGGCCGTGCCTGCGAGAGCAACGTGTCCAGGGAGACACCCCGAAAGGTCACGCCGAGCTTGGACCAGGTGGTCACGCAGTGGATATCCCCCTCGTAGGTCGAGTCGGGAAGCGCCTGGATCTCCTCCCACGTCCACTGTCTGGGCTGCTCGACCAGACCGTCGACGACGAACGTCCACGACGCTGTCGACAGCGTTGTTGGGGTGGCCTCGGCGGTGAGCACCGGCCACTCGGACCCTGCGTCATATTGGCCGGGCGGCAACCGGGGGTCTCGAGCGCCCCGGCTTCGGAATCCTCGGGTAATGGACATCAGCGACCTCCTCGTGCTCCGGCGACGGTTTCCATGATTCCACGCCTACCGAGCCTGACCTCGGGCTCGGTACACTCCATGAGACGGTGGCATCCGGCCGCCGCGCTGCCCAGTCGGCTGGCTACCGCCGGGAGGCCACGTGACCCTCGATCATCGGGACGCTACCCGCCTCGGATCCGTGGTCTCGGTGAACGTGGGCGAACCTCGTCAGGTGGAATGGGCCGGCCGGAGCGTGCGCACGGCAATCTGGAAGACGCCCACGGGAGCGCGGGTTCCCGTCGAGCACGACAATCTGGCCGGCGACGCGCAAGCCGACCTGCGTGTTCATGGCGGGCCTGACAAGGCCGTCTACGCCTACGCCCGGGAGGACTACCGGTGGTGGCAAGATCGGCTGGGCTGGCCCCTCGACGTGGGCACGTTCGGCGAGAACGTGACCACCGAGGGCATCGACCTGGCCGAAGCGGTCATCGGTGAGGTCTGGGCCGTCGGGACGACGAAGCTCCAGGTGACCCAGACCCGGCAGCCGTGCTTCAAATTGGGGATCCGAATGGGTGACTCGGGATTCGTTCAGGAGTTCGACCGCGCCCGTCGTTACGGTGTCTACCTCCGCATCGACGAGGTCGGCGATGTCGGCGTAGGGGACGAGGTCTTCCTGGTCTCCCGACCGAACCACGGGATGACGGCAGCGGTCTTCGCCGACACCCTCGACTCCCATGACCCGGTCTCTATTCGCCGTCTCATCGAGATCGACGAGGTGCCCGAGGGGATAAAGACCTGGGCGAGGCGCCAGATCGACCGGGCGGGGTAGCGACGCTCCACCTCGACCCATCGCCCACCCCCCACCCAACAGTTCGCTGGTAGCTGCCCGCCCGAGCCCTGTACCTCGGGAGCCGGCAGGATGAACCCGTGCCCCGTGCAGCTGGGGACTCCCGTGGTCGTCAGCGATCACAAGGACAAGGGTCCATCAGTCGTCGGTGGCCAGCGAGACATCGGTGGACTTGATCAGAACGGTGACGGGACTGCCCTGACGGAGCCCCAGATCGTCCGCTGCTTCACGTGTGATCGCCGATGTGACGATCTCACCTCCGCGTAGTTCGACTTTGACCGTCGTCATGGCATCACCGTGGTTGACGGCAACCACGGTGCCGGGTAGCTGGTTCCTGGTGCTCAGTCGCATGACGCCACCATTCCACACCGTGGACGGTGAACGGTGGCCGGGCCTTTGTCACGACAGGCCCGTCCGGCCGAGCGCCGCTACGGCTGCGTCAGGGGATAGCTGTCGATCTGCGTGGCCTTGACCGAGGCCCACACCGGGGAGCCGTCGGTCAGACGGAGCTCGGCGAGGGAACGGGCCGTGATCTCGGCGGCCACACGGACCGGATCGTCAAGCAGTACCCGGACCCGGTCGCCCATCAGGTGCACCTCGGCCACCCGGGTGGGCCACGCATTCCGGGGGCTCCCGTCCGGTCGATCCAGGTACAGCGCCACGTCACGGGGGGCGATGACCGCCAATCGGGCCCCCGAGGCCGGTGAGGCCGTCTCCAGCGCGAAGCCCGGAGCCACCACCAGGTCGGTGCCGTGGGCCTCCCCGTCGATGAGGTTGAGTCCCACCAGTTCGGCAACGTATGCCGTCTGCGGCCGGGCCGTCACCTCGGCCAGGGTGCCGCGTTGGGCCACGCCGCCACCCTCGAGGATGATCAGCCGGTCGGCGAGGGCGGCGGCATCCAGCGGGTCGTGGGTGACCATGACGCATGAGCCACCGAACGTCTCGAGGTGGTGGCGGAGCCGGTGGCGGACTGGCCCGCGAGCGGTCACATCCAGCGCGGCCATGGGCTCGTCGAGCAGCAGGAGCCTCGGCTCGGTGGCCAGGGCCCGCGCCAGGGCCACGTGTTGCGCCTGGCCGCCCGACAGCTGGGCCGGCTTGGACGTCGCTCGCTCGGCGAGGCCGATCCTCCCCATCCATTCGATCGCCAGTCGGTTGGCCTCGGCCTTGGACCTCCCCCGGCAGCGGAGTCCGAAGGCGATGTTGGCCACCGCGCTCAGATGGGGGAACAAGAGGTAGTCCTGGAAGACCATGCCGCACGACCGTCTCTCCGGGGGAACCAGGATCCGTGCCGACGGGTCGTCGAGGGTCTCACCGTCCAGAACGATTCGCCCGCCGGACAACGGCTGCAGGCCGGCCAGTGCCCGCAGCAGCGTGGACTTGCCGCTGCCGTTGGGTCCGAGCACTGCGACCACCTCACCGTCGTCCACCCGCAGGTCGAGGCGCTCGGTGAACGGATCCAGTGTGACCTCGACGTCGGCCTCGAGGCTCACGGGCTTAGGGCGCCCAGCCACCGGCCCCGCAACGCCACCAGCACTACCAGGGACACGGCCAACAGGGCCAAGGACAGGGCGATGGCCACCTGTTCGTTTCCCTGCAGCGCCAGGTAGACGGCCAGCGGGAGTGTCTGCGTACGCCCCTGGATGTCTCCGGCGAAGGTGATTGTGGCACCGAACTCCCCGAGGGCCCGGGCCCAGGTCAGCGCGGCCCCGGCGATGAGCGACGAAGAGATCATGGGCAGGGTCACACGCCGGAAGGTCGTCCACCGGCCGGCCCCCAGGTTGGCCGCCGCCTCCTCGTACCGGCCGTCCATGGAGCGCAGGGCCGCCTCCACGGTGATGACCAGGAACGGCATGGCCACGAAGGTCTCGGCCATCACCGCTCCCGCCGTGCTGAAGGTCAGCTGGACCCCGAACCAGTCGAAGAGGGGAGTGCCGAGGATCCCGTCGCGGCCGAAGGCCAGCAGCAGCGCCACACCGCCCACGACCGGGGGGAGCACCATGGGCAGGATGGCCAGGGCCCGCACCAGGCTGCGGCCGGGGAACGTGACCCGGGCCAGCACCCACGCCAGCGGGAGCCCGAGCACCACCGACAGCCCGGTGGCCCACAGCGAGCAGACCAACGAGAGCCGCAGCGCATCGAGCGCCACCGGTGAAGTCAGGTCGGTGCCCAGCGTCGACCACGAGACCTTGGTGAACAGGCCGATCAGGGGCAGCGCCAAAAAGGCCACCGTCACCGTGGCCACGGCCACCACGGCGACGGCCGGCCGCCGCCTCCGGTCCGTGATGGTCCCGGCCACCCGGGCTCAGTGGGCCGGGAGGAAGCTGGCCTGGCGCAGGACTCTCTGGCCGGTCGTCCCCAGGACGTAGGCGACCCAGGCCCGGGCCAGCGCGGCATCCCTGGTCGTCTTGATCACGGCGATGGGATAGCTGGTGGTGACGTTCTGGGATGCGGGGATGGGGATGCCCACGCCCTGGGTGCCGATGGTCTTGGCGTTGGTCACGTAGACGATCCCGGCCTCGGCGTCGCCCGTCGTCACGGCGGCAAAGGTGACGTCGACGTTCTGGCCCAGCGTCACCTGAGACGCGGGCAGGGTCACATGGGCCCGGTGGAGTGCCGCCTCGGCGGTGGCCCCGCACGGGGCCGTCGTGACGCACAGGGAGACAACGGGGGCCTTGGTCAGGTCGGCCAGCGAGTGGATCCCGAGCGGATTTCCGGGCTTGACCACGATCTCCAGGCTGTTGCGGGCAAAGACCACCGGGGTCCCGGTGACGTCGCCGGCCTTCACCACCGTGGCCATGTCCGTGGGCGACGCCGACGCGAATACGTCCGCCGGCGCACCGGCGGTGATCTGGCTGGCCAGGTCACCGGACGAGGCGAAGTTGAAGGACACGGTGGTCGAGGGGTGACGGGCGTGGAACAGGGTCCCCAGCTGACCGAACGCCCCGGTCAGGGACGAGGCGGCCGACACGGTGATCGAGCCGGTCAACGACGGGACGGCCGTCGAGGTCGTGGAGCTGGCTGAGCTCGAGGAGCTCCCGCAGGCCACGGCCAGCAGTGCCACCGTGACGAGGACCGAACCGAGCACCACCCGTCCCGTGGGGGAGCGACCGGGGATGAGGGGTCGCGGCGCTCGGGAAGCACAATGGTGACTGTTCATAGCGGTGCGACCTCCATGATCACATCGGTGGCCTTCACAACGGCGGTGGCCAGGTCGCCCTCTTCGAGCCTCAGGTCGTCGGCCGCCTCCCGGGTGAGCAGGGAGACGATCCGGAACCGGCCGGCGCGGAGCTCGATGACAGCGGTCAGCTTGTCCCGCTCCACCCGGGTGACCACGCCGCTGAACCGGTTGCGGGCCGATTGCGACAGCAGCGCTTCGGGGACGTAGGCGTCGTCCTGCTCTCGGACGAACCGGGCCAGCGAACGACCCTCGACCATCCGGTGGCCGCCCTCGGACCGCACCGTCTCGAGCTTCCCCTCGTCACACCACCGCCGCACGGTGTCGGTGCTCACGCCGAGAAGTTCGGCCAGCTGCCCGGGTCGATACTGGGACACGGCCCCGAACCTACCGTCTTAAACTCGCATATGCCAAGTTAAATAGCCAAATAGACAGTATCTGCGGGATTAGAGACGACGATGTGGCGTATTGCCGAAGATCATCGTCGGCCCAGCCGGAGGTGCCCGTCATCACCCCGGTCCCAGGTCCCCGAGCGGCCGCCGGACTTGTGCCAGACGGTCAGGTCCTCGACGGAGGCCGTGTCGTCCACCTCCAACAGGGGTTGGATCACCACCAGGGCCGCCACCGTGCAGGCGGTGAGGGCCTCGATCTCCACACCGGTGCGGTCGACGATGGCCACCACAGCCCGGATGTGCACTCCGTCGGCTCCAGGTTCGACGTCGACCTCGATGCCGTCGATCCGGATGGGATGACACAGCGGTATCAGCGACGCGGTGTGCTTGGCCGCCATGATGCCGGCCACTCGCGCCGATTCCACCAGGTCCATTCCGGTATCGGGATCGGACGCCACGAGGGCCAGGTCGGCCGTGGTGCGGACCAGACAGCGGGCCTCGGCCACCCGCACGGTGATCTGCTTGCCCGTGACGTCGACCATGTGGGCCTTGCCGTGCTCGTCGACATGGGCCAACCCGACCGCGGCGCCCCGCTTCCCTGAGGTCATCCGCCCGAGACCGGGGGGATGACCGATACCTCGTCGCCGTCCCCGACCGGATCGTCGGCGGATGCCGTCTCCCCGTTCACCCAGATGCGGCTGGTGGCAACCACCCGGGTCAGTTCCCCTCCGAACCGGGCCTCGGCCGAGGCCAGCACCTGGCCCACCGTGGCACCGCCGATCTCGACCACCGATCGGCCTGCGGCCTGGCGGGCCGGCCCGAACAGCCGGAGTGTCGCCATGGGTTCAGCCGCCGATCATCGACATGGAGCGGGCCGGGCGGAGGAAGCCGGGATCGTTGATGCCGTGGCCGGGGTGCTTTCCCCACACGGCCCGCCTGAGCATCAGGGCCAGCTCGTCGTCGGTGCCCCGGTGGCGGAGGACAGCGCGGGCGTCGAGCTCATCGTCGGAGAACAGACAGTTGCGTATGGCGCCGTCCGCGGTCAGGCGGAGCCGGTTGCAGGTACCGCAGAAGGGTTGGGTGACGCTGGAGATGAGGCCGATCTCCCCATGCCCGTCAGCGAACCGGAACGATCGGGCCGGCGCCGGACCTGGGTCCGTGGCGACCGGCTCGAGGGGCCACCGGGCCTCGATGCGTCGGAGGACCTCGTCGCCGGGGACCAACTGGTCGCGGGCCCATGCCCCGTCAGCGTCCAGGGGCATGTACTCGATGAACCGTACGGGCCTGCCGGTGTCACGGGCGAACGCCGCGAAGTCGAGCACCTCCCCGTCGTTGTGTCCCCGGAGGAGGACGACATTGACCTTGACCGGCGACAGCCCTGCCGCTTCCGCTGCGTCCATGGAGCGGAGGACGGTGCTGAGGTCCCCGCGCCGGCGGATGGTCCCGAACCGCTCGGCACGGAGCGAGTCGCAGCTCACGTTCACCCGGTCGAGGCCGGCATCGGCCAGCGCCTGTGCCTGCTCGGCCAGCAGGACCCCGTTGGTGGTGAGCGCGAGGTCGTCCAAGCCGACGTCCGCCAACCGGGAGACCAGTTCGGGAAGCCCGCGCCGGACCAGGGGCTCGCCCCCCGTGAGCCGGACCGATGTGACCCCGAGGGCCCTGGCCACGGTGGCCACGCGCACGATCTCGGCGAAGCTGAGGAGCATCGAGCGAGGCAGGAAGGTCATGCCCTCGTCCGGCATGCAGTACGTGCACCGCAGGTTGCACCGGTCGGTGACCGAGATGCGCAGATCATCATGGACCCGGCCGAACGGGTCCACCAGCGGCCCCGAGGTCGGCATGGCCCGAGGCTCCGGAGCCGTTTCGGTCGCTCCCGCCCGGTCCGGGCGCACCGAAATGGCCACGGGGACCGCAGTCATGCCCGGCCGCCGTGGTGCTCGATGGCCGTCGTGACCATCTGAGGATCGATGAGGAGCACGTCGATGCGCTCGCCGGTGGCGGCTCCGTCCCCGTCAGGGATGACGGCCAGCGCGTTGGCCTCGGCCATGGCGGTCAACTGGTGGGATTCCTGGCCGGCCAGGGGACGGATGTGCCACGTCCCGCACTCGTCGACGGTGGCGACGGAGCGAAGGAAGTGCGTCTTGCCGTCGGGCCGGCGCCTGAAGTCGCCCTGGGCGATGGCCGCCACCACCGGCCGGTGGAGTGCGGTGTGCCCGGCCATCTGCAGCCCGGCCGGCCGGACGAACAATTCGAAGCTCACCATGGCCGACACCGGATTGCCGGGCAGCCCGAAGATGGGGATCCCGGACCCGTCGAGCAGGCCGAACGCGAACGGTTTGGCCGGTCGGATGGCCACCTGCATCCACCGCATGGTGCCCGAGCTCTGTCGCTGGAGGACCACCTTGACCACGTCGAGGTCGCCAACGCTCACCCCACCGCTGGTGACGATGGCGTCACACCGAGGCTGCGCCTCGGCCAGCGCGTCGACCAGCGCATCCTCGTCGTCGGCGGTGACGCCCAGATCCACGGCGTGCCAGCCCTCCTGCCGGACCAGCGCCAACAGGGTGTGCCGGTTGGCGTCGCGGATCTTCCCCGAGGGGAGGGGCCCAGGGCCCGAGGCCAGCTCGTCGCCGGTGGACAGGACCCCGACCCTCGGCTTCGGGTGGACGTCGACGTCACGCGTCCCCTGGGTGGCGAGGACCCCGATCCGGCCCGGTGTGAGGACCGATCCCCGTTCGAGCACGGTGTCTCCCACGGCCACGTCCTGGCCGGCCCACCGCACGAAGGCGCCCGTCGACACCCTGTGGTCGACCACCACCACTGCACCATCCCGGTCGGTCCGGCAGTCCTCGAGCGGGCTCACGGCGTCGGCCCCGGCCGGCAGGGGCGCGCCGGTCATGATGCGGGCCGACTGTCCCGGGCCGACCGACGCCGCCAGCGGAGCGCCGGCCATCACGGTGCCGATCACCTCGAGGCGCGCCACCCGTCCCTCCACCCCGGCGACGTCGGTGTCGGCCGCCCGGAGGGCGTAGCCGTCCATCGACGAGTTGACGAAGGGAGGCACGGGCCACTCGGCCAGCACCGACTCGGCGGCCACACAGCCGAGGGTCTCGTCCAGCGCTACCCGCCGCGGGGGGGACGGCGGGCAGGCGTCCAGCACGAACCGCTGGGCCTCGGCCAAGGGGATCACGGGCCGACGTCCTCGATCTCGTGGTCGCAGGCGCTCCAGTCCGACCCCCCGGACCAGGTCTCCCGCTTCCAGATGGGCACGGTCCGCTTCAGGGTGTCGATGCAGTACTCGGCGGCATCGAAGGCTTCGGCCCGGTGGGGTGTGGACGCCACGACCACCACCGACACCTCACCGACGACCAGCGGGCCCGACCGGTGGAGCAGGGCCAGCCGGCCGATCATCGGCCACCGACGCCGGGCCGCCGCCGCCACCTCGGCCAGTCGAGGGACGGCGCTGTCCGGGTGGACCTCGTACTCGAGGGAGCTCACCTCCGGCCGACCGGGCGAGTGGTCCCGCACCGTCCCGCAGAAGGACACCACGGCTCCACAGTCCGGGACCGACGCCCAGGCCAGGGCCCGCCCGGCCGGAAGCTCCCGTTCCGTGACCGCGATCCAGTCCCGGGTCCCGAGTCCAGGCACCTGGTCGACCGTCAGCTCCACAGCATCACCGTAGGGCCTCGCCTCAGCCCGGGTGCGGGCGGCCGCCGCCGAGCAGTTCGAGGGCATGGGGCAGGACGTCGATCACCGAGCTGATCGACTCGAGGGCCCCGGTCGGCGAGCCAGGGAGATTGACGATCAGGCACGCCCCCAGCGTGCCGGCCACGCCTCGGGAGAGGGGCCCGAGCGGACTGGCCGCCCGTATGGCCTCGGCCAGTCCGGGCGCCTGGCGATCGATCACCGACCTGGTGGCCTCGGGGGTGTGGTCGGTGGGGGCAAACCCCGTCCCACCGGTGGTCACGAGCAGCCCCCAGAACCCGTTGGCCAGCCGGCGGATCGCCTCCCCGACCGCCTCGACACCATCGGGTACCACCTCGAGGGCCGGCACGTCGAAGCCGTGGTCCACAAGATAGGACCGGAGCGAGGGACCGGATCGGTCCGCACGGGTGCCGGCGTGCGCCGAATCCGACACGGTCAGCACTTTTGCCGCCAGGGCCATTCCCCGACGCTACCCGGGTGTGTTGGGCCCAGGGCACGCCGACCTCACCGGACATCCAGGGCCACGATGCAGCGCCCTGACCGCTCCACCATGCTGCTGACCAGCAGGCCGGCGGCCTCGGCCAGTGACCGGACCGCATCACTGCCCACGTGGGCCCACGGGAACCACCGCCCGACACAGTGGTCGGTCTCCCATCGCTGGACGCTCCGGCAGATCCCGGTGGTGCGGGAGTCGACCTCGACGACCACCTGACCCTCCGCGTGCAGGAGGTGCCGGGCGCGCCGGAGCATGCGGAGCGGGTCACCCCCGATGCCGATGTTGCCGTCGGCCAACAGCACACGCGACCACTGCCCACCACCGGGCATGGCATCGAAGACGTCCCCCTGGAGGGCCGGGGCTCCCCGCTGCTCCGTCATCTCGACGGCCGCAGCCGAGATGTCGACGCCGAGGACGGGCACGCCGCGTGCGGCCAGGGCGGCGGTGAGGCGACCCGGGCCGCAGCCGACGTCGATAGTGGGGCCCTGGCACAGCGCGAGCATGGCCTCGTCCCCCTCCCGGTCCTCGCTCGAGGACGTGGGGCCGCCCAGCCAGCGGGCGATGGGCAGAGGTCGTCGGGCCCCGGAGCGGTCGGAGATCCAACTCACATGACCGGCCGAGATGTGCCGGTACATGGCATCGGGCCCCACCACCTGCCTCCCGGTTCGGGAGCACTCGGAGCCAACGGCGTGCACCGGGTAGCACCGGCACTGGTCGTCGTGGATCATGGCTGGTTCGGCAAGCATCGATTCAGGCGTGTTCGACACCGTCGTCCCCTTCGGATGACAATTCTTCGGCTCCCGGCCTCCTGTGCACGAGGAGCAGGCGGATTCCGTAGGCCAGGGCGCTCGAACCGAACAGGACCGCCGTGATCAGCAGCCAACGACCCAGGAAGGGAGCCTGGGTCAGCCCGGTGGCCCGGAGGTAGGCGCCCTGGCCCTGCTCGATGATCCCGGGGAAGAACATCAGGAACAACAGCCCGCTGGCCATGACCGGGATCCGGATGTAGTTGACAGGAGGCACCCGAGGCATCCGGTCCGGCACCCTCCCCATGACTGCCTGCCACCCCGCGCCGAGGGACCGGTCGGCCAGCGCGTAGAACGGGAAGAGGACCAGATCGTGCAGGATGATCGCCGCCACGAACCACACCGCGATCGATTGCCACCACACATGCGGGTTCCACAGCTGCTTGGGCCCGAGTGTGGCGATCACGTAGCCGACCAGTGCGAACGATGCCACCAGCGTCAGCAGGTGGAGCGGGCTCCGACCGTAGTGGTGCCGGAACCGAGCCGTGAGGGTGCGCATCTCAGGCCACGAACTCGATGGACCGCACCCACTTGGTGCAGTGCACGCCGGGCAGTGCCGGGACGATGACCCGGGCCGGGAAGCCGTGGTCCAGAGAGAGGTCCGCCCCGTTCACCTTGAGGGCCAAGAGGGCGTCGGGAGCCAGCACCTGGTTGGACTCCAGCCAGGCCTCGGCGAACCCGCCGCCCTGCTCGAGCGACTGCACATGGGCCTTCCGGGGCGCCGGCACGCCGGCCAGGCGGGCCAGGTCGGCCAGCCGCACCCCGCTCCACTGCTGGGTGGTGGCCCACCCCTCCACACAGGCGATGGGGAGCTCGGCGGCGTGCTGCTCCATGGACAGGAGCGAGGCCCGGCTGAGGAGGACGGACCGGGTCCCTCCGCTCAGAGCCAGCTGCCAGGAGGCACCGGTCTGCTCCGGGACGATCGCTGCGGCCTTGGCCGTCCGGTTGATCTGGAAGTCGTTGGGCCCGTCCCCGTACGACCGTCCCCGTGGCAGCAGGAGAGCGGCGTTCCGAGCCACCCCACCGAGGCTTTGACCGACGGTCAGCACGGCGATCATCAGCGACCCGCCTCCCACCACGGCCAGCGCCCCGCGCCGGCTCAGGGTGGGTGTCGACGGGTTGGGTGCCACCAGACCGTCGGGGTCCGGGGGCTCCGGTCGGGTGTCGGCCAGCGGGGTGCGGAGCTCGGCCCGCAACGAGCGCGAACGCAGGCTGCGCACCATGGTGGGCAGCTTGAGGCTGACGTGGACGACGAAGCCGACGATGAAGACCCAGGCCCCGAAGTAGTGGGCGGTGTAGAAGTTGAACCCGAAGATGTAGTCGTACTGGATGTTCAAGATGCCGGTGGCCATCTCGAAGACGATGCCCCCCACGACCATGATGAGCGAGACCCGCTCGAGCAGGCTGGCCACCGAGCGCGCCGGTGGCCACGCAAACAGCTTCGGCATCACCGACCACAGCTTGGCCAGCACCACCGGGACCAGGACCAGCCCCAACCCGACGTGCAGCCCCTCGGTGAGCTGGAACAGCCACGCCGGACGGCTGGGCCACTGGAAGTAGGGGAGGTGGAGGTAGCCGACGTTGGACGGGATGGCCTGGTGGAACTGCGGTCCGTAGGCGATCCAGTCGAGCAGCCCGGTGATGATGACCAGCGGGAGCGAGATCAGCAGGAGGAACCCCAGGACCGACGTCAGCCACGGACCTCGGAGGGGGCTCCTCCACACCTGTTGCGTCGGCAATCCGGGTGGCCTGTGGGCGGCTACCTTCCTCCACAGTCCGGCCGGGAACGCGAAGTCGTCGTCGGCCAGATGCTCGCCGACGCCAGCCGTCTCGTGGCCGGTGGCGGGCGACCCGGCCGGGGCCGTCGAGACCTGGGGTTCGGCCGGGTCGGATCCGTGCGCTCGTTCCTCTGCTGTGATGGTACCCCCGTCGTCCGCCCCCCGGGCCCGATCCACAGGGTGGGCTGGGGCACCGACAGGGTTCTCCGTTGTGGCATACCCCGACGGCCCGGCGGCAAACCCGGTCGTTTTCTCGGGAGTTCCGTCGGCATCCGGTGCGCTACCTCCGGCGTCGCCGCGCTCGGGTCCGTCCTCGGGCGGGGGGGTCACGGAGCCGGCCATCCGTGCCCGGACGCCGGAGAGCGGACGGGTCGCCGGGGCCCAGGTCGGCTGCGTCGGCGGTCAGGCCCGGTGATCACTCAACCCACCACCGGGCTGATCCGGCACGGGGCCACTGCGGGTCGGCCCGCGGCAAGGGAGTACCCATCGATCACGCTCTACTGTCCCTGGTTCCCTGTTCCCGTTACACCGGGGATCCCGGTCCAGCTCCGGCGGGATCCAGCGCCTCGAGGGCCCGGCGGAACCGACTGGCGGGGGGCATGGTGGCGGCCACGGCACGGGCGTCCTCAGGGGTGTCGACGTCGGTGAGCACCGGGAGGTCGGCGACGGCACACCCCCGGTCCTCGAGGGCGGCGCGGGTCAGGGCCCCGGTGTCGGCCCGGGACATGGGAATGCCGGCGAGGACCGAGGCCGTCGCCGGGGCCCTGACCCCCAGCGCCCACCAGCCACCGTCGGTGGCAGGCCCCAGCACGGCGTCGACCCCGTCGGCCACGAGAAGCTCGGCGGATGTCCTGAGCAGGTCGCCCGCCACCTGGGGCGTGTCCATCCCGATCTGCAGGACCGGGTGGCCCGGCCGGGCCGCGTCGTCGTGGGCGTGCACCAGCCGATCGGCGAAGGTGGCACCGTGCTGCGGAATTACCGAGAACCCGTCGAGGGCCTGGGCGATCGCACGGCCGTCGGCGGCGAGGCCCAGGTCCCCGCTCAGCGCCACCACCCGGACGGCCACGTCCCAGGACCGCGCCGCGTCGAGCGTGTCGAGCAGGGCAGCCGCGGCGATCCGGGCGGCGCCGTCCGAGCCGAAGGCCGGGGCCAGCCTGGTCTTGGCCTGGCCGGCGACCGGTGCCTTGGCCATGATCAGCAGGGTGCAGGCCATCGGGCTCATCGGATGACCTTCATGAAGTCCCACGTGGCGACGGCACTGCCCCACATCGAGCCGGACACCTTGGACGACCCGGCCGTCCGGGGCCGGTAGGTGACCGGGCGCTCCTCCACGTGCAGCCCGGCCCGCCCCGCCCTGACCAGGAGCTCGAGCGGATAGCCGGACCTCCGGTCCTCGACTCCCAGGCCGAGGAGCACCTGACGGTCGATGGCCCGCATGGCGCCGATGTCGTGCACGGGCAGGCCGAACCTCCGCCTGAGCCGCGCGGCCACCAGCGCGTTGCCGATGCGGGCGTGGGTCGGCCACCGGGTCCCCGCCACCGGCCGCCTCCGGCCGACCGCCAGGTCGACGCCGTTACGGACCAGGTCGACCAGCAGCGGGAGCTCGCCCGGGTCCATCGATCCGTCCCCGTCGAGCACGCAGACGATGGATGGGGGGGAGGCGTCCACCCCGGCCGTGACAGCGGCTCCGTAACCCGGGGTCGGTTCCACCACCACCTGGGCGCCGTGGGCCGTCGCCACCGAGGCGGTGCCGTCGTCGGAGCCGTTGTCCACCACCAGGACCTGGTACCCCGAGGGGATGGCGGCCAGTACTCCGGGCAGCGATCCGGCCTCGTTGCGGCACGGGATGACGACGGTGACTGGCTCGGCCTCAGACACGTGGTGGCCCCGCCGCGGTGGCATCGCGGAGCGGCGCCCAGGCGAAGCGGGCCAACCCCTCGGCCGGTGGGACCGAGGCGGTGAAGCCCAGCCGTTGGGTGGCGCGTGCCGGATCGGCCACGATGTGGCGCACGTCCCCCGGGCGGTACTGACCGGTGACCACGGGAGCGGCACCCCGGCGGGCCCGGGAGAGGGTGGAAGCCACCTCCTCGATGGTCACGGGCTGGCCGGAGCAGACGTTGAGGGGGACGAATCCGGAGAGCTCGTGCTCCACCGACCGGACATTGGCTTCGGCCACGTCGTGGACGTGCACGAAGTCGCGGGTCTGCCTGCCGTCCTCGTAGACGTGTGGTGCCTCACCGGCCTCCAACGACGAGCGGAACATGGCCGCCACGCCCGAGTAGGGGGTGTCCCTCGGCATCCCCTCGCCGTAGACGTTGTGGTAGCGGAGCGCGGTCACCGATCCGCCAGAGGCGAGCGACCAGGCCAGGGCGAAGTGCTCCTGCGCCAGCTTGCTGGCCGCGTACAGGCTCCGGGGCCGGAGAGGCGCATCCTCGCCCACCAGCTCCCATTCCACCGGCTCCCCGCCGACAGGGCACCGGTCGTCGAACTCCCCTCGGTCGAGGTCGGACGTCCGTCGAGGCGGCGGAACCACGTCACCGTGCGCCTCGCACCGGTACCGGCCGTTGCCGTAGACCACCATGGACGAGGCCAGGACCAGCCGTCGGCATCCGGTCCGGTGCATGGCGGCCAGCAGCACGGCGGTCCCGAAGTCGTTGTGGCTGGCGTAGGCCGGCGCGTCACCCGCATCGACCCCGGCACCGACCACGGCGGCCTGGTGGCACACCACGTCGACCCCCCCGAGGACCTGATCCATGGCGTCACCGTCCCGGACATCGAGCCGGTGGATGTCGTCGGGCACCATCGGTGACGGGCCGTGGGCCGAGGCCAGCATGAGGTCGACCCGGACCACCTCGTGGCCGCGCTCGTCGAGAGCCGTCCCTATCCGGCTCCCTATGAAGCCGGCCGATCCGGTGAGGAGCACCCTCATCGTCCGCCGACTCCGACGTCGCACTCGAGGTTCACCGTCACGATGGTAGGCGGCCTGCGGTCGGTATCGTCGATGACATGACCATCTCCTCGGACCCCTACGCCCTGGCCGAGCGGGCCGCTGCGTCCATCGCCACGGCCAGCACCGTCCCGGCCCATGACGTGGCGGTCATCCTGGGCACGGGGCTGGCCGACGCCGCCGCTGCACTGGGGCAGCCGACCAGCCGGCACGATCTCGGCACGCTGGACGGACTGCCCGACGCCTTCGTCGCCCATCAGCGCTCCGAGGTGTGGAGCATCGACGTCGGAGGCCGCCGGGTCCTGGCCTTCCTCGGACGGCTCCACCTCTACCAGGGCTTCAGTGCCGTCGAGGTGGCCCATCCCGTCCGCACCGCCATCGCCGCCGGGTGCGGCACCGTGGTGATCACCAATGCCGCCGGCGCCCTCCGGCCCGATCTGGGCCCGGGTGACCTCGTGCTCATCTCCGACCACCTCAACCTCACGGGTGTGTCGCCGCTGACCGGGTTGCCGACCGGCGACGGTCGGCCCAGCCCCTTCGTCGACCTGGTGGGGGTCTGGACCCCGGAGCTCCGCGCGCTGGCCCGACGGGTCGACGGCTCGCTGGCCGAGGGTGTCTACGCCCAGGTGCCCGGTCCCCACTTCGAGACGCCGGCGGAGATCCGCATGATGCAGGCCATGGGCGCCGACCTCGTCGGCATGTCCAGCGTTCTCGAGGCCATCGCCGCCCGCCAGCTGGGGGCCGAGCTGCTCGGCCTGTCCCTGGTGACCAACCTGAGCGCCGGACTGGCTCCTGACGGGGTCTCGCCCGGCTCGATCATCGGGGTGGCCGAGCGTCGGGCGGCCGACGTCGGCCGGTTCATCCGGGAGGTGGTCCTGGGCCTCTGATCGGGGGCATGGTGCCGACCCGGGTGGGCCGCACGCCCCTAGCATCGGGCCATGCCACGGTCGCCGTCTTCCCCGCCGGACGGCCAGAAGCATGTCGGACGCCGGGTGTTCCTCGGCATCGTCGGCGTAGGGGCGCTCGGGATCGTCTTCGGGGCCAGGGTCCAGAACGTGGTCGGCAGCGCGCTCGGCTCCGGACTGGGTGGGCTGCTGCCCGGCGGTGACCGGTTCCGCATCTACA
>Ga0182012_10002962_pt1 | contig 18242 bp, 14 predicted proteins | sample 612S2SmetaG_FD_120486 | JGI IMG/M metagenome (GOLD analysis project Ga0182012, IMG submission 120486) | Permafrost microbial communities from Stordalen Mire, Sweden - 612S2S metaG | ecosystem: Environmental > Terrestrial > Soil > Wetlands > Permafrost | place: Sweden: Stordalen | collected...
AGTCGGGCAACCAAAACACGGTGCTGGATGCGATTCAGACTGATGCGGCGATCAATCCGGGTAACTCCGGCGGTGCGCTGGTCAACATGAGCGGCCAGCTGGTGGGCGTCAACTCGGCGATCGCCACTCTGGGTGCTGATTCGCCCGATGCCCAGAGCGGTTCGATCGGCCTCGGCTTTGCGATTCCGGTCGACCAGGCCAAGCGCATCGCTGATGAGCTGATAGCTACTGGCAAGGCGACACACGCCTCGCTGGGCGTCCAAGTGACCAGTGACAAGGGCACCCCGGGCGCTAAGGTCGTCGATGTCGTGCAGGGCGGTGCGGCCGCGAATGCCGGCGTGCCCAAAAATGTGGTCGTCACCAAGGTCGACGACCGTCCGATCAACAGTGCCGACGCGCTGGTGGCCGCCGTGCGGTCCAAAGCGCCCGGCGACAAGGTATCGCTGACCTTCCAGGATCCAGCTGGTGGCAGCCGTACGGTACAGGTCACCCTCGGCAAGGCGGAACAGTGATGAGAGTCGATGAGCCGTTGTCGGAGCTCGGATATACGGTGGCACCCATGGAAAAGGGCGCGGAGCTTGTACTCGGCCGGGCGCTGGTCGTCGTCGTCGACGACCGCACCGCGCACGGCGACGAGGACCACAGTGGCCCACTGGTCACCGAGCTACTCACTGAGGCGGGTTTCGTCGTGGACGGTGTGGTGGCAGTCGCGGGTGACGAGGTGGAGATCCGCAACGCGCTCAACACCGCCGTGATCGGCGGCGTAGACCTGGTGGTCTCCGTGGGCGGAACCGGAGTTACGCCCCGCGATGTCACCCCGGAAGCAACCCGCGACATTCTGGATCGGGAAATCCTTGGTATCGCCGAAGCTGTCCGCGCTTCGGGACTCTCCGCGGGAATCATCGACGCAGGGTTGTCCCGCGGTCTGGCCGGCGTGTCCGGAAGCACGTTGGTGGTCAATCTCGCCGGTTCCCGTTACGCGGTGCGTGACGGAATGGCGACGTTGAATCCACTCGCCGCCCAGATCATCGGGCAATTGTCGAGTCTGGAGATCTGAACCAAGCCGGACTCCGCACCGACCAAGGATCAGTGTGATTCTGCGTCCGCGCGGGGTCCGTAGTCTGGCGGCGGTGTGGTACTTCCACCGTGCTTGCCGGACGAGCCCCCGTTGGTTTCGGCGAGCAGGTCGCGAATTTCGGTGAGCAGGACGATTTGGGCGTCGTCGGCTTGCTCGACTTCGCCGCGCTTCCGGAACGTGTTGTAGGGCAGCACGACCAGGAAGTACACCACCGCCGCAATGAGGACGAAGTTGATCGCGGCCGACACGACGTTGTTCAAGTCGATAGGCTTATCGCCGCCGATGTCGATCTGCAAGAAGTTGTATTTCGACTGCTGGTTGAAGCCGACCAGATCTACCAACGGCTTGATGATGTTGTCGGTGAACTGCGTGACCAACGCAGTGAAGGCCGTACCGATGACCACCGCGACGGAAAGGTCAACAATATTGCCTCGCGAGAGAAACTCCTTGAACCCTTTCAACATCGGGGGGCCCTTTCTGAAGTGGACGCTGTTTGCTGCCGATCACGCGTCGGGCTGCGGGGAGATACTCTAGTGCAGGGTGAGGGTTACCGCCTGACCCAGCACCGACCCGGCCACCGTGTTCGCCACGCGAGCCGGCAGCGCGACCAACACTACGCGGTCGCTGTCCGCATCCCGGACTTTTGGCTTGGCCGAGACAAGAACCACGACCGCGTCAGTGGCGACGACCTTGGTGACTGCGTGACTATCGGCTCGCGAATCGGTCGCCGGCGCCGCTAGAACGTCAACAACATCGCCGACGCGAACCAGGTCGATCAGAGCGCTGTCCGCCAGATGCAGCGGCACAATTCGCGCGCCGGGCCCAGCCGTCGATTCGGCAAGCCGGCTGCCCAGCAACCGGACGTCGGTGAGCACCTCGCCGCGTCGTGTCGGACTGGCCAGTGTCGAGCCGACAACTGCGCTCAAGTTGGCTGAGCCATCGGGAACCGTTGTGGCCAAGCGTTTTTCGAGCCGGACGTCGGCGGAAGTCACCGTGGCTCCCGGTGTTAGGTCATGCGCGGCGACCACCACTTCGGCCAGATCACCCTGTGGATTCGACCGCAGCGCCGCGATGCCGGCCAACAGGACGAGCCCGGCTGCGGCGACCCGTCGGGCCAGCACGGTCCGGGTCCAATCCGGGCGCAGCGTCGCAGACAGCCGCCGCAATACCGTCGGATTCAGCGATTTTTCCCCCACCCCGCAACGGTATGCCGGGCGCAGCCCTGACCGCGCCGGTCAGGCCAGGGCATTGTGGATAAGGTGCGTGGATAAGTTGCGCGGATAGCTTGCTAGCTCGAGGCGGCCGCGGGAGAAGGGGAGGACGGGGTCGAGCTGCTGCTCGACTTCTCGCCCGACCCAGACTTCTCGCCCGACGCAGATTTCTCGCCCGACGCAGATTTCTCGCCCGATCCCGAACTCGTGTCTGAACTCGAGTCCTTAGTCGCGGACCCGTTGGTCGAAGCCGCCGGCTTCTTGGCTGATTCGCGGCTGTCGGTGCGGTAAAAGCCGCTGCCCTTGAACACGACGCCCACCGAGTTGTAGAGCTTGCGTAGTCGGCCAGCGCACTGCTCGCAGGTGGTCAGCGAGTCGTCAGTGAAGGCTTGCACGATGTCGAAGCGGTTGCCGCACTCGGTGCACTCGTAGCTATAAGTCGGCACAAATACCTCCGGATGATGATGTCAGCCTAGTTAGCACTCTACCTAACCAAGTGCCAGAACCGCACCGTGCACTGTCTCATTCCCCACCGTGGGCCGCACTGCGGTCCCAGCGGGACAAGGCGATCGGCCCGCGCCGCGGCGTGAGCGCGTGGGTCATCGGCACGTCGTGGGGGTATGCCGGCAACTCATCGACGAACTCGGCGTCGCGCACCATCGCGATGAGACGCGCATCCGGGTCCAGACCGTGCAGGGAGCGGTCGTAGAAGCCACGACCCCGCCCCAGTCGCACACCCCGACGGTCGACTGCCAGCGCCGGGACAATCACCAGACCGGCCTGAGCCAGGGCCGATTCGGGCAGCCACGGCTCGGGCGGCTCGAGCAGGCCCCAGCGCCCGCGAATAAGTCCGCCGCGCCGGTATTCACCCCACCGCAGCGGCAACGGCACGTCGTCAACGCCTGCGCGCGCAACCGGCAGCAGCACCCGAGCCGACTGGCGCAGCAACATATCCAGCATCTCGATGGAGCCTGGCTCGGTGCCCACCGGCACATACGCGCAGACCGTGTCGCCGCTGCTCACCTGCCCTGCTACAAAGGCTTCGAGGTGCTCGCTGAGCATGTGCGCCTCGGCGGCCCGAACGGCGTCGGCAACGCAACTGCGGGCCGCCAGTAGCTGCTCGCGCAACGCGGACTTGCTCGCGGTTGCCATGCCCTCAACGATGACACCTGGGGCTCTGGTCCCGCCATGGACCTGCCACAGACCTGCGACGGACCTGCCAGAGTCCTGCCACATCGAGCTATACCGAGTCGGCGAACCTGCTGAGCGCTATCGTGTGAACGATGTCGCGTGCAGGAGAAGTCTCCATCCCGTTCACGGCGATCGTCCCTGCCGCCGGTCTGGGCACGCGCTTTCTGCCGGCGACCAAGACGGTGCCCAAGGAGTTGCTGCCCGTCGTCGACACGCCCGGCATCGAGCTTGTCGCCGCCGAAGCGGCAGAGGCCGGTGCTGAACGGCTGGTGATCATCACCTCGGAAGGCAAGGACAGCGTCGTCGCGCATTTCGTCGAGGACCTGGTGTTGGAGGGCACGCTCCAGGCCCGCGGCAAGGAAGCCATGCTGGCCAAGGTGCGCCGCGCCCCGGGGTTGATCAAGGTCGAGTCCGTCGTGCAGGCCGAGCCGCTCGGGCTGGGACACGCCATTGGCTGCGTGGAGCCCACCCTGGCGCCTGACGAGGACGCCGTCATGGTGCTGCTCCCGGATGACTTGGTACTGCCGACCGGTGTGCTGGAGACGATGTCGAACGTGCGGGTCCAACACGGCGGCACCGTGTTGTGTGCCATCGAGGTATCCCCCGAAGAGATCAGTGCCTATGGGGTGTTCGACGTCGAGAAGGTCCCCGGCGGCGGGAATCCAGACGTGCTGAAGGTCAACGGCATGGTGGAGAAGCCCAAGGCGTCGGACGCTCCTTCGATGTATGCCGCTGCAGGTCGCTATGTGCTCGACCGGGCCATCTTCGATGCGCTACGCCGCATCGATCGTGGCGCCGGTGGCGAGGTGCAGCTCACCGATGCGATCGCGCTGCTGATCAAAGAGGGCCACCCGGTCCATGTCGTCGTGCATCGTGGATCTCGACACGACTTGGGAAATCCCGGCGGCTACCTCAAGGCTGCGGTTGACTTTGCATTGGATCGTGACGACTATGGCCCGGATTTGCGGCGGTGGTTGGTGGCGCGATTGGGCCTGACCGAGCGGTAGCCGGGCCCGGTGACCAGGCGTCGGGGCTTGAGGGCAGAGAGGCGCGCTTGTGCGTTCTGTGGAGGAGCAGCAGGCCCGGATAACGGCCGCTGCGGTGGCTCCGCGGCCGATACGTGTTGCCATTGCCGAGGCACAGGGATTGATGTGCGCCGAAGAGGTGGTGACCGAGCGGCCGCTGCCCGGTTTCGATCAGGCCGCGATCGACGGCTACGCCGTGCGCAGCGTCGACGTGCTGGGTGTGGGCCTGGGTGTGGGAGACGTGGGTGCCGCTGGTTCCGGTGACGAGGACGCGTCAGGCGGGCTGATCTTGCCGGTGATGGGAACCGTCGATGCCGGTTCGCGCACGCCCAGCAGGCTGCAGCCCCGGCAAGCCGTCCGGGTGCAGACTGGGGCCCCGCTGCCCACGCTTGCTGATGCGGTCCTGCCATTGCGCTGGACCGACGGCGGGACGCAGCAGGTGCGGGTCCTGCGCGGAGCGCCCTCGGGTGCCTATGTGCGCCGCGCCGGGGACGATGTCCAGCCCGGTGATGTTGCGGTGCGCTCCGGAACGATCATCGGCGCAGCCCAGGTGGGGCTGCTGGCGGCTGTCGGGCGCGAACGGGTGCTGGTGCACCCGCGCCCGCGGCTGTCGGTCATGGCCGTGGGTGGCGAGCTGGTCGACATCTCGCGCACCCCGGGCAACGGTCAGGTCTATGACGTCAACTCCTACGCGTTGGCGGCCGCCGGCCGGGATGCCGGCGCGGAAGTGAACCGCATCGGCATCGTCAGCAACAATCCCGAGGAGCTCGGCGAGATCGTCGAGGGCCAGATCAATCGTGCTGAGGTGCTGGTGATCGCCGGCGGAGTCGGCGGCGCGGCGGCTGAGGCGGTGCGGTCGGTGCTTTCCGAGCTTGGCGAAATGGAGGTCGTCCGGGTCGCCATGCATCCCGGATCCGTCCAGGGCTTCGGACAACTCGGGCGCGAGGGCGTTCCCACATTTCTGCTGCCGGCCAATCCGGTCAGCGCCCTAGTGGTCTTCGAGGTGATGGTCCGGCCCCTTATCCGGCTGTCGCTGGGCAAGCGTCAACCGATGCGCCGGATCGTGCAGGCCCGCACGCTGTCGCCGATCACTTCAGTGGCCGGCCGCAAGGGCTACCTTCGCGGGCAGCTGATGCGTGATCAGGACAGCGGTGAATACCTGGTGCAGGCCCTGGGCGGAGCACCGGGGGCGTCATCGCATTTGCTGGCAAGCCTTGCCGAAGCAAACTGTCTGGTCGTGGTTCCCAGCGGGGCCGAGCAGATTCGCACCGGTGAGATCGTCGACGTCGCCTTCCTGGCTCAGCGCGGCTGAGCAGACCGAGTGCGCACGCTCGTGAACGTATTGCGCTCCAACTCCCGGCATCCGGGCTGGCCGTTGGACATTGGACCGTTGCGGGTCCCGGCGGGCGTGATCCGGTTGCGCGCAGTCCGGATGCGCGACGGCGCCCAGTGGAGCCGGATCCGGCTGGCCGAGCGCGAGCATCTCGAGCCGTGGGAGCCCAGCGGCGAAGGCGATTGGACACTGCGGCACACGATTGCCGCATGGCCCGCGCTGTTTTCTGGTCTGCGTTCGGAGGCGCGCAAAGGTCGCATGCTGCCGTACGTCATCGAGCTTGACGGACGGTTCTGCGGTCAGCTGACTATCGGCAACGTCACCCACGGAGCGTTGCGATCGGCGTGGATCGGCTACTGGGTATCAAGTTCGGCGACCGGCGGCGGGGTGGCTACCGGAGCCTTGGCGCTGGGGCTCGACCACTGCTTCGGTGCGGTCATGTTGCATCGAGTGGAGGCCACCGTCCGGCCGGAGAATGCGGCGAGCCGGGCCGTGCTGGCGAAGGTTGGGTTCCGCGAAGAGGGTCTTTTGCGTCGGTACCTCGAGGTTGACAAAGGTTGGCGAGATCACCTCTTGATGGCTATCACCGTCGAAGAGGTGTATGGCTCGGTGGCGTCAACCCTGGTCCGCGCCGGGCACGCCAGTTGGCCCTGACGGGCAGCTTTCCGCACCCAAAAACGGCGGTCTGCCGCTGACTCGCACCACCGGCGCGCCAGCGCTCCCCGGAACGCTCTGGCAGTGAAATGTGGCTGGCGTGACACGAGTGACGTTTGGTGCTTGTAAGTCGCAAATTACAGGTGTGTAATTGTCCTGGTCGCATTGACCCGGCCACGCAGGCCACCCGATCGGCCTGGCGGGGAAAGGAGCAGGTCATCATGCCAAGCATCCCCCAATCGCTGTTGTGGATTTCGCTCGTGGTGCTCTGGCTGTTCGTGTTGGTTCCGATGCTCATCAGCAAACGCGACGCGGTTCGGCGCACCAGCGACGTGGCGTTAGCGACCCGGGTACTCAACGGGGACGCCGGCGCCCGCCTGGTCAAGCGTGGTGGTCCCGCTGCGGGCCATCGCAGCGATCCCGACTGGAAGCCGCAGGAGGACTGGGATGAGGATTCGGCTGACGGCGTGTTTGCCGATGCTGACCAGGAACACGACGAAGACCAGGACCTCGACCAGGCCCACGATGAGGACGCCGAAGAAAGGCGCCCGCGCCCGGTTGTCATGAAGGTTGCGGTTGCCGAACCCGATGCTCCCGACTACTTGGACGTTGATGTTGTCGAGGATTCGGGAGCCCTTCCGGCAGGAGTGAGCGCCCAAGTCACCGAGCCGTTGCTTGTTGCGGTAGCAGCGGACGCCGTCACCGACGAGTCCGAAGCCGTGGACCAAGAGGAAAGCGCGGCTGGGAACGAACAGGACGACGAATACGAATACATCGAGGACTCCTCAGGTTTGGAGCTGGGGGAGGACGACGAGGACTCCCAGGCGCCCGTCGCGCGGACTGCCGCACGGCGGCGTAGGTTCGACGCGAACACGGCCGCTGCGGTCAGCGCCCGCAAATACGTGTTCCGCAAGCGTGTGCTGATGGCGATGGCGGTCGTCTTGGTCGGCTCGGCCACGGTGGCGTTCGAGGTGTCGTCGAGTGCCTGGTGGATATGCGGCAGCGCCACATTTGTGACGGTGCTGTACCTCGCCTACCTGCGGCGGCAAACCCGCATTGAGGAGAAGGTGCGCCGGCGCCGGATGCAACGCATGGCACGCTCGCGACTTGGAGTTGAGAACACTCATGACCGCGAACCTGACCTGATCCCGTCGCGGCTGCGGCGTCCGGGCGCGGTGGTCCTGGAAATAGACGACGAGGACCCGATCTTCGAGCATCTGGAATACGCGACGCCGATGCGGACCTTCGGCTGGCCCAACGACTTGCCGCGAGCGGTCGGCGAGTAGTTGCGCGCAGTTCGGCAGTTGATGTCGCGACTGGTAGCCTGCTAGCGATCAGGGGCTATGGCGCAGTTGGTAGCGCGACTCGTTCGCATCGAGTAGGTCAGGGGTTCGAATCCCCTTAGCTCCACCAAGGAGTAATGCATTCGCGAACTGCCGTTATTCTTAGTTTCAGCGTTAGCTGCCCGCGTCTTCTGGGTCGATTTTTGACGACAACGGGCGGTTCGGGTGTCGCCACCTTCAGGTATGGGGACATGGTCCGGGTTCCTGGCGGGTCGCCTCCTGGATATTGATGTAGCGCCTGCGGTTGCCGGAACCGGCGAATCCAGTGTGTCGAAAACGGCGAGTACGGACTGTCGGAAACAGCGAGTATGAGTTGCCGGAAACGTAGACCTGTCTCATGTACGCGCGCGCGTCGTCGACGCCGAGCTGTCCGAGCGTCTGACCTCGATCGGTGCTGTCCTCATCGATGGGCCTAAGGGCTGCGGTAAGACGGAAACCGCCCTCCGGCAGGCGAAGAGTTCAGTCCGCTTCGACACCGACCCGAACGCGCGGGCGCTCCTGGCACTCAACCCGGACGAGCTGTTCGACCAAGAGACGCCGATCCTTTTTGATGAATGGCAGCGCGCGCCGGACATATGGGACCAGGTGCGGCGGCATGTCGACGATCTGCGCCGTCGTGGCCTGTACATCCTGACCGGATCGGCGACTCCGAAGTATGAGCGCGAATTGCACTCCGGCGCGGGTCGGATCGGCACGCTCCGGATGCGGCCGATGAGCCTATTCGAATCCGGTCATTCGACGGGTGAGGTTTCGCTGGCCGCACTGCTGCGCGGCGAACACCAGAAGGCAAAGCGAACCGCGATGACGGTCCCGGGCCTCATGGAGTGGATCGTCATCGGCGGCTGGCCAGCGCTGCTCGACCAGTCCGAGCGCAGTTCCCGGGGGTGGCTTGCCGACTACCTTGCCCAGATCGTCGACATCGACATTCCTGAGCTCGGCACCGGCAAGCGCACTCCGGACCGACTACGCCGTGCACTCGCATCAATCGGGCGATCCGTCGGGACAGCGATCAAAGTCACCGCACTGGGCGCAGACATCGCCGGTGACGATCACCGGGCTCCGGCAAAGGAGACGGTGAACTCCTACCTCGACGCGCTTGACCGTCTCAAGCTGACCGAGAACTCGCCGGCATGGAAGCCGCACATGCGTTCGCGCACCGAACTACGCGTGGCGCCGGTCCGTTACTTCGTCGACCCGTCGCTGGGCACCGCCGCGCTCAAGGTCGGATCGCGGGAACTGCCCGCCGATCTCGAGGCCGCCGGATTCCACTTCGAGGCGATGGCTGTCCGCGACGTTCGCACCTATGCCCAACCACTCGGCGGGGCGGTTTACTCCTGGCGCGATTCTCACGGTCGTAAGGAGGTCGACGCGATCGTCGACACACCGGACGGTTGGGCCGCATTCGAGGTGAAGCTGACGGGCGATCAAAACGTCATCGACAGGGCGGCGAAGGGCCTCCTAGACTTCGCGGCCGAGTGGACGCCTCGAAGCATGGCAGCCCATCCGCTCTCGTTGTCGTGACTGCGACCGGCGGTGGTGGAAAACGAACCGATGGGGTTCATGTCGTGCCACTCGCGGACTAGGGCCATAGCCGTCAATGCGTGACTCACCGCAGCAGCATCCGGGCGGGCTCCGCCGAATCGACGACACTTTTGACGACACCCGTGACGACAATTGGCTACACAACTACGTCGCCTACGCCGCAAAACCGCCTGACCACGGCCACTGCCCACTCCTGGCAGTCTGGGGGTCAGGGTCGCGCGGCGGCGGTATCTTTGTGGAATGGTAATGGCGGGCTGTTGCTCATAGCCACGTTCTACCTCATCAGCGCCGTGTGCTACACCGCCAGACGGTTCTGGCGCAGTAGAAAGGGAGTCTGATGAAATCGGACGCTAGCAGGGTGATCGTGCTGTGCGGTGGTGCGGCCGCTCTTGCTTTAGCGGTCGGCTGCGGCGGTGGCGGCGTTAATTTGCTAAGCAGGACGACTGCCACGACATCGACCACTACCAATTCGTCCAGCGTGACGCCCGCAGCTACTCCCGGGGATCCCACCGGCGGCCGAGGAATCGGCGGCGCCTTCCCCGGACGCCCGATCATCTGTTATGTCGGCCTCAACTGTGGCTGTATTCCCCACCGCACCTGTTACACGCCCGCGCCAGCTCGGCTACCTCTAACTGAGCCACCGCCAACACCACCGCCACAACGCCCGGGTGGAGGACCCAATCCGTGAGACAAGGCCACCGGGCTGCATAACTTGTCCCTGTCACACACCGACGCGACTCACAGGAGTTTTCGACACACGGGCGGCACGCGACCGTCGACGTGCCGGGCGGGCTGCCTTGACCCCCGCGCGATCCCGGCGGCCTAGCCTCCGCTCTCGGCCGTCCCGCGGCGCTGCTTCAGCGGAAGAATCCCGACACGCCGCTACCTGGCACCCCGATCACCGGCGGCGTCAAAGGTGACGTGTTGAAAGCACCCGAGTTCCCGGTTCCGGTGTTGTACAGGCCCGAGCTATAGTTGCCCGAATTCATAAAGCCGGTGTCCAAGCTGCCATTCGACAACCAAAATCCCGCGCTTTCCTCCACAGAACCCGAGTTCAGGAGACCTGCAACATCGTCGCCACTGGACGAATTAAAGTAGCCCACATGATCCGTACCGCCCGAGTTAAACAAGCCGAATTGTTCGTTACCCGAATTCATAAAGCCCGCGTCAAAGTCACCTGTATTGCCAATCCCCGAGGTATCGGTGCCTGTGTTATTGAAGCCGGACGTCATTGTTCCGGTGTTTCCGAAGCCGGACCTTGTACCCGTTTGCATGACGGCGCTGCCCCAGCCGGTGTTGGCTTGACCCGAGTTGAATCCGCCCGTATTGATGTCGCCTGAGTTAGCAATTCCCGTGTTGTAGCTGCCTGCGTTATAGGCACCCGTGTTAAGCATGCCCGCATTGGCAATCCCGACATTTTCGATGCCTGAGTTGAAAGCACCTACGTTGTAGGAACCCATGTTGAAGATACCCACATCATAGGGGCCTGAGTTGCCCACACCCACATCGTTTGCTCCCCCGTTCGCGATGCCGGTGTCGTACATGTTTACGTTGAACATGCCGGTGTCAGCACCACCCGAGTTCGCGATGCCTGTGCTGGAACCGCCGGCGTTGAATAGCCCGGTATTACTGATACCGGTGTTACCGAAGCCGAAGTTTCCGACGCCGGAGTTGCCGAAGCCGATGTTACCCACGCCGGAGTTGAAGAAACCAATGTTATTGACGCCGGAGTTGCCGAAGCCGATGTTATTGCTACCGGAGTTGAGGAAACCTATGTTTCCGTAACCGGAGTTCAGGCCGCCAAACCCAAACTGGTTGTTGCCGGTCAGCCCGATGCCCACGTCGTTGTTGCCGTAGTTGCCGAAACCAATGTTGTTGTTGCCGTAGTTGCCGAAACCGGTGTTGTAGCTGCCGTAGTTGCTGAAACCAGTGTTGTTGCTGCCGGAGTTGCCGAATCCAAAGTTACCATTGCCGTTACCACTGGGATTGTCCGTGCTCACAACCCCTGTGTTCCCAAAGCCGACGTTGCTGTTGCCGTAGTTGCCAAGACCAACGTTGCTGCTGCCGTTGTTTCCGCTGCCCAGGTTATTATTGCCGAAGTTTCCGCTGCCCAGGTTGCCGTTGCCGTTGTTTCCGCTGCCGAAGTTGCCGTTGCCGATGTTCCCGCTGCCCAGGTTATTACTGCCGCCGTTTCCGCTGCCCAAGTTGCCGTTGCCGATATTTCCGCTGCCCAGATTTTGATTGCCGATGTTTCCGCTACCGATGTTTCCGCTGAGGATGTTCCCGCTGCCCAGGTTGTCGTTGCCGTTGTTTCCGCTGCCCAGATTTTGATTGCCGTTGTTTCCGCTGCCGAGGTTGTCGTTGCCGTGGTTTCCGCTGCCCAAGTTCGTGCCCACGCTCGCCGCGGTCGCGGTGGCGCTGGACGCCACTTGGCCCGGCAGACTTTGCAGCCACTGCTGGACTGACTCCAACTGGGTGGCCGCCGCCGAGGCCCCACCGTGATAGCCCACCATCGCCGACACGTCCTGGGCCCACATCTGCTCGTAGTCAGACTCCACGGCCGCAATCGCCGGAGCATTAAGACCCAACAGGTTCGAGTTCACCAACGACACCAGGTTAGAGCGGTTGGCCGCCACGATTACCGGATGCACCGTCGCCGCGAATGCCGACTCGAACGCGCTGGCCACCGCTTTAGCCTGCGCGGCCGCACCCGCGGCCTGAGTTGCCGCCGAGCTCAACCACCCCGAATATGGAACGGCCGCGGCCACCATCGCCGTTGACGCGGGACCCTGCCACGCCTGACCAGCCAAGCCCGAGGTCACCGACGCGAACGATCCCGCCGCCGCACTCAGCTCATCGGCCAGCCCATCCCAGGCGGCCGCTGCCGCCAACATCGGAGCTGACCCGGCGCCGGAGAACATCCGGGAAGAATTGATCTCTGGCGGCAACACCAGAAAGCTCATGACCACGGTCCCTTCTGAGCAGCAAGGCTGGGCCCAGCTAGATGACGTGTTGCCTCGCAGCAATGGTTTGTCCCAGCGGAACGAGGGCAACTATACGTTGCTGCGGAGGGGGCCCGTTGTGGCAAACTCAGCCCAAAGATGAAGGGCGTCAGTCGTTTGGCACGAAACCGCGGGGAAGTGTCAGTGCAAGATCGGGTGTACGTCGCGATGCCCGGCGCGGCGGCAATGACGGCGGATCGCGTTGATGGGGGCATCGCCATCTCCTGTATGCCCCAGGGGCATAGGGGAACGAATCACGATGAGCACCACAGGTAGTCCCCGGTATTCCGCAGTTGACTCTGAACCTCATGCAGCCCAATGTGAACGGTTAGCGGCACCAACGGGCTCGTTCCGCCGTTGGAACCACATCTGGTCGAGGAGCGACGCGTCATGTCCATCGAAGAACTCAAGCGAACCTATTCCGGCGCCACCCATCCGCTGGATCCGCTGACCGCCGAGGAGATCGCTGGCGCGGTCGCGGCGCTGAAACGCAGCAGGGCGCACGCCGAGAGTCTCCGCTTTGTTCAGGTTGAGCTCAAAGAGCCACCGAAAAGGCAGTTGCGGGAAGATCCCGCGGCCGCGGCCCGCCAGGCCAGTGCGGTGCTGGTCGACCGCACGACGGGTCACAGCTACGCGGCCACGGTGGACCTGGTAAGCGACACGGTGGTGGCCTGGCAGCAGCTGCCGCCGGGTTCGCAGCCGCCGATCATGCTCGACGAGTTCGACGAATGCGAGGCCAACTGTAAGCGCGATCGCCGGGTGGTGGAAGCACTCGCCGGGCGTGGCATGACCGAGCTCGACCTGGTCTGCGTCGAACCATGGTCGGCCGGCTACTACGGCGCAGACGATCAAGGGCGTCGGCTGATTCGGGCACTGGTGTACGCGCGCAACGACCCCGACGACAACCTCTACGCCCATCCCGCCGAGGGCCTTGTCCTCATCTACGACCTGAACCGGGGTGAAGTCGTCGAGGTCGAGGACCACGGGTTCGTGCCGGTGCCTGCGCAAACCGGCAATTATCTGCCCAAAGATGTCGGGCCGGCGCGTAGCGACATCAAGCCGCTGGAAATCCTGTCACCGCAGGGACGCTCGTTTCATGTGGACGGCCACCACGTCACCTGGGGCGACTGGGGGTTCCGGGTGGGCTTCACCCCTCGCGAGGGAGTTGTGCTGCACCAGCTCGCTTTCCGCGACAAGGGCCGCATCCGGTCGGTGCTCAACCGGGCGTCGCTGGCCGAGATGGTGGTTCCCTACGGCGACCCCTCTCCCGTGCAGTACAAGAAAAACGCGTTCGACGCCGGCGAGTACAACATCGGCGTGCTGGCCAATTCGCTGGCCCTGGGCTGCGACTGCCTGGGCGAGATTCACTATTTTGACGCGGTGGTCAGCGATAGCCACGGCAATCCGGTGACCATCAAGAATGCAATCTGCATGCATGAAGAAGACGACTCAATCATGTGGAAGCACTACGACTTCCGCAAGGACACCACCGAGGTGCGCCGATCACGCAAGTTGATCATTTCGTTCATCGCGACGGTGGCCAACTACGAGTACGGCTTCTACTGGCATCTGTACCTCGACGGCAGCATCGAGTTCCTGGTCAACGCCACTGGCATTTTATCCACCGCCGGCCAGGTTCCCGGGACGAAGTCGCGCTACGGGCAGACGCTGAACAACGACGGCTTGTATGCGCCGATCCACCAGCACATCTTCAACGTGCGACTGGACTTCGAGCTGGACGGCCCGGCCAACGCCGTCTACGAGGTCGACACGGTGATCCCTGAGGACAACCCAACGCACAGCTGTTTTTACACTGTCGACCGGCTCCTGGAACGCGAGCAAGACGCGGTGCGCCGGGCCGACGCTGGTAAGTACCGCTTCTGGAAGATCGCCAACCGCCACAGCCGCAACCTGGTCGACGAGCCGGTCGCCTACCGGCTGCAGCCCACCGGCGCGATCACCTTGTGTGCCGATCCCGACTCGTGGCTGGCCAAACGGGCCGCATTCGCGACGAACAACCTCTGGGTCACCGCCTACGATGAGACCGAACGCCATCCTGCCGGGAATCCCAACCAATCCCGAGGCGGAGACGGTCTACCGCAATGGATTTCGAGAAACCGCAACATCGTCGATGAGGACATCGTCGTCTGGTACACGTTCGGTATGCATCACGTTGTGCGGCTGGAGGATTGGCCGGTCATGCCACGCCAGCACGTCGGCATCATCCTGCAGCCGCACGGCTTCTTCGATCAGAATCCCACACTCAATCTGCCGCGGCCTGAGCCCCATACCCCGGACGGCACGCACTGCAAACAATAGTGCTCTATCGCTGTCGTTGCGGACGGGCGCGCACCAGTGTCGGCCACCAGAACCACGGCCCCAGGAGTCTGATGATGCACGGCACCACGAACGAACGCACGATCAGCGTGTCGAGCAGCAGGCCGATGCATACGGTCGAACCGACCTGACCGATGGTCCGGAGATCGCTGCTGAGCATCGCCAGCATGGTGAAGGCGAACACCAGACCCGCGGACGTCACCACACCACCCGTGCTTCCGAGCGAGCGGATGAGACCGGTGTGAATTCCGGCATGAACCTCTTCTTTGACGCGGAGGATCAACAGGAGGTTGTAGTCGGAACCCACCGCCACCAGGATGATGAACGTGAGCGGCAATATCAACCAGTACAGGGGCAGGCCGATGAGGTGCTGCCAGACGAGTATGGAGAGCCCGAACGCTCCGGCGTAGGAGAAAGCCACGGTGCTGGGGATGACGAAGGCGGCGATCAGACTTTTCGTCAGGAACAACATGATCAAGAAGATCAGCACGAAGGCAGCGATCGCCACGATAAGCAGATCGGACGCGGCGTATTCCTTGATGTCCTTGTTGGTTGATCCCGAACCGCCGATATAAACCCTCGCGCCGGCCAGCGAGGTCTCTTTGAGCGCCCCGGTTATCGCTGTGGGGAACTGTTCAACATGCTGCACGCCCTCCGGGCCATTGGCGTCGCCCTCGTGGGTGACGATCAACCGGGCAGCCTGGCCGTCCGGCGACATCAAGAGCTGCATACCGGTCTTGACGTCTTCGTTGTCGAAACCTTCTCGGGGGATGTAGAAGAAGTCATCGCTGCGGGACTGGTCGAAGTCGAGCCCCACATTGACCTGGTCGAAGAATGTCTGGTCGGTCTGGGTGGATTGCAGATCCGAGGAGCCATAGGTGTTGACCAAAAGAGCTGTGAGAGCCTGCGTGTCGTCTCGCATGAGTTTCATTTGCGCGATCAATTGCGGTAAAAGCTTGTCAATCACCTCCAGAGACGCTACAGAGGCGTGGATATCAGCATCGAGTTTGTCGACGCTGTCGAGCGTGTCGAACACCGATCTCAATGCCCAGCAAATGGGAACGTCGAAACAGTGCCGGTCCCAATAGAAATAAGCGCGGATCGGCCGGAAGAAATCGTCAAGATTGGAGACCTGCTGATCTATCTGATCGGTGACCTTTTGCAGATCCTCGAAGGTGAGAACCGTTTTATGCGTCTCATCCGCCATCTGCTGGAGCAGGTCGATCGATCTGTCCAAGACCGCGACGGTGTCCGCTTCGATCTTTGCCTGGTCGTTGGTATTAGCGTTTTGCTGCTTGTTGAACGGGAGCTGTTGACCGCTACCGCTGCCCTGCGTGGTGAACAAGTAGGGGAGGGTGGCATGTTCCAAAGCCCGGCCCATTGGCCTGGTGATGCTTTGCACCATCGCGACGCCGGGAAGGCGTTGAAGGGCCTTGGCCGCCCGGTCCAATGAGATGAAATCAGCCGAGTTTCGCATATCATGATCCGACTCGATCATCAGCATCTCGGAGAACAGCTTGCTCTTCGGGAAGTGCCGATCCGCCGCCGCGAAACCCTGATTGGCAGAGGAAGTCTGCGGTTGGTACTGACGGTCGTCGTAGTTCTGCCGGTACGTCGGCACGAATATCGCGCCGAACATGACGGCAGCGGCACTTGTCGCGAGGATAGGCACCGGCCACCGGACCACGCTCGTCCCGATCCGCCGATACAGATGCGCCTTGGCCTTGCTTTTCGGGTCGAAAAGCCCGAAAAGGCTGCCCACGGTCAAGAAGGCCGGACCGAGTGTCAGCGCTGCCGTGATCGTAAACAGCATGCCGATAGCGACGGCCGGCCCCATGGTGTGGAAGTAGTTGAGTCGCGCGAAAGTCAAGCAGTAACACGCCCCTGCGATCGTCAGCCCCGAGCCAAGGATGACCGGCGTGACACTCTTATAGGCGGTGTAAAACGCTTCCTCCCTGCCTTCGCCGTCGTGCCGCGCCTCGTGATAGCGGCCCATCAAAAAGATGCCGTAGTCCGTCCCCGCTCCCAGGGTCAGCGCGACGACGATGTTCACGGCGAATGACGAGAGCTCGATGTAACCCAAATGCCCGAGGGTCGCGATAACCCCCTTCACGACCAGCAGCTCGAACAGAACTCCGGCCAAGGGCACAAACAGGGTGACGATGGAGCGGTACACCAGCAGCAACATCCCGATGATGAGGAAGATCGTCACGATCGTGATGTCGTTCAAGCTTGAATTAGCAATAGCCACTGTGTCTTTGGCGAGCGGGGCCGCACCGCTGACGTAGACCTTGAGCCCTGGCGGCGGCGTGTCCTTCGCGACGGTATCCCGAACGGCACTGACGGACTCATTCGCTTGCATTTGGCCGATATCGCCCGCGAGACGTAGCAGCACGTACGCGCACTTACCGTCCAGGCTCTGCGCTCCCGCCGCGGTGATCGGCTTCCCCCACAGATCCATGACGTACTGCACATGCTTGGGGTCTTGCTTCAGTCCGCGGACCAAATCGTCGTAGTACTGATGGTCCACGTCGCCCAGTGGGCGGTCGGCTTCCAGCACGACCATGGCCAAACTAGTCGAATTGGACTCGTGGAACTTCGCACCGATGGCCAGCAACGCCCGCTGGGACGGCGCGTAGTGCGGCACCACCGGCCCCGCGAGCTCTTCGGCGACCCTCTCTACCTGCGGCATGAAGGTGTTTGTCGACACGGCGAGAAGGGCCCAGAAGGCGATGATCGGTATCGCGAAGACGCGGACCATTCTCGGCAGGAAGGGTCGTTTCACCGGGTGCTCGCTCATGCGGATTTCACCAGGCAAAATACGTGTGCATCCTGATGGCTATCGGTCTGTTCAGCGCGGACAATGCCATTCACCCGCAACCGGCAGCCGACTTGACCACCATGAACCTGCGCCGAGATGCTGCCGGACACCACGGTGAGTGTGGTTGCCTCCGTGTGCGACCACGGCAAGGTCGTGAGATCAACCTGATGCGGGTGCCCGTCGATGTCCACCCAGACGAGCATCCCCCCTTGCCCGATGGAGCCGAACAACTCATACGTGAGCCGTTTGATACTGAACTCCGGAGGCGCTGCCGGCTGATTGACGGTGATGACAGGCGGGGGATTGGAGGACTCGTGCACCTTCCACATGCCTAACGCACCCACCGCGAGCGCAACGACGGCAACCAACGGCATCCAGACTCGCGCCAAGACAGTCCTGCCGACTGAACGAGGGCTCACTCGATCACCTCCCGGAATCCGGTCTGGACATCGTATTCTCGCCCCCGCTCCCATTCGCATGCCAATGCAGGTAGTAGACGGTCATGTACCCTGCCGTCGACCAACCGGATGCGTTGTGTGTTGCCTCAAGACATCTTGCGCAGACGCCTTTTCAACCTTGCGCTGCGGAGAATCTGAGTCGTGAAGTTTGTGGCGGCCAACATGGGGAACACCCCGAGAAATGTCCGCTCGGAGGGCGTGGCTCCATGCAAGTGGTAAAGACTGCCGAACACATAAAAGCATCCCA
>Ga0182012_10002963_pt1 | contig 18235 bp, 17 predicted proteins | sample 612S2SmetaG_FD_120486 | JGI IMG/M metagenome (GOLD analysis project Ga0182012, IMG submission 120486) | Permafrost microbial communities from Stordalen Mire, Sweden - 612S2S metaG | ecosystem: Environmental > Terrestrial > Soil > Wetlands > Permafrost | place: Sweden: Stordalen | collected...
CAAACGCGGAGAAGGAGCGGATATGGCCAGATCGAGCATCTCGTATCTTTGGCGCGACCCCCATGCACCCAATGGTTTTCGCACCGGTGTTTCCCTCCACAGCCATACCAACCAGTCCACGGAGACCCTGGACTTCCTGGCGAACTTCGGCAATCAGTTCCCGGTATTGCGGCCCTTCCTGTCGCGCATGGAGCGGCGGTCGGAGTCGATCCATGGCATCCGCATCAACTATGCCGCGGCCTACTGGACGCCCCCAATGACTCCCAAGCTGGCTTTTGACCTGGAGCGCGAACAGATCCAAAAGCTCGACCTGGCGCCCATGGTTTCCATTACCGACCATGACACCATCAGCGCGCCTATCCTTCTGCGGACGGTTCCCAGCGCGCGCCAGATCCCGGTTTCAGTGGAGTGGAGCGCGCCTTACGGGAATCAGTCGTTTCACCTTGGAGTCCACAACCTGCCCAGCGCTCGGGCGACGGAGTGGATGGCAACCCTGGCCGACTACACGGCCAATCCGAGCGACGCGCGCCTGACCGCGATTCTCTCAGCGCTGAACGCCGAGCCGAATGTGCTGGTTGTCTTCAACCACCCAATGTGGGACCTCTACCTGATCGGCAAGGAAAAGCACGAGTTCCTCGTCAATGAGTTCCTGCAAAAGAATGGCGCATTCCTTCATGCGCTGGAGTTGAACGGCCTGCGGCACTGGGCAGAGAATAGGGCCACCCGGCAGTTGGCGGAGAACTGGCACATGCTGCTCATCTCCGGCGGTGACCGTCACGGCGTTGAACCGAACGCCAACATCAACCTGACCAATGCCGCCAGCTTTACGGAATTCGTGCACGAGATCCGCCGGGAGAAGAAGAGCAGCATGCTCTTCATGCCGCAGTATGCCGAGCCCTGGAAACATCGTATCCTGCAGTCGACCATCGATGCGGTTCGCAACTATCCGGAATTTCCCCAGGGTTCTCAGAACTGGGATGAGCGCGTCTACCATCCCGATCGCAACGGGGTCATCCGGCCGCTGAGCGAAATCTGGCCGGCTGGCAAGGCTCCCGCTGCGATGCGGGCGATCATCGGCTCCGTACAGCTGATGGGCCGTGGCCTGGTTTCAGGCGGATTGCGCATGGCGTGGAGCGAAGCGCACCAGCTCCGGCTAGCCCTCGGCGAGCACGACGGCTAAGCAGAAACGGCATCCAAGGCTAAGTGCTGACCGAAACCCTCAATCCGATGCTCAGCGAAGCGCCGTGTGCAAGCATGCCGCGTGTGGCCTACTTCCCCGACTCTTTCCACGAAGTCAACGGAGTGGCGCATACCAGCCGCCATTTTGAGGCGTTCGCCCGGCGGCACAATCTGCCCTTCCTGTGCGTGCGTGCCGGCGACCGCGCCAATGCCCTCGAAGAAGACGGAAACGTATGGACGCTGGAGCTGCCGCGCGGCTTTATGTCCTTTGCCCTGGAAAAGGATCTTCGCTTCGACCCCGCCTTTTTGCGCCACATTCCGCTGATCGGCGAAGTTCTCGACCGCTTCAAGCCGGACCTGATTCATATCACCGGCCCCAGCGAAGTCGGCATGCTGGGCGCGCGCCTGGCCTATGAAATGGAATTGCCGCTGGCCGCAAGCTGGCATACCAATGTGCATGAATACCTGGCCAGGCGGTCGGATTGGTTCTTGAAGCTGCTTCCCAAACAATCGATGGTTACCGAGCAGACCATCGAAGACCTGACCCTGGCCGCGGCGGCAAAGTTCTATTCGATGGCGAAGGTGCTTTTCGCTCCCAACCTCGAGCTATGCGCCCTGTTGGAACGCGCCACCAGGCGGCCGTGCCACTTGATGCCGCGCGGCGTCGATGCGCAGTTGTTCACGCCGGAGAAGCGGAAACGAGAGCCCGGCGACCGCGACCATGTGCTCGGTTTTGTAGGCCGGCTGAGTGTCGAGAAAAATGTCGCGTTGCTCGTTCAGGTGCAGCAGGAACTGGAAGAAATGGGACATAAGAGTTTCCGTTTCCTGATCGTCGGCCACGGCGGCGACGAAGCATGGCTGCGCGAGCGCCTGCCCAAAGCGGAATTCGCCGGCGTCCTGCGTGGCGAGGCGCTTTCAACGGCCTACGCCAACATGGATTTGTTCGTATTTCCCTCGCATACTGACACATTCGGCAATGTGGTGCTGGAGGCGCTCGCCAGCGGAGTGCCCGCGATTGTGACTCCAGACGGTGGCCCAAAAACTATCGTCCGCGACGGAGTGACCGGCCGCATCGCCGAGGACGCCAGTTTTGCCGAGGCGGTTGCGAGCATTCTGGGAAATCCAGAGCTGCACGTTGAAATGCGCCAGGCCGCGCGCGCTCATGCCATGACCATGAGTTGGGATGCGGTGTTTGAAGGGGTCTACTCCGCGTACGCCCCGATTCTCGCAGACAAGCTTCATCCCGTTCCCGGAACCACCCGTCGAGAATAGCCCAGGTCGGGCCCGCCGCGGATAGGTCTTGGCTCGCCCAGCGAAAATCTGGCAAAGTTCCGAGTTGCCGGTCATTCATCCAGGTCGAACTCTGTAGTCCAGCCAAGCGAAGCTTTGAAGAGCTTTCTGAGAAGCCTATCGACCTCTTCGTCCTTGCCGTAACGGTTCAGAGTTACCTGCAACTTGATGTCTTTTTCTCCGCGAGGCTGGCATGAGGCAAGGTAGAACAGCTCGGCTTCATTCACCGAGACCACGTCGATTCGGAGGTAAAGGTCTTCGAATTGGCGTACTGATCGACAGCCCGAGGCCCGGAAGGCCGGCCAGTCGGCCTTCTTGGTGTCCCGAAGATTCGCTTCCCGAAAGGAGAATCGATTGATAGATAAACGCAACGATGCACAGAGTGCGCTCCAATCGCTGGATTCGTCCATCAAGGGATTCTCCTGCTCGTAATAGATCCCCGCAGAATTAACATGAACTGGGGCTGCGATGGCGGGTTTGTTCTCAGCTAAGTAAAGATGGGCGCGTCGAAGTTTGGTCAACATAAGTTCCCATCGAGTGTAATCGAAAGGCGGGCACAACACCGCTGGTGTTGAGTTCCGGTTATGTCGCCAAACCGGAGTTTACCCGATTTTCCCCACTGGCCCGTAATGCCGGTGATACAGGAACAACTCCAGTCCCGAAATGCTCGTGCCGCATATACTCGCGATATGAACCCTTGGACCTATGCTTTGTTGGCGGCGGCTGCGGCGCTCGGTGGTTGATTCTGGTGGCGCAGCCGGGTGCGCGAGGCCGAGATTCGGCGAATTGCTGAACTGTATGGATTTCGCTACTTGGGTGATGCCCTCCCGCCATCTCTTCCCATGAGAGACTTGCCCTTTCTTACAATCACGTCCGTATGGAACGCAATCGACGGCGAGCGCCGAGGAAGGCGCGTTATCGCGTTCGATTGCAGATTTGGAGAAGGCAAAGGAAGCTGGCGGCGAACCGTGATCGCGGTTCAGGCTGAGCAAGCCAGTGTCACCGCATCGTCATTCGATCCGGATGTGCAGATCGATCAGATCGCGGAGTGGACATTCCTCTATCGTCCTAAAGAATTCGCCATGGTAACCCAACAGCTGACGCCAGTTTCCGAGTTAAGTGCCTACCTTGAGGCCATCTGAATCGGTTCCGCCCGGTTTGTCGCCTACTCTTCCCTATGGGGCTTCTTCGCGGCTCGTATCCATACGTTTTGGGCCTCAAGACAACCGGGTAATCCCCGCGAAACCATCGAATCCCCGATCGAAACTCAGAATTTTACGAATCCCCTGAATCTGCATGATGGCGAGATGTACTGCGTCTCGCGCCGAGAGGCCCTTCTGACCCAGCACGATTACCTTGGCTCGCTCGACTGCCGCTTGATCCACTGAGAATACTTCATCGACAACTCCCAGCAGAGCATTAAACGCTGGCTGGATCGCATCCGGCCGGTCAATCGACACATAGCGGTGCAGTATTTCCTGCAGCACTTCCGCGTCGGTCACCAACCGCTCTCGACCGTTTATCAACTCCTCCAGCCATCGCTTGGAGTCGGTCTTATGAGGATGGGGGGCGCCCACTAGATACATGGGAATGTTGGAATCAACAAAGATCACGGCCGAACACCCGATCCGTAGCCACGTTCAATCTCCTCGAGCATATGGTCGATATTGCCGGTGGGGAACTCCATCCTTGCCGCGACTCGAATGACCTCCAGTTTGGACGCAGCTTCGCGGCCAGGCTCGCTCCTGCGGGCCTGCACAAGTGCCTGTCGCACCCATTCGGCAATGGAAACGCGGCGCAAACGCGCCGCACGCTGAATGTCGCGATATTCGGGGTCCTGAACGATAACCTGCAGCCTCTTAGCCATGAGATGAGTTTATTTGACTCATCTTGATGAGTCAAGTGTTCCTCGTGACGGTCGGTTTGTCGGCAATTCGGAAGTTTCGAATTAGCCTGATCGCCGGGCCCAGCCGGACCGGCCTGAGATTTCAGGCTGGAGGCGAGCATGCCTTCGGCATGGAGGATGTCAAGAAATCCGTAGCGGCGACCGACCCCCAGCCGATTTAAGACGAATCAACCCCATCGGCGATCATCGAAGAATTTCCACCCCGCATTTGCAATGCAATTCCCCCTTCTGGTGCACAATCGAATTGTCTGGGTCAAAAGCCCCAGAAAACTCCGACCCAAACCAGAAAAAACAGCCCCTTTTCCGGTTTTCCTCCCATCGCATTGAAAATAAACATGTTACGTCGAAAATTCTCATTTTGTCCTTTGAAAACAAAGGACTTACGTATTTCTGGTTTTCAGCACTTTCAAAAAACAAAGGAGTTACCTCACCCAATTCCCGCCAACCGCCAGGGTACGCTTGGGGATCTCCTGAGCCTCCGCTTCAGAAAAACGCAACCTGCTTCAGATTCACAACACCAGTCCCACCCCCGGTAGACCGGTCACAACTTCAACCAGATCTCAACCTCCTTCGCGTACAATCTTGAAAAACTGAATCACCTCAATGCAGGAGGTACCATGTTCAAGACCAAGGCCCCTGACCGGCGCGCACTCATTGCGATTCTTGCCGTACTGGCCCTCACCATGCCCCTTGCTGCCACTGCGGCCGAGAGCCTGAAGGTGCCAGTGGACTACTACAAGCTGCCCAACGGTTTGCGCGTAGTGCTCTCACCAGACCATACCGCCCCGACCGTCGCCGTCGGCGTCTATTACCGCATTGGTTTCCGCGTGGAGCCGCGCGACCGAACCGGCTTCGCGCACCTGTTCGAACACATGATGTTCCAGGGTTCCACCAACCTGGGCAAGATGGAGTTCATCAAGCTGATTCAGTCCAACGGCGGCATCCTTAATGGCTCCACGCGCTTTGATTTCACCAACTACTACGAGGTCTTGCCCGCCAACAAGCTGGAATCAATCCTGTGGGCCGAAGCAGACCGCATGGGCGGCCTGGCGGTGAACGAAGACAACCTGAAAAATCAACAGGGCGTGGTGGGCAACGAGGTTAAGGTCAACGTGCTCAACTCTCCTTACGGTGGCTTCCCGTGGATCGACCTGCCCATGGCTGCCAACTCCAACTGGTACAACGCGCACAATTTCTACGGCGACCTCACCGATATCGAAGCGGCCAAACTGGATGAGGTGGAGAAGTTTCACGCGACATACTACGCGCCCAACAATGCTGCGCTCGCAATCGTAGGCGATTTTGAGCCGGCCGAGGCGCGCAAGCTGGTGGAGAAATATTTTGGCGGGCTGAAACCTGCCGATTTGCCTCCGCAACCCGATCTGACGGAACCACGCCAGGAGACCGAAAAACGCACCGTCAAGAAAGACCCGCTGGCCCCGCGCCCGGCCCTTGCCATCGGCTACCACATGCCGGACCGCAACACGCCCGAGTATTACGCCATGGGCCTGATCGACCAGATCCTGATCGAGGGCAATGACAGCCTGCTCTACAAGGAGTTGGTCCAGAAGCGCGGCCTTACCGACAATATCAGCGGCGGCATCAACTATCTGGGAAACATGTTCGACTACAACGGGCCGATGCTGCTGGCTGCCGATGTACGCTACGACGTGGCCACCAAGCCCGACGCGGTGTTGGCGGCCATGGATGCGGCGATTGAGCCGCTACGCACCAAGCCAATCGACAAGGAATTGCTGGACCGCGCTCGCGTGAAGCTGCGCTCCAGTCTCTACGACAACCTGGGCGAGATCGGTGGCCTGGGTGTGGTGGACATGCTGGCCAGTTTCGCCCTGTTTGACGACGACCCTGCACGGATCAATACGCTCGAGTCGCACTTTGACGCGGTCACTCCAGAATTGCTGCAAAAGACTGCGCAGGAGTATTTGCGCCCCGGCAACCGCACCGTCATCGATCTTCAACCAGCGCCCGCACCCGCGGCGAAACAGTAGAGAGGGGATTCCGGATGAACACGATCAAGAACACGCTCGCAATCCCGATGCTGATCCTGAGCTTGGTGACTGTGGCTGCTGCGCAAAAGCAGACTCCGCCTGAGGGTGGGCCGCCGCGTGCCTTTACCGTGCCCGCGCACGAAACTTACACCTTGGCCAACGGCCTCAAAGTGACCCTTGTCCCCTACGGAAACATCCCCAAGGTGACGGTGAGCGTCGAAGTGACGGCGGGCAGCATCGACGAGGGATCAAGCCATGTGGGCGTGGCTGGAATTGCCGCCGACCTGATGAAAGAAGGCACCGAAAAGCTCACCGCGAGTCAAGTGGCCGACGAGGCTGGAAGCATGGGCGGCGCCCTCAGCATCTCCTCGGACTATGACAAGACCTCGGTTGATCTCGACGTGCTTTCGGAGTTTGGTCCGCAGGCTGTGCGGTTGGTGTCGAGCGTTCTGGAGCACCCCCGCCTGCCCGAAAGCGAACTCGACCGGCTGAAAAACGATCGGCTGCGGCAGATCGCGGTGGACAACTCCCGCGCACAGACCATTGCTCTCACACGCTTCCGCAAAATCCTTTACGGCGACCATCCGTACAGCATTGTGCTGCCCTCGGATGGCGACGTTAAAAAGATCACCATCGGCGACGTCAAGGCTTACGTCGGCGGCAACTTTACTCCCGAGCGCACGCATATCTACGTGGCTGGCCGCTTTGATTCGCCGGCCATGAAGCGGGCTATTGAAGAGAGCTTCAAGGGCTGGCCAAAGGGTTCCACGCCGCGCGCGTCGAACCCGCCGACAACCACTGCCCATCGCGTGCTTGACGTGTCTGACAGGCCCAATGCACCGCAGTCCACGCTTATTGTAGGGTTGCCGGTTATCCCGCCAAATAATCCGGACGCGCTGCCGCTTGAGGTGACCAATGCTCTGCTCGGTGGCTCCTTCAACTCGCGCATCACCGCGAATATCCGCGAAGCAAAGGGATACACTTACTCGCCGTACAGCCAGGTCTCCGACCGCTATCACGATGCCTATTGGGCCGAGAGCGCCGACGTGACCACCAAGTTCACCGGGCCGTCTCTTGAGGAGATATTCAAAGAGATCAAGCGCCTCGGTTCCGAGCCGCCAACCGCGACGGAGCTCAAGGGCATTCAGAATTACCTCTCCGGCATCTTTATCCTGCGCAATTCAACCCGCGGCAATCTCATCGGTCAGCTTGAATTTGTTGACGAGCAGGGCCTGGGCGACGATTACCTGACGAAGTATGTCGCGCGCGTAAACGCGGTAACTCCGGACGACGTAAAGAAGCTGACTGCGGAGTATCTCAAGCCCGAAAGCATGACCGTCGTGGTGGTGGGGGACAAGGCGCAGATCAGTGACCAGCTTAAGCCTTTCGCGGTGGCAGCGAATTAGCAGGAAGGGATGGCTCCTATCCCTTCGCAGCTATTTCACCGATCGCCTCGACTAACTTGTCGAGGTCCGGCAGCGGCGTGTAGACATGCGGAGTTACACGGACGCAACTGATGTTTTCCCAGACGATGCCGACGGTGTGAATCTTGTAGCGATCGAAAAGTGCCGATGCCACCTGTCCCGGAGTCATGCCGTCGATCGAGACGCCACAGATTGCGCAACTGTAATTGAGGTTGAGCGACGTATGCAGCTTGACCTTGGGAATGGGTTGAACTCGCGAAGCCCAGTAGTTCTTCAGATAGCCGATGCGCTGTTCCTTGCGCTTGCTGCCGATGCCCTCGTGAAAATTTATGGCTTCGCCGATGCCTTGTTCCAGAGGAAAACTGCGCGTGCCCAGCGTCTCGAATTTGCGAATATCCGACGAGTGTGGCATCGAGTTACAAGTTAGCGGCCAAAGCTTCTCAATCTTGTCGGCTTTGACCCACATCATTCCGGTACCAATCGGCGCCGATAGGAACTTGTGCAGGCTCGTCCCGAAGTAATCGCAGTGTAGATCGGGGACCTTGAAGTCGAGTAGTCCAAACGAATGCGCGCCGTCGGCGATAACTTCGATGTTATGCGCGTGCGCCATGTCGGCTATCTTGGCTACAGGCATCGTCTGGCCCACCCAGTTCACCATGTGCGTTACATGGATAAGCCGAGTACGCGGAGTTATAGCCTGCTCATAGGCCTTGACGATTACGTCGTCGTCCTCAATGGGAAAGTCGAAGCTGATCTGCTTATAGACGATGCCATCGCGCTCGGCCCGCTGGCGATACGCCTGGATCATGTTGGGATAGTCCTGTTTCGTCCCGATGACTTCGTCGCCGGCCTTGAATGGCAGGCCATAGATGATGGTATTCAGCGCCTCGGTGGAATTGCGGTTGATGGCGACTTCGCCGGGCTGCGCGCCGGCCAGCCGCGCAAGCTTGGCGCGCAGCGGCTCGCGCCCCTGATCGAGGATGCCCCACATGTAGTATGACGGACCTTCGTTGGAGAGCTGGTTATAGCGCTCCACGGCCTGCTGCACCACGATAGGTGCCGGCGAGACGCCGCCGTTATTGAGGTTGATGATGTCGGGATTGACCGAGTAGGAGCGCTGGATGACTGCCCAGAAGTCCTCGTTCTGCGCTACATCGGCCGGTCCTAGGTGCGCGACGGCGCGCGAGGCGGCGTTAAAGTCAGCGGCATGTGCCTGGCCGAAAAGGCTGCTTGCGGAAAACGCGCCGGCCAGTGTGGCTGCCTGCCGGAGGAAGGTGCGACGGTCGCTCGAATTCATATTCAGCACTCTAGGCGCTTGTGGGTGGGGGAATCAACCGGAAAATGGCGGGAGGGCAATTCAGGCGCGCAGGCCTGTCTTCAGATCGAGGGTGAACGGAGTTTCTTTGTCGGCGATCATGCTCCATCCCTGGCCGTGCAATTGGCCGCCTTCGATGGCGTTGATTGTCACGCCCTCGTCGGAGAGTTTTTCCGACTGCCACGCCTGGCCATGCGCGCCCCAAGCCAGAATGGAATGATGCCCGACGAAGAGTAGCAGTGCCTGTTTATGCAATGGAAAAACCTGCAGCACTGGCCGGTAATCGATCATTGCGAATCGATTCGGAACCGATGTATCAATAATGTAGGCATAACCGCCGGAAACAGCGCAAATCTCCGCAGGATTGGGACAAGACCATAGGCCAGTTGGTACGGCCGCGTCGCGGAAGCCAAGCGCGCAGGTAGCCAGAAACGCCGGTTCTTTTTCGCTGGGACGAATCAGAACTTCGAGTGCTCCGCGCTCAACTTCTTCCGCATCGCGTGGATAGACGAAATGCCGTGGAGGCAGAATGAGTGGCCGTGCAGAGAGAATTTGTGCCTGCCAACTATGCGGGAACGTGAGGTCCACAACATGCGCTGAGCGGGCTTCGCTCATGCGTGCGCCTCGTAGTTCAGAATCCAGCGCTCCTGCTCGTCGGTGTCAGGAACCGGGCAGCCGCGCGCAGCCTCAACCGCAGCCAGCGCCGTAGACGGCGGCCAGCCCAGATGGATTAGCGTGCATGCGGCCGTTACCGTCGCGCGTCCAATGCTTCCCCAGCAATGGATGCCGATGGCTTCTCCGGCAAGAAGCCGGCGGGCGAGATCAGCAACAAAGTTGCGAAAGGCGCGCGGATCAGTTGGAAGATGATGGTCAGGAATGGGGTGGTGGAGAAACGTCAGCCCCAATCGCCGCGCCTCGAAGCCCTCTTGCGCAAGGTCGAGCATCTCAACTTGCTCGTCGCTGAGCAGTGAAACAAGCGTCTGGATACCCGCGCGTTTCAAATAAGACATTTCGCCCGACAGATGGCGTCCACCGCGCGGGCACAGAACAATTGCGAGCGGAATGGGAACTTTCCGCGCAGATCCCACCGGTGCGGGAGCGAGCGGCAAGGACGGGTCGCCATAGATCCAATAGACACCGTTCACGCTCGCTCAGACCCCCACAAACTGCATGATGCGGTCGTGGATGGTTGGGATGGCGAGGCCCAGCGCCGCGCCTTCTTCAATGAGCGGGACGATCTTGTCGAATTCGCGCCCGGAGTGTGCCCCGGTGATGGCGATGCGGATGGGATGGTAGAGTTCCTTGCCTTTCACTCCCGTGGCCGCCTGGACTTCACTGATCCAGCGTTTGAAATCGTCGGCGGTAACCAGTCCGCTGTGCGTGCGCACGCGGCTGGCGAACTCGCTGAGCACGGAGCGGGCGGAATCCGCGGTCAGAATCGCAGCGTTCTCGGGTTCGGCATGCGCCGCGTCGGGGTCAATGCCGAAGATGAATGCGGACTTCGCGGGTAACTGGGCCAAGTGGTCCACGGCGGGGAGAAAGAGGGCCAGGAGGCTAGCAAACCATGCCTTGCGCTGGTCGATCAACTCGGGCGACGGAATATCCAGATGAATCGGAGGATCGAGGCTTGCGAGCAGCGCGATCGTCTCCGCGGTATAGAGCTCCGACGAGGTCCACAGTGGAAAAATGCCCGGCTTTTGCAAAATGAACTGGCGCTCGGCCAGCTTGGCAATGCGTTCGGGGTCGGCCAGCTTGATGTAATGGCGATTGAGCCAGTTGAGCTTGTCGAAGTCGAAGACGGCGGGTGAAGGCGTAACGCGCTCAAGCGAAAAAAGCGGGATCAGTTCGGCCAGCGTGAAGGTCTCCGTCTTGCCGTCTTCAGCACCCCAGCCGAGCAGTGCGAGATAGTTGGCCAGCGCCTCGGGCAGATAGCCCAACTGGCGGAACACCGAAATGGATGTTGCTCCGTGGCGCTTGGAAAGCCGCTCGCGGTCCGCCCCGAGAATCGTGGAAAGGTGCGCAAACTGGGGCACAGGCCAGCCGAAGGCCTCGTAGATGGCCACCTGCTTGGGCGTATTGGAGATGTGATCGTCGCCGCGAATCACGTGCGTGATTCCCATGAGCGCATCGTCAATGGTGACCACATAGTTATAGACAGGCACACCCGCAGACACGCCGCTTGCGCTTCGCACAAGGATCGGATCGCTGACGGTTTCTGCCGCGAACTCGACGTCGCCGCGAACAATGTCGTGGAAGCGAAGCGGGTGGTTTTCAATTCGCAGGCGTACCGCGAAGTGCTTGCCGGCCGCGAGGTTCCGCTCAATCTCAATGGCCGAGAGATTGCGGCAGCGGCCTGAGTATACCTGCGCGTTGTGTTCCGCCGCAGCCTGCGCGCGCTCGGCTTCCAACTCTTCCGGAGTGCAGAAGCAGCGGTAAGCCTTGCCCTCAGCCAGCAGGCGTTCCGTGTGCTCAGCATAGATTGGCAGGCGCTCGGATTGGCGATATGGCCCATGGTCGCCCGTGTCCGGCTCGTCTTGCGCGCCCGGTCCGCCGTCCCAGGTAATGCCGAGCCAGTGCAGGTCTTCAATGAGCTGGGTTTCGTAGCGCGCTTCGGAACGCTCGAGGTCAGTGTCCTCAATGCGCAGCAGGAACAGGCCCCCGGTGTGACGCGCGAACAGCCAGTTATAAAGGGCCGTACGCGCGTTACCTACGTGGAGCAGACCTGTGGGAGACGGAGCAAACCGTACACGGGGAATAGGGTTCATCATCGCAACAAACATGATAGACGTTGAGAATGGGAGCTGTCAGGTGCCTCTTTGTTCCCTTTGCACTTTGGACCGTCCCGGATTCGGGCCGTTTCCTGCCTATGCGCGATGCGAACCTGCTGCGCTATCATCGGCAAAGGCGCAGATAGGCTGCTACGCACATTGTTTCAAAGATACGAGAAACGCTATGGCCTCCGATACGATCCAATCCATCACGATAGAAGGATTCAAGAGCATCCGCTCGATTAAGGATTTGCCTCTGCGGCCTATCAATTTGCTCATTGGGGCGAATGGGTCGGGGAAGTCGAATTTCTTGGAGGCGTTTGTATTTCTGGGCGAAGCCAAGGAGGGTCGCAAGGATTCGTATGTCGCTCAGAATGGCGGAGCCGATCGGATTCTCTACTTCGGCTCGAAGGAAACTGAATCATGTTTTATCGGCATAGAGTACGACCGCGAAGGACTGGGGCGTAGTTCATATTACGCAAACTTCGTAGCCCAGGCCGACGATACTTTTCTGGGCTCTGCATCGAGAGGCGGCTACGCTAACGCGGACCCCTCTTGGCGCCGATACCAGTTTCACGACACGGGCCGTCATTCACCCATCAAAAAGACCAATCAGATTGACGACAATCGTTTTCTGCGACCGGATGCAAGCAACCTAGTGGCATTTCTCTATCTTCTTCAGCATAGGCATCCGGACTCGTATTCCGCTATCCGCCGCGCGGTGCAACGAGCAGCCAACTTTTTTGAGAATTTTCAGCTTGCCCCACTGGCTCTTAATCCGGACACGATCAAACTCGAATGGCGGCATACGCGATCAGACCAATACTTCGATGCCTCAGCATTGTCTGATGGCACGCTGCGTTTTATCGCGCTGGCGACCCTGTTTCTGCAACCGGTGGAGCTGCTCCCTTCGGTGATCCTTGTCGATGAGCCAGAACTGGGATTGCACCCCTATGCAATCGGCCTGCTTGCCTCTCTCATTCACCAAGCCTCCAAAGAGACACAGGTCATTGTCGCAACGCAATCCCCACTTCTCCTGGACTACTTCGAACCCGAAGACATTCTGGTGGCCCACCGCGCCGATGGCGCTACAACCATCGAGCGATTGAAGCCCGAGCCCTTGGCGGAATGGCTGAAGGAATATAGTCTAGGCCAGCTTTGGGAAAAGGGCGAGCTTGGCGGCAGGCCGGGGAAAGAGTAGCGATGGCGCGGCTGCTCGTTCATGTCGAGGGACAAACAGAGGAAACCTTTGTCAACGAGTTGTTAAGCGGCCATCTGGAGGCGGTCGGATACCGGGACGTGCGGGTCCGCCTTGCTGGGAATCCCCGCAAACAACGCGGCGGCATTCGCTCTTGGCAAGGCATGAAACGGGATATTTTGCAGCACATGAAAGAAGACCGTACTGCAATCCACGCCATCATGGTGGACTACTATGGGATGCCACCCGACTGGCCCGGGCGCAAGGAAGCACCAAGACAGAACTCGGCTTCCGGGAGGGCCGAACATGTGGAAGCGGCGTTGCTTGACGACATCGCTGAAGGGATGGGCCATGAGTTCAACCCTGGAAGGTTTGTTCCTTTGGTCATGATGCATGAGTTTGAGGCATTGCTCTTCAGCGACCCGGACCGATTTGCTCAAGGGATGGCGAGAGCCGATCTTGCTCCGGATTTGCATGCAATCCGGCAGAAATTCGAGACTCCTGAGGAGATCAACGATTCGGTAGAGACTGCGCCGTCAAAGAGGGTCGAGCGATTGTTTCCCAGATATGAGAAGCCGTTGTTTGGTGTGGTCGCAGCCATGGGGATTGGTCTCGCGATTATCAGGCAAGAGTGCCCCCACTTCAACGATTGGCTCAAACGGTTGGAGGCACTTCCGGAAGCAGCCCCCCTACATTATTTAAGAAAAAAGCGCGTCAAGAGAAATGCTCCCAGCCTTCTGCTTTGAGTGGTTCAGGTCCTTCCGGCGTAAGCAGAGTGACCGCTGGCTGGCCGGCTCTTGCCCGCAGAATCCTCCCGATTCGCGTAATCGGCACGCCGGCGATTTTCCTGGGCATCCTGACCCCGGGCTTCGCCGTGAACAGCAACTCATAGTCGTCGCCGCCATGCAGCGCGTACTCCAGGTTTGCGCCCGGATGGATCGGTAGCAGAGTCGGAACAATTTCGGCTGCCACGTGAGATTCCTCGCAAATATGGGCAAGGTCGGAAGAGAGTCCGTCGCTCATATCCATCGCAGCCGAGGCCAGTCCCTTGCTCCGGAGCCGCATTCCCTGGGCGAGGCGTGGTTGCGGATAAAGATGCCGCGCCAGAAGTGCCTTGAGCTCATTGGGAATTTGCGCCGGACTCAACCCATTCAATCCAGAGGATTTGCCCTTGTACTGCTTCGCCAGGCGATCGAGGTGCTGCAGCGACGCCGCACCCCCGCCCAGTGTCCCAGTGACATAAAGCAGGTCGCCGGGCCGTGCGGTCGACCGCAGCAGCGCCTTTCCACGCGGAACCGAGCCAATCAGGACGATGTCAGCCAGAGGCACAGCCGTCTCGGAAAGATCTCCCCCGGCCAGCGGCGTCTTGCAGGCATCTGCCAGCGCCAACAGGCCATCGAAGAATCGTGTGACCCAGGAGTTGGCTCCAGTCCGCCGCCCCTTGAGTGTTGCCAGGGGCGTTGCCAGGTCGCGCGGCAAGCCCAGGGAGAGAAAAGCGGCTACGGGCGTGGCCCCCATCGCGGCCAAGTCGCTCAATCCACGGGCCAGGGCGCGGTGGCCAACCGACTCGGGCGTATGCCAGTCGAGGCGGAAGTGCCTGCCGCAGACCGTGAGATCTGTGGTTACAGCCAGTTCGTATCCAGGGCGGGGACGAAGAAGCGCACAGTCGTCGCCGATCCCAAGCCTGAGAGTGGCAGAGGCTGATTTTCCGGCACGGCCGCGGATCTGGCGGATGAGAGCGAGTTCACCGCGTTTGGGCTCGCTGGCGGCGTCGGCGGAAGGTCGTGGCATGCTTTGAGAATAGGCCAAACGAGCGGTCAGGAGAAAATGACCGAATGCGGAATAAAACCCAACAACGGTGCAGATCCTGACGGGTTTTTTGCCGATAACGCTTATGTCGGGTCGGAATAGCACCAAATACGAGTCAAAACGGGAATAATTGAAGGAAATTCCACCCTAATTGCGTTGACCCACCCCGGTGCGTGTTGGTAACCTTAACAAACGTTACGAATCGGTGCCCCTAGGGGCTTTATTTTTCCGGGACTGAAAAGCCCCGTGCCGTGCGCTTTTTAAATACACGGCGAATTGCGGCCCTGGCGGTTGCAGTGATGAAGGGCAATGATGCTGCGCAAACGCTATTACATTCTTTTTGTAGCTCGCGATGAAGACGGGCGGATACGCAAGATTCCTCTTCCGCTTCACTATGCATACGGCTTTGTAGCCGCCGCGCTGATAGGCGCGTTCACCATCGTTGGACTTGCCGGCTCCTACACCAGGATGCTGCTGAAAACAGAGAGTTTCAATCAGGTTCGGCAGGACCGCGAGAATCTGCGCAAAGACTACAAGCAGATGGCCCAGATTGCCCACGACCGCGATGTGCAGGTGGCATCGCTCGGTGCGCTGGCCAACGAAGTTGCATCTCTCTATGGCTTGAAGCAGAACAAGCTCGGAGCCACAAAGACGGCGGCAGCGGCCAGTGTGGCGGCTGCGCCAACGCCCGCTACCCTGGCGCTCACAGACGACGTGAATCAGCAGGAAGTGAAGCTTTCGATCGACCAGTTCTATAAGCTCCGTGCGCAGGCCCTCAGCGGCCAGGTATCGCGCGCGCTTGAAGGCGGACTGACGCCAAGCTTTGTAGGCGATTGGACGCAATTGGCAGATGCGCCTTCGATTTGGCCGGTCGAGGGTAAAGTCGGCTCCAGTTTCGGTGAGCGGGAAGATCCATTCAACGGCGAAGGAAAGTTCCACTCCGGTGTCGACATCGAAGCTCCGTATGGCACGCCGGTGCGCGCTTCCGCAGACGGCGAAGCGACCGGCGAGTCAATGGGCGCAGGGTACGGGCGTCAAGTGGTTCTCAACCATGGCCACGATGTACTGACGGTCTACGGCCACCTCTCGTCGATTGCCGTGCTCCCCGGCCAGCACGTTACGCGCGGACAGGTGATTGGATACGTTGGCCAGTCGGGTCGCGCCACCGGTCCCCATCTCCACTATGAAGTGCGCGTGCATAACGTCCCCGTCAATCCACATAAGTATCTGCGGTCCACCTTTGAGCAAGTGGCCAGGCTCGACGGAGATTCTGGCACCACATCCGTGCAGTAAGCTAGTTTGCAATTCGTAACAAAGCACGGCTCCCGATGTTGGGAGCCGTTTCCATTTTCCCTGCATCTACTTTGGGTTCACGGAGCATCCGTCCAGCTTGAAGTCCATCTGGACCACGTTCGGTATCTCGATGGTCAGCCGGGCTGGGATTTGCGCGCTGGAGACCGTCTGGTATTCGAGTTCCACATGCATCTCCTGAATGCTATTTGCCGGAGCGCCTGCTGGATGAATGTGAGCGACAAAGCTTGAGAGCAGCAGGCCCTGGCTCGAATGCTTGAAGGTGGGTTCGATGTTCACCGTAGAGCCGGAGTCGACGGCAAGGTAGCGGACAAGCAGCAAATTGCGATCGAACTCCTCAGTAAGCGACTTGTCCTTCGAGCGCAGCGCGTACCCATTCTCCGTCTGAGCAATCTCCATATCCTCTTCGCCGAGCGACTCCGCGACGGAGCCATCCACTAGCGGAATCCAGAGCTTGAGCACGCTTACCAGCGTGTTCTCAATGCCTCGATGCGCCTGGTCGAGCATCGCCGTCGAGGCCTTGTCGATGGGCGTTCGATGTTGATCAGGGACTTGCCAATCAAGGCTTGAGTTGCCTTTCAGGCGAGCGTGGAGCGCGATTCTCACGGTGCTGAGCAGGGTAAGTTTGGCATCGTCGCCGGCAGCGGGAGGGCCTCTTCGGCTGCTGGTCATGATCAGGTTCCAATCCGGATGAACCTGGCAGTCGAAGCCATGCAGGCCGGCTCTTGCTGTCGAGTCATACAGTCCCGCGGCCTTGGCCAGCAGCGTGTCGCGGAGTGTGCCAGAACTTGCTTGTTTCAGCGGTCCGGCAGGTGGCGCTGGCATTGCAGGCGGGTTTTGCGTATAGGCTCGCAGGCATATCAGCACCAGAACGCATGCGGGCATGGCTCTTTTGACTGCTCTGGCGAACGCAAATGTCTGCATGGGCAAGCCTGCTTCCAAGAGCATTGTCGCCATTCGATGCGCGATTCGGCAAGGTGTGTAGACGCGGTGGGACTGAGCGAGTAGATTCGTCCAGTGAGAGGATGGCGATGCTCTCCCAAGTTTCGATACGGAGACCTTGTGCGTCCGCCACTCGTCTCCAACAGTGAACGAGGAGACGGCATGAGCACAGTTCTGGTAACGGGCGGGTCAGGCTTCATCGGCAGCCATTGCATCCTTCAGCTATTTGCGGCCGGTTACCGGGTCCGAACCACCGTCCGCAATCTCAATCGGGAAGGCGACGTACGCGACCTGCTGAAAGAAGGAGGCGCGGACCCTGGCGCCGATTTGTCTTTCTTCGCCGCCGATCTCGAAAAGGACGCTGGTTGGCACGAAGCCGTTGCCGGCTGCGATTATGTGCTGCATGTTGCATCCCCGTTTCCCGCGAACGTGCCAAAGCACGAAGATGAGCTGATTGTGCCGGCGCGCGAAGGTGCGCTCCGGGTGCTGCGGGCATCGCGCGATGCAGGAGTCAAGCGAGTCGTGCTCACTTCATCTTTTGCGGCCATTGGCTATGGCCACAAGCCGCAGGCGGCGCCATTCACTGAGGCCGATTGGACTGACCCGGAGGGCAGCGACGTTGCCCCTTACACGAAATCGAAGACCCTGGCCGAACGCGCCGCATGGGACTTCATGGCTCGCGAAGGCGGCGGCCTCGAACTCTCCGTGGTAAATCCGGTGCTAGTGCTTGGCCCGGCCCTTGGTTCCGACAGTTCTACTTCGCTCCTCGTCCTCGAGAAACTCCTGGATGGTTCCATGCCAGGGTGTCCGCGTCTCGTTTTCGGCGTCGTCGATGTGCGCGACGTGGCCGACATACATATCCGCGCCATGACTCATCCCGCTGCAGCGGGGGAGCGGTTCCTCGCTGTCGCTGGCGACTTCATGTCCATGCTCGCGATCGCCAAGGTGCTGAAGGAGAAACTGGGCGATGCGGCCCGCCGCGTGCCAACCAGGGAACTGCCGGATTGGCTGCTGCGGGTTTTGTCGCTGTTCGATGCGAGGGTCAAGCAGGTCCTGCCCGAGCTGGGAAAGGTGAAGAACGCTA
>Ga0182012_10002964_pt1 | contig 18234 bp, 14 predicted proteins | sample 612S2SmetaG_FD_120486 | JGI IMG/M metagenome (GOLD analysis project Ga0182012, IMG submission 120486) | Permafrost microbial communities from Stordalen Mire, Sweden - 612S2S metaG | ecosystem: Environmental > Terrestrial > Soil > Wetlands > Permafrost | place: Sweden: Stordalen | collected...
CGGGCGAAGAGCAGGGCCTGGTAGGGTCGGCGCATCTTGCCCAACTCGCCAAATCCGAAGGCTGGCAACTTGAAGGCGTGCTGAATAACGACATCGTCGGCGGCAACACCACTCCCGGCGACAGTTTGCAGCGCAAGGATGTCGTGCGGGTGTTCTCGGAGGGAATTCCGGCTACGGCCACGCCAGAGCAGGAGCAGCGAATCCGTGCCCTTGGCACAGTCGACGACGCGCCCAGCCGACAGTTGGCGCGGGCCATGGACGACGTGGCGCTTACTTACTTGCCGGGAACCTTTGCTCCATTTCTGGTATCCCGGCCGGACCGCTATCTGCGAGGCGGCGACCACACCAGCTTCAACAAAGAGGGCTTTACCGCCGTCCGGATCACCGAGTGGCGTGAAGACTTCAACCACCAGCACCAGAACGTCCGCATGGAAAACGGTCTCCAGTTCGGCGACCTGCTGCAGTACGTCGACTTCGATTATGTTGCGAAAGTGGCGAAGCTGAACGCTGCGATGCTGGCCACGCTGGCCTCTTCGCCGGGGATTCCGGCTGAGTTCAAGCTGGTGACGACAGGACTGGACAATGGCACGACGATGACCTGGAAAGCTCCGGAAGGCGCACCGGCTGGTCTGCACTACGAAGTGCTCTGGCGGGAGACGACCGCGCCGGAGTGGCAGTTCGCTCAGACTGTTCCTGCCACCGGAACAGACGCAGTCAAGCTGACCCTGCCCATTTCGAAGGACAACGTCGTCTTCGGTGTGCGCGCCGTGGACGCCGCCGGCCATCGCGGACTGGTCGCCACACCGTAAGTCTTAAATTCGCCCAAACGCTCTGATAGGCTTGCTGGCTATGGGGAAATGGCTGATCCGGTGGATGACGCGAACGCCAACACGCTGGAGCCATATGCGCGGTCTGCCCTGGCAGCAGTTTGCCATGCTGCTGACGGCGATTTTCCTCCTCTTCAGCGTCGTCGGCTTTTACAACGACCTCAATGAGGGCGGACGCATGCCCTATGCGGTTGCGCTGGCCATCGCATTCGCGACAGGCGCGAATGCGGCGCTGTGGGCGTTCGTTTCCACGCGGCTGCGGATGTATTGGCTCCTGGGGATCATCGCGCTTCAGTTCTTCCTGACGCATCTGAACGAAATGATCCGGCAGTGGATCGAAAGCACCTGGCATCCCGCGCCCGTTTTGCCGGAGAGCGGCGTCCATTTTGCCGCCACGTCGATCCTCGTGGTGGTTGTTGCCTCCTATATCTGCTTCCTTCGGTTTATGGGAATGACCGGCCGGGACGCCATGCGCGTTCGGAATGAACTGGAACTGGCGCATTCTATCCAGAAAACGCTGGTGCCGCCGGTGAGCGTGACCACACCGCGATTCGAGATTTACGGCGTCTCCGAGCCGAGTGAGAAGGTAGGCGGCGACCTGGTCGACGCGGTCCAGTTACCCGGCGGCGATATGGTTGCTTACCTTGCCGACATCGCCGGCCACGGACTGCAGGCCGGAATCCTGATGGGCATGCTCAAAACTTCGGCGCGCACCGCGCTAGGCGACAGCAACCCCGGAGATGCCGGGGGAGCGGTGCCTTCGCGGCTGATGCTGAGGCTCAACCAGGTGCTGCCCCAGGTCAAGGAAGCGCATATGTATGCCACCTTTGCCGCGCTGCGCCTGAACGACGATGGCGAGGCCTTCTACGGAATGGCGGCCAGCACGCCGCTGCTGCACTGGGACGCAGCCGAAAGAAGAGCGACTCGCATCGAGGAAGAGCAATTTCCTCTCGGACTGCTCCCCGTTTCGCAATACCCTTTTTCCCCGCTGGCCATGGGACCGGGGGACGTGGTTCTGATCGCAACGGACGGCATTCTGGAAGTGACCGGCGAGGCGAAGGCCCTGCATGGAGTCGAATTTGGGATCGAAGCACTGGAACGGCTGCTTGTCCGGCAAATAGCAGACCCGCTGCCGGTCCTGGCCGCGGCAATTCTGGCCGGCGTGCGCAGCTACGGCAGGCAGTTGGACGACCAAACGCTGCTGCTCGTGCGCCGCCGCGCTGAGTGATCTCGGCGAATTCCGGAATTGGCCTGGCGTGACGCCCGGCGGTCTGAAATTCCTGCTTTGCGCCAATCTTCGCCGGCCGCGCATGACATTTATCGTCCGCAGGATGTAGGCTCAGGAAGATACCTATGGCGCGAACCATCCAACTCGGCTTACCGGACTTCACCGGCGCCACGCGGCGCATCATCCTCTGGAACCTGGTGGCATTCTTCATCTACCTGCTGGTCTCCTCAGCTCGCCTCGAAGGTCTGGCCACCCTCATTGACCACCTCCAACTGCGCCCGGAGATGTTCATGGCCGGCCGCATCTGGCAGCCCTTCACCTACAGCCTGGTCCATCCGAGCGCGATCGGTACGCTGTTTGAGCTGCTCTCCCTCTGGTTCCTGTGCGGCTTTTTGGAGAGCATGCACCGCGACCGCTGGGTGATGGGACTCTATGTCACCGCAGTGCTGGGGTCGGCGGCGACTGCGATTGTGATCTACGAACTCGGTTCCGTGGCCGGGTATCCGCCGCCGCTGGTGCCTATCTACGGCTGCATGGGCGGCATCTTCGGCACCCTGGTGGCTATCGGCGTGCTCCACGGCGAAACCGAGTTCCTGATGATGTTTGTCTTGAACGTCAAAGCCAAGTATCTGGCCATCATCTACGCGCTTCTTGCATTCGCCTCCACGTTTGGAACCTATCGGTTGTACGCCTTTGCCCAACTGGGCGGTGGTCTCGCCGCACTTCTCTATCTGCGCTATGCTCCGGGACGTGGCCTTGGTTTCGTGTTCAGCGAGCGCTTCTACGGCCTGCGCAACCAGTACTACCGATGGAAGCGCAAGCGCGCTGCCAGCAAGTTCCAGGTGTACATGAAGAAGCAGGGGCGGACCGTGCGTTTCGACGGCCAGGGCCGGCCCATGGATGACGATGACACGAAGCACGACGACCGCAAACGCTGGAACTGATTCATACTCACCTGCTCAGCGCGATTTCCGCCCGGGCCACTCCAATCCGGTAAAATTCCTCCCTGTATGACTACAAAAAAGATCGCATTCCTCTTTCCCGGCCAGGGTTCGCAAACCGTGGGCATGGGTCGTTCGCTGGCCGAAGCCTTCCCTGTCGCCGCTGCTACCTTTGCGGAAGCCGATGAAGCGCTGGGCTTTCCCCTGAGCCGCATCTTTCTGGAAGGGCCGGAAGACGAACTGCGCCTCACTGAGAACACCCAGCCGGCCATCTTGACGGTCAGCGTGGCCGCGTGGCGCGTGCTTGCCGAACACGGCATCACGCCGGCGCTGGCAGCCGGGCATTCGCTGGGCGAGTGGTCGGCGCATGTGGCGGCTGGCACGCTCAGTTTCGGCGACGCCTTACGCGCGGTGAAGGCTCGCGGCCGCTCGATGCAGGCAGCAGTCCCGGCTGGTGAAGGCGCCATGGCCGCCGTGCTGGCGCTCGCAGCGGATCAGGTCGCCGAGGCCTGCGCCGAAGCGGCGGCCGAATCCGGGCTGGTAGTCTCCGCAGCCAACTTCAATTCGCCCGACCAGACGGTCATCTCCGGCGCCAAGACCGCCGTCGAGAAGGCGGCAGAGCTGGTCAAGGCTCGTGGCGCGAGGCGTGCGGTGATGCTCCCGGTCAGCGCTCCCTTCCATTGCTCGTTGATGCAACCGGCGCAGGAGGACGTGGCTAGATTCCTGAGCGGGATCGCGCTGGCCGCTCCGAAGATTCCTGTGGCCGCGAACGTGTCTGGAAGACTGGTGACGTCGGCAGACGCCGCGCGCGAGGCGCTGGTTCGGCAGGTAACCGGGACGGTGAATTGGGCGGGATGCGTCGAGGTGCTGGCCGGCGCCGGAGCGGAGATCTTTGTCGAGGTCGGCCCAGGCAAGGTGCTCACCGGGCTGCTGCGCCAGATCGACCGGAATCTGAAGTGCCTGAACGTTGAAGACGCTGCCAGCCTGGAGAAAACTCTTGCCGAACTGGCCGCCGAATAGGCGCTAGTAAGGATCGATGCTCAACTCAAAAGGCGAAAATCCCAGCGTGTGATCGTGCCGGTCATAGGCCAGAAAGAGCGGCGCGCTCTTGCGCCCGTTGATCATGGAACCGACGATCAACTCGGTGCCAGTCAGCTTGCGGGCCACGATCTTATGGCTGTTGATGGTGCCGTAGTCGTTCGCTGAACTGTCCCGGCCCCAATCCGCCGCAAAGCGGTCGTAGGGGTAGTTTTTGTACTTGTCCTGGTGCTGGCGCCAGTCGAAGTCGTTTTCCCAGATGCCGTAGGCGCGGGGCATGTCGTTGGATTCGACGGCGAGCAGAAACTGGTTCACGTCGCGTTCGCCGGACCAGTAAGTCCACCAGTTCCACGGCCAGTCCACTGGACGGCCGGTAAAGAACCACATGAATACCAGGAACACCAGCAGCCCGCCGGAAACACCATAGAAAAGCTGAGAACGCCGGCGAACCTTCCCCGCGTCGTACTTGGGTGCATCCATCAGGGTCATTGTTGGGGATTCCTCATGCGAACGCCTCTTCCACTTTGAAAATAGGCAGCTTGCACACAATGCCGCCACCTATAGAGACAACGCCGTACGGAAAACTGTTCCCCGGGCTGTCCCATTCCCATTCTAGCTCTGGTTTCCAGCCTTCGATTTTTGGTTCTTATTGGCCGGCAACATCGAAGCTAAAGCTGGTGCGACTTCGCTCCTTATGCCGTTCAAGCGCTAGCTCAATCAGTCGGGTAATCAGATCCGCATAGCTGAGGCCCGAAGCCTGCCACAGTTTGGGATACATGCTGATCGAGGTGAAACCCGGAAGCGTGTTCACTTCGTTCAGGTAAATCCTGCACTTGCCGTCCGGCTCCATCAGGAAGTCGACGCGCGCCAGGCCAGCCAGATCGCAAGCGCGAAAGGACTCGACAGCCATGGCACGTATCTTCTTCGACTCGGCAGAGGTCAGCTTCGCCGGAATAATCGGGACCGAACCGTCGCTCAGGTATTTGGCTTCGTAATCGTAAAACTCCTTACTAGGGACGATCTCGCCCACCACGCTGGCCTTGGGGTCGTCGTTGCCGAGCACAGCGACTTCCAGCTCACGCGCCTTCTTCGTCGCCCGAGACTTGCCGCTGCCTGCCACACCCTCTTCAATCACGATCTTGCGGTCGAACTGCGCGGCCAGATTCAGAGCCGGAAAAAGCTCCTTGCGGTCATGCACCTTGCTGATGCCCACCGACGAGCCGAGATTGGCCGGCTTCACAAACAGCGGGTACTTCAGCGCCGCTTCAATCGCACTGACGGTCTTGCGCGGCGATGCTTCCCAGGCGGTGCGCAGTACGGTCAGATGTTTCACAATGGGCAGGCCGGCCTGCGCCAAGAGCCGCTTCATCACATCCTTATCCATGCCTGCTGAAGAGCCGAGCACGCCTGACCCGACGTACGCGATATCTGCCAGCTCAAACAACCCCTGAATCGTGCCATCCTCTCCGAATGTTCCATGAAGGACGGGAAAAACAACATCCAGCCGGCCGGAACCACCCTCACCAGAAAGCGTAGCCGCGTCTGGAATGAACGCCGTAACGGCATCGGCAGGAGCAGACAGAGACTCTGCGACAGCGGCCAGCGCGAGCCCATCCGCCTCTACTGCATTTCCAGCCAGCAGCGCCAGCGCCCCGCCTCCTGTGAGCCATCGGCCTGTCTTGGTAATGCCGATCGGCACGACCTCAAACTTCTTGCGATCGATCGCCTTAAGAATCGAAGCAGCCGAAAGCAGCGAGACTTCATGCTCACCGCTCCTGCCACCAAAAAGAATGCCTACGCGCAGTTTCTTAGCCATGCCTCATCGATTGTAGTGCGTCAGTACTCAGCTACGCTTTCGGACTGATGCTCATAAAATTTTCTTCCCAAACGCCGAGCAAGCCAGCTCCACCGCTAAATCGGCAGTCCGATTGTGCTCATCGATCACCGGATTCACCTCGACGATTTCGAAGCTGAGCAGGCGTCCGTGGTCGGCGAGGATTTCCATGGCCAGATGCGCCTCCCGATACGTCGCTCCGCCGCGCACCGGGGTGCCCACGCCAGGGGCATCTTCCGGGTCGATCCAGTCCATGTCCAGCGAGACGTGATAGCCCGCGGTGCCCTCACCGGCGATGCGCACTGCTTCCTCCATCACTGCTCGCATGCCGCGTTCGTCGATCTCACGCATGGTGAAGACAGCGCCCACGCCGGCGCGGCGCAGATTGTCGCGCTCTGCAGCGTCAATGTCACGCACGCCCACGATCACCGTATTCTCGGGCGCGATCTTGGGCGCATAGCCGAAAATCTGTCCCAGCGAAGCCAGCTCCGAATCCCCGCCCAACCCCAGCAGCGCTGCAAGCGGCATCCCATGCACGTTGCCGGAGGGCGACGATTCCGGGGTGTTGATGTCCGAGTGTGCGTCCAGCCAGATCACCCCGATTTTCTGCTGGTGCCGCCGGTAGAACTCCGCCACGCCGGAGACGGTTCCAGCCGCCAGTGAGTGGTCGCCCCCCAGCACAAACGGCGTCATGCCGTCTTCGAGCGTTTGCGCGACGGCCTCCGCGGTGCGGGTGCAGGTCTCGGCAATCTGGGCCAGAAAACGAGCATTGGCGCTGCCGAAGCTTTGCGTTTCGGCAATCTCGACACGAATATTGCCGCCGTCCACCACCTGGTGGCCAAGCGCTTCCAGCCGCGCCTCAAGACCTGCCACGCGCATCGCGGAAGGACCCATATCCACGCCGCGGCGGCTCGCGCCCAGGTCCAGAGGCACCCCCAGCACGCGAATCCGCCGTGTGGGAACCGACTGCGTCCCACCACGTCCGTATTGAGACTGGAGCGGCGAGGCGCCGCCGGATGCGAGGGGCGGCTCCGAAACTTGAAAAGGATCAACTGCTTCCACTGCATTTACCACGAGAACACCTCGGGGCGCGTCGCACCCCTCCGGTCAAGCCAATCTGCCTGCTGAAGGGGTCTCCGCGTCAACCGACCATTAGACCAGATCGCGCCGACGCTTGCCCCATTTGTGCCTGCAGGACCACCATTCCGGTGATGTACGCCCCTGGTTCCTGCTTGAGCTGGTTAATTGGTTTGCATCGGCTTGTTCCGTCTGCGCTTTGCTAAGAAATTCCGTTTGGACTGGAGTTGTTCTTGAGATCGCCGATAAACCTGTCTGGAGTTCCGTGGGATCTTCGTTTGCCAACTCCGGCAGGAGTCCTCTCGAAGGGATGTTGACAAGAGGCGTAACGATGCGCAGGCTTTTGGCTTGGCTTCCGACGATTTTCGCACTGGTTTGGGCGGCAGCCGCTTGCGGCCAAACTGCCCCCGTGCTGACTCACGTCAGTCAGGTAGCCGCGCTGACCAGCACTCAGGCAGCTCTGGCGACCCCGGTGCGCGTCCGCGCCTTGGTCACGTTCGTCCGGCCTTCGGAAGCTACACTCTTCATCCTGGAAGACGGAGTTGGCATCTTCGTACACTTTTCTCAAAATGTAGGCCTGCTTCCCGGTGACCTGGTTGAAGTAACGGGTGTAACCCGTCCCAGCTTCAAGACCACGATCCTCGGTCAATCGGTGCGGGTTCTCTCGCATGGACCGCTTCCGGAACCCAGACCGGCACGCTTTGAAGACCTGATCCAATCGCGATGGGATTGCCAGTACGTGCGACTCCAGGGGCGCGTGCTTACGGCGTCCCTCGACGACTCCGCTCCGCACAACAGTCTGCGGGTGCGTATCAAAGTTCCCCAGGGGACGGTTGACGGCATCGTGACTCAGCCTGGCAAATTGCAGCCTGCGGATCTGCTGGACGCAGAGATCCAGAAGACGGGCGTTGCCGGAGGTCAATATGACGGCAAAATGCAGTTGTCAGGCGTGATGCTGAACGTCAATTCCTGGCAGGAAATCGTCATTCTCAAGCCCCCAGCCACCAACCCATGGCAGCTTCCAGTCATTCCGATGGATAAAGTGGTATTCGGCTATCGCAACGGAGTGCAGAGCCAGCGCGTGCGCATCGTCGGCACACTGACCTACTATGAGCCCGGCGCTTTGGCGGTGTTGGACTCGAATGGCCGCTCCATGATGGTTCGCACCGGCTCCTTGCTGCCGTTGCACGCCGGGCAGGGCGTAGAGGCCACGGGATACCCGGTCTTGATGGAAGAAAGCATTGGCCTCGACAACGCACAACTGCGGCCAACTCAGTTGCCGGCCCTGGCGCCTCCCCAAACCGTCGATTGGGAAAGCACCTCTATCGCCCAACACACCTTCGATCTGGTGGCGATGGAAGGCGAAGTGGTGGGCGTGTTGCACGACGACCGCGTGGACCTGTTCCTGCTGCAATCGGAAGGTCACTTGTTCTCGGGCACGCTGCGTCACAGCTCTTCCGATGCCGCATTAGTCGGCCCAAGCGGTCTTGCCTCTCCGACGATCGGGAGCCGGGTTCGGGTTACTGGCGTCTGCTTTGTGGATGGCGGCAACCACTGGCGCGACCGCCTCTGGTTCGATCTGCGCATGCGGTCGATGAATGACATCACAATTCTCCATCCGCCCTCGTGGTGGACCGTCAAGCGCATGGCTTACATCGTCATGGCCTTGAGCCTGATCATCCTGGTTGCGGTGATCTGGGTCGGCATGCTGGACCGGCGGCTGCGCAGGCAGACAGCAATCCTGGCCCGGCAGAGCCAGGAAGACGCCATCCGCGAGCGCCAACTGGCTCGCCTCGAGCAGCAGCGCAGCCATATCCTTGAGCGCGTCAGCAGTTCCGCGCCACTTTCAGAAGTGCTTGGGGAAATCCAGACACTTGTTTCATCGCGGCTCTTTGGCGGCCCAAGCTCTTTTGAACTTCACTCCGCTGTTTGCACAGTCCAAAGGCCTTCCGGCCCCGGCGTCGTCTGCCGCGAGTTGTTCTCGCCCGACGGCACTTCGCTCGGCTATCTGGTGGCGACACCGCTTTTGCAACGCACCGGCGAAGGCGACCTCGCCTCCACACTCGAAATCGGCGCCCGTCTGGCCGAGTTGGCAATTGATACGCGCCGACTGTATAGCGACCTGCATCATCGCTCGGAATATGATTTGCTCACCGATATCCCCAACCGCTTCAGCATGGAAAGAAGACTCAACGAGTTGATGCTCTCCGCCAGCCGCAACGAGTGCGTCTTCGGGCTCATCTACGTCGATCTCGACCATTTCAAGCAGGTCAACGACCTCTACGGCCATCGCATTGGCGATCTCTATCTGCAAGAGGCTACGCGGCGCATGAAGGTTCAATTGCGCAACGGCGACATGATGGCCCGCATCGGCGGCGACGAATTCATCGCCCTCGCGCCTAGCCTGCGCAGCCGCGCCGACGCCGAGGAGATTGCCGTGCGCATCGAACGCTGCTTCGATGAGCCTTTCAATCTCGAAGACTATCAACTCTTCGGGACAGCCAGCATCGGCCTGGCCGTCTACCCGCAAGACGGCTGCAGCAAAGAAGAACTGCAGCGCCGGGCCGACTCTGCCATGTACGCGCACAAACAGGAGAAGCGCCAGCAGGAAGGCCTGCAGCCGTACCTTCAAAGCCACGTCCCGGCGCGCTGACGCGGTTGCACATCAGGGCTTGGACGGTTTTACCACCGGCGTCAGAGAATCCGGTAGTGGATCACCCCAGATGTAGTGGTCAAACCAATTTTCGTTCTCTTCCATGACCGCGCGCTGCTGCTTGGGCTTGTTCACCGGGTGGCCGAAGCCGTCGTACAGCACCATCTTCACCGGCACGCCATGATCCTCCAGCGCCTGCCGCAGCTCAAAGCTGTTGGCCACCGGAACGCGGCGATCCGCGCTGCCCTGCTGGATCAGCGTAGGCGTCTTAGCCTTGGCAATGTAGGTAATGGGCGAGGTCTTGGCGTAGATTTCGGGATCGCTCGTCGGCGTTCCACGCAGATACTGCGGCGTAAACGGCGTAATGTCCGTGTTGTAGTAATACGTCGCCCAGTCGGAGATCCCGGCGCCCACCGAAACCGCCTTGAAGCGGTCGCTTGAAGTCGTAATAAACGCTGAAATATACCCGCCCTCGCTCCAGCCCATCGACCCCACGCGATCCTTGTCCACAAAGCCCTGCGCGATCAGGTAGTCCACGCCGGAGATAACATCCGCATAATCGCCCACGCCCAGATTGCGCACATTCAGCGAACGGAACTTCTCTCCATACCCCGCCGAGCCGCGATAGTTCGGCCGCAGAATCAGCGCGCCCTTGGCTACAAACCGCTCCATCGGGTAATAGCGATCTGGATTGATCGAGGGCATATCGATCCCCGTCGGGCCGCCGTGAATCACCACCAGCAGCGGATATTTCTTATTTGAATCGAAGTCCGCCGGCTTGTACAGAACGCCTTCGATCGTCGTTCCATCGCCCGATTTCCATTGCACGACTTCCCGCTGCGCCGTGTTGAATCGGGACAACTGCTCAGCGGCATGGGAAATCTGCTTCGGCGCGCTCAGCGGCACATCCGACGCGTAAATCTCGCCAAACTGGTTCGCGCCCGCGCCGCGATAGGCAATCCGCTTGAAGTCCTTAGAAAACGAAAACTGTCCTGCGATGGAAGTGCCGGGAATTTCCACCTTCCTGGTCGTCGCTGTGGCAGGATCAAGAAAGAACAGCCCCGATTCCGTCTTCTGCAAGGCTGAAAAATAGATGCCTTCCGGACTCCATTCCAGCAGATCGGGATCTTCGTCGAAGTTGAGCGTCAACACCCGCGGAGTGCCACCGTTGCTCGGGACTACTGCAATGCGCTGGTCCATGAAAAAGAAATACTTCGCGCCGTTTGAAGTGGAATACGCAATCTGCGTCCCATCTGGCGACCAGCGCGGATTGCTATCCGGCCCCGGCGTATCGACGATTCTCTTTACCCCGCCATCGGCCACGTTAACCGTGTAAATATCGGAAGTGAACCCGGAAATCAGATCCGGATCGCGCTGCGCGCTGAAGGCAATCCGCGTCCCATCCGGTGAAAACCGGAAGCTCTGAATGGTGAAGGAATCTTCCTTCGTCAGTTGCTTCGGCTCGGCCGGCGCAGGCGTGTTGCCGGCCTCGTTCGTGACCGGCAAATCCACCAGCCACAAATGCGCCATCTGGTAGTCCGCATGGATCACGTGATAATCGCCAAAATACTCCTTGCGATCCTTCCACGCCTTCGATTCCGGCGCTTCTGCCGTAAACGCAATGCGCTTCGAATCCGGAGCCCAGTCGTACCCATCCACGCCGTTTTCCATCTTCGTCAACTGCTGCGCCTCGCCGCCATCGGCAGGAATCACATACAACTGCGACTTCTCCTTCGGCGAATCCTTGAGCACGCCCGGCCGGCTGGAGACGAACGCAATCCAGCGCCCATCCGGAGACCAATCCGCATCGTTGCTGTTGTACGCACCGACAGTCGTCAGCCGATGCGTCTCGCCGGTCGCAGTATCCGCAATCCAAAGATCGGTCTCAAAAGCATTCGCCTCCCAATCCGTCCGCGACTGCTCGTAAACCAAATGCTTGCCATCCGGCGAAATCCGCGGCGAAGAAACCGAATGCATCTCCAGCGATTGATCGATCGTGGGCACCCGCGACGGCGCTAGATTGGAACCGGGGGCCGCAGCCGGCGTCTGGGCAAAAGCAGCAGCAACGCAAACGAAAGACGGGGCAGAAATCAACAGAAATTTCCAGGCAAAGCAGCGCAACGGCATTCTCCTCAAACGGCGATGTGCGCAGTATACCGTCACTGCCAGCCGCGAATGGAGACACCTTCCGCTTCAGCGCTCAGTCTCATGTAGTCAAACGGTCCGCCGAGATCGACTGCATCTGCGAAATTGCCAAGCTCCTCAGCAATCCGGGAGATCCCGTCCAGGCTATGCGAATCTCTGCCTCTCCGTCCGGCAGATCGTAGAACCGGCTCGTAAAAGCCTGGCGCTTATCGAGAAACGCTTCGATAACTGAGCCGTCGATCCAGAGATGCAGGGTCGAAAGCCCCTCCTCGTCGGGCGCAAGCGGCAGCAGGCGGTCTGCAATTCCCAATACAGGTTTGCCCAGGGTCCACGAGTATTGCGCCTTGAAGATCGACGCCGCTGACGCGCCGGAGACAATCTGCAACTCCAGCGCGCAGGCCTCCATTCCGGCCTGAAAGGTGCAGAAGATCTCGCCGGAACGATGGTGGATGGTCGCCTTGGCCAGTGCCGAATCGAGTTCGGCCGCGGTGCTTGGCCGCTGGATCGTGACCGTATCCTGCCGCAGCGACGCAATCTCCGGCGCAACCTCAATTTGCAGTTGATGATCGCTTGAAAGCGTCAACACCCGAGGCAGCGAGATGCAGCCGCTCCACCCGGCTTTCATCGTCTCCTCGCGCGGGCGCCGCTCCTGCACCCAGCCCCACAGAATGCGCCGGCCCTGACCGTCGAAGTTGCTGCGCGGCGCGTAATACGCTCCGTGATCGAGGATGCCCTTGCTCTCCGAATGAAATCGCAGCGTCTGCTTGTCGAAAACGCCGACTTCCCAGCGCGTCGTACCCTCGGTCGAGTAGAAGAGCACATGCTTGTCCCCCAGCGGAAACAGGTCCGGACACTCCCACATTTCGCCGCTTGGCACCGGATTCGAGTACGACTGGCCATTCCAAACGCCTTCGGCCATGGGATGTACATACTCCCAGTGCACCATATCCCGCGAACGGTAGAGCAGCACCGCGCCGCCCACTTGCGGGAATCCAGACCCGACGCCCATATACCAGGTATCGCCATCCTTCCACGCAAACGGGTCGCGGAAGCCAGTCACCTTCAACCCTGGCGGTGGCCCATCGATAACCGGTGCGGCTCGCTTGACGAAGCTACGCAAATCCGGGTCCATCGATGTCGCAATAGCCTGCACCTCTCTGAGACCCTCGTTGCGAATCGTCTCCCGCTCGCGCGGCACCTTGGTCACTGCCGTGTAGACGATGCTACCGCCTTCGCCGCCCGGCAAAACACCCCCAGTAAAGGTGCCATATGCGTCGGCTGTGCCTTCCGTTGGCGCCAGCGCGATAGGCAGATGCTCCCAGCGCACGAGATCGGCGCTCATCGCGTGATGCCATCCCCGGCCGCCAAAGCTGCCGTGGAAGAAAACATGATGGTGCCCGCTGAAAAACCGTGGCGCGCAGGGGTCGCCCACACTACCTGCCTGCGGCAGCAGGTGATACCGCGGCCGCAGCCGATCCTGCCTGAGCTTGTCGCGCAAGGATTCCTCCGGCATGTTGCTTGCGCCCTGCACCAGTTCCACAGCCCCGGAGATGCCGTTATTGAGAGCGAGCAAAGCCGAAGCAGAAAGAAAATCGCGTCGATTCATAAGGATCCCCCTTCAAACCGGCTCGACGATCGACCAAATTTGTCACCGATACCATATCAGCCCGAGGCTGTCAGGAAAAAGGCTATGCAGATTCTGAGAGGTCCAGCCTTCGGTTCCCCAGCGCCCTCGTACCCAGGCTACACGCGTGGTATCTAAGCCTCAGACAAGACCCGGCTCACCGGCAAAGCGTTGTCCGCCGCAACCTTGTTTTCAGCGGTCAGAGTGCCGAAGACACTGTAGGACTCAGCACGAATCCCAAGGCAAAGTGCCGCAAGGGCATTCTCCTCAAACGGCGATGTGCGCAGTATACCGTTGCCGTCCCGTTGAAGTGCTATTCTCGTTAGCAATTGAAGAACAACTAACTTGGGGATGAAGCCATGCGCCACTTTTCGTTGCTCCTGCTAATAGTGACTTTGACTATTCTTCAGGTCCGTGTCTTTGCTCAGCGTTCAAAGGTCGAAACCAGCCCGATTCATGATGTCTTGCAATCGACACTCACTGCGCCTGGCAGCACTCCATTCCATTTGGTGGCCAACATCACCGAAGGACGTGACCGGTCTCCCTACGCCAAGGTTGAAATGTTCTGGTCGGCGACGGACAGATTCGCGCGCACAATTCAATCGCAAGATTTCAATCAGACTCTCGTAGTGAATGGAACGCAGACGTACGAGAACGACTCTTCGGACTACTTCCCAATCGGCTTGCGTACGCTTGTGACGGACATGGTGGACCCAAGGCTGAGTCTGGATGCGATCCACTCTGGCGACAGCGTGCTTACCAAGGCGAACGGTGCAGTGAATGATTCGGGCCTGGTTTGTTCGGGTCCAAGCGGCGCTTTGGGACGGATGTGTTTCCGCGATGTGGACGGGCTTCGCGAAACGCTGGGCGCATCGGGCCACGGTGTTACATTCAGCCGCTATTCAAACTTCAAGGGCAAGCCGCTCGCTCGCGTACTGACCAATGCACCTCGCTTAGGCGAAGATTTGATGACACTTACGGTCGAAAAGCTCGAAGAGTTGAAGTCTCCAGATCCAGCACTATTCCAAATTAAAGAAAATACGAGTCCGGAGAAGCGGCTGCGATTCAAAGCGTTGAACGAGGCTGAACTTAAGGAAAGTGCGGTCGGCTCACCTCAAATCATCTGGCCGCAACCACTGGACGGCAGCGAACGCGGCGATGCTAGCTTTTTCCTCTCAATCGACCATAGCGGAAAGGTACGCGAGGTACTTCCACTCTACACGGCAAACGAACGCACGAACGACTCTGCCGTCGGCCAATTGCTGGCTTGGAAATTCAGCCCCGCCAAGGACGAGGGGATGCCAGCTCAGACAGAGGGTGTTCTTACCTTCAAACTCAACACCAGGGCTTTCGGACCAACCGAGCCCCTCAAAGATACCGACGCTCGCAAACTCGCCTCGAACATTGTTGAGCCCGAAATCCCGGGTGGAAAGTACCCAGTCGGCACGATCTACACGCTTTGGATCGCGGTGGATTCAAACGGGAAAGTCATAGAAGCGATGGCCGGAGACGGTCCCCATGAACTTTTCATGCCCTGCTATAGCGCTCTGCGCAAATGGAGTTTTCAACCTATCATCGAAAACGGTCAACCACGTCCCTACAGGGCTCAAATCGCTTTTCATACTCCGTGAGCCCTTAAACAAAAGAGCCGCAACCCTAGCGGATTGCGGCTCTGATTTTTCTCTAAGAAATTGAGTGAGCCTTACAGCTCCTTAACGCCCTCGACAAACGCCCGCAGCTTCCGCGAACGCGAAGGATGCCGCAGTTTCCTCAGCGCCTTCGCTTCAATCTGCCGGATGCGCTCGCGTGTCACCTGGAAGCTCTGGCCCACTTCTTCGAGCGTGTGCTCGGAGCCATCCTCCAGCCCAAAGCGCATCTTGATCACCCGCTCTTCGCGCGGAGTCAAAGTACGCAGCACCTGCGAGGTGTACTCCTTGAGGTTCACGCTGATCACGGCTTCCGAGGGCGAAACCGCCTGGCGATCTTCGATGAAGTCGCCCAGATGCGAATCTTCCTCTTCGCCGATCGGCGTTTCCAGCGAAATGGGTTCCTGCGCAATCTTGAGCACCTTGCGCACCTTGGCCACGGGAATGTCCATGCGCCGCGCAATCTCTTCGCTCGAAGGCTCGCGGCCCAGCTCCTGCACCAGTTGCCGGCTCGTCCGGATCAGCTTGTTGATGGTCTCGATCATGTGCACCGGGATGCGGATCGTGCGCGCCTGGTCGGCAATGGCGCGGGTAATCGCCTGCCGGATCCACCACGTGGCATAGGTCGAGAACTTGTAGCCGCGCCGATACTCGAACTTATCCACCGCCTTCATCAGGCCAATGTTGCCCTCCTGAATCAGGTCGAGGAACTGCAAGCCGCGGTTCGTATACTTCTTGGCGATCGAAACGACAAGTCGAAGATTGGCCTCAATCAATTCGCGCTTGGCCTTCTCCGCGTCCATGTCGCCCTGGATCATCTCGCGCTGGGTGCGGCGCAGCTCGGCAACCGTGACGCCGGCCTCCTGCTCCAGCTTTTCGAGATCGACGTGGCAATTCCGCTGCTGGCGCTTGTATTCCTTCTTTAGATCCTCAGACTTCGAAGCCTCAAACTTCTGCTCCAGAGACTTGATCTGGCGCTCCAGCGAACGCATGATCTCGACCGTCTTGTTGACCTTGTCGAGCAGCCGCTTGCGCTCCTGGCCCGTGTACTTCAGCTCGCGAACAATCCGCGAGATGAAGACCATTTCGCGCGCGATCAGCCAGCGGGTCTTGCGCGCCTCGCGGGCCTTGGTCTTGGCGGCCAGGGTGTCCATCTTTTCCGCGAGCAGCGCAATCTTCTTCTGGTGCTTGACCAGCGCGTCAATTCGCAGAGCAGTCTGACGCACGCGCGCCTGCACCACGTCTTCGGTCAGCTCTTCCTCGTCGAAGGTGACCACTTCCTTCACGTTGCGCACGCCGCGCTTCAAGTCCTCACCCAGCGCCACAATCTCCCGAATGACCACCGGGGAGCGCGACAGCGATTTCAAAACGCGCATCTGCCCGCGCTCAATCCGCTTGGCGATTTCAACCTCGCCCTCGCGCGTCAACAGCGGAACGGTGCCCATCTCGCGCAGATACATGCGGACAGGATCGTTGGTTTTTTCCAGCGTCCCAGGCGTCAGGTCCAACTCGACATCTTCGCCCTCTTCGAGGTCGAAGTCCTTGTCGCCGCCAAACTTCGGCCCATCCAGCAGGTCGATGCCCTGGGTGCCAATGGTGGTAATCAGGTCGTCCAGATCGTCGGCATTGTGCATATCGTCCGGCAGCATGTCGTTCACGTCGCCATAGGTCAGATAGCCCTTTTCCTTGCCCGAATCGATCAGGTTAGAGATATCATCGTCAAACTTGTCGTCAATAGCCAAATCGCTCACATCTCCTGCGCGATAACTCACGCGCGAATAAACTTAGGACCGCTCTCCGTGGTGGCGCACAGCTCTATGCGGATATCGGCCCTTCTGCTGAAAACTTTTTCAGCGACCGAGTTCCGTACAGGCAAAAATGCCCAACAACATCGAATAGCGATGTCCGGTTGAGTTGCTCGAATCAGGAATGTAAGCGCAATCGGCCTTGTGTGGCCAGCCCGCGAGCCGCAGCTCTTCTGTGGGGCAAAGGGGCGCTCATCCGTCAGAGAGTAACAGAATACCACAACGCACCTCCCGGATTAACAGCAAAATGCCCGCGAAAGTCAAGTATTTTTTCGCCTCGGCACCTGCTGCATTTTCCGTCCCGCCCAATTTCCGGCAGGTCTTTCGTGCGGTCTTCATGTATATAGATGTATTTCCTGGCCTTTTGGTTCCAGTTGCCAGTACGGAATCCCCACATTCCGCTAGAACGCAGTGGATTCGTACCGTTTTGGACCATGCATTGCCGTTTTTGACAATACTCGAACTCCAAACGCTTTCCCGCCAGCGTCAATCCCTGGCACCATGGGCTCTGTGAATCGCGTCAACTTCGGCCAGGTCGTGCGGGCGACCCGCCGCGAATTTGGCCGCCACGAGATCCTCCGCCGAGATAAAGAACGCTTTGAGACCCATCTTTGCATCCATCACTCTTCAACTCGACGCGGCCACACGGAGTTGAAGTCAACGCCCGGAATTAGAGCAGAGATAAGTTAGCTATTCCCAGCGTCGCTTCTGCGAGTGATCCTGGCTTCACTGGCGAAGTGGCCGCGATGACGAGCATGGGACGAGCCTATTCGGACGATCTGCGGGTGAGGATTTTGGAAGTCGGAGAGAGCAGCGAGAGCAGTTGCCGCGTGCTCGCCAAGCGCTTTGGCTTCAGTTGGGAGTATGTGCGCAAGCTGCGCCGGCAGCAGGCTGCGAGTGGGCAAAACGCGGGTGTTGCTCAGTCTACAATGACCGTCGCCGCGGCCACTGCTAGGGACATCTTCCTCGCCTACCTGGACCATTTCCTCTGCCCTGCCCTCACGCCCGGAGAAGTGGTGGTGATGGACAACCTCAGTTCGCACAAAGTCGATGGCGTGCAGCAGCGGATCGAGGCCGCAGGTGCGCAACTGCTTTACCTGCCGCCTTACTCGCCCGACCTGAATCCCCTCGAAAAGGCTCGGTCCAAGTTCAAACAACTGCTCCGCTCCGCCAAAGCTCGGACTTGACACATCCTCGACCAAGCAATGACAAAAGCCCTTTAGGAAATATCCGCAGATAACGCACAGGCTTGGTTCAGACTCACCCTCGACTGGGTACAGCTATGATGGAAAAGCTCTGATATGGAGTGACCCTGTCAACCTCTGCACGTCTTCGGGGGTTGTTTTTGTCGTTGTTGTTGCTTTTGCCGTTTGTCGAGGACAGAGCCAGCAGCAGTCGGGGCAGGTTTGAGCGACG
>Ga0182012_10002965_pt1 | contig 18233 bp, 19 predicted proteins | sample 612S2SmetaG_FD_120486 | JGI IMG/M metagenome (GOLD analysis project Ga0182012, IMG submission 120486) | Permafrost microbial communities from Stordalen Mire, Sweden - 612S2S metaG | ecosystem: Environmental > Terrestrial > Soil > Wetlands > Permafrost | place: Sweden: Stordalen | collected...
ACCTTCGGGTGCCAGATGAACGACCACGACTCGGAGCGGTTGGCCGGGGCGTTGACCGCGGACGGCCTCGTGGCCACCGACGACATCGAGTCGGCGGACGTGGTGGTCTTCAACACCTGTTGCATCCGAGAGAACGCCGACAACAAGTTCTACGGGCACCTGGGCAACCTCAAGGCCCTCCGCGAGAGCCGGCCCGGCATGCAGATCGCCGTGGGGGGGTGCCTGGCCCAGATGGACCAGGAGCGCATCCGCCAGCGTGCACCCCACGTCGACGTGGTGTTCGGCACCCACAACCTGGCCCGGGCCCCGCAGCTGCTGCGCCAGGCGGCCGAACACGGGCCGGTGGTGGAGATCCTGGACGAGCCCGTGCCGGCCGGTGACCCGACGGCGGCGGACCAGCAGGTGGCGGCTTTGGCCGCCGTGCGGGAGCTCCCGTACGCCGCGTGGGTCTCCATCCAGACGGGCTGTGACAACTCGTGCGCCTTTTGCATCGTGCCCTCGGTGCGCGGCGGTGAGGTCTCCCGACCGTTCGACAGCCTGGTCGACGAGGTGGCGGCCCTGGCCCGCCGTGGGGTGACCGAGGTCACGCTGCTGGGCCAGAACGTGAACTCCTACGGACGCGACCTGACCCGTCGCCGGCCCCTGTTCGCCGAGCTGCTGGTCGCCGTCGGGGCCGTGGACGGCATCCGCCGGGTCCGGTTCACCAGCCCTCACCCGAAGGACCTCCGACCCGAGACCATCGAGGCCATGGCCCGGACCGAGGAGGTCTGCAACCACCTCCACCTGCCCCTCCAGTCCGGGAGCGACGCCGTCCTGTCGGCCATGCGACGGGGCTACACCGCCCAGCGCTACCTGGAGCGGCTGGCCGCCGCCCGGGCCGCCATCCCCGACCTGGCCGTCACCACCGATCTCATCGTGGGATTTCCCGGCGAGACCGAGGAGGACTTCGAGGCCACGCTGGAGGTGGCGGCGGAGGCCGCCTACGACAGCGCCTACACCTTCATCTTCTCGCCCCGACCGGGCACCCGGGCCGCCTCGATGACCGACCGCTTCGTGCCGGGCGACGTGGTGGCCGACCGGTTCGAGCGGCTCCGGTCGGTGGTGGAGCGCTCGGCCTCGGTCCGCCATCACGACCGCGTCGGCCGGGTGGAGGAGGTGGTGGTGGAGGGACCCTCCAAGCGGGACCCGACCATGGTCTCGGGTCGGACCTCGCAGAACAAGCTCGTCCATTTCCGGCCGGGCGACGGCGTGGCACCGCGCGAGGGCTCCTATGCCGAGCTGACCGTCACCGGGGCCGCCCGGCACCATCTCACCGGCGCGCTGCTCCGGGTCACCGCGCCGCCCTCCCACCGGACCAGGATCCCTGTCGCGGCCGGCTGACCCCTCCGCCCCGATGCACGACGGACGTCGGTCGGCGGAGGCCACCCGCTCCGGCCCCGACCCGGACCGTGCCGACCCGGACGGTGCCGACCCGGACGGTGCCGACCCGGACCGTGCCGACCCGGTGGTGGCCCTGGTCGGCCCGACGGCATCGGGTAAGTCGGCGATCGCCTACGAGCTGGCGCGTCGGATGTCGGCACGCGCCGGGTGGGACCTCGAGCTGGTCTCGGTCGACTCGATGGCCGTCTACCGGGGCATGGACATCGGCACGGCCAAGCCCACGGCCGAGGCCCGGGCCTGCGTCCGCTACCACCTGGTGGACCTGGTGGAACCCGGCGAGGAGTTCACCGTCCGTCAGTTCCAGCAGGCGGCCCGCACGGCCCTGACCGGCATCGCCGACCGGGGCAACCGGGCCCTGCTGGTGGGAGGGACCGGCCTGCACCTGCGCGCCATCGTCGACGACCTGGTCTTCCCGGGCCGGTTCCCTGACGTGGCCGCCCGGATCGGTGCCGAGCTGGAGGCGGCCGGGCCGACCGGGAGCCCCGGGGAGCGGGATGCCCTGGCCGCCCTCCACCACCGCCTGGCCCGGCTCGACCCGGTGGCCGCCGCACGCATCGAGCCGGGCAACCGCCGCCGCCTGCTGCGGGCTCTCGAGGTGACGGTGGGCTCGGGGCAGGCGTTCTCCTCGTTCGGCCCCGGCCTCGAGCGCTATCCGCCCAGCCCGGTGGTCCAGGTGGGCATCCGGCCCGACCCGGCCGTCCTCGATGCACGGATCGCCGACCGGTTCGAGCGCTGGATGGACCAGGGACTCCTCGAGGAGGTGCGCGCCCTGTCGGAGCGGCCGGGCGGCCTCTCCCGCACGGCCCGGCAGGCCCTCGGCTACCGCGAGCTCCTCACCCACCTCGAGGACGGGGTGCCCCTGGCCGAGGCCGTGGGGGAGGCCATCCGTCGGACCCGGGTGTTCGCCCGCCGCCAGATGGCCTGGTTCCGGCGCGATCCCCGTATCGTGTGGATGCACCCCGACGAGGATCCGGTGGCACGGATCGAGTCGTGGGTCGGACGCCCGCCCCGGGGGTCCGCCGGGGTGGGAGACTGGCAGCGAGCGTGATGAACCACCCCGACAGCACCAACGGCACCGATGGCCGACTTCGCCTCACCAAGCACCACGGCGCGGGCAACGACTTCCTGGTGCTCGTGGACACGGAGGGAGGTGCCGCCCTCGACCCGGTGCTGGTGCGGTCGGCCTGTGACCGCCGGTTCGGCGTCGGGGCCGACGGCGTCATCAGGGTGACCCGCGGGGCCGGATCGGCCGACCTGGGCATGGAGCTGCGCAACGCCGACGGCGGGGTGGCGGAGATGAGCGGCAACGGGATGCGCTGCCTGGCCCAGGCCGCGGTGGAGGCGGGCCTGGTGCCGCCCACCTCCTTCACCGTCCAGACCCTGGCCGGGGTGAAGTCGGTGGAGTACCACCCCGGTGCGACCGCCGGTGCCGCCGAGGCCTCCGTGGACATGGGCCCGGCCACGCTCGGCCCGGCCCAGCCCGGGGCCCTGCCCGGCCATCCGGCCTGTCTGGTGGACATGGGCAATCCCCACCTGGTGGTGGTGGTCCCCGACGTGGACGAGGTCGACATGGACGAGGTGGGGCCCCGGCTGCAGCGGGACCACCCGGATGGGATCAACGTGGAGTGCATCGCCATCGGCCCCGGGTCGGACGCCATCACGCTCCGGGTCTGGGAACGGGGTGTGGGCGAGACGTTGGCCTGCGGCTCCGGCAGTGCGGCCGCCGCCGCCGCCGCCCACCAGTGGGGCCTGGTCGGTGCGCGCGTCGCCGTGCACAACCCGGGGGGCACCCTCTTCGTCCAGTTGTCGCCGGACGGGATCCGGCTGGAGGGCCCGGTCCGGAAGGTCGCCTCGCTGGAGCTGGACCCGGCCCAACTGCTGGCTGCGGCCCGACCGTGAGCCCCAACGACTCGGCGTTCACCGACACCCTGATCTCCCGGACCGTCCGGGAGCGCATCGTGCTGGTGGGAGTGACCTTCCCCCACACCACGCTGGCCGATACCGAGGCGGCCCTGGACGAGCTGGCCCTGCTGGTCGACACCGCCGGTGCCGACGTGATGGAACGGATCGTCCAGCGCCGCACCACGCCGGACCCGGCCACCTACCTGGGTCGGGGCAAGGCCGAGGAGCTCCTGGCCGTCTGTCTGGCCGTCGACGCCGACACCGTGGTCTTCGACGACGACCTCTCGCCGGCCCAGCAGCGGAACCTGGAGAAGATCCTCGGACGCACCGCCATCGACCGGACCGCAGTGATCCTCGACATCTTCGCCCAGAACGCCCGCACCCCCGAGGGCCGGGCCCAGGTCGAGCTGGCCCTGCTCCGCTACCGGCTGCCGCGCCTGCGCGGCCGGGGCCGGTCGTTCAGCCAGCAGGCCGGTGGCATCGGGACGCGGGGTCCCGGCGAGACCGCCCTCGAGGTCGACCGCCGACGGCTGGTGCGGCGGATGACGCGGCTCGAGTCCGACCTCCGCCAGTTGGAGCGGACCCGCCGGACCCAGCGCAAGGGCCGGGCCCGGTCCCGTCAGCGCACCGTCTCGCTGGTCGGGTACACCAACGCCGGGAAGTCCACCCTGTTGAACCGGCTGTGCGGTGCCGACGTGGTGGTGGAGAACCGGCTCTTCTCCACGCTCGACCCCCGGACCCGCCAGCTCGACCTGCCGGGCGGCGAGACCGTGCTGCTCACCGACACCGTCGGCTTCGTCCGCAAACTGCCCCACCAGGTGGTGGAGGCGTTCCGCTCCACGCTCGAGATCGTGGCGGAGTCCGATCTGATCGTCCACGTGGTCGACGGGTCGGCACCCGACTTCGAGGGCCAGGTCGACGCGGTGCGGACCGTGTTGGCCGAGATCGGCGCCGGTGGGCTCCCCGAGCTGCTGGTGGTCAACAAGGCCGACGCCGTCGAGGCCCATGGGGGTGAGGCCGGCGAGGAGGCCCGCCGGCTGATGGAGTCGCACGACGGTGCGGTGATGGTGTCGGCCCGGACCGGCCAGGGGATCGACGTCCTGCTGGAGGCCATGGGGGACCGGCTGCGTGTCGGCGACCGGGTGGTGGAGCTGGTCATCCCCTGGGCCCGGGGGGACATCCTGGCCGCCGTGCACCGTGAGGGCGAGATCGTGGGTGAGGTGGCCGGCGAGCAGTCGACGAGGATCCAGGTCGTCCTGGACGACGTGGGGCGGTCACGCTTCTCGGAGTTCCTGGCGTCGTGAGCCCGTCGGCGAGGAGACCGGACGGGGGTGGGTTCTCGCCTCCGCCCTATCCCTACGAGCGGCTGCGGGACCTGACCGACCGGGCGGTCGCCCGGTTCGGGCGGGACGGCGTGGTGGACTGCTCCATCGGGACCCCCTGTGACCCACCCGCCCCCGAGGTGCTGGCCGCGCTGGCGTCCTCGGGGACCGAGCGCGGCTATCCGACCTCACCGGGGTCACCCGCCTACCGCGGGGCCGCAGCACGGTGGCTCCACCGGCGCTTCGGCGTGACCCTCGATCCCGACCTCGAGCTGGCGGCGTGCGTGGGGACCAAGGAGTTCGTGGCCTCCACCGCCCAGTACCTCCGCCTGCGGTCGCCCGCCCGCGACACCGTGCTGGCTCCCGCCGTGGCCTATCCCACCTACGCCATGGGCGCCATCCTGGCCGGATGCCGGGCCGTCCCCGTCGCCGAGCGGCCCACCGGCGGGCCGGATCTGGACTCGATCGACGAGGAGGACGCCGCCCGGGCCCTCGTGCTGTGGACCAACTCGCCGTCCAACCCGTCGGGGCTCCTGACCGACCTCGACGGCGCGGCGGCATGGGGTCGTGCCCATGGCGTGCCGGTGTTCTCGGACGAGTGCTACGCCGAGTTCACGTGGGACGGCCCCCCCCGGTCGATCCTCGAGTCCGGCCCCGACGGCGTGGTGGCCGTCCACTCGCTGTCCAAGCGGTCCAACCTGGCCGGCGTGCGGGCCGGCTTCTACGCCGGCGACCGTGACCTGGTCGGCTATCTGCTCGACGTGCGCCGGCACGCCGGCCTGATGGTCCCGGGTCCGGTGCAGGCGGCCGCCGTGGTGGCCTGGGACGACGACGCCCACGTACTCGAGCAGCGTGCCCGCTACCACGACCGCCTGGCGCTCCTGTCGGCCGCGCTGGGTGCGGCCGGTCTGCCGGCCCCGCTGCCGGCGGGAGGCTTCTACCTCTGGGTGCCCGTCCCCGACATCGTCGAGGGGAGGCGTCCGGGGGCGGCCGGCGGGTGGGCCGTCGCCGAGGCCCTGGCCCTCCGGGCCGGACTGCTGGTCAGTCCGGGCGAGTTCTACGGTCCGGCGGGCTCGGGCTTCGTCCGGGTGGCCGTGGTCCAGCCCCGGGAGCGGCTGGAGCTGGTGGCCGGACGCCTGGCCGGCACCGACATCACCGCCGATACGGCCGCGCACCCGGCACCCACCCCCTGAGCCCCGCCCACACCTCGGCGGCCGGGGGTCCGATCTGGCGGGGGATGGCCAGGGCTAACGTCAGGCCATGGCAGATCTCCAGTCCCAGATCGAAGCGTTGTGGGAGCGCTCGAGCGAGCTCGGCCCGGGCGATACGGACGCCCTGGCCACGGTCACCGAGGCCATCGATCTCCTCGACACCGGCGTGGCCCGGGTGGCCGAGGTCGATGCCGGCACCGACGAGGTGGTCGTGCACCAGTGGCTCAAGCAGGCCATCCTCCTGCTGTTCCGCCTCCAGTCCATGGAGACCATCGAGATGGGGCCGTTCGAATTCGCCGACAAGCTCCCGCTCAAGCACGACTACGCCGCCTCCGGCGTACGCGTGGTCCCGGGGGCGTCGGCCCGCTGGGGCTCGTACCTGGGCAACGGGGTGATCTGCATGCCGAGCTACGTCAACATCGGGGCACGGGTCGGGGCCCGCTCGATGGTCGACACCTGGGCCACGGTCGGGTCCTGCGCCCAGATCGGCGAGGACGTCCATCTCTCGGGTGGCGTGGGCATCGGCGGCGTGCTCGAGCCGGCCCAGGCCGCCCCCGTCATCATCGAGGACGAGGTCATGATCGGCAGCCGGTCCATGATCACCCAGGGGGCCCGGGTGGGTCGGGGCGCGGTGCTGGGGGAGGGGACCATCCTCAACCCGTCCATCCCGGTCATCGACGCCGAGACGGGCAGCGAGCTCGGCCGCGGTCATGTGCCGCCCTGGTGCGTGGCGGTGCAGGCCTCCCGGAAGCGGGAGTTCCCCGGTGGCGAGTTCTACCTTCCGTGCGTGCTGGTCATCGGGCGCCTGACCGAGGGGGAGCGCCACGACAAGGCCCGCTTGAACGACATCCTGCGGCACCACGGCGTGTCGACGTGACCGAGGGTCTCCCCGGGGGGCTGCTCGGGATGGCCACGGCCCTGGTGGCCATCCCGTCGGTCAGCCACTACGAGGCCCCACTGGCCGACGCCGTGGAGGCGGCGCTCGGGCTGTGCCCGTGGCTCGACGTCGAACGCGTGGGCGACAACGTGGTGGCCCGCACCGGACTGGGCCGGAGCCAACGGGTGCTCATCGGGGGCCATCTCGACACCGTGCCCCCGTCGGGGGGCAACGAGGAGCCCCGCCTCGTCGAGGACACCCTCTACGGCGTGGGCTCCTGCGACATGAAGGGTGGACTGGCCGTCCTGTTGCACCTGGCCGGCCTGATGGCTGAGCCGGCCGTGGACGTCACCTGGTGCTTCTACGTCTGCGAGGAGGTCGACCAGCGGTTCAACGGGCTGCGGGCGCTGTGGGACCACCGTCCCGAGCTGTTGGAGGCCGACGCCGCCGTGCTCGCCGAGCCCACCGGGGGCGTGGTGGAGGCCGGCTGCCAGGGGACCATGCGGGTGCGCGTCGAACTGGCCGGCGCCACCGCCCACACGGCGCGCCCCTACACCGGGCGGAACGCCATCCACCGGTTGGCGCCGCTGCTGACCGCGGTCGCCGGCTACGAGGGTCGACGTCCCGTGCTCGACGGGTGCGAGTACGCCGAGCAGCTCCAGGTGGTGGACGTCGCCGGCGGGGTCGCCGCCAATGTGGTGCCGGACCGGGCGTCGGTCCTCATCAACCACCGGTTCGCCCCGGACCGCTCCGCCGACGAGGCCGAGGCGGCCCTCCACCGGATGCTGGGTGCCGACCTCGAGCCCGGCGACCGCTGGGAGCTGGTCGACGTGGCGGCCGGCGCACCGCCCGCCCTCGGCCATCCGCTGCTGTCCCGGTTGGTGGGGGCCACCGGCGCGCCGGCCCGGGCCAAGCAGGGATGGACCGACGTGGCCTCGTTCTGGGCCCACGGGATCCCGGCGGCCAACTTCGGCCCCGGCGACCCGCTGCTGGCCCACACCCGGGACGAGCACGTGAGCTCGGCCGAGCTCGAGGACGCGGCGGCAGTCCTTGCGCAGCTCCTCGAGGGTGCCGGATAGGGTCGCCCCCATGACTGTCGACACGCGTCACCTCGGAGCCGGGCTGACCGTCTCCGCTGAAGGCCTGGGCTGCATGGGTATGAGCGAGTTCTACGGACCCGGCGACGACGACGAGTCCGTCGCCACCATCCGTCGGTCCCTCGACCTCGGAGTCACGTTCCTCGACACCTCCGACATGTACGGCCCCTACCGGAACGAGGAGCTGGTCGGCCGGGCCATACGCGGCCGGCGCGACGAGGTGGTGCTGGCCACGAAGTTCGGCATCGTGCGGGGCACCGACCCCACCGACCGGTCCATCCGGGGAGACGCCACCTACGTCCGCCAGGCCTGTGATGCATCGCTGGGCCGGTTGGGCGTCGATCACATCGACCTCTACTACCAGCACCGATCGGACGGGAACGTACCCATCGAGGAGACCGTCGGCGCCATGGCCGAGCTGGTGACGGCGGGCAAGGTGCGTCACCTGGGCCTCTCCGAGGCACAGCCCGACACCCTGCGCCGGGCTGTGGCGGTCCATCCCATCGCCGCCCTCCAGAGCGAGTGGTCGCTGTGGAGCCGGGACATCGAGGGCGACGTCGTCGACACGGCCCGCCGACTGGGCATCGGCATCGTGGCCTACAGCCCGCTGGGCCGCGGGTTCCTCACCGGGCAGATCACGTCCCCCGACGACTTCCCCGAAGGTGACTTCCGGGCCCACCTGCCCCGGTTCACGGGGGAGAACTTCCGCCGGAACATCGAACTGGTGGACCAGGTGCGTGCCCTGGCCGAGGCCAAGGGATGTACCGCCGGCCAGCTGGCCCTGGCGTGGGTCCTCTCCCGTGGCGACGACGTGGTGCCGATCCCGGGGACCAAGCGGCGCACCTACCTGGAGGAGAACGTCGCAGCCCTCGATGTCGAGCTCACCCCCGAGGACCTGGCCACCCTGGAGTCCGTATTCCCCGTCGGGGTCGGTGCCGGGGACCGCTATCCCGACATGGCACCGACCCGGGTCACCACGCCGTCCGCCTGAGTCCGGCGCCGCTCAGAGCCGGCGGAGAACCGTGACCACCTTTCCGTAGATGGCCACCTCCGACGGGTCGAACTCCATGGGGGAGAGGCGCTCGTTGGCGGGGGTGAGGACCACCCGGCCCTGACGCGTCGAGAACGTCTTCACCGTCGCCTCACCGTCGGGGATGCCCGCCACCACCACATCGCCCCGCTCGGCGTCGGCCTGCTGGCGGACCACGACGAAGTCACCGTCCATGATGCCGGCGTCGATCATGGAGTCGCCCCGGACCCGCACCATGAACAGCGTGCCGGTGCCGGTGAAGTCCTCGGGCAGGGGGTAGAGCTCCTCGATGTTCTCCTGGGCCAGTACGCCGGTACCGGCGGCGACCTCGCCGACGAGCGGCACGTGCCGGATGGGACGGGCGTCGGCGATGACCTTGGAGGAGGGGTCGTAACACACCTCGATGGCGCGGGGCTTGGTCGGGTCCCGCCTGAGGTAGCCCTCCCGCTGCAGTACCGCCAGGTGGGCGTGGACGGTCGAGGAGGAGGTGAGGCCGACAGACTCGCCGATCTCCCGCACCGACGGCGGGTACCCCCGGTCGCGTACCGCCTCGGAGATGCAGTCCAGAATCTGCTTGCGCTTGGTGCTCAGTACCTGGGCCATGGCTTCCCTTCGCTGGTTCCGCTCCCAGACGCCGACCGCCCGGTCACCCGGCCGCCCGGTCACCCCGCCCGCTGGGGGCGCGACGTCGAACGTCTGTTTGCACGAACGTAGCCCCGCAGGGGACGGAAAGCAAACACCCGTTCGAAAAATCTCTTGACACCGAACAGACGTTCGTGCTGGGATGGGCCCATGGCGAACAGAGGTTCGATCAGCGGGAGGTCGGTGCAGTCGCTCCCCGGGTGCCCCGGCACCCCCGGTGCCACCGCCCTGCCCGATGACCCCGCCGGGTCGAGTGATACAGCCCGGTTGTACAACATGACCCAGACGGACGACCCGACCCGGTCGAACCACCCGACCCCTTCGAAAAGGAGCCCACAGCGATGACCGCACTCTGGATTGAGCCGGCACATCCACTCGAGGCGCCGCCCGCTCCGCACGGCCTGCGCCTGGTCGAAGGTCGTGAGACCTGGACCGACGAGCGCGTCGACGACCGCCCGCCGGCCCGGCGGAGCGTGCGACGCACATCGATGGAGGTCCGGCGGCGCCGGACGCTCCTGGCCGTCATCGGGCTGCTCCTGGTGGCCCTGGCTCTTCCACTGAGCGGAACCGGCGGTTACTCCCACGCCGCCGGTTCCGCTCCGGTGGAGATCTCGGCGGGCGATACCTATACGGTCAAGGCCGGCGACACGCTGTGGTCGATCGCCGAGCGCCTCGACCCGTCGGCGGATCCCCGGCCCATGGTGGCCGAGCTGGCCAAGGAGACGGGGTCGGACACGGTGTATGCCGGTGAGACGATCACCATCCCCTGACCTCCGCCGCGTGGCTCCGCGCGATGGGTGGGGATCGCCGTCGGCGACGTAGTGCTGGGTACAACCGGCAGCTAGCCTCGTCCCGTGCGATGTCCCTGGTGCCTGGCTGATGACGACCGGGTGGTGGACTCTCGCGTGGCCGAGGACGGAGGGGCGATCAGGCGCCGGAGGGAGTGCGCCGGCTGCGGGCACCGCTACACGACCTTCGAGCGGATCGACGAGGTCCCGCTGATGGTCATCAAGCGCTCGGGGGCCCGCCAGCCGTTCGATCGAGGCAAGGTGGTCGACGGTCTCCGTGCGGCCACGAAGAACCGCCCGGTGTCCGAGGACCAGCTCGACGTCGTGGCCCGGGAGGTGGAGGACGAGTTGCGCGAGGCCACGTCCGAGCCCACGTCGGAACAGGTCGGCCTGGCCGTCCTGGAGCGCCTCCGGTCGGTGGACGAGGTGGCGTACCTGCGGTTCGCCAGTGTCTACAAGGGATTCGAGGGTGTGGACGACTTCCGTCGCGAGGTCGGGCTCCTGACCAAGACCACCGCCCCGAAGCCTGCGGAGGGCTGAGGGTTGGCCGACCTGATGACCGGGGTCCCGGCTCGGGCGCTGGCCATCTACGCCCATCCCGACGACCCCGACGTCTCGTGTGGCGGGACCCTGGCGGCCTGGGCCAAGGCCGGCTGCGAGGTGCGGACGGTCCTGTGCACCGACGGCGGGAAGGGCACGTCGGACCCTCGGACCGATCGGGGGGCGCTGGTCGAGCAGCGGGCGGCCGAGGCGGCCGAGGCGGCCGCGCTGCTGGGCCTGGCCGGCCAGGAGCACCTGGGCTACCAGGACGGCGAGCTCTCCGATGACGCCGCCTTCCGTGAGCGGCTGGTGGCCGCCGTGCGTCGGTTCCGGCCCGACGTGATGCTGTGCCCGGACCCCACGGCGGTGTTCTTCGGCCACGAGTACTTCAACCACCGGGACCACCGGATCACCGGCATGGCCGCGCTCGATGCGGTGGCTCCCGCCGCCGCGCTGCCGCACTACTTCCCCGGGGCCGGGCCGGCCCACCAGGTGGCGACCGTGCTGCTGTCGGGGACGCTGGAGCCGGACACCTGGGTGGACATCTCGTCGACGGTGGACGTGAAGGGCGAGGCCGTCGCCTGCCACCGGAGCCAATTCCCCGACGGCGTCGAGTGGGCCGCCACGGCGGTGCGGCTCAGTGCCGAGGACGCCGGCCGGCGCGCCGGGGTGGCGTTCGCCGAGGGATTCCGGAGCCTGCACCTCGGTGGCTGATCGCAGGACGACCGGCGTCGGGCGGGGTGGGGGCGCGGCCGTGGCCCCGGAGCGGGCCGGACCGGGCGGCCGGCCCGGTTCCCCACCCGCCGACCGGGTCATCCTCCATGTGGACATGGACGCCTTCTTCGCCTCGGTGGAGGTGCTGGACGACCCCCGGTTGGCCGGGCTGCCCGTCATCGTGGGCGGAGCGGGCCCGCGTGGGGTGGTCGCCGCGTGCACCTACGAGGCCCGCATGTTCGGGGTCCACTCGGCCATGCCGTCGTCGGTGGCCCGCCGGCTCTGCCCCCGGGCCGTGTTCGTGGACGGGCGGTTCCACCGGTACACCGAGGAGAGCCGGAAGCTCCACGACATCTTCGAGGACGTGACCCCGCTGGTGGAGGGGATCTCGCTGGACGAGGCGTTCCTCGACGTCACCGGCTCGCAGCACCTCCTGGGTGACGGTCCGGCCATCGCCGCCGCCATCCGCCACCGGGTGGCCGAGGAGCTGCGGCTGAACTGCTCGGTCGGGATGGGCCGCAGCAAGCTGATCGCCAAGCTGGCCTCCAAGGCGGCCAAGCCCGTGGCCGATCGCACGGGGATCCGTCCCGGCCCGGGAGTGATCGTGGTCCGGCCGGACGAGGAGCTGGCCTTCCTCCACCCTCTGCCGGTGCGGGCCCTGTGGGGGGTGGGCCCGGTGACCGGCAAGCGCCTGGACGCGCTGGGGGTGACCACGGTCGGCGATCTTGCCGCGCTCCCACCCGGGGTGCTGGAACATGCACTGGGGGCGTCGCTCGGCGCCCACCTCGGCGCACTGTCCCGCGGTGACGACCCCCGGCCGGTCGAGCCGGTGCAGGAGGCCAAGTCGATCGGGCACGAGGAGACCTTCCCGTCGGACCTGTGGGATCCCGCCGTGCTCCACGGCCACCTCATGCGGATGGTGGACGCCTCGGCCACCCTCCTCCGGCGTTCGGGCCTGGCCGCCAGGACCGTGACCGTCAAGGTCCGGTTCGGCGACTTCACCATGGTCACGAGGTCGCACTCACTCACTGCTCCGGTCGATGCCACCCCGGCGGTGGCGGCCGTGGCCACGGCCCTGCTCGACAGCGTCTCGGCCTCGCTGGACCAGGGGGTGCGGCTCCTCGGCGTCAGCCTGTCCGGATTCGGGCGGTCCGACCAGGGCATCCAGCTCAGCCTGGACCTGGGCCCCGTCGACGCCCACCCGGGTGGCGGGGGGTCGCCCCCGTCGGCACCCCCTGGCGGCCAGTCCGGCCCTGGTGCCGGCGACGACGTGGAGGGACTCCAGCGCTCGTGGGCCCCGGTCACGGCGGCGGTCGATGCCATCCGGGAGCGCTACGGGGGCTCGTCCGTCGGGCCTGCCTCCCTGGTGGGGCCGGACGGCCTGCGGATCCGCCGGCGCGGCGAGGCCCAATGGGGCCCCGGGGCCCCAGGGCCACCCGACCCGGGTCGTGCATGAGCCGGTACCTTGTAATATGGTCCCAGTGTCCAGAAAACGGTGCGGTAGCGCGGTGCGTGGTGATGCAGGTGAATGCAGTGCACACTGACAGTGGTGCGGGGTATTCCGACGGCGATTGCGCGATGATGGCGTCGGCAGACACGTCGGGACACGAACACGGGTGGAGGGGACGAGCGGTTGCCACTCTCTGAGCACGAACAACGCATACTGCACGAGCTTGAGCAGTCGCTGTACCAGGAGGATCCCGACTTCGCGGAGCGAGTCCGGTCTGAGACGGTGTACCGGCACGCCGGTCGCTACTGCATCTGGTCGGCGCTGGTCTTCGTGGCCGCACTGGTGTTCATGTTCTTCACCTTCTCGTCCTCGGTGGTGCTGGGCTTCATCGGCGTCATCGTCATGTTCCTCTCCGGCGTCGTCTTCGCCAACAACGCCCGGCGGATGGGCAAGGCCGGGATCGACGACATCTCGCGGTCACTGCACAGCCGCAACCTGAGCAACACCGTCCACGATCCGCGTGACTGGATCCGTGGTCGCTTCCACCGCGACGACTGACCCCGCCGTGGGCGGGCACCACCCGGCTGACCGGTCCGGGTCGGGTGCGGCCCCGCCTTTCCATCCCGACGACGGGCCCGTGGTGCTGGCCATCGACATCGGCGGGACCAAGGTCGCTGCCGCCCTCGTGGACGGGCACGGCTCGGTCGGCGAGCGTGCCTCCCTCGCCACCCCGGACTCCGACGATGCCGACGTCGTCTTCGATGCCGTGGCCGCGGTGGTCGAGGCGGTGCGGACCGGGTCGACGCCGAGCCTGTGCGGTGTGGGTTGTGGTGGCCCCATGACCGCCGGGGGCGAGGCGGTGTCCCCACTCAACATCCCGGCCTGGCGGGGGTTCCCGCTGCGCCGGCGGATCGGGGATCTGGTGGGCCTGCCCGTGTCCGTGGACAACGACGCCAAGGCCCTGGCCCTCGGGGAGGGCTGGCGGGGTGCGGCCCGAGGCGTCCCTGACTACCTGGGCATGGTGGTGTCGACCGGCGTCGGTGGGGGCATCGTGCTCGATGGCCGGCTCCTCGGCGGAGCCGACGGCAATGCCGGACACATCGGCCACGTGGTGGTGGAGCCGGACGGCCGGTCGTGCGCCTGCGGTGGCCGCGGCTGCCTCGAGGCCGAAGCCTCGGGACTGTCGATCGAGGCCATGACCGGGCGTCCCGCTGCGGAGGCCGACGACACCGTGCGCCGTCGGACCGGGACCATGGTGGGCCGTGCCGTGGCCAGTGTGGCCAACCTGCTCGACCTGCAGCTGGCCGTGGTGGCCGGTTCGGTGGCCCTGGGCTTCGGCGAGCCGTTCTTCGCCGCCGCCCAGGACGAGATCGACGCGCGGGCCCGGCTCGAATTCGCCCGCGGCACCCGCATCGTCCCGGCCGGGCTGGGGGGAGCCGGGCCTCTGGTCGGCGCGGCGGCCGTGGCCCGGCGGGCCTTCGTCCCCGACCGACGGGGGGTCACCGGGTGAGCGATCCCGCACCCGTGCCGCCGACGTCCGACCGGGTGCCCTTCCCGGTCACCGTCCCGGTCCTGGCGGCGGTGCTGGTGCGGCCCGGGCTGTGGGCGGCGGCAGTCGGCGCGCTGCTCCGGATGGCCGTCCCGGGGTGGTGGCGGCACCGACCGTTCCTGCCCCTGCCCGATCCGGACTGGTGGGCCTTCCGGATGACCACCGCCTACGGCCGGCCCGATGCGGAACCGACCGCCGAGGACGTGGTCTCCTACCTCGACTGGTGCCGGGCCACGGCGAGCCTCGGACGGACGGGACGTGACCGTCCGGACGGCGCCATCGGCCGGGGTCCCCTCGCCGGCAGGCAAGCAGGCTAATTTCCGTCCCGATGGATCGACGCTCGAAGGTAGCGGCGAAGTCGACGGTCAGGGCCACCGCCCGGGGACCGGCGTCCGACGGGACAGAACCGGTCCGCTCGCCGGTGACGGCGGCACGGCGGGCCCTGGTGCTCAACGCCACCTTCGAGCCGCTCGGGATCGTCTCCTCACGCCGGGCGGTGCTGCTGGTGTTGGACACCAAGGCCGAGTTGGTCCACACCACGGAGCGGTTCTTCCGGGCCGAGCGCATGACGGTCCCCGAGCCCTCGGTGGTGCGACTGGTCCGGTACGTGCACGTGCCCCATCACTACCGGGTGGCGGTGAACCGCCGCACGGTGTTCGCCCGGGACGGCTCGAGGTGCCAGTACTGCGGATCGGCGGCGGAGAACCTCGACCACGTCATCCCCCGCAGCAAGGGAGGGCCCCACACGTGGGAGAACGTGGTGGCGGCGTGCCGGCGGTGCAACACGCGCAAGGAGGACCGGCTGCCCCACGAGGTGGGCATGGTGCTCCGGGCGGAACCGGTGGCGCCCCGCCACCGCGTCCAGTTGCTGGCGCTCTGCGGTGGGGCCAGCGAGGACTGGCAGACCTATCTCGGCGGGGGACCCGGGCGCACCGAGCAGCTGACGGCCTGACCGGCGCGGCCTGACCGGGCCTGACGGCGGCCTGATCGGCGTTGCCCGATCTCCGAGGCCGGGTGGCGCTCCGAGGCCGGCCGGTCCGGTGGGAGCATGGGGTGATGGCGAGGGCATGGACGGTCGAGCAGCGGTCCGGCGACGCCGGCACCCTCCACGCCGGCTGGCCCGCCGCCGCGGCGGCGCCCGACGACGCCAGGGTGGCCGTCTGTCGGGTCTCGGGTCCGGCCGTGGTGCTCGGGTCGACCCAACCGGTGGCTGCCGTCGACGCGGAACGTGCCGCCGCCGCCGGCGTGTCCGTCACCCGCCGACGGTCGGGCGGGGGGGCGGTGTTGGTCACACCGGAGGATCCGGTCTGGATCGACGTGTGGCTGCCGGCCGGGCACCCGCTGTGGTCGGCCGACGTCGGGCGCGCCTTCGACTGGCTGGGAGACGTCTGGGTCGACGCCCTGGCGGCATGCGGCGTCAGCGGACTGTCCGCCCACCGGACGGGCTACGTGTCCTGCACGAGGTGGTCCTCCTCGGTCTGCTTCGGGGGGGTCGGCACCGGCGAGGTGGTGACCGAGGACGGTCGCAAGGTGGTCGGTCTGGCCCAGCGGAGGAACCGGCACGGCGCCTGGTTCCATGGCGCCTGCGTCCTCCGCTGGGACCCTGCCCCGCTGGTCGACCTGCTGGCCATGGATCCGCCGGAGCGTGGGGCGGCGGTGGCCGGCCTCCGTGCTGCCGTGGTCGGGGCCGAGGAGTTGGCCGACGGGGGCGGTCCCCCCGGTCATCGGAGGGCCGGGTGGGCCCAGGCGCTGCCCGATGCCTTCGTTGCCGCGCTGCCGTGACCGTGCTGCCGTGACCGTGCTGCCCCTGTCCCGCCGGCGCTAGCACCGGCGGCAGCCGTGTCGCAGCACCGGGTGTTCCGGCCCCTACGGGTGCCCGGCGCCGAAATCCGCCCCACATCGCCCCACCCACTGCCGCGAGCCCGGCGTCCGGACGGACGCAGGGCCACTGACCGGCCCTTCGTGAGTCCTTGGGTCCTCGCCGCTCGGCCGGCCGGGGTGCCTGGAGGAGCGGTTTTGGAGTCTGGTGGTTGACCGGTGGGGGGTCGGGGCGTAGAGTGGCGCAAAGTGGTGTGAAAGGGAGGGATCCGAGCCGTCGGGTTCTGGGCACTGCGGGGAGCATTGTGGGAGCAATCACCAGTGGCACGGTTCTTCGGCAGGTACGAGCACTCGCTCGACGACAAGGGAAGGCTCATCCTCCCGTCGAAGTTCCGCGGACCGTTCGAGCACGGCGGGTATCTGACCGAGTACCAGGACGGGTGCCTGTCCCTGTGGACGCCGGACCAGTTCGAGCAGCAGATGGAGACGATGCTGGAGCGGGCCACGACGGGGCGGAGCGACCGGAACCTGGTGCGCCTGTGGGCCTCGACCTCCCACGAACTGGAGATCGACCGCCAGGGCCGGATGGCCATTCCGGCCCGGCTCCGCGAGTACGCCGGTCTGGTAAGCGACGTTCTGGTCCTCGGGGCGATCGACCGGGTGGAGCTGTGGAACCGGGACTCGTGGGATCAGAAGGTGCTGCCCGAAGAGGAACGCCTGACCCAGGGCGACGACGGTTGAGTGAGAGCATGCACCTCCACGTGGTCCGCCACCCGCTCGACGCTCCCGACGAGCCTCGGACGGCCGACCCCGCCGCCGCCCGGATCAGCCCCGATCACCCCAGTGTCGATCTCGGCCCCGGCCCGCCCCGGCCCGCCCCGCCCGCTGTGGCAGGCGCCGCCCCCACCACGGCCACGCTCAGAGCCATCAGCTCGGCCCCTCCGGTGGTGGCCCCGGTCCCTCCGGCCCGGCCCCGGCGCCGTCATGCCGCCCCCGGGCGAGCCGGCCGCGGCCCGAGCGATCTGGCGACCATCGACGCCGACCGGCCCCGGCGGCCCACCCCCTATGAGTCGGGACTGGCCGCAGTGGCCCGTCACGACGTGCACATCGAACGAGTCTGGCCCATGCGCAGTCCCTCGACCGGAAGCCTGGAAGCATCCTCCTCCGCCTACTTCCAGAGTGAGCGTCGCGGTACTCCACCCGCCATCGTGCCGGTCGAGGGACTGCGGATGAGCCAGACGTTCGAACACCAGCCGGTCATGGCTGCCGAGGTGGTGGACCTGTTCGGTCCCGTACCACCCGGCCTGGTCGTCGACGCCACCCTGGGGGGAGGTGGGCACACGGCCGCCCTCCTGTCGGCCTGGCCCCACCTGCGGGTCCTCGGGATCGACCGAGACCCCGCCGCTGTGGAGGCCGCCACCGCCCAGCTGGCCCGCTTCGGCGGCCGTGTCGCCATCCGCCAGAGCCGCTTCGACGTCATGGCCCATGTGATCGACGAGTTCCAGGGCGCCTCGGGGGCCCCACCGGCCGAGCACGGCCTGAGCGGCGCGCTCTTCGACCTCGGGGTCAGTTCGCCCCAACTCGACGTGGCGGAGCGGGGCTTCTCCTACCGGCGCGACGCCTCCCTCGACATGAGGATGGACCCCACCACCGGGCGCACCGCCGCCGACGTGGTCAACCACTACGACGAGGACGCGCTGGTCGAGCTGTTCGCCGACAACGGCGAGGGCCGGTTCGCCCGCCGGATCGCCCGGGCCATCATCGCCGCCCGTCCGGTCTCCACCACCGGCCAGCTGGCCGACGTGGTCCGGACCGCCATCCCCGCCGCCACCCGGCGCACCGGCGGGCATCCG
>Ga0182012_10002967_pt1 | contig 18228 bp, 11 predicted proteins | sample 612S2SmetaG_FD_120486 | JGI IMG/M metagenome (GOLD analysis project Ga0182012, IMG submission 120486) | Permafrost microbial communities from Stordalen Mire, Sweden - 612S2S metaG | ecosystem: Environmental > Terrestrial > Soil > Wetlands > Permafrost | place: Sweden: Stordalen | collected...
CCTTCGCCAGAAAAAAGGCGAAGGATGGGGCACCCGCCTTTGTTGATGGGTTGAGAGTGGGATGGTCGAACGTTGTGGCCTCCCACCCTTCGCCAGAAAAAAGGCGAAGGATGGGGCACCCGCGTCTTCAGCTAATAGCGAAAGAATGCATTCGACAGAGCCTGGATTACTTGCCGGCGTAGGGGTCGGGGACGGGTTTGGCGCTATCCACCCATGCGGTATAGATCATGTCGCGCAACATGCTGGCTCCGGCGGCGAGGCGATCGGCGGTAAAGTCGCGCGACTCGGCCGAGCCCGCGCCTGCGAAGCCTCCCGCTTTGTCGAGTTGATAGACCTTCTCGACATAGGTTGCGGTGTGGCGGAGGTAGGCTACATAGCTCGAGAAAATGTCGCCGTCGATGGCCTGGGGCGCGGTCATGCGGGCGCGCACCTCGGCCTCATGCTCGTTGGCGGCTACAAACGGGCCTTCGAACTGCCAATGAATCTGATGCGCCGTGGTGTAGCCGTTGGGATTCGGTCCTACCCAGCCGTTGTACTTGTCGGTGGTATGGAGCGGCTGCGACCCGTCGCCGACGTAATGGCCGAGCCATCCGGCGTAAAAGAGCACGGCTGCTTCCACGCCGCGCGTGTCCTGTTTGGCGGCGGATAGATTGCGGTACTCGCGCAGGGCGGCCTTGAGGCGCTCCCAGACTTCGACGGTCTCCCAGGGCTGCAAGCCGATTTTTTCGGGACGCTGGCCGGCGGCGAAGACTTTGGCCTCGAAGTCCAGGCGATTGCGCGGCAGGGGGCCGAGCGCATCGGCCGGTTCAAGGTCGATGAAGTGCTCGGGGGCTTGCGCGGCGGACAGCTCCGGCTCGGCACGGGAGCGCCAGCGATCCGGCTCAGGGCCGAGGTACTCGATCTCGTTGATGGCCGACTCGGAACGCAGGAAGGCGGGAACATCGGCGGGCAGGGAGCTGGCCGCAAGCCTGTTAATCAACCGGTGACCCTCGTTACCCCATGCGCCGGCAGGCAGCGGCTGAAGGACAAGGCAAGACAGCACGGAAACGGACAGAGCTGTCGCAACTGGACGGGAAAAAAGCGGCAAGCGCAACATGGGCTCAGTATACGATTCCAGACGGCGCGAGAAGTTTGAATATGGAGCAAACCGTGCGCCCGCGCTTTGTCCGAAGACCCGCTCATCGCGATAAAGCTGCGATGAACGGGGCACAACCCCTGTTACCGAGCGAGTGGGCCACGTGCCCCATCTGCCTGGAAATGCCTTCAGGAAAGTGTCTCAAAAGTATCTGGGCGGCGGTAACCGCATCGTTTCTCCCCAATGCGTGTTGCTCCGATTTGGCTAGAGAGTCTGAGGACAAACGCTTATACTACCTGCAAATCTCGAACGAACTATGGTCGTATCCTTGTGGATAGGGGTACGTTGAGTTTTGAGCGAAGGCCGGGTACCGAGGGCGCGGGTGAAGAGCCTCCGCTCAACCAGCAAGAGACGGCGAAACCGACCTGGAGGAAGCATGCAGGAGCAGGCCAGCGCAGAAGGGATCGGCGGAGAAAGTGGCTCCGCGCGCAATGCGCGGAGCGACTCTTCCCTTCCCTGGCTTGTGGTTGCGTCGCTGGTGCTGGCTTTGGCAGCGGTGATTGCACGCCTGGTAGAGGGACCCAAAGGGGATGGACTGCTACTTTTCTTTGCCGGAGCCTCGGCAGCAATGCTGGCGGTGCGCCTCCTGGTTGACGATCCCGCCGGAGTTGAACCTGTTGCACCGGGCGGGGAACCCTTGAAGGAACTTCTGGACTCAGCCGGGCCGATGGTGATGTCGGCCGGGCTCGACGGGCGCTTTACGTATGTGAACCCGGCAACGGAACGGGCGCTCGGCTACCACGCATCGGAATTGCTGAGCATGCCGAACGCGGGAGACATTCTGCCCCCCGGCGAGGGACAACGCCTGATCATAGAGATGCGAAAGTTTGCCGGCATCGCCAAGCCGGGAGAACTATCGGGCAGCGAGGGGCTCAAGGGGAGCGATGGGCTGGCGGTCTATCTTGATTCCATTCGTGCGCTTCCGCCCAGCCAGGTGCCCAGCTTCCAAACCCAGTTGCGGGAGAAGAACGGCAACTTCTTCCCGGTTACACTTCACATTTCGTCCCTTCGCGACGGAAACGGGACGCTGACCGGGTTGCTTGCGGTGGCCGTGGACCAGAGTGCGTCGATCCACCAGGAGCAGGCGCTTCGCGAGTCGCAGGAGCGGTATCGCGATCTTTTCGAGAGCTCCACTGAAATGATTGCAACGCTTAGCCCGTCGGGACAGTTTCTCTATGCCAATCCGGCATGGAAGAGGTGTTTCGGCAAGGACACGGCGGCGCTTGTGTCTCTCAACTCGTTTGAGGAGCTGTTCGGGCCAACCTGCCGCGGCGAGGTTGCCGCACTCTTCCGCCGCGCGCTGGACGGCGAGGCGGTGGACCGGGCGCCGCTGCGTCACCACACACATGACGGGCGGTTGCTGGAGTTGGAGTTGAGCCTGAGCCAGCGGCAAAAGGCCGGCAACCCGCTTGCGGTGCGCTGCGTGGTGCGCGATGTGACGCAGCAACGGCAACGAGAACACCGCCTGGCTCTGCAACTGGTGGTGAGCCAGATCGTGGGCGAGAACTCCTCGATGGTGGTGGCGGCCACGCGCATTCTGGAGGCCCTGTGCGTGTCCCAGGGTGTGGATGTGGCCTTCAAATGGGAGGTAAACGCGGAGGGAAACGAGCTGGAATTCTGCACCGCATGGGGTGCTCCCGGGCGGCGCGCGGAGGCTCTTATCCAGGAGAGCATGAGCGTGAGGCTGGCAAAAGGCAAAGACCTGCCCGGAAAGGCGTGGCAGGACGGACGGCCGGTGTGGATCGCCGATCTCGCGTCGATGCCTCGCACCGGGCGAATCCAAATGGCGCTGCGGCAGGAGATGGTTTCAGGTTGGGCGGTTCCGGTGCGCGTCGGCGCCAAGGTGCTGGCGGTTCTCGAGTTTTATTGCCATTTGTCGTTGCGCGAAGACCGTGAGGCTTTGGCGGCGGTGGAGACGGTGGCCGCCTCGCTGGGGCAGATGATGGCGCGCTCCCATGAACAGGGGCGGGCGGAAGAGCTTTCGCGGCGGCAGGAGATTCTGCTGGATTCAGTGGCCGATGGCATTTGCGGGGCGGACCGTCACGGCATGGTGAGTTTTGCCAATCCGGCGGCTGCCCGCGTGCTGGGTGCGGCGGCTGCCAGCCTGACGGGCAAGCCGGTTCACGATCTGCTGCACGGCTCCGCGCCACCGAATCGCCAATGCGGTCAGGATTGCGCGCTGAGGCGGGCCACCAAGAATCACACGCCGGCGTCAGGGGAAGACACCATCTTTCGGACAGACGGGACTTCGTTCCCGGCCGAGTATTTCCTCACGCCCATTCTCGACCAGGGCCGCTTTTCGGGTTCAGTGCTGAGCTTCCGGGACATCAGCCAGCGCTATACGCTGGACCGCCTGAAGGACGAGTTCATCTCCACCGTGAGCCACGAATTGCGTACCCCGCTCACCTCCATTCGCGGAGCCCTGGGGCTGCTCTCGTCGGGGATTCTGGGCGAGGTCAACGATAAGGCAACCAACCTGCTCCGCATCGCGCTCACCAATTCGGATCGCCTGGTCCGCCTGATCAACGACATTCTCGACCTGGAACGGATCCAGAGCGGGCGCGAGCCACTTGCTTTCCGGAACGTGCAGTTGGCGGAGATTGTGGGCCAGGCCATTGACGGCATGGCGCCCGTGGCCGAGGCAGCCGGAGTGCAGCTGATCCACGACACCACGCAGGTGGAAATTGCCGCCGACCCCGACCGGCTGCTCCAGGTGCTGACCAACCTGCTGTCCAACGCGGTCAAGTTCTCTCCTCCCAACTCGACCATCTCGGTGATGATGCGACCCGGCGTCAACGGCGTGACCCTCTCGGTCATCGACCAGGGCCGGGGTATTCCCGCCGACAAGCTGGAAGCCATTTTCGGACGGTTTCAGCAGGTGGACGCCTCGGATTCGCGGCAGAAAGGCGGGAGCGGCCTGGGCCTGGCCATCTGCCGCACCATCGTTTTGCAGCACTCGGGCCGCATCTGGGCGGAACGCAATCCGGTCCGCGGCTCGACCTTTCGAGTCTTCCTGCCCTACCAGCCTGTGCCGGCGGAAACGCCCGGCACCGTATTCGACCGGGAAGCCGGCGAAGGCACAGTTCTGCTGGCGGACGCCAATGGCGCCACGCGCCCGCAGATTGCCGCGCAGTTGACGCGCCACGGCTACCGCGTGATCGAGACAGCGACCGTGGAGCACACCCTGGCCGCGGCTCACGAGGGCGTCCAGGCCATCCTGCTGGATACGTCTCTTGACGGGATGAATGGCTGGGAGATTCTTCCCCTGTTGCGGCGGCTTGACCCTGAGGCCAAGACTCCGGTGGTGCTGTTGAGCCTGGACAACCGGCACGAGGCCGGCGAGCTTGCGGCGCACGCCGAGGGATGGGTTGCCAAGCCGCTGGATGAGGATGCCCTCCTGGGTGAGCTGGCGCGCGTGCTCTGCGGACCCGGCGAGAAGGCTCGCATCCTGGTGGTTGAAGACGACAAGGACCTGGCCCGCGTAATCGGCGAGGTGTTTGCCCGCGACATGGTGACCGTCAAGCTGGCCTATTCTCTGCAGGAGGCCCTGGACGCTTGCTTTTCCTTCCAGCCCCACCTGCTGGTGCTGGACATCAGCCTGCCCGACGGGGACGGTTTCAACGTGGTCTATTGGCTGCGCCAGCACGAAAACCTGGCGCGGCTGCCGCTGGTGGTTTATTCCGGGCGCGAACTCTCCCAGGCGGAGCGCCGGCAGCTTACGCTTGGCCCCACACACTTTCTGACCAAAGCCCGTGTGCAACCGCAGGAGCTGGAAGCTCTGATTTTGACGATGTTGCGCAGTTCGCGTCAGATAGAGGAGGCCTATCCGCCTGAATCGCCTATTTCCAATCCATGATTGGATTCGAGGAAGTTTTTTCGAGTGGAGTACAGGCCGGAAATTCACTCTATCGCAGAAACGCAAGTTGTAACCCGGATGTAGAACCTGGTGAACCGTGGCACGACGCATTTTGATCATCGATGACGAAGACGATATTCGCGAAGTTGCCGCACTCAGCCTGGAGACCGTAGCCGGCTGGGAAGTGGAGACAGCCAGCTCCGGCGCGCTGGGTTTGGCCCGCGCCATCGAGTACCAGCCGGACGCCGTTCTGCTGGACGTGATGATGCCGGGAATGGACGGCCCTACAACCTTTCGCGAACTGCGCAAGAATCCCGCAACCTCTCACATCCCGGTGCTGCTGCTGACCGCCAAGGTGCAGAGTTCCGATCAGCGCCGCTTCGCCGACCTGGGCGTGGAAGCGATTCTCTTCAAACCCTTTGACCCGCTGACGCTGGGGACCCAAATCGCCGATGTGCTGGGCTGGGAATAAGAGAGGCTGCGGTCATGGATTCCTCGCGTGAGCCCGAAGCGGGTCAGGCGGCCCTAAAAGAAGCACTCGACCGCATGTGGATCAAGTTTCTGCCGCAGATAAAGGAACGGGTTGCGGTTCTTGAGGCCGCTGCCGCCGCCTTTGCCGCCAACCGGCTCTCAGCCGAGGAGCGGGCAGCCGCACACGGGGCAGCCCACAAACTGGCGGGCACGCTGGGAACCTTTGGTCTGGACGAGGGCACAATTCTGGCCCGCGAGGCTGAGGTTCTCTACGCGGACACTTGCGGCCACGACCCGGTGAGCGCTGCGCGGCTTATTGAAATCGCTTCCAGGTTGCGCACGATCATCGAGAGCCGCATGTGAGGCGGCAAGGGAAAGAGATAAGCGGGATTCGCAACCAAATCGGGATGCCCATTCCTATCCAAACGGTTTGAAGTGAAAAACATAGTTACTTCCCTGCCGGTGAATGGGTATAGTGCGAACAGCGGTTCTCCAAAAGAAGAGGCCCCTTGGCGCAACGCAGACCCTTCATGATTCTCACGATTCTCCTGCTCTGCGGTTGCGGATGGGCAGCCGGGCTGGCTGCGCCCGTGGTGGGCGAGGGCGAGATGGGAGGGGTCCCGAAGATCGGTCTGGGCCAAGCCGTTGTCCAGCTGAACGGGCCGTGGAGGTTCGAGATCGGAGACTCACCGCGCGATCCGGCGACAGGCGGACCGCTTTGGGCCGAGCCGGGATTTGACGACTCAAAATGGGAAACCGTTGACCTGACACCGCCGAAAGGCACATTCGAACCATGGAGCGGAGCGTCAGGGTATGTTCCAGGCTGGACGTCCAGAAGCCATGCCGGGTACTCCGGCTATGCGTGGTACCGCATCCGTGTGAAGGTGGAAGCGCAACCGGGAGCGAAGCTGGCCCTGGCCGGACCGGCCGATGTTGACGACGCCTACCAGGTGTTCGGCGACGGAAAACTGATGGGCAGCTTCGGCGATTTCAGCGAAAAAACGCCAGTGATCTCCTTCGCTCAGCCACGGATTTTCTCGCTGGGACAAGTCAACGGCAACTTAGCTTCGCAGGAACTGGTGCTGGCCTTCAGGGTATGGATGGGCACCCACACACTGCTGCAGCAACCGGAGGCTGGGGGTCTTCATAATCCGCCCCTGTTGGGGGACGCCGGAGCCATAGCAGCCAATTATCAAGTGCGATGGCAGAAACTGCTTGAAGCATACACGCCCCTGACATTTGAGGCGCTGATTTATGCGCTGGTGGCTTTGATGGCCTTCAGCATGATGCTGTTTGACCGATCAGACCGTGTATATCTCTGGGCGGGGACGCTTTTGCTGCTCACGGCCGTTGATTTCGCCCTGTCGGCGATCAGCTCGTGGACAACGTACCTCAATTTTCTGCTGCCGACCATCCTGCGAGACAGCTTCCTAACTCCACTTATCTGCGCCGGATGGGTGATGCTGTGGTGGGTCTGGTTCAGGCTGCATCGGCCGCCCTGGCTGCCGCGCGCCATTGACCTGATGACAGTGCTGTTGATCGTGGCCAACACCATCGACGGGGAGTTGTTGCTTCCCTTTGTCCGGCACTCCGTAGCGACCGCATTTCTTCCCGTCTCGCTGGTGCTGCGGGTGCTCTTTTTTGTCCTCCTGGTGTGGGTTGTTGCGCTGGGAATTCAGCGCAAGAAAACGGAAGGCTGGCTGGTCTTTCCCATCGTTCTGCTGCGCGGGCTGGGGCAGTTTCAGACGGAGCATTCGGCGCTGCATATCCAATCCAATGGCACTCCGCTTGGCCTGGACATCTCCGTTTCGCAGATATGCAACCTTCTGATGGCCGCAATCATTGGCTTTCTGCTGCTGCGGCGGCTGCTCATGTCACTGCACCAGCAACGGCTGATGGCGCAGGACATCAACCAGCGACTGCTCAAGTCCGGGCAAGATCAATATCTGATGGCGATGGAGGTAAAGCAGGCGCAGGAGGTACAGCAGGTCATTCTGCCGGAAGCGCGCACGCAGTTGCCAGGCCTGCTGATCGAGAGCGAGTATCGGCCCGCCCGCGCGGTCGGCGGCGATTTCTTTCAGATTATTCCGCGGCCACTCGACGACAGCCTGCTGATTGTCGCCGGAGACATCACAGGCAAGGGCCTGAAGGCGGGCATGCTGGTCGCGTTTCTGGTGGGAGCAATCCGCACCACGGTGGAATGGAGTGCCGATCCGATCGTTGTGCTGAAAGCGCTGAACCGCCTGCTGGTTGGGCGCAAGGACGCGCAAGCGACGTGCCTGGCCCTTCGCATCGGCGCGAACGGCGATGTTCTGCTGGCCAACGCGGGGCATATTCCACCGTATTTGAACGGCGATCCAATGCCCATCGAGGGCGCTCTGCCGCTGGGAATGAGCCTCGATATGGAATTGTCTATTACGCGCTTCAGGCTGGCGGAAGGCGACCAGTTGGTGCTGATGTCGGACGGGATTGTGGAGGCCATGGACGCTGCCGGAAATCTGTTCGGCTTCGAGCGTGTTCATGAGCTGGTGCGCAAGTCGAAGAGCGCCGCGGAGGTAGCCAGTGCCGCGCAGAAGTTCGGGCAGGAGGACGACATCAGCGTCATTTCAGTAACCCGCACCCATGCGATGAAACATGCCCTGGTATAACTGCGCACGCGGGCGTCTTCGGGTCGCAACCGGCACGATTTGATTGCCTGTTTCCCGGCGTCCGGCGTTGAACAAGCCCCCACCAATTACACTTTGTAGGGAATGCTTCGACCCGATACCTCTGCGCCCCAACTGGACTTCAGCTTTGAAGAGCCTCAAACCGCGCGCCGCATCTGGCCGGTGCGCGAGCTGGTCGGTGTGGTTCGCGAACTCGTGGAGCAGAAATACGGCGACGTCTGGGTCGAGGGCGAAATCTCCAACTTCCGGCCCGCTCCTTCCGGTCATCTCTACTTCACGCTCAAGGACGCCGACGCGCAACTGCCCGTGGTGCTGTTCCGGCGCCAGGCCATGTTGCTCCGCTTCCGTCCTGAAGACGGCCTGCATGTGCTGGTGCGCGGAAAAGTGAGCGTGTATGAGCAGCGCGGCCAGATGCAGTTGGTGGCCGAGACCATGGAGCCGGTGGGCGCCGGCTCGCTGCAACTGGCTTTTGAACAACTGAAGGAACGGCTTAAAGCGGAAGGCCTCTTCGATGCCGACCGCAAGCGGCCGTTGCCCGCATTTCCCCGCGCCGTGGGCATCGTTACATCGCCGACAGGCGCCGTGATTCGCGATTTCCTCAATATCGTCGCGCGCCGCCACTCGGGCCTCAGCGTGCTTCTCTTCCCCGTGTCTGTACAAGGCGACCAGGCGCCAGTCGAAGTGGAAGCAGCGATTGCCGCGCTCAACGCCTCCGGACTTGTCGACGTGATTGTGCTGGCGCGCGGCGGCGGATCGCTGGAAGACCTGGCGGCCTTCAACAGCGAGCGCGTCGCCCGCGCCATCGCCGCGTCGAATCTGCCTGTGGTCTCGGCCATCGGCCACGAGACGGATTTCACCATCGCCGACTTCGCCGCCGACTTGCGCGCTCCCACGCCTTCAGCCGCCGCCGAGCTCATCACCGAGGCCCAGCACAAGATTGCCGAGCGTCTGGCCAATCAGGCTCACCGATTGGAACGTGCGGCCAGCTTTCAATTCCTCCAGGCGCGGCAACGCCTGACTCGTTTGCCCGTAAGCCGCGCCGAAGCGCGCATCTCCGCGCTGCTGAGCCGTCTCGCCCAGCGGCTCGACGATCTGGCCTTTCGTCAGGAAGACGCGGTCAGCAGCAAGCTGCGCGAGCAGCAGCGTCATGTAGGCGAACTCGCCGCTGCTGTCATGCACCACAATCCGCGCTACGCTCTTGCCCACGCCCGCGAACACCTCGTCGCATGTTGCACGCGCATTGACCGCTCGCTGGAACGCACCTTGCAGCGCGCCGCTGTGCGCATCGGCGCACTCGATGCGCATCTCCATTCGCTCTCGCCGCTTGCTGTGCTCGAGCGCGGCTATGCCCTGGTGCTGAGTGCGGATGGCGCTCTGGTTCGCTCTGTCAGCCAGATAAATGGCGGCGATCAGCTCACCACACGCCTCGCCGACGGCGCATTTGCGAGTCGTGTCGAAACGACCTCTCCCAACAAGCTTGAAGCGACTTCATCCAGCAAACCCGCTTCCAGGCGAAACGCCTCAAGTAAAAAGCAAAAGAATTGAGACCATGACCTCAGCACCGGCACGCAAACTCTTTGGCACCGACGGGATTCGGGCCGTCGCGGGCGAATCGCCGCTGGATCCGACTACCATCTTCGCCACCGGCCTGGCGCTCGCGCACACGCTGCGTAAAACAGCCGCCGAACCCAAAGTCCTGCTGGGCCGCGACACACGCGAGTCCAGTCCGTGGATCGCCGCGACGCTTGCCGCCGGCTTGCGCAAGACAGGAGCCTGCGTTGAAAGCGCCGGCATCGTACCCACGCCTGCTGTCGCTTTTCTGGCGCGCACCCACGGATTTCAAGCAGGCGTGGTGCTCTCCGCTTCGCATAATCCGTGGCGCGACAACGGCATCAAGCTCTTCGGCGCGGACGGCTTCAAGCTCCCCGATGCCGTGGAATTGGCAATGGAAGAAGAGATCCTTCATCACGCCGCGACCATTCATGACGTGCCGAATCCAGAGAGCTTTCCGCTTGTCGAAGACAATCCGGCTCTTCAGGCGGACTACATTCAGTTCCTCATCGACTCTGTCCCTGGGCTTTCGCTGGGTGGCCTGCGCATTGTTGTGGACTGCGCCAACGGCGCTGCCGCAGCCGTCGCTCCAGAGCTCTTCCGGCGTCTCACCAGCGATCAATCAGCCGACGTCACGCTCCTCAACATCGCGCCCAATGGCCGCAACATCAATGACAATTGCGGTGCGCTTCATCCAAAGTCTGTGGCCGCGGAAGTGATGGCACGCGGCGCGGACCTGGGTCTCACTTTCGACGGCGACGCCGATCGCTGCATGCTGGCGGGCGCTCATCATAACGTCGTCAACGGCGACGCGATCCTGCTGATGGCGGCGCGCGACTTGAAATCGCGGGGCCTGCTTACGGGCGATCTGGTTGTGGCAACCACCATGTCGAACATGGGACTTGAAGCAGCGCTCAAGCGCAGCGGCATCCGCATGCTGCGCGCTCCCGTGGGAGACCGCTACGTGCTCGAGCAAATGCTCGAACACCACGCTGCTCTTGGCGGCGAGCAATCGGGTCACATCCTCTTGCCGCACCTGGCCACCACGGGTGACGGACTGCTGACGGCGCTGGTGGTACTCGACCTGATTGCGCGCACCGGAAAGAGCATCGAGGCGCTCACCGCGGATTTGAAAGTTTTCCCGCAGGTGATTGTGAATGTGAAGGTGCGCGAGAAAAGGCCGCTCGATTCGATTCCTGCCGTCGTCGCGGCCATTCGCGCCGCGGAAGAGGGGTTAGCGGATTCGGGGAGGGTAGTCATCCGCTATAGCGGCACGGAAGCGCTTGCTCGCGTCATGATTGAAGCCGAATCCGAAGCCCTGATGCATCACCACGCCAATGCCATCGCCGACGCCATCCGCCAGGAACTCGGGGCTTAGCGAACTCTTCTTCAGCTAACTTGTTTGAGCTTGTCCGTCATCTTAGATCCAGGAGGATTCGCATGACACACGAAGATGCGGGTGCGGAGAAGTCTCCTGGCGATGCAGCCGCGCTTCAACCCGCAAGGCCCTCTTCAGGCGCACAGACGACAGCGCTTTCCGCAACCAGCAAAAGCCTTCTGCCTTGGCTGGTCGCGGTGGCAATGTTCATGGAATCGCTGGACACAACGATTCTCAACACGGCCGTCCCGACCGTCGCAGCGGCTCTCAAGGTCGGTCCGCTGAGCATGAAAGCCGTTCTCGCGAGTTATACGCTCAGCCTCGCCGTTTTCATTCCCATCAGCGGCTGGATGGCCGACCGGTTCGGAACCCGGCGTGTCTTTGCATCCGCTATCGGCCTCTTTACTCTTGGCTCGCTTCTGTGCGGCATCTCTTCCAATATTCATGTGCTCGTCGCCTGCCGTGTTCTGCAAGGTTGCGGCGGCGCCATGATGGTCCCGGTCGGCCGGCTCACGCTGGTGCGGACCTTCTCCAAGTCGGAACTCCTCAGCGCCATGAGTTTCATCTCCATTCCGGCGCTGGTGGCCCCGATGCTCGGGCCCATTGCCGGCGGTCTTATTGTCGGCTATCTTCACTGGCGGTATATCTTCTTTCTCAATATTCCCATCGGACTTATAGGGCTTGTTATGGTCTATCTTCATCTTCCCAATTACTTCGAGGAGGATGTAAAGCCACTCGACGTGGTCGGCCTCATCCTATTCGGTTCCGGAATTGCGTTGTTGTCGTATGTGCTTGAGATCTTCGGCGAACATACTCTCGGTACCGCCGAAGTTATAGGCTTGCTGGCGCTATCACTTCTTCTGCTTACCGGCTACTGGCTGCACGGACGAAGTGCACCGTTTCCATTGCTCAACCTTCCGCTGTTTCGCATCCGCACGTTCCGGGCCGCGGTGAGCGGAAGCTTCTTTTCGCGGCTGGGGATGGGCGGGATTCCATTCCTTCTGCCGCTGCTTTATCAACTGGGGCTTGGCTACACGGCTATTCAGTCGGGGCTTCTGATCATGCCCCAGGCGCTTGGGGCCATGGGCATCAAGGCGGTCCTCTCGCGGGTTCTCAACCTTCTTGGCTATCGCGGCGTGCTCATTTCAAACACCATCATTGTCGGCGTTCTGATGATGGGATTCGCGGCCATCGGCCTGCACACGCCGGTGTGGGTCATCGTGCTTCTTGCATTTGTTTACGGCGCTTTCTCTTCCCTGCAATACACCAGCATGAACACGCTTGCCTTTGCCGATACCACCGAAGCCGAGACCAGCAGCGCCAGTTCCATCGCCAGCACGACGCAACAGATGTCGATAAGTTTCGGAGTTGCGATTGCGGGCCTCACCACCGCGTTCTTTCTTCCGGCCACGCGTCATTCCGAGCCGCTCGAAGCAATCCGCGGGTTGCATAGAGCATTTCTGCTTCTTGGCGCTCTCACGATTCTCTCAACATTTGTCTTCAGCAGTCTGCGCAGTGGCGACGGAGACGGCGTGAGCCGGCACAAAGCAATTCACTCCGGCGAGTAATCGTGTTCTTCAGTATAAAAACTGCCGGCGACTGGACTAAAATTGAATCAGGGATTGTGGCTTTCCGTATCTTGTTTTGTGCGGCCGCATTTCCCACACAGCCAACACGGAGAGAACACTATGCCACTGATGAAGACATCCAACCCTGCGCTCGGCGAAAACACGTTTCGCAATGTTTCCGGCGGGGGGTACGGCGGCATCGTCGACGTCGCCGACCGCATGACTCTGAACGGGACGGTGAACAAGACCGGGATTCTGCTGGTTTGCGCCATCGCCACGGCGGCGTGGACGTGGCATGTCTTTCTCCAGTCGCACGATATGGCGGATGTGGCTCCGCTGATGATGGGTGGGATGATTGGCGGATTCGTATTCGCCCTGATCACCATCTTCAAGAAGGAGTGGTCGCCGGTGACGGCGCCGATTTACGCGCTGCTGGAAGGGCTGGTGCTGGGCGGACTGTCTTCGTTTCTTGAAACGCGCTATCCGGGCATCGCGATCGAAGCGGTGAGCCTGACCTTCGGAACCCTCTTCGTGCTGCTGTTGATTTACAGCACTGGCGTCATCAAGGTGACGCAGAAGTTTCGCATCGGCATTTTCGCGGCCACCGGCGGCATCGCGCTGTTTTACTTGCTTGAGATGGTGCTGCGAATGTTCGGCATCCAATTCGCCGCAATCAACGGATCGGGCGCGATCGGCATTGGCTTCAGCTTGTTTGTTGTGGCGATTGCAGCGTTGAATCTTGTGCTCGATTTCGACTTCATCGGACGGGGCGTACAAGCCGGCGCACCGAAGTACATGGAGTGGTACGGCGCTTTCGGGATCATGGTCACGCTGGTCTGGCTGTATTTTGAGATTCTGCTCCTGCTTTCGAAGTTGCGGAGCAGAAACTAGGAAATGCTCACTCACCGGTGCGGACGTGGACGTCCGCGTTACAGCCGGTCTACCACCCCTCGGACGAAGACCTGTCCGCGGGGACCCCGGTCTGGAGACCGGCGCTACTCTTAGAGATCGCGCCAGTTTGCGCCGAACCCTAGGTCGGCTACCAATGGAACGCTGAGGGCGACGACGCCTTCCATCTGGGTGCGGACAAGCGTTTCGATCGCGGCGGTTTCATCCGTGGGCACCTCAAAAAGCAGCTCGTCGTGGACCTGAAGGACCATGCGCGTTTGCAGGCCTTGCTCGGTCAGTTTGCGGTCAATCGCGATCATGGCAAGTTTGATCAGGTCGGCCGCGGTCCCCTGCAACGGCGTGTTGATGGCGGTGCGCTCGGCGAATCCGCGCTGGTTGGGATTGCGGCTCTCGATGTCGGGGATGGGCCGCATGCGGCCGAAAAGCGTGCGCACCGAGCCCTCGCGACGCGTGGCTTCAAGAGTTTTCTCAATGAATGCGCGAACGCCCTGGTAGCGCGCGAAATAGCGGTCGATGTAGGCGCGCGCCTCCTGCTGCGGAATGCCTAATTGCGCGGCAAGCCCAAACGGTGAGATGCCGTAGACGATGCCGAAGTTTACGGCCTTGGCGCGATTGCGCGTCTCCTTGTCCATGTTCTCGATGGGTACACCGAAGACTTCGCTCGCCGTCATGGCGTGAATATCGATGTTCTCCGCGTAGGCCTTCACCAGCAGCGGATCGCCGCTGAAGTGGGCAAGCAGACGTAGCTCGATCTGCGAATAGTCGGCGGAAAGCAGTTGCGTTCCTGGAGCGGCGGTGAATGCGGCGCGAATCTCGCGGCCCAGTTCTGTGCGGATGGGAATGTTCTGCAGATTTGGATTGACGGAAGAGAGGCGGCCGGTGGCCGTGGCCGCGGCCTGAAACGTGGTGTGGACGCGCGAATTGGAATCGGCCAGCAGTGGCAGCGCGTCAATGTAATTCGACTTGAGTTTCGAAAGATGACGAAACTCGAGCACCAGGCGCGGGACTTCGTTCCGCCCGGCCAACTGCTCCAACACATCCTGCGCTGTTGAGACGGCTTTGCCCTTGCCGCGAATGGCTGGAGCCGGCAATCCCAGATGCGTGAAGAGGACTTCGCCAAGTTGCTTGGGCGAGTTGATGTTGAAGCGGCAGCCGGCCAGCGAAAAGATGCGCTCGCCCACGCGCTCCAGTTCTATGGCAAATCGTTTTGACAAGCCGTCGAGCACGGCGGTGTCAATGCGTACGCCGGCCTGCTCCATGCGAAAGAGAACCGGCGCGAGGGGCAGATCGATGTCGCGATAGACGCGATCGACGCCGGACTTTTCAATCTCAGCCTGCAAAACGGGGACCAGCGCGTGAATGGCAGCAGCGCCCGCGGCAAGCGTGGACGGAGCAAGTTGCCCATGACGCGCGGCAACATCGGCGAGAGCTTGCGTGGCGTGCGTGGGATTGAGCGCGTAGGAGAGCAGCATGGTGTCGTCGACGGCGCCGCGCAATTCGACTCCAAGGCCGCTGAGAACATGGAGCGCCAGCTTCCAATCGTGGACCCGCTTGGGCACCGACGGATCCTCAAGCAGAGCTCGCAGCTCAGGCGTTAGCGAAAGGCGGAGAGCTGCCGCGGGCTCAGCGCAAACACCAACACTGGAGCGGGTTTTCTTTTCGGCTGTCTCGATGGCATCCAGCAGCGAGAAGTTCATGGGCTGCTGAGCGTCTTCGTCTTCTTCCGTTGCTTCAGGCTCTTTGGCATCGAGCGCGAAAGCGAAGCCCTGTGCTCGCGCAGCCGCGTAGAACGCGGCGCCCTGCTCCTCTGTCGGGTCTTCGATCAATTCAATGGCAGGGCCGATTTCAGAGGGCGCCAAGTCGCGCAGCATCGATGTGAATTCAAGCTCGGTGAAAAGTTCACGGCAGGCTTCGACGTCCGGCGGTTGCGTTTCCATCGCGGCCAGGTTCAGCGCGAGCGGCACATGGCTGTCAATGGTGACCAACTCCTTCGAGAGCAGGACGGCGGCGCGATTCTGCTCGAGCGACTCGCGATAGCTCTTGCGTTTGACTTCGGCGGCTCGATCGAGCACGGCCTCTACGGTGCCAAATTCGAGAATCAGGTCTACGCTGCCCTTGTCGCCGATGCCGGGCGCGCCGGGGATGTTGTCGACGGAATCGCCGCGGAGAGCCATCACGTCGACCACTTTTTCCGGAGGCACGCCCAGCGTTTCGGTCACTTTCGCGGGATCGAGAATCAAATTATCCTTCTGCGGATTGAGGATTTTCACTTGCGGTGTGACAAGCTGCATCATGTCCTTGTCGCCGGAGACGATGAAGACTTCATGCTGCTGCTCGGCGGCCTGGCGGGCAAGCGTGCCGATCACGTCGTCTGCCTCAAAGCCCTGGGCTTCGAGGATGGGGATGCGGAGCGCTTCGAGCGCGCGGCGAATGTAGGGAATCTGGCGGCGCAGATCCTCGGGCATGGCCTCGCGATTGGCCTTGTAGCCCTCGTAGCTCACCTCGTCGAACGACTTGGTCTTCGAATTCCATTTGCGCAGCGGTCCCATGGTGCGGGCGCGCTCGTCGCGAAAGACTTCGCCGCTCAAGTCAAAGACCGCGGCGAAGTATTGCGGCGCGAAATCCTGGCGCAGCTTCTTGATCATGTTGACGAAGACGTAGATGGCCGCCGTGGGCAGCCCGCCGCGCGTGGACATGGGGCGCGAGCGCTGCATGGCGTGGTAGGCGCGGAAGATAAACGCCATGGTGTCGAGCAGGAAGACGGGCGGCTTGGGTTGGTCGGGCATCGATATGGAGTTTATCAGGAACAGAGATCAGGGACTAAGGGACTGAGGGACAAAGGGACTAGCCCAGGAACATGCAGTCGCCGTAGCTGAAGAAGCGGTACTTACCCTGGATGGCATGACGATATGCGGCGAGGACTTGTTCGCGGCCGGCGAACGCGCTGACCAGCATCAGCAAGCTGGATCTTGGGAGATGAAAGTTGGTGAGCAGGGCGCCGATCAGGCGGAACTGGAAGCCCGGCGAGATGAAGATTTCGGTTGTGCCGGAGTGCGGGACGAGCGCAACGCCGGCAGCCTGAAGTGCGCAGTGTTCCAATGTGCGCACCACGGTGGTGCCGACGGCGACGATGCGGCGACTATCGCTGACGGCGCGATTGATGGCTTCCGCTGTTGCCGCTGAGAGCGTGTAGCGTTCGCGGTGAAGGCGGACATCTTCGAGGCGGTCTACACGGAGCGGCGCGAAGGTGCCAAGACCGACGTGAAGGGTGACGTGTGCAATCTCGACTCCCTTGGCCGACAGCGCGCTGAGCACCTGCGGCGTCATGTGGAGGCCAGCTGTTGGAGCGGCCACGGAGCCGCGTTCGCGGGAAAAAACTGTCTGATAGCGTTCGCGATCGTTGGCCGCATCGTCGCGGCGAATGTAGGGCGGCAGGGGCATGTGGCCAATGCGATCGAGCACCGCGAAGAAATCGTCGACTGGGTTGAATTTGAGGAGGCGCTCGCCGAATTCGCCGCGCTCCAGTACTTCGGCTTCGAGTTCAATAACCCCGGAGGCAGCGGGAAATGCAAGCCGTTCGCCCACGCCGACTTTCTTCCCGGGCTTGACGAGAGCGCGCCACAGGTTGTCACCCGCAGGCTCAGTCAGCAGGACTTCAATCTGTCCGCTGGGGTGCTGGCGGTCGCGGATGACCGTGCGATGCGCATACAAGCGCGCGGGAATGACGCGACTGTCGTTGAGGACGAGCAGATCGCCGGGGTTGAACAGCGAGGGGAAATCGGCAAAGTTCGCATCGCGCAGAGCGCCGGTTGCGCGATTCATGACCAGCATGCGGCTCAGGCCGCGCTCGGCGGGAGGCTGCTGCGCGATCAACTCCGGTGGCAGTTCGAAGTCGAAGTCGTCGACGCGGAGGGCGCTCATGGCTTCACCGCGCTTGCGGGTCTGGGCCGGGAAAGTTGATTCGCAAGGAAACAAAAGCAACCGCCGGTCCTTCGACTCCGCTTCACTCCGCTCAGGATGGCAGCATTTGTAGAGAGAACATCTCTTGACGCCTGATGAATAGGCAAGCCGCTCATGGCTGCGCCTTCTTGAAGTGGGAATAGGCGTTGAAGCGGGCGCGTTCGATGGCGGCGTTCAGTTCCTGGCGTTTCGCTTCGAACTCCTCGGCGGAAAGATCGAAGGGAACGCCTGTTTGCTTGGCCCAGCTCACCACAATACGCGTGAATGGCTTCGGAATCAGGAAGCGATCCCAGGAGCGCAGAACCCATGCGTGCTCGGGTTCGAGGTGGAAGCAGCCGATGGGCGCGCCGGTGATTTGCGCCAGTTTGATGGGGCCCATCTTGGTTTGATAGATGGGGCCGCGCGGGCCGTCAGCGGTAAAGATGGCGGGCTTTCCGCTCTCGATTACCTGCTTAAGGCCGAGCAGCCCTTCGCGTGCACCGCGGGAACTGGAGCCACGCACGGCATGGAAGCCGAACATCTCAAGAATGCGCGTGATCAATTCGCCGTCGAAGCTGCGGCTGATGAGGATGATGCCGTGCGAGCGGCGGAAGTAGACCGTGCAGGGCAATACGCATTGATGCCAGAAGCAGAAAATCCGGGGTCCCGCATTCAGCCCGAAGAGAATGGGTGTTACACCTTGTTCCGCAATCACCTCGAAGCGCCAGGTGAGGCTCACTATGCGCAAGAGGGCC
>Ga0182012_10002969_pt1 | contig 18224 bp, 15 predicted proteins | sample 612S2SmetaG_FD_120486 | JGI IMG/M metagenome (GOLD analysis project Ga0182012, IMG submission 120486) | Permafrost microbial communities from Stordalen Mire, Sweden - 612S2S metaG | ecosystem: Environmental > Terrestrial > Soil > Wetlands > Permafrost | place: Sweden: Stordalen | collected...
CGGCCGCGCTTATTTTACGTCAACCCGTTCGCACAGAATCCCACGGGCGTCGTGCTGCCCGACCGGCGCGCCAAGGCGATCGTCGCGCTCGCGCGGCGTTACGACGTGGTGGTGCTCGAGGATCAGACGGGCTGGACCTTCACCTACGACGGACCGCCGCCCGCGCCGTTGGCCGCGCACGATACCGACGGCCGCGTCGTGTTGCTCGAGAGCCTTTCGAAGACGATCTTCCCGGCGCTGCGCGTGGGCTACGTGTTCGCGCGCGGCGGCTTGCGCACGCCGATCGCCGCGGCTAAATTACGCGCCGACTCGTTCACCTCGACGCTCTCGCAGCGCGCGCTCTGGCGCTTCATCGAATCGCCCGCATACGCCAAACATCTGCGCGCGGCCAAGGCGCTCTACCGCAAGCGTCGCGACGCCTTCGTCGACGCGCTGCAGCGCGCGATCCCCTGGTCGGCGGTGAGTCCGCCGGCGGCCGGCACCACGCTCTGGCTGCCCCTGCCGCCGCGCATCTCGGCGCAGGCCGCGTTCGACGAGTGCGCGCGCGAAGGCGTGCTGGTCATGCCCGCCGGACCGTGGTACCCCACGCGCTCGGGGCCCGCCGCATTGCGCCTGGGCTTCGGCGACCTCGACGAAGACGCGGCGCGCGAGGGCGTGGCGCGTCTGGGGCGCGCGTTGCACCGCTTGGCAGGGCGGGCTTAGCGTCGCGCGCCCAACGCAGGACGCAAACGTATCGCGCCCGTAAGCGAGGCGGTTGTGTTCGTCTTCGGTGATCGTTCCTTCGTCCGGCGCAGGCTTGCGCCGTCTCTCTTTGCAGCGGCGCTGCTGATCGCGCCCGCGGGAGCGGCGCCGCTGGTCGCGACCGCGCCCTACGTGTTCGACGCGCCCTCCGGCGAGCGGCAAGCGGGCCCGCTCGATCCGCGCGATCCGTACACGCAGATTCTACCCTCGGGCCGCATCGTGCATCCGGCGGGCACGAGCGTGGTGGTGGGCATGAACGCGCAGGGCGTCGTGCTCAGCCCCGACGGTCGCTTCGCGATCGTCAGCAACGACATCGATCGCCAAGATGCGGCCGTGAGCGCCGTCGACGGCATCACCCGCGGCGGTTATTCGCTCGCGGTCGTCGACACGGCGACCATGCGCGTCGTCGATCGCTATCGTCCGGCGGGCGAGGCATTTTTCATGGGCCTGCTCGCGCTGCGCGATCCCGACGATGCGGCGAAGACGGTGGTCTTCGCCGCGGGCGGCGGCAACAAGGCCGTCTACGTCCTGGATCTCGACGCGACGGGTAAGCTCAGCCCCGACGCGCACCACACGATCGCGCTACCCGGCGCGAGCGATCCGCACTTCGCGAATGCGAACTTGGGCTTCGCGAGCACGCTCGTGCTTTCGCCGGATCACGTGCACGCATACGTCGTCGACGAATTGGCCAATACGGTGGCGACGATCGACGTGCGCTCGCGCAGCCTGAGCGCGACGCCCGTACCCGTCGGATTCTTTCCGCTGGGTGCGGCGTTGACCGAGCGCGGGTTGCTCGTTGCAAACGAAGGCTTGCAGCAGTATCCGTTCTTCCCGGCGCCGGTTGCGGCGCCGCGCTTCGAGCCGCCGGCCGAGGATCTCGCGCGTGCGTCGTCGCTCTCGCTCGTCGCGCTCGGCGCGACGGGCACGCTTGCGGGTTTGAGCGCATCGGTGCCCATGGACCCGCGGCCCGACGGCTCGCACGTGGTCGGCGGCGCGCATCCGAGTGCGGTCGTGGCCATGCGGCACGCCCCCTATGCGTTCGTGGCGCTCGCGGGCGTCGATCGCGTTGCAGTGGTCTCGCTCGCCGGCGTACGACCGCGCGTCGTCGGCGGCACGGAACTGCGTCTGTTCGATCGCGGACCGTACGGCACGCAACCCAGCGCCCTGGCGCTCGCCGAGGGCCAGAAACGTTTGTACGTCGCGCTCGCAGGCATCGATGCGGTGGCCGTGCTCGACGTTTCGGATCCCGTGCATCCACACCGGCTCGGCTTGATTCCGACGGGCTGGTATCCGAGCGCGCTCGTGCTCTCCGCCGACGGCAAGCGGCTCTTCGTGGCCAACGCGAAGGGCTTTTCGCACGATCCGAATTTCCACGGTGCGGGCCCCGAAGAACGCAGTGCGAGCGGACGCGTGCTGAAGGTCGATCAGGATTCGAACGCCATCTGGGCCACCCTCGAACGCATCGAGCTGAGCGGGCTCGATCTGCGCCGCGCGACGGCTGCGGCGCTCTCGTACCTGCGCTCGGTGAAACCCGCGCAGCACGATCCGGTCGTACCGCAAGGCGTCGTGGAGCCGAGCCCGGTCATCAAGCACGTGGTCATGATCTTGCAAGAGAACAAGACCTACGATTCGATGCTCGGCGATCTGACCGACGCCGCGGGCCGGCCCTATGGGCCCGGCGATCCGGCGCTCGTGTCGTTCGACAAGAGCGTGACGCCCAATCTGCACGCACTGGCCGCGACCTTCGGTTTGGCCGGCAACTACTACGCCGATGCCGAGGAATCCGATGCGGGCCACCAGTTCGCAAGCGCCGGTACGGCGAGCCTCTACACCGAGCGCACGCTGGCGGTGAAAAAACGGCGCGAGCCGATGGTCAACAAGAACGAAGACGTGGAGGACTATCCGCGCGCCGGTTACATTTTCAACGCGCTCGCGCGCGCCGGTTTGACGTATCGCGATTACGGCGACCTGATGCGCCTCTCGGGATACGACGAGGGCGAGAACCCCGATCCGAAGGTCGACGACCCGAACTTCGCCGGCATCGCCGACGAGGACGCGCCGTTGAGCGGCTTCGGCGGAAAGTACCGCATCGACGTTCCGGGCATCGCCGCGCTCGCGGGCCGGCTCGACCCGAATTATCCCGCGTGGAACTTGCGCATCCGCGACGTGCGTCGCGCCAAGGAGTTCATCAAGGATTTCGACGCGTTCGAAAAAGCCGGGACCATGCCGGCCTACACCACGATCTTTCTTCCCGCCAATCACGGCGGCCACGGTCCGTTCATTCCTCCGCTCGCGGAAGAAGTGGCCGACGGCGACCGTGCGTTGGGTTTGATCGTCGAGTATTTGACCCACTTGCCGGAATGGAATTCGACCGCGATTTTCATTCAGCCCGATGACGCGCAATCCGGCTACGATCACGTCAACGAACATCGCAGTTATGCGGTGGTGGTCTCGCCGTACGTCAAGCATCACTATCTCGGCTTGCACCATCTCTCGACGGTCGGCGTGCTCAAAACCGAAGAAGAGCTCCTCGGCGTACCGCCGCTCGCGCTCGGCGATGCACTGGGCAGCGACCTGCGCGATTTCTTCACGCCGCTGCCCGACGCGACGCCGTACACGCACCTCGACGTTCCCACGCAGACGGCGTCCGTCGAGGGCGAACGCATCGCCGCGTTGCTCGATCGCACCGATCAGTCGGCACCCGATGCCGACGCGCAGCGCGCGGGCACGTTGGTCACGCTTTCGCGCGAAGCCGACGCGCTGGCCGCGCGCCGCGCCGCGCTCGCGCCGGGCGACTACGCCGAGCGCCAGAACGCGCTCTATCGGCGGGCGCTCGCCGTCTTCGAGTAGGCCACCGGGGGTCTAGGCGAGCCCGAGGCGTAATCACGACGGCCATGCCCTCCGCAGCCCCTCTCGCCGCAGTGCAGGCGCCCTTCGTGCGCGGCGATGCCGAAACGTTGCGCGCCGCGCTGCTGGTCGCTCCGTCGCCGGCACTGGCCGAACGGCGACCGCTGCAGAGCGAGTCGAACTCGATCCCCGAACGCGCGGAAGAACAGCATGCGTTGCTGGCCGCGCGCCTGGCCGCCCACGGCGTCGCCGTGCGCGTGTTGGCCGCACCGGAGCGCGCGCCGCTCGGCTCGCTGTGCGCCGATGCGGCGATCGTGTTCCCCGACGGCGCCTTCGTGCTACGCCCGAGCGAACTCGACCGGCGCGGCGAGGTCGTCGCGATCGAGGCGGCCCTCGCAACGCTCGGCGTGCCCGTCGTCGCGCGCTTGGAGCCGCCGGGCCTGCTCGACGGCGGTGATGTGATGTTCTCCGGCGACACGGTGTATCTCGGCGTCGCAACCGCGCGGCAGTCGGAGATCGGCTTGCCCGGATGGGCGCGGGGCAACGCGCACGGGCGCGGGCAAGTGGCGGCCTACGCGCGCGAGCGGAACTGGAAGGTCGTCGACGTCGCGCTCGCCTCCGAAGCGATCCGTCTGCGCGCCGTGGCCTCGCTGATCGCTGCCGACACCGTGGTGCTCTCGCCCGGTCTGTGCGACGCCGCAGCGTTCGCGGGCTTACAAGTAATCGAGGCGCCGCGCGGCGAGGATTATGCCGCGGGCGTGCTGGCGTTGGGCAATCGGCACGTGTTGGCCAACGTGCGCTTCCGGCAAACGATTCCGCTCCTGCGTAAGGCCAAGTTCAACGTCGATGCGATCGACCTGTGGGAGTTCGGGAAGATCGGCGCGACGCCGTCGCTCTTGGCCTTGGCGCTCAAGCGCGGCTGAGGCCCGTGCGCATCGCGCTCTTCTCCGACGTCCACGGCAACCTGCGCTCGCTCGACGCGTGCCTGAAGGATCTGCGCGAGCAGGGCGGCGCCGACGTCATCGTGGGCGCGGGCGACTACTGTCTGGACGGACCTCGGCCGCGCGAGGTGCTCGAGCGTTTGGTCGAAGCGGGCGCGCAGTGCGTGCGCGGCAACACCGACCGTTACATCGCCGATACGCAAACGTTCGGACCGGACGACGAAGATTACGCCGACCTGACCTGGACGCGGGAAGCGCTCGGTGCGGAGTGGGTCGCGTGGCTCGGCGCGTTACCGGTCGCGTTGCGTTTTGGCGAGGGCGAGCCCGCCGGGCGGCTGCTGGTGGTGCACGCGAATCCCAAGGCCGACGACGAGCACGTTTGGCCCGACGCAACCGACGCCCAGTTGGAGCGTGTCCTGGAGGGGGTCGTCGAGCGGACGATCGCGTTCGGACATCTGCACCTCCCCTACGTGCGTTTCTGGCGCGACCGGCTGCTCGTCAACGTCGCTTCGGCGGGCTTGCCGAAGGACGGCGACGCCCGTGCGGGTTACGCGATTCTCACGCAACGCCCGGGCGGTTGGGAAGTCAAACACCGGCGCGTCGATTTCGACGTCGCCAAAGTCGTGGCCGAGATCGAGCAGAGCGGAATGCCCGATCGCAAGCGGCACCTCAAAGTGCTCTTGCGCCATCGCTACAAGGAGATTGGTGAGCGGGTCCCCTGAGCAGAAAATAGCACTGCGCGTCGCTGCGCTCAGCAAACGCTACGGCGATCAGCTCGCCGTCGACGGCATCTCGCTGCACGTCGAGCGCGGCGACTTCTTCGGATTTCTCGGGCCCAACGGCGCCGGCAAGACCACCACGATCAACGCGATCGTCGGCCTGGCCGAGATCGACGGCGGCTCGATCGAGGTGTTCGGGCACGACGTCGTGCGCGACTGGCGCGCGGCACGCAGGCTCGTCGGGCTCGCCCCGCAGGAATACAATTTCGACCGCTATCTCTCGATTCGCGACGTCCTGATCTTCCAGGCGGGCTATTACGGGCTCAAGCCGCGCGAGGTGCGCGCGCGCGCCGACGAGTTGCTCGAGCGCTTCGGGCTCGCTTCGAAAGCCAACCAGACGTTCGTGAAGCTCTCGGGCGGCATGAAGCGCCGGCTCTCGCTCGCGCGGGCGCTGATCCATCAGCCGCAACTCTTGATTCTCGACGAACCCACCGCCGGCGTCGACGTGGAACTGCGCATCGAATTGTGGGAACTCTTGCAGCGCCTCAACGCCGAGGGCACCACGATCATCCTAACGACGCATTATCTCGAAGAAGCCCAGGCGCTCTGTCGCAATCTGGCCATCATCGAAGGCGGCAAGATCGTGGCCATGGACGCGACCGCGGGACTCTTGCGCTTGCACGGCCGCACGAGCCTCACCGTGACGCTCGACCGGGCCGCCGCAACCTTGCCGCCCGATCTCGCCGCGCGTGGGGCGCGCGTCGAGGGCGAGCCGCGCATGCTGCGTTTCGACAGTCTGCCCGCGTCGGCGATCGGCGGCGTGTTGCAACGCATCGCGGCGCTCGGGTACGCCGTCGAGAGCGTCGAGACCGCGCAGGCCAATCTGCAGGACGTCTTCTTGGAATTGGTGGGACGATGACGTTCGGCAACGCGGTCGGCTTCCAGACCCTCGTCAAGCGCGAGATCTACCGCACGATGGCGGTGATCAATCAAGTCGTCTGGCCGCCGATCATCACGACGGTGCTCTACGTGCTCGTCTTCGGCGTGGCGCTGGGCAGCCGCATTCCGCAGATCCAAGGCGTGTCGTACGCGGCCTATCTCGTGCCCGGACTGATCATGTTGCAAGTGATCGACGCGACCTACAGCGAGGTCTCGAGTTCGGTCTTCCAGGGCCGCTTCATGAACTCGATTCAAGAATTGCTGATCGCGCCGCTTTCGGCCGTGGAGATCGTGGCCGGGTACGTGATCGCCTCGATCTTGCGCGCCTGGCTGATCGCCGCGCTCGTGCTGGCCGCGGGCGCGGTGCTCGCGCACGTGCTGCCCACCGACTGGCCGCTCTTTTTCCTCGTCACCGCGCTCGTGGCCACGCTCTTCTGCGGCCTGGGCATCGTCTTCGGACTCTTCGCGGAAAAGTTCGATCACATCGCGGTGCTCACGACCTTCGTGATCACCCCGCTGGTGTTCGTGGGCGGCGTCTTCACCTCGACGCGCTTGATGCCGCCGCTGCTGCGCGAAGCCTCGCTCTTCAATCCGATGTTCTACATGATCGGTGCGCTGCGCTATGCATTCACGCCGGTGGGCGACGTGCCGCTGCCGGTGGCGCTCGGCGTGCTGTGCGCGCTGACCGCGATCGCGCTCGGTGCGGCCCTGCGGCTCACGGCCATCGGGTACAAGCTGCGCGTCTGAGCCCGGCGCCCGGGGGACGCCCCCGCGGCGCAGAGAAAAACCGGGTCATGCAGAGGTTTGCCGCGTCATTTGCTTTGGCCGCACTGTCGTTTGCCGCCGTTCCAGCCTACGCCGACGGACCGCCCGTGACGGCTCCCGCGGCCGAGCCCGCGCCGTTGACGGGACCGCAAGTGGGCCTGCCGGCACCCGATTTCGCCTTGACGACGCTCGACGGCAAGCAGGTCTCGCTCGCCTCGTACCGCGGCAAGACGCTCGTGATCAACATCTGGGCCACTTGGTGCCCGCCGTGTCGGGAAGAGATGCCCGACCTGATCAAGAGCTATGCGCCCCTGGCGAAGCAGAACGTGGCTTTCCTCGGCGTCGACACCACCGAGGAGGCGCCCATCGTGCGCGCCTACGCGGCGGCGAAGGGCCTGCCCTACGCGCAGGCGGTCGAAGGCTCCAAGGCCTTCGCTAGAGATTACGACATCGCGTATTTCCCCACGACGCTGGTGATCGATCCGCAGGGCGTTCTGCGCGCGCGGTACATCGACGTGATCGCGCCGGCGCAACTCGAACGCTTCGTCGCCGACGCGAAGGCCGGGCGAAACGGGGCGATCGTCTCGCCGCTGCAGCAGAAGATCGACGCGCTCCTGACGGGCACGACCGTCGTCGCGAGCGGCGACCCGGCAAGCGTCGTGGCCTCGGTGCGCGCGGCGGCCAAAGCGATCGCCAATGCGGAAGACATGCTCGGCGACAGCGATGCGGCCAAAGGCAATCCGACCGACCTGCTGCGCACGCGCGTGGAAGAAGCGGCGGTGCGCGATCGGGCCATCGCGGCGCTCGCCAAGGTCGCGTCGAGCGACGCCGACAAGTCGCTGCTCGCATCGCTCCAGGGCGACGCGGCCACCGATCGCGAGGATTGGGCGACGGCCTTCGCGCGCTACACCGACGTGCTCGCGATCGATCCGAAGAACGAGGACGCACTCTCCGGCCTGGCGCAAGCCGCTGCCCGCCAGGACCGCTACGCCGACGCGGTGAGCGCCGACGAGCGCCTTGCGGCGCTCGAGCCGAAGAGCGTCGACGCCCAGGTGTCGCTCGGCCTGGCCTACGCCAAGGCCGGCCGCTATCCCGACGCCTATGCCGCCTTCGACAAAGCCACGGATCTGGGCAAGGCCGCCGTCGCGGCCAAGCCCGGCGACGCGGGCAAGATCCGCAAACTGGCCTGGGCCTATCTCTATGAAGGCCGCACGCACGCCAAAGGCGGCGACAAGGCCGGCGCGCGAGCGGCGTTCGATTCGCTGCTGGCCTGGACCGCGAAATTGCCCGCGGGCGACGTGCGCCACGACATGTACCTCGAGGAGGGCCAAGAGGCGATCGTGGCGCTCGATCTCGCCGACCCCGGCAAGACGGCCGTCTCCCTCGCCCCCTGGACCGGTCCCGAGTTGCCCGGCAGCATCCCGAACACGATCAAGTATCGCCTGGTCGTCGCAGGGCCCGTGGGCAAGAACCTCAACCTCAGCGCGCTCGGCGTGCCCAAGGGCTGGGTCGCGTCGTTCTGCAGCGACAAGGTCTGCTCGCCGTTCAAGGTCGCGGTGCAGGTGCCGTCGGCCGGCGTGAAGGTCATCGAGTTCCAGTTGGTTCCGCCCGATGCCAAGGCCAAGATCGGGCGCGTCCGCGTGACGGCGACGGACGGCGCAACCTCGGCCAGCGCGACGACGTAGGCGACCAGGTGTGCGCCGCTGAGCCTAACAGAAATCTGGTGAGGGGATCTACGACGTGATTGCTCGTTTGGTTGGGATGGTTAGTCTCGGCTTAGCGCTTGCCGTATGTTTGGAATTGGCGGCGCCGGTTAAATCTGCGGCTGCCCCGTTTATCGGGTCGGTGGATGCGAGGTCGGGCAAGCTGCCGATGCCACCATCTCGCACCCGAAAGTCCCAGCAGGATTGCCACCAGGTTGGCGGGACCTGGGCCGTACCGGCACTCGGCAAGAGTGGGTCGATTTTTTCGGGCGCTGTTCAATACGGCACCAACAGTTGCAGTCGCTCAGGACCCACGGTTGGAGTTGGAAGCCAATGGGTCGAGGAAGAGCCCCCTTGCCCGGGGCTCCCGAATGAATTCTTTCATCTGTCAATCTCGTTTAGAGTGCGTTCGTCTATCACTTTCGGCGGATCGAACTTGTTCATTGGCGTAAAGTCAGACTATCTCGAACCTAATACGACGTACGATGTAGTTCTTGTGAATTCTAGAAACGACGTGCTTTTTCAAGAATCCGGAGTTTCGTCACCTGATGGAGATTTAACCGTTCCGTCTCCTTTTGAGGGAGAATTCGAGTTGCCGTCAGGACCCGGCCTGTTTCTCCTGATATGCCATTAGGAACGGGCATATTTTGCAGCGTGCAAACAAGCCGGTGCTACTGGTTCGACAAGAGCCGGAGCCACAAACCGACGAACCGCCCGAGGACGACCCAGCCGGAAGGCCGAAACAACAGGGTGCTCCCCGACGTAGCGCAGCCCGCGTTGGGCGACGTACCCTTGCCTCTCCCCGGAAGAAGGTCTCCTTGAAGAAACTCGTCCTCGGGTTATGCGGCGCTCTCGCGTTCGGCCTCAGTGCCGGTCCTGCGTCGGCGGCCCTGCCCCACAATTTCGTTTTCGAATCTCCCAACAGCGGCAGCCAGGCCAACCAGGTGTACCGCCCGATATCGGTCGCCGGTCATCCGGATTGGACCGCGCGCTTCGCCTACGTGCCGTCGAAGGTTCAGCCGCAAATGAAGAGCGACGGAACGTGCACGGCCGCCGAACTCGGGCTTCCGAGCTGGGCTGCCTCGTTCAAGATCTCGAACAGCAAGACCGAAACTGAATGCTGGCAGTTCGTCGGCAGCAACCCCGCCGACAAGGCGGTCCAGGGCAAGAGTGGCGTGACGACCACGCTGCCCACGCAGACGTACGCGTACGTGCTGACTTTCTCCAACGGTCAGGTCTTCGACCCGACCGCGGTCAACTCGAAGTGCGACAGCCTCTCGCCCTACGCGCGTCTGCAGGCTTCGCCGCTGTACCAGACCTCGGCGATCACCAACGGTAAGGTCAGCCTCGGAAATCTCCAGTACGAGGATGCGCAGTCGGTCGGCGAATGGTACAAGTTCACCAAGAAGCTGCCCGATTATGCGGTCAACCTGCAAGACACCGGCAAGGTGATCAAGATCCCGTTGACCGTGCCTTCCAACGAGGGTTCGACGCAAACGATCAGCGGCTTCTGCAACGGCAGCATCGGCACGGTCGACATCAACTGGCTCGCCAATCAGATCTCGACCAACTCGTGGTCGGTCAATCAGATCTCGGTCGTCCTGCTCTGGGACGTGTTCCAGACCGAGAGCGGCCAGTGCTGCGTGCTCGGCTACCACGGCTCGTGGACGAATAGCTCGAACCAGAACGGCACCTACTCGGTGACCGCGATGAGCAACGCGGGCATCTTCTCCGCGTCCGGCATCCAAGACATCCACGCGACCTCGCACGAGTTCGGCGAACTGATCAACGATCCGTTCGGCGGCAACACGACGCCGCTGTGGGGTCACGTCGGTCAGGTTTCGGGTTGCCAGAACAACCTCGAAGTCGGCGACCCGCTGACGGGCACCGTCTACGGCAAGGCCGGCGGCGGCTCGGGCATCACCATCGGCGGCTACACCTATCACCCGCAGGAACTGGTGTACTTCTCGTGGTTCCCCGAGGACAAGGCCTATAACAAGTACGGCGCGGACGACGTGTTCTCAATGAGCGGCACGTTCACGGCCTACGCGAAGGTCTGCTAGTCGTCAGGCCCATTCGCTGAAGCGAAATGGAGCGGCCCCGGCAGCAGCCGGGGCCGCTTTCTATTTCGGCGGCTTCTCGGGTTTGGGTGCGGTCAGGTAGAGGCTGAGCGCGATCAGCGCAATGCCTGCCGCGAGCGAGAGCAGGTCGGCTGCGGTGCGCACCTCGGCGTCGAGCGCGAACTCGAAGTAGCGCACGATCAAGATCAAGAAAATGACCTTGGCCAGCCGATCCTTGAGGCCCTCGACGTCACGCACGAGGAGGAGTTTCTGGGCGAGTTCGTTCGACTCGGCGGCCTCGATCCTGCCGATGAACAGCTCGTAGATGCCGAGCGTGAAGATCAGCAGCACGGCGCCGAAGAGCAGCCCGTCGATGAATTCGGCGACGCGCGCGAGGATTCTCGCGCGCAGCCCGTGGTCGTCGGTGGCCAAATAGGCGACGACCAACTTGACGACGTTGGCCGCATCCTTGCCCGCGATCAGGAACATCGCGATCGCGCCGACGAGGCTGGCCACGACCGCGATCATGGCCAAAAAACGGCTGTTCCAAAGAACGGTCTGAAAGATCTTCGATAACCGGCTCATCGCCGCTCGGTTCGCGTCCCGCTCCCGGACTCCGGCTACCGGGGAGCTAGGTAAAGGCTTCCAGCGCCGAACGCAGCCGCTCGACGGCTTGCTGATAGCCGCCGATCTCGACGAGCACCGCTTCCGAGAGCGCGCGGCCCGGCGGACCGAGATCGACCGGGGGCACCACGTCGTAATAGTCGCGCGCCCAATTGTCGGCGAGGCCCATCATGCTTTGCAAGATCACCGTGATCAATTCGAACTGGGGAGCGAGCACGCGGCCCTGGATTTCGCCGCCGCCGAGTGCGACCGCATAGTCGACGGGCACGTCGTCACCTTCGAGCCGCCGCAGGGCCACGTCGCAGCGATGCTGCAGTCCGCGGAAGGCGGCGAGTAGCGAGTCGTACTCGTGAATCAATTCGGGGTCTATTAACTGAACGCGCAGCGATTCGAGTTTCGCGATCAGATGAGCCGGCGATTGTCGCGCGATCAATTGCGCCGCCGCAGCAGCAATACTAGGGACGCGGTCCCCGTCGTAGCCTGACATCCACCCCACCGCCTCGGCCGTCTGCACCGAACGCCTCCGCCTCGTTTCCACTCACTCCCGAAAGCCGGGAACGCCCAACACGTCCGTGGCTAAAGCGCCACGGTTAAGTGGAAAACCAATGGATTTTTCCGTGAGAGGAAATGCCACGCGGGCTCGCTTGCCCCCTGCTCAAAAGAACGGGTTGTGCGCCTTCTCCGCGCGCACCGTGGTCGGCGGCCCGTGGCCGGGGAGCAGCACGGTGTCGTCGTCGAGCCGGAAGATTTTTTCGCGTACGCTGCGCAGGATGTCGGCGTACCCGCTGACCTCACCGAACACGCCGCCGACACTACCTGCGAACAGCGTATCGCCGGTGAATGCGCTCGAACGAAAAAGAAAACAGGACGATCCGTCGGTGTGGCCGGGCGTGTGCAACATGCGGATCGAGGCGTCCTCGCCGAAGGGCAGTTCGTCGCCGTCGATCACGGGCAGCGCCTTGTGCGCGAGCGCTCCGATTGCCGCGACGTCGGCTCGATGCATGACGATCTGCGCGTCGGGAAACGCGCGCGCGATGTCGGCGGTGGCGTCGCAGTGGTCGGCGTGCTTGTGCGTGATCAAAATGTAGCGGAGCGCGTACGGGCCTTCGGCGATCGCGCGCAACAGGTTGGCCGGGATGCCCGCCGGGTCGATCAGCGCGGCCGTGCGCGCATCCTCGAGGTGGAAGATGTAGCCGTTTGACGGATGGGGCGCTTGCGCATGATGACGCACGTCGGCGGGGAGCCGGGCCACGGGGTAGGCGCGTTCGGTGGCGCGGTCGGCCAGCTTTCCCGGATCGAGCCCGAGGACGCGCGCTAGTTCGCGCGCTTCGTCTTCGGCCGGCAGCGAGGTGCCCGCGCTCCAAGCCGCGATCGCTTCGCCGGAGAGGCCCGTGCGCCCGGCCAGCGTCGCGTCGTCGAGACCGTTGCCCCGCTTGGCCTTACGGAGAATGTCGCAGAAGTCGTCCTCGAGCATGCGTCTTTTTTGTAGCCGAAACCGGGTAGGCCCTGGAAGCGGTCGAAGGAGGGTCCATGGAACGCGTCATCATCATCGGGTCGGGCCCTGCCGGGTTGACGGCCGCCATTTATGCGGCCCGCGCGAACCTCGCGCCCCGCGTCTTCGCAGGCTACCAATACGGTGGCCAGTTGATGCTCACGACCGAAGTCGAAAATTTTCCGGGCTTTCCCAACGGGATCATGGGTCCGGAGTTGATGGAGCAGTTCCGCGCGCAGGCCGAGCGGTTTGGCGCGGTGATCGAAAACGTCGACGTCACCGCAGTCGATTTCTCGCAACGTCCGTTGACGGTCACGACCGACGAGACGACCTACGCGGCCGACACCGTGATCGTCGCGACCGGCGCCAGCGCGCGCTGGCTCGGCATCCCGGGTGAAGACCGGCTGCGCGGTTCGGGCGTTTCGTCGTGCGCCACCTGCGACGGCGCGTTTTTCAAAGAACGGCACATCGTGGTCGCCGGCGGCGGCGACTCGGCGATGGAAGAAGCGCTCTTCCTCACGCGCTTCGGTTCGAAGGTGACGGTCGTACACCGCCGCGACAGCCTGCGTGCGAGCAAGATCATGGCCGACCGCGCGCTCGCGCACCCGAAGATCGAGTTTCTGTGGAACACGGCGATCGACGAGGCGCGCGGCGAGTTCAAGCTCGAGTCGCTGGTGTTGCGCGATTTGGTTACCGGCGACATTACCGAACTCGCGGCCGACGCGCTGTTCGTGGCGATCGGCCACACGCCGAACACGGAATTGTTCCGCGGGCAACTCGAGCTCGACGCGCACGGCTACATCGTTTCACCCGACGGCGTGCACACCAACGTGCCCGGCGTCTTCGTCGGCGGCGACGTCTACGACGTGCGCTACAAGCAGGCGATCACGGCCGCCGGCATGGGCTGCAAAGCCTCGCTCGAAGCCGAAAAATACTTGGAGGAACTCGACGCCGAACGCGCCGCAGGCGGCCTCGTTGCGGCGCCCTGACAAGTGTCGCACGTAACAGAAAATCCGTAGGAGGCGCCTCCGCGAAATCGTAACCTAGCCGACCTCTCTCTCGAAAGGATTCGGCTATGGTACGTCCAGAGAAGCTCTTTCCGGCTGTTGCGAGCGTTGCGCTCGCTCTCCAGTTTACCTCGACGAGTGCGGATGCTACGAGTTTGCGCCATGAAGGCAGGGCGCTTCGACCCACACCAAGTTACGTATACGTTGCCGACGGCAGCACCGACAAGCTCTACAAATACGCGGCGGCGGCCGGCAGCACGCCGATCTGGTCGATCTCGTTGCCGGCGAGTTCCGTTCCCTATCCGGTGGCGGTGAATCCGAACAACGGCAACGTGTACGTCGCGATGCAGGCGAGTTCTCTGGTGGATATCTACAATTCCAGCGGGACGCTCGTGGGCCAGTTGACCGCGGCGAATGGAATTCATTTTCCATTCGATCTGGCGTTCGGCGCCAACGGCACCCTCTACGTGACGATCACGAATCCGACCACGGGCACGGGTGAGGTTGCGGTCTATCCGGCCAGCTCCAGTTCCACGGGACCGTCGCTCTTGATCCCGGCACCGGTTGCGGACAGAGCCTGGTACGGCGTGACGGTCGATTCATCGAATAACGTCTACACGATGCTCGGCCTGACGCTCGGAGGACAGATCTACGAGTTCGCGCCGGGCAGCACGACGGGAACCGTTATCGTCGACGGACCGCCCGACGTCATCGGAGGACTCGCGGTCCTACCCTCCGGGGTTCTCGCCGAGAGTTTCTACACTGCCGTTCAAGAATACGTGCCGCCCTCGTATTCCGACGGAACGTACTACAACTACGGTACCGGAAACACCACGGGTTGGATTTCGACGGGGTCGGACGGCTCGCTCGTGGTCCCCGTGAAGGGAACGGGCGTGTACGTCTATCCCGCGATTGCGGCGCCCTACACGATCACCGGCCTCGCCGACGCAACCGGCGCGGCTCTCGGGCCCTAGCGCGGGTTAGGTTGGGACGGGCAGTCCGGCGAGGATTTCGGTCGTCGCCGGGCTGCCGCGCTTGTAATATGCGACCGTTCCGTCCGGCGCGATGCCCACGACGGTGCGGTTGATCAGCGGCAGCGGGCCGAGCTTGGCGCCGTAGGCTTTGGCCACGGCGAGGTCGCGATCGACCAAGAGCGGTGCGGTGAAGCCGTGCTTCGCCGAAAAGCGTTGGTGCGAGCCCTCATCGCCGTTATTGACGCCGTAGACGCGCACGCCCGCATTGGCGTAGAGTGCCGAGTCGTCGCGAACGGCGCAGAGTTGCGCGGTGCAGCCCGGCGTCGCATCCATCGGATAGAAGATTAGCACGACGGGACCGTGTTGCAATTCGTCGCGCAGATGCACGCTCGCCCCGGATGCATCGGGCAGCGTGAAGTCGGTGTTGATGGCGGTTAAAAAGGGCGTAAATCTGGCTGCGAATCGATAGGCGTGCGACGTTTGTCTTAGCCCGTAGAATGGCGAAAATTCCGATCCTCATCGTGGTCCTTCGGTCAGCGATCGCAAGAAAACGCCTCGCTCGCGCGGCACCGTGGCGACCTCGATGAGATGGCCGCCCCAACGACCGGCCGAGCCGATCGCGGTGTTGGCGCCGGAGGCCGCTTCCTCGAAGACGAGATCGACGGCTGCACGCGCCAGCGCATCGGCCTGGGAGCGCCGTCGACTGGTCGTCCGTCGAGATGCGTGCGTAGCCTACCAGACGCGGCGCGCCGTCTTGGATGACCTGGGAACATTGGCGCTTCGGAGCCAGCGATGCCCTGCACGCGGAGTCCGCTCGCCGCCTGCTGCGGGACTGGCTTGCGCAACACACGCGCGGCGATTGCGGCGAGGCCGAACTGATCTATGGCGAACTGATCGGCAACGTCGTCCGTCACTCACCCGGAGCGATAGACGTCGACGTGGTCTGCGCCGACGACCGGATTCGCCTCTTCGTGCAGAGCGGTGGTGCACCGTTCCAATTGCGACCGGAGTTGCCCGAGTCGCCGCTGAGCGAATGCGGCCGCGGGATTTTCATCGTCGACACGATGGGATCGAATCTACGCGCGGCGGAGTTGCCGGTCTTCGGCAATCAGATCTCGGTCGATCTTCCGCTCGTGCGCAACGCGATCTCCGTCGGCCCTGACGCCGGGCCGAGCGGCGCGAGCGCCACGGCCATGCCGGCGACAAATACTCACTTGGACCGGACCCGTTTCTGGCGTAGTCGAAAGGCGAGGTTCCAGTGTTGCCGCTGCCGTAATCCGACGGCATGAGCACGCGGCCAGATTGGCTCAACGCGGCCTTTGGACTTCACGATGACTCCTCGCGCAAGGACGTCCTGCGTGCCATCGCGCAGCTCGATCGGACGCCGGTGGAATTACCATTGCCCGATCATGAGCCGAACCGCTCCCGCGAAGCTTCTCGCCGACGCGCCGCTCGCAACGGTTTATACATCTGCTTTCGACAACCCCCTGAATTTCACGGTATGCGGCGCAACGCACGTACGGTAACGTATTTAGTATTGGCGAAACCTGCCGCGTTGCGGCACCCGCCAGAATGGACGCGAATGGCCGCGCACCTTGCCTCTCGACTTAGGACAGCCCAGCGACCCGTGTTCAATGACACCATGATCAGCGACATCCATCGCGCGACTCGACGTCCTCTGTCCGGATCATGAGGCGACGCGCCACCTTACCACATCTATCCACCAGCACGTCGTTGACGTTGGCGTCGTAGCCGTACTATTGTGGCTCCCGAAGAAGACGTTTGAGAATTGCCGACCGCCTCTTGAGAGCTGGGCGTGAGAGTAGTGGCGCCGGGACTCGAACCCGGAACCCCCCGGTTTATAACCCGGACGCTCTAACCGATTGAGCTACGCCGCCCCGTCGTGATCGGACGGGCGGCATATTCGGGCCTCAAGCGCATCAGGTCTATGCGACGCTTTCCGCCCTACGCTCTGCCGGCGATCTTCACCAAACGTACTCGCTGGACTTGGCGCACAACGACGATCGAACATTGCCCTATTTTTCCGGGGCGCTCGCCATTCACGCCAGTATCGCTGACGATAGCGTCGGTTTCTCTTTGGCCGGTCAATATAGGCCTACCGGTGGCACCATTGGTACGCTGTCTGATCTTACTCTAGGTCGTCGTATTGCCCAAGCGTCGGCGTCAAATCTGCTCCACACAATTGCCACGTACGTTAAGGTCGCGAGCGCGCGCAATGAAGCGGCGCGTGCCGATAAGCGTCCGTACGATCGACCCAGCGTCGTTATGGAGCTGATGCAGCAACGATCTGGGCAAGGCGGTCGCGTTGCACCCTCCGCGAGTCGCTTACCGTCCTCCCAAATGATCTGACGACTTTTCGCATCGGCATCCGCTCGTTCGAGCGAGCCCCAAGCGGCTTCTCTCACGTCGGCAGAAAGCTCGTCTCGCGGTAATTATTAGGTGAAGTCGTCAATGCACGACGGCTCGCCGATGAGAAATGGATCTTGTGCCGGGTTCATTGTCGCGTCGTTCGCGGCGAGGCTTTCAGAGGCTTTGCACGTATGCCGCGACGGCCTTGACCTCAGCCGAGGTGAGCGGCGTCGGATAGAGCTTCGGCATGGGTGCTTTGGGATTTTCGATCCACTGCACCGTCTGCGCGAGGTTCTTGCGCGTCTTCTCACCCTTGATCGAGGGACCACCGCTGCCGCCTACGCCGCCGGTGCCGTGGCAGCTGAGGCAATAGGTCGAGAAGATCTGCGTGCCGCTTGACGCTATAACCGACGGCGCCTCGCGCACATCGACGACCTTGGCATGCGTCGCATTGAGCGCGTAGATCGTCATGGTGGGCGAACCGGCACCGCCGAACGTCGAGCGCGAAACGTTGCCATTCGGCACCGCGACATACTGTTGGCCACGGACCGCGTAGGATACGATGCCGCCCGCGATCGCGCCGGGAACTTTCCATGTCGCGAGTTCGGCACCGCTAGCACTCGCGAAGGCGTGCAACGTGCCAAGCATATCGCCGGCAAACACGATGCCGGAAGACGTCGATGTGACGCCGGCGACGATGGCTCCGCGCAGCTTGCGCTTCCAGCGCACCGCGCCGGTCGTTGCATCGAGCGCGGTCAGGCGTCCCGACGCGCCGGCTGGACCGGGCTTCCACGAGCCGCCCGCAAACAAGACGCCCACTTCATCCTTGACACCGCCGCGCTTGAACGTGCCACAGAATTCGACGGTGCCGTCAAAGACCAGGCCGCGCTTCACATCGATCGATGGGCCGAACCACTCCGTGCCGCCCAGTGAGCCCGGGCACGTCATGACGCCCGCCACCGTTGGCGGGACCGTGTTATTGAGCAATGTGGAAATCGCCGTCTTGACGATCAGCCGGTGGGTTCGGCGATCGACGAAGTGA